>Ga0316192_10002731_pt1 | contig 12893 bp, 10 predicted proteins | sample MerIslwburrow_MG_FD_204931 | JGI IMG/M metagenome (GOLD analysis project Ga0316192, IMG submission 204931) | Coastal sediment microbial communities from Maine, United States - Merrow Island worm burrow | ecosystem: Environmental > Aquatic > Marine > Coastal > Sediment | place: USA: Maine...
AACGCGAAAAGGGGAAATTGTCTTTGATACGGATGAGCGACCCATGGATACCGATCTGGAAAAAATGGCCAGATTAAGACCGGCCTTTAAAAAAGACGGCACAGTCACGGCCGGCAATGCTTCGGGGATTAATGATGCCGCCGCCGCGGTTTTGATGATGAGCGCCGATAAAGCCAACGAACTGGGACTTGAGCCGATCGTTAAAATCAAGGCTTTCGCTGCCGGTGGTGTCGACCCGGCCTACATGGGATTGGGACCCGTTCCCGCCGTTAGAAAAGTTTTGAAAGCTGCCGGAATGACCCTAAACGACATCGACATGATCGAGCTCAATGAAGCCTTTGCTTCCCAGGCCATCGGCTGCATGCGGGAACTCGGCATCAAAACGGATCGGCCCAACGAACTCGGCAGCGGAATTTCCCTTGGACATCCAATCGGCTGTACCGGCGCGCGCCAAATGGTTACCGCCATGAATCACATGAAACGCAATGATTACAATACCGGGATTATTACCATGTGCATCGGCGGTGGAATGGGGATGGCAATGATTGTGGAGAGAAACTAATGAGTTTTGACACGGGCATGCCCCCCAATCCGTCTATTTTTTTCTTTACATAATCTGCAATTATTGCTAATAGTTATTCGGATTAATATCTGACAGTTCTGGGGGGCTGAGATTGGAACATAGAAAAGCGTCCGGGGAGGTAAACGAGGATGAGTATTAGTCGTAAATTGGGCATTTTAGTATTTTTTGGCGTTCCGGCTATTATTGGCGGCGGCATTACCTACCATCTTTTCGACGGAAACTATGTGCCGGTTTTCATTTATGAAACACTTCTTTTGTCGATTGCCGGTGCCTATTTAAGCAAATAATATTCTTATCCTCATATACTGAACGACACGTTTTTGAATATCACCACGGCCCAAACCCTGTGCCTTCGGTTTGTTGTGCCGTGGTTTTTGTTATTCAATTGCGAAACGTCCGGTTTTCGGTCGGCTTGGGGAAAATAGACTCAGCTACGGATACGCCGGGGGTGTTGGAATAAAATCTCCAAAAATCCCATCTATTCGGGAGATAATTTGAGCGATTCGACACCGCGTGACATTATTTTGTGGTTTTTTCTGGCCTTATTTCTGGTCTCCTGCTTTTTATTGGGTTGGCTTCTTTGGCCCTTTTTTTCTGTAATTATTCTGGCCGCAGTTGTCACTGGAATTTTCAATCCGGTTTACCGGTATTTGAATCGAAAACTCAGCCCTATATTTTCCTCGTTGCTGACCTGTTTGCTGATATTCCTCGTTCTTTTTATTCCGGTATCTGTTTTCATAGGCATATTGGCAAATGAAGCCTATGATATGTATCTGTCGGCCAGGGAGGCGGTGTTAAGCAACCCGTATAAGGAACTGTTGGCAAACAGCAAAATTGTTGAAAAAATAAACCCGTTTCTGTCTAATTTTGGCCTGACGATTACCGGTGATGAAATCAATAGGGGGATTGCCGAGCTTGGCAGGGTGGTCGGATTGTTCCTTTACGAGCAGGCAAGGTCCATGACGACAAATGTCCTTAATCTTGTGGTGAACTTCTTTTTTATGATTTTGATCATTTTTTATCTCCTGATCGACAGCCCGCGCCTGGCGTCATTTATCGTCGAGCTCTCACCCCTGCCGGATGAGCAGGATGAAAAACTGATCCAGAAATTTAAGGACATGGCCGGTGCCATCCTCATCGGCAATGGATTGGGCGGAATCATTCAGGGAACACTGGGGGGTGCCGTTTTTGCGCTGTTCGGTTTTAATTCCCCCTTTCTTTGGGGCGTGATCATGGCATTGATGGCGTTTTTGCCGATTGTGGGGATCGGCATCGTATTCATTCCGGCGTCAATTTACTTATTTTTGTATGGGCGATTGGCCGCCGGTATCTTTTTTATCGTTTTTTATATATTACTATCCGGTGGAATCGAATATTTTTTTAAACCCAAATTGGTGGGGAAGCGTGTTCAGATGCACACACTGTTGGTATTTCTCTCAATTATCGGCGGGTTGAAACTTTTTGGGATATTGGGCATCATCTACGGCCCCCTTGTGGTGACAGCCTTCTTAACCTTGACCGATATTTATGAATCCAGTTATCGACGGATTGTTGAACCTTCAGGGAATCAAGAAAGTGGCTAAAGCCCGCCATGGTATTTTTGGACCAAAAAAAATTGCTTGTCTGCAACCTCTGAACATCAGACCCCGCAATCAAGCATACGACAAATGATAAAAGATAGGAGTTGAAATGATCGAAAACGAGGCAATGGGTGAAATCAGCATCGAAAAAGAGATGAAAAAATCATATCTCGATTACGCCATGAGTGTCATCATCGGCCGGGCTTTACCGGATGTGCGCGATGGCCTCAAACCTGTCCACCGGCGGGTGCTGTTTGCCATGCGTGAACTTAAAAACGATTACAACAAACCATATAAAAAATCAGCCCGTATCGTTGGTGATGTAATTGGTAAATATCATCCCCATGGAGATACGGCCGTATATGATACAATTGTGCGACTGGCCCAGGATTTTTCCATGCGATATCCGATGGTGGACGGGCAGGGGAATTTCGGTTCCATTGACGGAGACCCGCCGGCTGCCATGCGGTATACTGAAATTCGCATGCAGCGCCTGGCACACCAGATGCTGGAAGACCTGGACAAAGAAACAGTCGAGTTTGTGCCGAATTATGACGAATCGCTCACCGAACCCGCAGTCTTTCCTTCAAAAATTCCCTATCTCTTGATAAACGGTTCGGCCGGGATCGCCGTTGGAATGGCCACCAACATACCACCACACAATCTTTCCGAGGTGATCGACGCTTCTATCGCGCTGATCGATAATCCACTAATCACCTGGCAGGAACTTATGCAATATATTCCGGGCCCCGATTTTCCAACCGGCGGCATTATTTACGGAACAGACGGCATTAAAGAAGCCTATCGCAACGGGCGGGGCATCATCAAGGTTCGGGCCCGGGTGATCGTCGAAAAGGATAAGCGGACCGAGCGTGAAACCATTGTCGTAACGGAATTGCCCTACCAGGTTAATAAAGCCAAGCTGGTCGAAAAGATCGCCGAACTTGTCAGAGATAAGCATATCGAAGGTGTAAGTTATGTGCGCGATGAATCGGACCGGGAAGGCATGCGTATGGCAGTCGGTCTCAAAAAGGACCAGATCGCCGGTGTGACCATCAACCAACTTTATAAAATGACGCGGATGGAAAACACCTTTGGCATCATATTCCTAACCATTGTCAACAACCGGCCGGAAATGTTGGCCTTAAAGGAAATCCTGGAATACTTTATCCTGCATCGCAAAGATATTGTCATCCGTCGAACCCGTTATGATTTGAAAAAAGCCGAAGCTCGGGCCCACATCCTGGAGGGGTTGAAAATCGCCCTCGATCATCTGGATGATGTTGTGGTCCTGATTCGGCAATCCAAATCACCCCCGGAGGCCAAAGAACGACTGATTGAAGCGTACGATCTGACTGACATCCAGGCCCAGGCCATTCTTGATATGCGGCTGCAGCGACTCACGGGTCTTGAACGTGAAAAGATAGTCGAAGAATATAAGGATTTGCTCAAAGATATTGCCCGATTTAAAGAAATTCTCGCCAATGAGCGACTGGTTCTCAATATTATCAAAGAGGAGCTTGGTGAGATTAAAACGGAATACGGCGATCACAGGTATACGGAAATTGTTAAAAAAACTAGAGAAATTACCATCGAAGACATGATTGTCGAAGAAGATATGGTTGTCAGCATTTCCAAGCGGGGATATATCAAGCGAAATCCCATCACCCTTTACCGCAACCAGCGCCGCGGAGGCAAAGGCAAAACGGGTATGGGGATAAAAGAGGATGATTTTGTCGAGCATCTGTTTGTCGCCTCGACTCATCACACCTTCTTGTTCTTTACCAATAAAGGCAAAGTCTATTGGTGCAAGGTTTATGATATTCCCCAGGCCGGCCGCATGAGTCTCGGCAAGGCGATTGTCAACCTGCTAAATTTCGAGACTGGAGAAAGCCTGACTGCAGTGCTTGCGGTCCCGGTATTTGAGCCTGGCTACCATGTGCTCATGGCCACCAAAAGCGGGCTGGTCAAAAAAACGGATTTAATGGCCTTCAGTCGGCCCAGGGCCGGCGGTATCATTGCACTGAGTCTTATACCCGATGATGAATTGATATCCGCCAGGATTACCGATGGTACCCTGAATGTGTTTTTGGGATCACTCATGGGCAAATCTATACGGTTTCACGAAGCGGACATTCGGCCATCGGGACGTACGTCCATGGGTGTGCGGGGCATGAGGCTTGATAGCGGTGATCGAATTGTGGGCATGGAGGTGTTGAGCCACGGCCAGACCCTGTTTGCCGTTACCCAGAACGGTTACGGTAAGAGAACGTCCATCGATGAATACCCTGTCCAGAAACGTGGTGGCAAAGGGGTGATCTCAATTAAAACCACCCAGCGAAACGGACCGGTCGTGTCCATTTTACTCGTTGAAGAAGATAACGATTTGATGCTGATGACAAACAACGGCAAAATTATCCGAATGCCCTTTAAGGGCATTTCGGTTATCAGCCGAAACACTCAAGGGGTGAAAGTCATGGGGATGGATGTGGATGAACGGGTAGTGGGTGCCGCACGGCTGGCTGAAAAAGAAGAGTAGACCTTGCTGCTTTGTTCTAATATCAAAGTAATTTATGTTGTTCCAATTTCAGAGATCTATTATTTGAATGGAAAAGAAAAAACGGCATAAAGGAGATGGCCACCGACAACGCCTGCGGGAACGGTTTCTAAACGCCGGTTTGGATGGATTCCAGGATTACGAAGTGATCGAGCTGCTGCTGACACTCGGTACGCCACGAAAAGACTGCAAGGTAATGGCCAAGGCTGCCTTGCACAGGTTCAAAACTTTACAGGGGGTCATGGAAGCATCCAGCCACGAGCTCTGTCAGGTGGATGGCATCGGGCCCAATAATTCCTTTGGTCTCAAACTGATAAAAGCAGTATCAGACCGATACCTTGAAAAGAAGTTGATCAATAAAAGTGCGCTTAACAATTCAAAGGAACTTTTTGATTATCTTTACCACAGCATCAGGGATAAAACCCGCGAACATTTCAAGATTATTTTTCTGGACTCCAAAAACCGGGTAATCTCCACCGAAACCCATTCAAAGGGAACTTTAACTGCCAGCAGTGTCTATCCGAGAGAGGTGGTGGACTCGGCGCTCAGACACAAGGCCGCGGCGCTAATTTTTGCCCATAACCATCCCTCGGGAGATCCCAAGCCATCCCCCGAAGATATTGCCATTACCAGGCAGCTTGTATTTTCAGGTAAGGTGATGGGCATCACCGTCCATGAACATATTATCATTGGCGACAACTGCTATTATAGTTTTGCAGATCAGGGTCACATCGTCCGGATGGGCCGGGAATTTGATACGCAAATAATATGAGAAAATAGAATTAATAAACCAATGGCCGAGAAAAAAAAACGACTGCCTGACTGCTTTGCGCAGCTTGAAACCGTATTTCCCATGGGAAAGAATGGTTTGCGAAATACACCGGAAACATGCCTTACCTGTCCCCATAAAACAGAATGCCTGAGAATGGCAATCCAGGGACGTGACGGATTTAAAGTTCGAGAAGAACAGATCGACAGAGCATACAACTCCGGTATGATCGGTTTTTTCGAAAGATGGTCAAAAAAAAAAGCGATTGATCGCCAAAAAAAAAACTGATTGTGCGCTCCTGAGCAAGGTTGCAGCAGAAGATTCCATGCTGGCGGGCTCTATCTTCCCCAAAAATAAATTTCTTCTAAAATATCGGTATTTCAGCTAAATCTTACTTTCTATCTTCAGAAATTCATGTTATAATTCTTGAAGAATCTTGAAAATTAATACTGAAACTGGAGACGCAATTGGCATTCTGGAGATACAGAGAAGAACTGAGCCAGGCCGATCGAATCAGGCGATCCTATTATGAACTCCTCAGGGATGAGCTGGATCAATTTTTGCTGCAGTATGCATTGATTGACTCCTACCAGAATTTTGCTTCCCAGCAGTTGCCGTTTCCTTTCGTTGAAAAGCGTGAACTGAAGCCCCGTGCGCGAATTCCGGATATGGAGTATGAAAGCCAGAATGCTTTTCTCGTCGTGTTTGTTGAAGACCATGTGCCGGACGAACATAAAAAGTATATTCGGATTTTTGACGACAACAAAATAACCAAAACCAACCTTTCAAGGTTCAAAACTTTGGAGCTTTCGCAAGAATTCGATCGCAGCTGGAAATATTTAGAATCCATTCAGTTTAAAAATTTTATCAAACCGCTGTTACCGGTGGATTATGCCCTTTTGATCCAGAGAGACACGGCCGGTTTATCTAAAAATCGTTACGGTTTGTCCCATTTTCATGTGCGCATTGACTGGCCCATCGCCGATGCGGCCGAAGACATGGCCCAGAGTTTGCGATACATATCCAAGGATCTTTATGAAAAAGGCGACAAATATGCTGAAGATATTCAAAAGAAATTTTTTGAATATTATGGCTTGCCCGTGATGGCGGGTGGCAGAAGGACTGCGGCCATAGTGGCCTGCCAGTATATGAAAAGGATCCCGGGCATTACCACGGTATATGCCGGCAGCAGTGAATCGAGATCTTTACTTCGTATTTCCGAACGGGGGGTTTCAAAAGCGGTTTTAATGAAATTTTCACATAATGATCTGGAACAAATACTTGAGGGCAAAAACCTCTCACCTCACATATTTAAGAAATATTATATTGTTGCCCGGGATAAAAAGGATGCTGTTTGTATCTTCCAGGCAACCTACGCCCAAACCTACCATTCTCGGCCCCCGGAAGACGGAAAATTGCGCGACATCAAACCGGACTTGAACTGGCTGGCCGTCGGCGGCCAGCATATTCTGCCCAAACCGGGTGTCTGGAAATATCCGCCGTTGCCTATCAATATTATTTACACATAATCGAATTGAACAGATGTTGATTCATTTCCGAGGAATAGATGCTGCGTCGGCGATTGAGCCTTCTTGGCAACCTCGTTGGTCTCAATTCGTTTATATTTGCCACACCCAGGCCTACCCAATATAGTCATTGTTTAAACAGCGGACGGTGATCCTTATTTTTTCGGTTCGGTGCCTTTTATAAAAAGCGCCTCAACTGAACTCTCAGATCCATCGGCCGCGAGCATGCCGGTTTGCGGGTTCATATGCACTTTAATTACATTATCCGGGAGATCGAAATACGGAGGGGATCCGGTTACCGGTGCGTTTTTCATAAATTGGATCCAAATGGGCAGAGCTGCTTTGGCGCCGGTTTCGCGATCCCCCAATGTTCCGCCCGGATCCAGGCCGACCCAGACTCCGGCTGCAATAGCCGGTGAAAACCCGATAAAAAGGGCATCCTGGTAATTATTGGTTGTTCCTGTCTTTCCGGCCACTGGACCCCGGAGCGTGAGTGCTTTTCTGCCGGTTCCTTCCTGGACGACGCCTTCAAGCATATTGGTTACGATGGCAGCTCCCTCCCGTGACATTACCAGCTTTTTTTGAGGTTTGGCACGCCAGATTATCCGGTTGCGGTGGTCGGTAACTTCCATGGTGCCAAAGGGTTCGATCCATTTACCTCCCCGGGCAAAGACGGTATAAGCGGTGGTTAGATCGAGCAAGGTGACTTCCGATGAGCCCAGTGACAGGGATAAATAAGGCGCCAGATTCGACTCAATACCGAGACGATGGGCAAAACGTGCGACCGAGTTCGGGCCCAGCATTTCTATTAATCGTACCGCCGGGATGTTTTGTGATATGGCCAGCGCCTTTCTTAAGGTTATTTCTCCCAGAAACGCTTTCGAGAAGTTTTGCGGGTGCCAGTCATTGTTTTCACCGGTACCTTTAAAGGCAACCGGGGCATCCAGGATCAATTTGTTCTGAGCGAATCCCTGCTCTACGGCATAGGCATAAACGATAGGCTTGAAAGCGGAGCCAGGCTGTCTCCTGGCTGCCGTTGCCCGGTTGAAAGGACTTTTATCAAAATCTCGGCCTCCCACCATGGCAAGAATGGCGCCGGACTTCACATCCTGCGCCACCAACGCCGCCTGGGGGACGGCTTGCCGGATATTCTGTTTTTCCATTCGTTTATCCAGAGCAAGAAGACCGTCTGCCACGGCTCTTTGCGCAGCGCTTTGAAGCTTTAAATCAAGGGTGGTGTATATCGAGAGCCCGCCTTTATAAAGCCTTGATGCTCCCAAAATATCTTCCAGATATTTTTTGACATATTCCACAAAATAAGGCGTTCGGGCTAAATTTTTGCTTTTCCCCCCAATTCTAATCTCTTCCGCCACCGCTTGATTATAGTCTTCTACACCGATGTTACCGGTAGCCAGCATCTGCCTCAGCACAATATTTCTGCGCTTCAAGGCAAGGTCCGCATTTATCAGGGGCGAGAAGCGTGAGGGGGACTTCGGCATGCCTGCAATCAAGGCGCATTCGGCAAGACTTAGATTCCCGACAGGTTTGTTGAAAAACATCCTGGCCGCCGATTTTACACCGTAAGCACCACTGCCGAAATATACCTGATTTAAATACAACTCCAGAATTTCATCTTTGGTATAACGGCGCTCCAGCTGAAATGCCAGTATGGCCTCTTTGATTTTGCGAACCATGGTTTTGCGGGAAGTCAGAAACAATGTCTTGGCAAGTTGCTGGGTGATGGTGCTGGCACCCTCTACGAACTCACCGGCGATGATATCTTTAATCAAGGCCCGTGCAATTCCCTTGAGATCGAGACCACTGTGGGTGTAAAATTTTCGGTCTTCCGTGGCAATCAGGGCTGCAATGATATAAGAGGGGATACTGTCGAGGGGAACCGGGTCTCTTTTTTCCAGATACAATTCTGCCAGCAACTGCTTATCGGCTGAATAAATGCGGGTAACCGCCTGGGGCCTGAAGGCCTCCAGGGTTCGAATCTGAGGCAGGTCCCGAGTGAAGGCGAAAAACGCACCGATTAACCCGCCGGCTGCCATGCCGGCCAGCAGAACGCTGAAGACGATGATCTTTTTATTTATAAAAAATGGCATAAAGATTTTTAAATTTGTAAAGGAAAAGACGTCTTGCGGGTCTTCTATATGTTATAGCGGTCTTGCCAGTAGCGGTGAATTGAATCATTGAGATATCGGTTTCACACTTGACTATATCCATCGACAATTGTAAATAGCCGGACGCATAGAAAACCTGCTTTATTCTGTGTCCACAATAAATTGAAAATGGAGAATGCGCATGTCTAACGACCATCACCATCATCACGATCATGATTCCCACGGCGAGATGCCATTTGATGAAAAATTTTTTAAAATGCTCAATCACTGGATCAAACACAATGAGGATCATGCATTAAATTACAGGAATTGGGCTGAAAAAGCAAAGGCAAATGGCCAGGAAGAGGCCGGGGTGCTTCTTGAAGAGGCCGCTGAGATGTCTTTGGCAGTTAATGACAGGTTTCAAAAAGCCTTAGCTTTAATTATGGATGAATAGAAACCCGGTATGCCGGAGGTCGAATGACGTTGGTTCGTTGCTCGAAAACAAGAATTTATCGGCATGAGAGATGATCAGGCCCTGCTGGTCAATCTCTACTGGAATTGTCTTAAAGCAGCATCATAGCGATCTGTTGCTATTTTATTGGCTCGATGGAGAAACAGGATGACAAGGCAGGACAGTGCGATTAACAGCAATTTTAGTGTAAGTTCAACCAGCCCTATGGATCCCTGCTTGTATATCGGCGCTTTTTCCTCATGAAATACGGCTTGTCTTTGCATTCCATTTTTTTCGACTGCAGCAGAAAGAGAAGCGTTATCCTTGATACCGAATTGTGACGGTTGAATATTAAGAATATGAGCCGGTTTCCCGATCATGGCAACAGACTGATTTGAAACGGAAATCGATCGTTCTTTCCCGCCCCGAAATTCATTGCGAATCGATGGTTGTTCCGTAGCAACGGCCCAAGAGGTTTTTTGGGGAGGGGGTGTATTCAATAAATTTTTTTTCTCGCCTTCCGTCCGGACTTTGAGCGGTGGTTCTGCAGGAAATACCCCTTGCTTTTGTGCTACTGATTCAATCTTAACCCTCACTGTTTGCGAGCCAGACTCTGTCTCTATCGCTTTTGGTAGAATTTCATCTGACTGTTGAGATGCTTCCGCTGCCGGTAATGGCGTCTCGCTTATCTTAGCGACGGCCTGGGGTGAGAGCGCTGCTGCTGGATCCGGTACGGGCGTCGGCGCTGGAATTGGGGCTTTGGCGGATGCAAGCGGGATCAGTGCACCGGGACCGGCTGCGGCACTCCCTGGGGGGTATAAATCTATTATTAGCCTGTAAGAGCTTTTTGCTGCAGATTTGCCCCCCATGTAAAAGCTTTTTGCCTCGGTATTCGGGTCCTTAAATGTGATTGCAATTACTGAACGATCGGCCTGCCGGTGGTGCCTTACGTTGGCGACGGCGCCGATCGTGTTACGCAAAAGAGCTGACCACGTCCGCATAAAATCCAGTTGCTCGTAGACAATGGTAACGCCTTCAGCGGTAGCCGGGCCTATCTTAAGCGGCCGTGCGCCCACAGCGTCGAGTACCAGACGCGTATATCCCTTATGTTGCCCCCCGCGGATGTCATTTAATTTCGTAACCGCTGCCGCAAGACCGTTGGCAGATAGAAGAATAACACCCAAGAATATCGCAAAGGATATGGTTGTGCATTTTTTCACTATGGGACTCTCCTTTGGATGGTTGTGTTCGTTAAAATCGTTAGGGTCGTTTTGTTCATTTCAGTCAATATATTGACAGGTACTGCAAGTAGCCCTACCGCCTCAGATATACACTTACCTCTTTATCCAACAGGAGGCGCCCGAACCGTAGAACGGGCATAAGTACTAGGCCGGATTGAAGAACCACCGCGATATTTATTCAAGGTTCAAAACATCTTTGACCGGATCGGACCCGATGAACAACAAAACATTTATTAAAATATCGATCAGTTCCTTAAGGATTGTATGATAACAAATGCATGTATTGTGCCATTAGAACCAGTTAAAAAGGAGACCTGACAATTCCGATGGGAGCTGAGGTTTTATGAATCTGATACTGAACAAAAAAATACCACTGCAAAACATGAAAATTTCCTAATAAAAATCTGAATATCACAGTTTGGGGGATTGGACCAAAAACACTGTTTGCATGCGGTTGCCAAACCATTGGAGCTTGATCCGGCCGAGAGTGGATTTAGTTAGAATAGAGGATGCGCAGGATAATTTGCAGGATGCGATCTATCAAAATGGCGTTTTATTATGAAAACGGGATACCTAAGTGATGTTTTGAATTCCTCAAGCAACCCCTGAAAATCCCATGAACTGATCACAATTTTCATCCATTGAGTTTCCGTAAATGTCTTTGCCGGAAAATTTGAATTCGATATGAGAGGGATCGATGGTTCCGTCGGCGGTGGAATTCTGCCGGATGGTAAAATAGACGGTCGCGGTGCGGTCTTCCTCATCATAATAGATGTGTTCGGGATACAGGGAAACTTTAGTCTCCGTATCCGGCAGCGGCAGGCCAAAATTGTAAGCCTGCCCGGGGCCGGTGGCTGCAGCTCTTCCGATTTTCCAATTGAATATGTTTTGAACCGACTCGCGATCCATTGCCTTGTCAAACTGAAACTTCATGTTAAGGGTTTTGCTCGCATCGGCATTTTTCAGATAGCTGTCGAGGGCTGAAACCGGTGTCCTGCTGGGCATATAATACGAAAAAGTGCTGGTAGCGTAAGCAAACTCAAACTTAGGAGGATCAACTTTGTACATGTATCCACTCAGCGTTTCGGCCAGCTCCGGGGCTTGGATTTCAAGGAAGGCAACCATTTCACGGGCTCGCTCCATCAGGCCCATATCAGCAAAAGCATACCCAATTTCTGCGTGAGCTTCATAAAAGTCGTGCTTTAGGCCGACGGCGGTTTTAAACTGCCGGATCGCATCTTCATGGCGCTCTTGTTTGCTAAAAGCAAGTCCCAGACCGAAATTGCCATTGGGGTTTTCCGGCTCCAGCCTTTGCACTTTTCTGAACTGTCTTTCCGCATCACCATAACGCTCTGTCTTGAGATATGCTTGACCCAAAGAAAAATAGTTATTTGAAATTGGATTGATTTTCACGGCCTCCTGATATTCCAGCTTTGCCTCCTGATATCGCTCATCCGAAAAATATAAGTTTCCCAGTTTGATGTGGACATCGTCCCGGTATGGATTCAGCCGGATGGCTTCCTTGTAGGCTTTAATGGCACCTTCGGTGTCATCCAATTTCAAATAGGCATCGGCCATATAATTAGCGGCGTCTATCGCAGAAGGCGAATTCTGAGCCAGGCCCATGGATCTCTTAAATTCTTTAACGGCCGCCTTATAATTTTTACTCATATACAGATCGATCGCGCTTTTAAGGGCATTATTCGCCAGCCCTTCCAGGTCGGACTGCTGACCGGTGGGTACAAATATATCTGTGCTGCTGATACCTCGTAAATCCATTTTCAGGTTGATTTCATTTTGTGAGGTTAATGTTTATCATTCCAAGAACCAAACGGCTCCTGTCTAATTTTCGGCTATTTTGAAATATAACTTGAGAAGTTTTGTATAAGTATTCTAAATTGTAAAAAATCTTTCATGGATGTGAACCGTCCGGCATCCATCAAAACCCTTCCGGCGATTCTTAATTTTTCCTCGGTACTTCCCCTCTTACTTCAAGACCGGCAATTTTTTCAACTTCAACTGTCAAGAAGTTGACTTCCTTATCTGCTATTAATGATTTTGATACGATATGTGTTTGA
>Ga0316192_10002732_pt1 | contig 12888 bp, 12 predicted proteins | sample MerIslwburrow_MG_FD_204931 | JGI IMG/M metagenome (GOLD analysis project Ga0316192, IMG submission 204931) | Coastal sediment microbial communities from Maine, United States - Merrow Island worm burrow | ecosystem: Environmental > Aquatic > Marine > Coastal > Sediment | place: USA: Maine...
CGAGCGACTGCGTCCTGAACGGCAGCGAGCTGGTTCGGTGTGATCGTTCCCCACTTGCAGACGTTCTCGCGGATCGACTGGACGAACAGGATCTTGCTCTTCAATAGAGAGTTGAGCCCAGGATTCTCGGCGAGCGTCACCCGCATCTTGGCGAAGGCTTCCCGGCGCCACTGGAGCTTCCGAGCCTTATTCATCGCCTCGCGCTTGTAGTCGCGGTGAGCTTGGCGCATCTCTCTGACGAAGGCCCGCGGGAGACGCTTCTCAACGCAGGTCGATCCGACCTTGAACTCGGTCCCGTCCGCGCACTGGATGAAGTAGACGTTCTTGATCCCGGTCGCGCAGTGATCGCAAGACGTTCCGACCTGCACCGGCGCACCGTGGCAGGCTTGGTAGGTCATGTACTCGTAGCGGACGAAGCGATACGGCCCCGGTCCGAACTTGGCGAAGATGTGAGCTTGCTCGGTCATGGTGTCTCCTGTCGGTGTGTGTCTCGGCTCCAGTACTATTATCGGGCGGCTGCGCGGATACTTTAGGACTCTTCTGTTTTATTTCCCTCTTGGCCGGTGAGCACTTGCTCGGCCAGAGAGAGATTGTCACGCAGGCGGGTCAGGGAAGGGTTCCAGTCGCGGCGTTGCTGCGCGGCGTCGGCTTTCTTCTCCTTGGTCGATTCGTCGAGCCCGTCTGACAGATGATTCATCGCCTCGGTCACTTCCCACCACGCCTCTCGGATCTGCTCCAGGTCCATCAGGAAGACGTTGTCCGTGATCCGGGTGTAGCGGTCGACCCAGCGAGAGCCGTCGTCTTCGAGCGGCTCGTCCCAGCCCAGCCAGAGCCGGGCGAGGGGCGGCAGGTTGACGCGGATCGTCTCGGCGCTCATGACTACTCCTCCTCTTCGGTGGGCAGCTCTTCGGTCAGCGCCGGCGACACGTTTTGATCGATGCGCGTCAGCACGTCCTGCACGTTGACGTTGGTGTCTGTGTGGAACTTGGCGCTCTGGAGATAGCTCTTCAGATTCCGCAGCTCTTCCTCGACCCGTGCGAGGCGATTCTCGGCGGTGGCTTTCTCGTTCTGGAGCTTCTTGACGTAGTGCATTTTCGATCTCCTGTCGGTGTGTGTCTCTCGGCTCTAGTTTAGTTATCGGACGGGCTCCGGCAGACTTGAGGCTTTTCATCTTTTTAGACCTCTTTTTTGTCTGCCGGGCGCCTGCCCTCCGACTACTGCACCGCCTGCGCGGGGACGGTGATTCTGTGGCTCTCGCGCCACTGGATCTCCGAGACCACCGCGTCACCCTGACGCTTGGCAGCTTCGGCCTCTTCGCGGCTGCTGGCCTCGAAGCCCTTTGCGTGTGCGAGAACGATCTGGAGAGCTACGTCGCTCATGCGCGTGATGTCGGTTGCTGGGAGAGTTGGGAAGGTCATTGGTGGGCTCCTTGTTTGGTGTGTGTCTCTCGCGTCTAGTTCTATTATCGGAAGGCCGGCGGCAGACTTGAGGGAAATCTGCTTTTACTTCTCAATTTCTTTTCAGCGTCCGATCTTCTGCCAGAGTTCGTCGAGCACTTCCAGGTCAGCGGTCGCCTTCTCGACGTTGCCCACCGCGAGATGCTCGATCGCATCGAAGCAGGTCGACCGGACGTCTGACACCGTGGCCAGATCCGTCAGCACGTCGAAGAGGTCGAAGAGAAGGTCGTCGAGCGGATGCCCGAAGGTCTGCGGCATCCGAGCCATGTCCAGGCGGACCAGCTTGGATCCAGTGAGCACGGCCAAGGCGGCATCTATTGCCCGGTCGTGGAGAGCGGTCTCGTCGTCTTCGGTCCAGTTCTTTATCATGGCAGCTCCTCGTTTTGTGTGTGTCATGTGGAGCCGGGACGCAAGATCCCAGTTGAGTACCGCCCGAAGGCGGCACCGTCACAGGCTGGTAGTCAATCCAACCCCGCTTGTCCTGGCCGAGTGACTCGCGAACGAACCGTCTCGTGACGTCCCGATCAGGCTGTCCGCACTCGGCGAGGCCGCTATCTCAACTGGGAACCAGATCAATCCCGGCTCCAGTTCTATTATCGGAGCGAGCCCCTCAAACTTGAGGACAAAATGAGAAGACCTGCCCTGACCCGCAGATCTTCTCGGAGTCGCGCCGTGTGGGATTCTCGACCGGCACCGCGGAGTTGCGGTGAATTGCCCAGCACTGTCAGGCACAACGCGAACTCGGACAAGCCAGTGCAGCGTTAGCCGCCGACCGTCTTAGGAGAGTATATCATAAAGATACGTGGGATGAAGCGAGGAAAGAGCGAGGAAAGAGCGAGGAACCGGACAGGGGCATTCTGTCCGGCCCTCTTCACATCACGGCTCTAACCGGGTAGTCGTGGCCGTGGCGTGTTCTCGATGAAGGACGGTCACACCCGAGCAGACCAGCAGCTTGATGCCGTGGCCGGCTTGCCCTATCACGTAGACCAGATCCGCAGTGCGGAGCGTGGTCATCCCAATTTTGAGGAGGTCGACGTCAGCACAAATAGCGTTCGCACATTCGCTCCCGTCTCTCCAGACCTTTCCACCGAGCCCCTCGCCAGGGACGAGCTGCTTGGTTTGAATGATCCCGCACTCCTCGCACTGACCCTTCATCCCGCGGCTGGCAGAGATGCCGAGCACCTCGCCTCCGCGGAGAGCTATCGCGCCGGAAAAGGTGGTCGGGCATTCGCCCATCGTCTGCGCTACGTCGTTGAGGATCGCCCACCATTTGCCGCTCTCAGCTTGCATCGGATGCCCTGAGCCACTCGCGACGGTACGTCCACGGCTCGTTCGGCTTCCGATAGACGAGAGTAGGAGAGTCTGACGTGCGCTCCTCCCAGAGCACCTCGACCCCGTTTGGATCGGTCACGTAGATTCCCCAGACACCCTTCTTGAATCCCATCGCGAGACCGTCAGTCCAGCCATCTTCCGGCGGCGGCAGAAACTCACCCTGGCCCGGTGGGTGCTCTTCGTGAACCGTGGAATCGATCACCACGTGACGGTACGTCGTCACACGGTAGGTCGTGTCTGTGACTGTGCAGTACTCCCAGAAAACGTTGCCGGGTGGACAATCCCAAGGCGGCAGATCATGCCCCCGTGCGGACGTCACCGACAGGAGACCTGCCAGGATTAGCGAGATGACAAAAAGTAACGCCACGAAAGCTGTGCCCCTCTTCTTCAAACTGTATGTGCTGCTCATGCTGTAAGTCCTTTCACGTACTTACTATAGGATCGGAGGAAGTGCTCAACCGTACCAGCACCCGCCGCCGTGTTGTATGACCTCTTCCAATATACAGCCAGTCCGTGGATGTCGTGAGCATTAGGTAGAGGACGCGGCACGATACGATACCTGAGCCGGCAGAAAATGATCGCTGCCTTGAGGTTCCAGCGCAGATCCTGCGCCTCGATTGTTTGGACGATCGGATGCCGGGTGAAGTAGTGACGCTTCAACCACTCGAAGGTTGCCGGCTCGACCTGCGAGATTCCGACTGCCGGCCCTCGCACTTGCCTGATGTACCGACCACCCGCGCTCTCGACTGCGATCGTCCCCAGCACCAGCTCAACCGCCGCAGCGCCTCCCAGAGACTCTTCGGTGAGGACATTGATGACCAGTTGCCTGAGCTGCTTCGGGTCGATCATGAGCCCGACCTGATGCCCTTGAGGACGATCGAGATGTCAGCCATAGAACCATCAGCCGTCGCTGGCCCGGTGATCTCCAGAACTTCCCCCACTGCTACGGTGAAGCCGGCCGTGGTCACTGTGACCGCGCTGTTTGTCCCGGCGTTGTACGTGATCGTGGCGACGGTCGTGGCGTCGACCGTGACGTCGAAGTCCACCGAGCCCGCACTGTCGACCCCGCTGTCAAACATGGAGCCGGCCAGATCGCCAGCGAAGAACGTCGAGCGGGTGAACGCCTCCCGGTGAACGACCTCAGAATTGCCCGGCAGACCGCCGAAGAACACCACCACATCCTTGGCGTGATCGATGTACTCCTCAGTCCAGACGCCCGAGAGGTAGCGATAGTCTGTGTCCTCGTCTTCCACGTAGAATCGCCAGCCCTCTTCGGGAGTCCTGAACTCCCAAGTGCCATTGACATACATGGCGACGTCTGACGAGTTCGAAACGAAGTCTCCGCTCCCAGACGTCCCGACGATGACGAGATCACCCTCGGACGGTGTCGACGGCGGAGCGTTTGCGATGTCGAGCGCCACCCCAGGAACGAAGGCGTCCAGGAGCCGCAGCGCCTCGTTGTGAGTCGCGTACTTCGTGAGCTGCGACTGAGCGATCTCAGGCAGCAGCAGATTCGGTGTGTCTGACATGGATTCTCCTAACTAGGCACATTCGGCATGGTGAAAGTTGTTCCCCGTCCACGGCCAACGATCGCTGACATTTGGTAGACGATGAACGTCACCGCATCGCCCGGCGTGATTCCGTCCGTTGTCTGGTCCGCTGCGAGATACGATTCTGACTGAGCGGTCGTCGTGATTGTTCGAACAACAGTCGTTGAGAGGTAGACGTCGATCTCATAGGCAACATATTCCGCCCCGTCAGCATCGCTCTCTCCTGATGGCGAGCCGTACTCGTCGACCCACTCGCCGCCGATCCGGGTTCGAGGAGTCCAGACGAGCGTTATCGAGTCGTCACCGAACGTCCGTGTTCCCTTGATGTGTGTCGGCGAAAGCGGCAGGAGATTACTGCCGGAGTAGGTAAACTTCGAACTAGGCGAAAACTCCCCTTCGAGCCCGGTCGAAGATGCCCGGTAGAGGAACTCTTTGCCGAGGTCGTCTACGCTCATATCGGTGAACTGCGTCAGAGGGAACTGGATCACGACGAACATCTCTCCTGCGACGTGTGACCCGGTGTAGTACTCGGTCCCACGCAGCCCGCGGAGCAGGTAGGAGAGCGTGTAGACGCCTCCGCCGACGTCGGTCACATCCCGGAAGTAGAACAGTTCGCCGTCTCCGGTCTCTGGATCGATCAGCATGGCCTTATTGACGCCGGCCAGGAAGTCGGTGTCCGAGACCGTTGCGAGAGTGTCTGTGGAGTCGAAGAGCGAGACCTGCACCGTGTTCGCCTTGTCGATCATCCACGGATCCGGAACGTCTGCCAGGATCGTCACCGCCGAGCCGATAGACGAATCGTCGTCCTCTCCCGAGTAGGCGAAGTCGAGCCAGGAGGAACCGTTGTCCCGCGAGAGCTGGATGGTCCCACCGAGCCAGTCGGTGGTATAGCCGAGCATTTGGTAGTAGATGCCGAGTCGGTCGTCGTTGTTCCGGAGCAGCGCAATGTCCATTATTGCCGGGAAGGTCAAGCCAGGATACGCCTGCTGGTCAACGGGTTCCACGACCACGCCTTCGCCGTCTGATGTGTACACTGACGCCAGCTCCGGAACGCCTTCAAAACCGATGATTCCGTCCTCGATCTGCATCGACTCGATCCGCGGAACAAACACACCGCTGTCTGAGGTCAGCGTGATGACGTCCGCTGCATTGATCCAGATGTAGTCGAACGGGAGTCTCCACGCGAGCCGCGTCCTCTGAAGCCACGCATACGCGAGGACGATGTCAGAGAGTTGCTTCGCCTCGTCCGCACTCAGAGCCACCGGAGCATCGATGACGATCTTCTCGATCGACCCGGTGATCTCTCGCGCTGACTTCTGCATCCCCTGCTCATAGTCTTTGTCTTTGTCGATGTAGAGCACCTCGACAGTCCGAGGAAGTTCGAGGTCGTTCGTCCGAGTGATCGTCAGCTTCTCTGGTCTCTCCGTTCCGTGCGCGTGAGCTGCGAGGTGGATCTCTGGAACCGAGACGCTGCTCGACCGCCCGCGCTTCAGGTAGTTGAGCTGCCCGTCGCTCTCGACGATGTCGAAGAAGTAGACGTTCGTCAGCGGCTTGATCGCATCTCGTGCCCGGATTCCATGCGGACGCATATAGCCCCAGACGAGCGTTGAGTCCAGCTCCGACGCTTCAATCTGTGCCGCAGTGAGTCCGGCCTCTTCCGAGATCGCCTCGACAATAGAGGCAAGCGTGATCGCGACAGGCGTACCGCGCTCCAGCCAGATCCGGCAGTACTCCTGCTCGTCTGACGAATTCGGCATAGTGCAGCCGCTGATGACCGAGTGTCCGCGAGGCTCGTAGACTGAACCAGCCTTCAGCGTTGGAACTCCGTCGCCGCTGTCTGTGATCGTCCACGTCTCGGCGACGGCTTGGTTCGGCACGTCGAGACTCTTGATCGTGTTCGAATCGGGATCGGCATAGATGATAAATCCACCGATAGCACCGCGTCTCCAGGCACTCTTCGCGTACTGCGGAACGCAGCCCGTCGTTGTCAGCTCGCCGTCGAGCGTCAACGTGATGTTCCCGTCAGAGTCTGTGCCGAGGTTGTAGAACGCTATCTTCTGCGGAGAGTAAGATCCGACCATGATCTGATCGGTGTCTTCGTCGTAACGGATGACCGTTGCCGTTCCTGCGATCTCGGATGTGATGTCATAGACCGTCGTGTTGACTTCTCCGATTCCCTCCTCGGGAATCATCAGCGTGATCTCTGTCTGCTGTGGAGAGCCGGAGGAAGTCCCAGTCGATTGATCGGCGCCGTTCGAGATCGCCCAGAAGTAGCCGGATTCATTGTCGACTGTCATATTCTCAAACGTGAATCCGGACGTCACCGTGACGTTAGCACTTGGGAACGGATACCACCGGAATAGATCACAGATCGTGATGCGTGTTCCGTCTGTGTCGATGATCGCGTTCCAGCTTCCATACTCGCGACCGCTCATAGTCCGCACGCGAGTCGGATTCGAGATCGGTTCATCAGTTCCACCAACAGGAGCGCCACCCTCTGGCGTGCTCGTGCCTGTCCACGGACTGAGCCATAGACGCTGAAGGTCCATGTGACCGCGTGTTCCTGTTGTATTCCCACCGTCATCGAGCACCGGCAAGTAACCACCCGAATCGAAATCACAATCGCCCTGCGGACAAAGTTGGATTCCGTTCTCGTCGATGAATGTGCGCGTCTGGTCGACTGCACTCGTCAGCAGGTTGACCAGATCCCAGCGGCCGAACGTATGGATGCAGCACCAGTTCTGATTGTCCAGGATGATGAGGTCATCGCCGGCCTCAACAGGAACGTCGATCGTCTGCCCGGATGTGTACGGAGCGACACCGAGCACTGACGTTCCCGCACTGCCGAATACTGGACCATAAGACCCAGAGTTCTCGACCTCAAACGTCATGCTGTCTGACATCGAGAATGACGTCACGGCGTCCGATCTCAGTCTCCAAAGGAAACTCAGCGGTCCCGGATCTCCCGAGCCCGGAGGACCAGCATTAGATGAACTTGCAGTGCCTAGATAGTCTGTGATCGTAACAAAGCTCGAAGTAGACCCCGTCACCCAGGCGTTGCAGCCGCCACCGCCCGACCCGGTCGGCACCTTACGAGAGGAGTAGAAGACTTTGTGCGCGAGCACCCGCGCCGGCACATCGAGAACCTGATTGACCATCTTCAGCGTGTGCCCGCCGCCACCAGACCCGCCGTCAGCTAACCCCTTGGGCTTTGCGTGAGTGCGCGAAGCGTAGTTCGTGGAGGAGTAGCCGCTCCCGTCGAACACGTCGCTGAAGGTCGCTTCAAACCCAAACGCCTCGTCGCCGCCGCATGGAACGTGGAACGCCATGTCGCCCGTTGGAGTGTAGTCCGTCCCCAGCTCAAACGTGGGAATGGTCGAGGAGATGGTCACACGCCCATCGGGGATAAATCCGACTGTCGCGAGGACAGCGGCCCGCATTGAGGCGTTGAAGATCGGGTTCGTCCCGAGGACGCCGCTCTTGTGCCCGATCCCAAGAATCGCGATCGCAGTTGCGGCGAACGTCCCTCCCGCGACGTCGTCGATCGCTGTGACGCCGTTAATCAGAACCGTCGTATTGGTTGGCGAGTGCGACCAGTCGATTCGAACGATCTCGCCCGTAGGCACCGTGGCTGTGGACGCCGCGACCGACGATCCAGTGGAGTCGAAAACTTCGAGCGTCCCGTCCGCATTGATCCCGAGAATGCCCTTTTGATTCAACCCGGTGGTCATCGTGAGCGCGATCATCGACCACCCTATATTCGGCATCGAATTGATCGTCAGCTCTATCGTGCAGTAGCAGGTGGTCGAGTTCGTCGCGCCCGTTGCCATCTGCGGACTCGCACCATTCGGCTGCACTCCGACCCACTTGCCGACTGCCCCGATGTTCGAGCCTGTGAAGTCGGCGGTGCTCTTCTGAGCAAATTCCCACTGTGACGTGAAATCGGTGAACTGCCAGACAAAGGTTGAGTTCTCGTCTGGGATGACCGGCTCCGGCACTGTCGGGATGATCGGCAGAGATTCCCACGGGTTCGCGCCTGTCGCATTGGTCGACACCTCGAACGTCAGATCTGGGAACTTCGCGTTGCCGGCGCCGTCGTCGATTCGGTATCGCTCGAATACTACGTAGGCGAGATCCCGGAAAGCTGGAGCACCGAGAGATGCGCTTCCGAATCGCCCGAGCGGATACGTGGAGATGAGCGAATCGGGGAGCTGGCTGTCTGTGCCACGGTAGACCCGCAGAGCATCGAAGACACCGTCGATCCCGCCGCCGCGCCCGTACTCGTAACCCTCGTTATCTGTCCCTCGCCCCTCTTGGCGCAGATCTGTGAGCAGTGTCTCGCCGTCCCAGATCCGAGTTATGCCGCTGATCTCTCCGCGGCAGATGGCCACGGCAAAATCTGCCATCAGGCGTTCTGCACCGTCCGGCCCGCGCTCCTTGAGGATAGTATTTGCCCAGATGATATTGCCGGCTAGGCGAAATGTGCCGTACACCACCGGAATCGGAATCGAGTAAGACGAACGCTGTGCATTGATCTCGGTCAGGTCGATGAGACCCTGCGCCCGGTTCGAGACGGTGAGCTGCTGGTCAACGTAACCGCCGATCGTGCCGCCGATGTACGCACCTATTGCAACGTTGCCGCCGGCTGCGAATCCTACGATTCCACCGACGACCGTTCCGATTGCTCTGCCGTTGCCACCCACTCAACCACCTCCGGGAAACGAAGATAGACCGTTGCCCAGTTCAACTGCGGATCGTCGGGTACTGGTACTTCCACCACCCCTAATCGAACGTCTGCGTGGATGATACCCGAATCGGTAATGATGGCCAGATGAGTCGCCTCACGCCGCAGAGCGAGGACGACGATGTCCCCAGGCTCTGCAACCTCCGGCCGGATCGATTGCAGATACCGTCGAGCGTTTCGGATGACGACCCGCGCAGAGAGCTTGTTCTCCTCGTATGCGTCAAAATCCTCATCGTTCCCAAAGACCTCCATCCTGACTGCGCGAATAAACCCACAACAATCGAGAGCCCCTCTGCGCCTCCCATGCAGCTCGTACGGAGTTCCGACCATGGACCGAGCCACGGTGAGAATGCGCTTCTGAAGGCCCGTCAGCGGCCGTAACCGCCGTACGCGCCCCCTCTGTTGCCCCTGTACTTGCTGATGGGGATCGACCCCTCGCCAGGAATGAATGGTTCACCTCGAAATTCTATCCCGTTGCTGAAACGAGAACTGCAAATGGCGTAAGACTTGCTGCACCCAGGAGTCGCATTGAAGGTGTCGCCCTCGACCACCTCGTACGGCATCGCCTGGAAGAGCGTCAGCTCGTCGTATGCCTCGACCCAGCTCTTGATCTCCATTTGAAGCCCAGTATTGAGCCCGGCAGTCCACGTGATGACTCCGTAGTCAAAGTAGGTAGGATCCGTCGTGGAGATGAGAGAGAGCCCGGACACGTCGAAAATCTGTCGAGACGTGATCGCACTCAGCACTGTGCCGGCCTGGATGAGAGGCGTCAGATTCACGCCGCACTTGGTTGAACCAAGGTCGACCCGGCAGTGTGGCGTGTAGAGATCTCCGATCGTCTGGCCGAGCTTGGCTGCGAGAGACCGCAGTTCCATGATGAACTCGTAGTCGCCGAGTTGCGCGTTGCCCATCGTCCAGCCTTCGAGGAGGACCATTTTGCCCATGGTCAAATCTTCGTAGTTCACGAGGAAAACATCGACCACCGCTAGGTCAAAGATGCCGGCCTCGACCAGAGCCTTCGTGACTCCGACGTCGTCGTAGAACGCCGAGACTTCGATGTTGTCCGGCGCCGCGCTTCGCTCCGACCGCAGAGACGCCGCCACGAATCCCACCGAGGCCGAGTAGACGTCACCCTCGAACATGATGTCCTGGTCGTGATCGGTGAAGTAGTACTCGACCGCATCGGAACGAACGATCTTCCAACAGTGCGCCGTCGTCGTGGTGACTTGACCCAGATGCGTCTTGAGACCCGCGCTGATCGTCTTGCTCATTCGCGCACCTCCTGGATCGGAACCTGCGCTTCTCTGAGCTGATAGCTCGTCAGCGTACGCGGCAAATAGTCCGTATCAAATCTGACCGGCAAATCAAACTGGAAGCTGGCAGTTATTGCCTCCCCGGAAAGAGGCACCGCTCCCGTGATGAACGAGACGATTCCGGTCGTGGTGTCCACTGTCCAGTTGCTCTCCGGCTCGACGACCGCGTCCCGCTTGACGACGACCGTTCCGGATACCGGCTTGATGATCGTCTTCGAGTAGGTGAATGATCCGGAGTCCGTGACTGTGGTCATGAGCTGGAAGTCCAGCTCTGCGCTGTCACCCGTTCCGATAGCTTCGTCGGTCGCGATATAGTCGTCGTGGATCTTAAAACGGAATCCACGCGACATCCCACGCCGGCACTTGAAAAACGTCAGGATCTCTTCCATCTGCGCTATCGTCTTGATCCCTGACGCGACGTCCCACCGCTGGAGGTCTTCCGTCCAGTCTTCGTTGCGGCGCTCGTGACTGTTGGCCAGCCTTGCCAAGCGTGTCGAGAACATCGGCCCGCCGCCGGTCGAGTAGGCGATGTCAGTCGGGAATCGTACTTCGTCGAATGCCATGGTTATCTATCCCTGTTTCGCGATTGATCCACTGCGACGGCAATCTGTGCCATGATCTGCGATTGGTTCTTCTGGAAGCTGCCAGCGTCCTGCACGCCATTGATGTTGATGGTCGTGCCACCGCCGCCGCCGAGAGAGCTTAGATCGCTGAGAGGAATGATCGCCTCCGGTCCAGCCTCACCGACCGTTGCGAGAGTCGGACCCGTGACGATTCCACCCTCGGCAAACTTGTTGCTGAAGAGCCCTGCGATAGAAGACAGGAACCCCGCGCCGCCGCCCTCACCACCAGCAGCGTTGTCCTTCTTGAACATCCCCGCGAGACCTTCCGCTGCCATCTGTGCTCCGACGTCGATGATCGCATCGAGGAGCGAATCGAATACACTCTTGGCGAAGTCGCCGAACGTCTTAAACTCTCCCGCTGCGACATCGAGGAACAACCCTTTGAAGTTGCGAGCCATTACGCGAGCAGTTCGAGCCGACTCCTCTTCGAGTCGCATCATCTCGTCGAAGATCGGATTCCGGACGTGCTCCTTCTCTTCCGGTAGCGGCACAATCGGAAGATTCTGTAGAGCGTCCTGGTTCCCAAACGCCCCTCGAATACCGCCGGCTCTCGTCGCTTGCTCTGGATCGAAGACAGGCACGTTCTTGATGAACTCTTTGTCCGCAGCAGCGCGGACCCTCTCCATCTGAGCGAGCACGAGTTCATCGATGGAGCGAGTCTCCATCTTGTCGATCATGCCATCCCAGCCATCCTTGATCGACTTGTTGAATTCCGTACCGATCTCTGACGATCGTTCCAACCCGTTATTGAATTCGGTCCCGACGTTCTTGAACGCTTCGATCGCTTTTGTGATGTCGCCTTCTGCAACCGCGACGAGTGCCCCGCCGAGCGACTCGACAATCTCTTTCGTCGTCAGTACAAAGTTCGCGATGTTCTTTCCGGTCGCATCGAAGAACGCTTTGATCGATCGCCCGAAGAAGATGAACACCTGCGCGGTGTTCTTCGATGTCTTCTCCATGAACGTGAAGAAGCGAAGCCACTTGGTGCCGTTCTCCTGAAGCTGATCCGTCGATGACGAGAACGCTGCAATGACTTCGTCCGTGAACACCTTGATCGGCTCCAGCAGATTCGAGATGACCTTCACCATCGAGATCGTTGCTTGCCCGACGATGGTGATAAAGTCGACGATCTGATCCTTGTTCTCTCGCACGAACGCAGTGATGTCCGTGACAAAAACCTTCAGGTCTTTTTTGAATCCCTCGAACCCGTCGATAGCGAGTGACTGAATCGCGCTCTGCAATTCTTTGAACCGCCCTTGTAGCGTGCTCCGCATCGTGTCGGCGAGTCGCTTTGCTTCTCCGTCTGTGAGCTTCAGCTCTTTCTGGAAGTCGCGCACCTCTCCAGTGATGTCTTTCAGAATGAGAGCTGCGCGACCACCTCGCTGCCCGAACGCTTTGAGGAAGTCGGTCGCCTCTGCGCCCTGCGCGGTCATCGCGTCGAGCACGTCGAGTAGGTTGGCCGATTCGAGGCCCATCTCCTGCGCGACCTTGGCTGACTTTTGCATCGCAAAAGCAAGCTGCGTTCCAGCCATCGAGCCTTGAACGCCGCGGTCTCCGAGCTTTCCGATCAGACCCGACAGTTCTTCGATCTCGTACCCGAAAGAGTTCGCTACAGCCGAGGAATACTTCATCGCTTCCGCGAGTTGCTCCATGTTGGTATTCGAACGAGTGAACGTTCCTACCATCACGTCATTGACTCGCCCGAGTTCATTTACTTCGAGCGCGAACGATGAAAGTATATTGGATGCGATGTCAGCCGATCGGCCGAGGTCGAGCTGTGCTGCGGTCGCGAGGTCGAGCACGCCGGGCAGAGCGCCGATCGCCTCGGTGACAGAGAAGCCAGCCATACCGAGAAACCGGAGACCCTCG
>Ga0316192_10002734_pt1 | contig 12882 bp, 8 predicted proteins | sample MerIslwburrow_MG_FD_204931 | JGI IMG/M metagenome (GOLD analysis project Ga0316192, IMG submission 204931) | Coastal sediment microbial communities from Maine, United States - Merrow Island worm burrow | ecosystem: Environmental > Aquatic > Marine > Coastal > Sediment | place: USA: Maine...
ATACCATTAGTACGTGGTCTGGAGTATTGTTCTAATGAAGTCTTTTTAGTCTGGCCTTTTTTAGTTACCATTAAGACATAATTATTATTTACATAATCTTCATCTTTGAGGTCTTGCGTACATATAAATGCTTTTACTTTATCATCAGGTTCAATGTTTACCAAATTTTGAATGGCTCTACCTTTTGACGTTTTATTACCTTCTGGTATTTCATATACACGCATCCAGAAAACCTTACCTTTTTGGGTAAAGAACAACATATATTGGTGATTTGTAGCCACATATAAATGCTCTAAGAAATCTTCAGTTCTTGTAGCTACGCCTTTTTGCCCTCTTCCTCCTCTATTTTGAACTTTATATTCATCCAAATTAGTTCGTTTTATATAACCCGCATGTGAAATTGTAACAACCACCTTAGAATCCGGGATCATATCTTCAATACTTAAATCACCACCACCGTATTCAATGACCGAACGACGCTCGTCGCCGTATTTTTCTTTGATCTCCAACAATTCATCTTTTATAATTGTCATTCTACGGACCTTATCAGCCAAGATATCTTTTAAGTCTTCGATCAATTTCATAATTTCTTCATATTCTGATCGAAGTTTATCTTGCTCTAAACCAGTTAGCTGACGCAATCTCATTTCAACAATTGCCTTAGATTGTATTTCAGACAATTCAAAGCGTTTCATTAAATTTTCTCTAGCCTCATCAGCATTACTTGAAGCTCTGATTATTTTAATAACTTCATCAATATTATCAGAAGCGATAATTAATCCTTCTAAAATATGGGCCCTTGCTTCCGCCTTATTTAATTCAAATTTCGTTCTTCTAACTACGACATCATGCCTGTGATTCACAAAATGCTTAAGGAGTTGTTTTAAATTTAACATCTCAGGTCTACCATTAACCAAAGCAATATTGTTAACACTAAATGAGGTTTGTAAGGCCGTATATTTATATAATTTATTTAAAACAATATTAGGTATGGCATCTCTTTTTAGAACATACACCAAACGGCGTCCTTTTCTACTGGTTTCATCCCTAACCGTTGCAATCCCTTCAATTTTCTTATCATTGACAAGGTCTGCAGTTTTCTTCATTAAATCGGCACCATTTACTTGATAAGGTAATTCGGTAACAACGATACACTCTCTACCATTAACTTCTTCAAAAACCGTCTTAGCCCTCATTACAATTCGTCCTCTGCCCGTATGGAAGGCATCTTTAACTCCTTCATAACCATATATAGTACCCCCGGTTGGAAAATCTGGGGCTTTGATGTGTTGCATTAACTCATCAATCTCAATATCATTATTTTCTATATAAGCAACAGTTCCCGAAATAACCTCAGATAGGTTATGAGGTGCCATATTTGTGGCCATTCCTACCGCAATACCAGATGCGCCATTTACCAATAAACTCGGTATTCTTGTAGGTAAAACAGTTGGTTCTTGTAGAGTATCATCAAAATTTAATCTATGATCGACGGTATCTTTATCAATATCAGCCAACATTTCTTCTGATATCTTTTGCATTCTTACTTCTGTATAACGCATAGCTGCAGGGCTATCTCCATCAGGTGAACCAAAGTTACCTTGTCCGTCAACCATTTGGTAACGCATGCTCCAATCTTGAGCCATTCTTACCATGGCGTCATAAACAGAAGTATCTCCATGAGGATGAAATTTACCTAAAACCTCACCTACAACTCTAGCCGATTTTTTATGTGCTCCTGTTGCTTTTATTCCTAATTCGTGCATACCAAAAAGTACTCTTCGGTGTACTGGTTTCAAACCATCGCGTACGTCCGGTAAAGCTCTCGATACAATCACAGACATTGAGTAATCAATGTATGATGATTTCATTTCATCTTCAATATTTACAGGAATTATTTTTTCTCCTTCTGCCATAAAATTCTATTAATTTTTTAGTGATTTTTACAAGGTTGCAATATACAACTTTTCCGATTTTTTCAACTTATATAAAAGTATTAATATTATTATTATTTATTAACAATAAAGCCCAGTAAACATGCTGTTTTTCACTATTTTAACGTGACATGAAAACTTCGGTATAAATTTTGTAAGACTATATGAAAAAAATCTACTAATTTTACAACATAAATCTATTATTTATGGACGATAATTTTTCACCAAAAGTTAAAGATGTAATTGCTTATAGTAAAGAAGAAGCTTTACGATTAGGTCATGATTTTATTGGTACAGAACACTTAATGCTTGGCTTACTTCGTAAAGCAAATGGAGAAGCCATAGATGTGTTAAATGCATTGGACGTTGATTTGGTATCACTTCGAAAAAAAATTGAAGGACTTAGCCCTGCAAGTACTGATGCTTTTTCAGGAAATGATAAAAAAAGCTTACATCTAACTAAACAAGCGGAGAAAGCCTTAAAAACAACTTTTTTAGAGGCTAAATTATTCAAGAGCAAGTCCGTAAGTACGGCACATTTATTATTGTGTGTTTTACGTAACGAGAATGACCCTACTACTAAATTACTCCATAAGTTTGAAATAGATTATAATGAAGTAAAATCTGTTTTTAGTCAATTATTCATGGACAATGACATTACGGAAACTCCTAAAGCAGAAGATACTTCAAGAGATGATGAGTTTGAGGAGCAGAAACAAAACCCATTTGAAGGTGCTAAACCTAGCAAAACGAGTGCAAAATCTAAAACCCCCGTTTTAGATAATTTTGGAAGAGATTTAACACGACTAGGAGAAGAAGGAAAACTTGATCCGGTTGTAGGTAGACAAAAAGAAATAGAACGTATATCTCAGATATTAAGTAGGCGAAAAAAAAATAATCCAATATTAATTGGCGAACCTGGTGTCGGTAAATCAGCAATTGCAGAAGGATTGGCTTTGCGTATAATTGAACGAAAAGTATCGCGGATTTTATTCAATAAACGTATAGTTTCATTAGATCTGGCTAGCCTGGTTGCAGGTACAAAATATCGCGGACAATTTGAAGAAAGAATGAAAGCCTTGATGAATGAGCTTGAAAAAAATGATGATATTATTCTCTTTATAGATGAAATACATACCATTGTTGGTGCTGGAGGCGCAACCGGGTCATTAGATGCTTCTAATATGTTTAAACCTGCTTTGGCCAGAGGTGAAATTCAATGTATTGGTGCAACTACATTAGATGAGTTCCGTCAAAATATTGAAAAAGACGGGGCATTAGAACGTCGATTTCAAAAGGTAATGGTTGAGCCAACTTCTGTTGAAGAAACCATACAAATATTAAATAATATTAAAGACAAATATGAAGATCATCACAACGTAATATTTACGGATGGGGCCATAGAGGCATGTGTTAAACTTACCAACCGATATATGACTGATCGTTTTTTACCTGACAAAGCCATCGATGCACTTGATGAGTCAGGTTCAAGAATACATATCACAAATATTGTGGTACCAAAACAAGTTCTTGAATTAGAAAAGCAATTGGAAGATGTTAAGGAGTTGAAAAATAATGTTGTTAAAAGTCAAAAATATGAAGAAGCTGCACGTTTACGTGATGATGAAAAACGTTTAGAAAAAGAGTTAGAAACGGCTCAAGGAGCCTGGGAAGAGCAATCTAAATTACATAAAGAAACGGTTACGGAAGATAATGTAGCAGAAGTAGTCTCTATGATGACAGGAATACCTGTGAACAGAATTGCCGAAGCTGAAAGTACGCGCTTGGCCGATTTGCATAACTTGATTAAAGGCAAAGTTATTGGTCAGGATGAAGCCGTTAATAAGGTAGTGAAGGCTATACAACGTAATCGTGTTGGATTAAAAGACCCTAATAAGCCCATTGGTTCATTTATATTTTTAGGTCAGACAGGCGTTGGTAAAACGCAATTAGCAAAAGTGTTGGCAAGAGAATTATTTGATTCTCCGGATGCCTTAGTCCGCATCGACATGAGTGAGTATATGGAAAAATTTGCCATTTCTCGATTAATTGGAGCACCTCCTGGTTATGTTGGATATGAAGAGGGAGGTCAATTAACTGAAAAGATTCGGAGAAAACCTTATGCTGTAGTATTGTTAGACGAAATTGAAAAAGCGCATCCTGATGTGTTTAATGTATTATTGCAAATTTTAGATGATGGTTATATTACAGATAGCTTAGGTCGAAGAATTGACTTTAGACATACAATAATAATAATGACATCTAATATTGGTTCTCGTCAACTAAAAGACTTTGGTGCTGGAGTTGGATTCGGAACAGCTTCTAAAAAGCAGCAAGCCGATTCTCATGCTAAAGGTGTTATTGAAAATGCCCTGAAAAAGAGTTTTGCTCCTGAGTTTTTAAACCGTATTGATGATGTTGTTATTTTCAACGCATTAGAAAAAGAAGATATACATGCCATCATTGATATTGAACTTGAACAGTTACTAGACAGAATTGATGGCTTGGGTTATAAATTAACATTAAGTGAAAAGGCTAAAGATTATATTGCCGATAAAGGTTTTGACCGGCAATATGGCGCTCGCCCTCTTAAGCGTGCTATTCAAAAATATATAGAAGATGCTTTGGCCGAAAAAATTGTCAATTCTAAACTTAAAGAATATGACAGTATTTTTATGGATTTGGATGAAGAAAAAGATGAGCTTACCATAAAAATTAAAAAACCCAAAAAATCTATTGAAGAGAAAGAGTAATTAAGGTCCCTCCTATTTGGAGGGATTTTTTATACCTTTAGATAATTAAAAATAAGTCTAGTGAAAAAATCGACAAAAATTTGGTAAGGTATTCTAACTTTTTTACCAATGTTTTTAATTTTTGGATATATTTTTTACATTTTTACAGCATTTATTCCTACAGCAATTCGTTTAGAAGATAGTCATCAAGAGGTGCCGATAGAATTTTTCCAGTCAATTTCTGTAATGATACTATTTATTGTACTGGCTATTATTGCTAAAATGGGTATAATGATATATTATATAGTCCATGCCAGTAATAACCCGAAAAACGAGAATAATACCAAAATAATGTGGATCGTTTTATTAGTTCTTGTTGGTACAATTAGTTCTATTGTCTATTATTTTTTAGAAATACTACCTTCGAAAGATAATTCAAATCAATCCATAGGATATAATTCATAAAATGGAATATTAACTAATCAAATAACTCTTTACTATCAATTTCGAGAGTTTGAATAAAGTGAATAGTTTTTACAATTTCATCATGTAAAACTTTATCTTCTTCCATAAACGACACCTCTGTCCTATACATTTTTACTAAAGATTCTAAAAAAGGTGATGTTTTTAAAGGTTTTCTAAATTCTATGGCTTGCACGGCGTTTAATAATTCAATTGAGAGTATGGTTTCTAAATTATCAACGACTCGTTTCACTTTGGTAGCAGAGTTAGCACCCATACTTACGTGATCTTCTTGCCCGTTACTCGATACGATAGAATCTACTGAAGCAGGTGTTGCCAATTGCTTATTTTGGCTTACTATACTCGCTGCAGTGTATTGTGGAATCATAAACCCCGAATTTAAACCCGGATTGGTTACTAAAAAAGAAGGTAAACCACGTGACCCGGAAACCAATTGAAATGTTCGTCTTTCTGATATATTTCCTAATTCAGCTAAGGCAATAGCTAAAAAGTCTAAGCCCAATGCCAATGGCTGTCCATGAAAATTACCACCGGAAATAATTTCATCAGCATTAACAAATATATTAGGGTTATCCGTAACAGAATTTATTTCTGTTTCAACGGTTTTTTTAACAAAATTCAAAGTGTCTTTACTGGCGCCATGTACTTGAGGCATACATCTGAATGAATAAGGATCTTGTAAGTGCTTTTTATCCTGAACAATAATCTCACTTTCTGATAATATTTATTTGCCCATTATGTGGTCGTACTAAATGTATTAGGTCACTAAAAGGCTCTATTCTACCATCAAAAGCATCCAATGAAAGTGCGCCAAAAACATCTGCCAAATAGGATAACTTAAAACTTTTTTGTAAAACTGCGACCCCATAAGCACTCATGAATTGCGTTCCGTTAAGTAAAGCTAAACCCTCTTTAGATTGTAATACAATTTTTTTCCATTTAAACTTTTCAAGAATTTCCTGTCCAGAATATTGAATTCCTTCAAAAACGACTTCCCCTTTACCAATTAACGGCAAAGCTAAATGTGCCAATGGCGCCAAATCACCTGATGCTCCAAGTGAGCCCTGAGTGTAAATCACTGGTAATATATCATTATTATAAAATTCTATCAATCTATTCACTGTATCCAGCTGTACTCCTGAATGCCCATAACTTAACGACTGAATTTTTAAGAATAGCATCAATTTGACAATTTCTGTTGGCACTTTTTCACCTGTTCCACAGGCATGTGACATCACTAAGTTTTCTTGAAGGATCGTTAAATTTTCATTTGAAATTTTGACATTATGTAAGGCGCCAAAACCCGTATTTATACCATAAATGGGTTTATCACTTTTTGATAATTTTTCATCTAAATATAATCGGCATCTAATAATTTTTTCTTTTGCATCTTCAGACAGTTGTAGTTTTTTATTAGTAGAAACAATGTCTTGAATTATTGCTAAATCTAAGGATTTAGAATTTATATGATAAATAGAATCCATTTATATTTTATTATGGCTCAAAATTCAGTATAAGGAACCATATATGCAAATATTTTATCAAAGTAATTACTCAATTAATCCTATTAAGATTATCTTTGCAAGCAAATTAATAAAATTTAGATCAGGCATGAAAAAAATACTAATTACATTTTTAATAATTGTTACTATTATTGCGTGTAAAACTGAAAACCCAAAGGATTATATGGTTTTATCTGGAAACATAATAAATCTTGAAAAAGATACTATAAAACTCAATAATATTGGTAACGCTTTTAGTAAAAAATTAGCAATTAACGACGATGGTTCTTTTCTTGATACATTAAGTATAGAAACAGGTTATTATTCATTTTATGATGGGAATAAAGTTGTTGATCTATATTTGACCAATGATCGAGATTTGCAAGTTTCATATGATTATAAAGACACTACTAACATAATTACATTTGCTGGTGAAAACGCGGGCCTTAATAATTATTTACTTACAAAAGGTAAAACATCAACTGAATTGTATGGTGAAAAATCTTCTATTTTATATTCCCTTGATGAGAACGGTTTTGTGACAAAAGTGAAATCAGTTAAGAACAGTTTAATAGAATTGTTAAATAGTGCAGCCCTGGAAGAATCCTTCACATCACAAGAATTAAAAAATATTCATTATGCTTCTGTAGATAAATTAATTAATTATGAAGCTGCTCATCGTTATTATACCAAAAACCCTGAATTTAAGCCCTCTGATTCTTTCAATTCTGGAATAATGAATATTGATCTAAATAATATTGATGATTTCAAGAATTCATCTTCATATAGAAATATATTACAAAGCCATTATAGTAATTTAACTGAAGACAAATTAAATGGTGAAAATGAAAAATATGATTTGGTTTATTTAGATGTAATAAATGAAAATGTTAAAAATGAAACGATAAAAAATGATCTGTTATATAGCAATGCAAAATATGGGATAACTTATACAGAAAACTTAAAGGATTTCTATACCAATTTCATGGCTTATTCAACGGATACTGTAAATAATAATGAAATTACGAAAGCATTTAATAAGTTAAAAACTACCGCAAAAGGTGAATTATCACCAAAGTTCGTGAATTACGAAAATTTTAAAGGTGGTACAACGTCATTAGATGATCTTAAAGGAAAATACGTGTATATTGACGTTTGGGCAACTTGGTGTGGACCATGTATAAGAGAAATTCCTTATTTGAAAGAAGTTGAAAAAGAATTTCATGATAAAAATATTGCTTTTGTAAGTATTTCCGTTGATAAATTAGGGGCGTATGAAACATGGAAAAAAATGATTGCGGAAAAAGAAATGGGCGGTATCCAACTTTTTGCAGGTACTGATAGTAAATTTGCTGAAGATTATTCTATTAAGGGAATTCCACGTTTCATACTGATTGATCCTAGTGGAAAAATTATTACCCCAAATGCTCCAACACCGTCGAGTCCTAAATTAGTTGATTTATTTACAAATTTAGGAGTCTGACTATAACATATTCTGACAAAGAAAACCTTGAAATTCGAGGTTTTTTTTATGTCATATTGTTTCAATAGTTCAACAATCATGCAATATTATTATGGTGCATCATTTAACGTAAATTTTAACAATTTACTAAAACAAAAATTATATTTTTGCACGCGAATCACTTATGAAATATAAAATGAAGAAAGTAATTATAACATTAATAACATTATTATTATTAATGGCATGTAAAAATGAGCCTGTAATTAAAGATTATGTTACTTTATCAGGAACCATAACAAATTCCGATACTAAAGAAATAAAAATTCTTGATAATAATAATCGGGTAATTAAAACCATAAGCTTAAATGATGATAACTTCTTTACCGATACTCTAAAGGTTTCTAAAGGAGTTTATTCAATGACAGATGGTAACAAGCATGCAGCTCTTTATTTAGAAAATGGATATGATATTGCTATGACGTTAGATACTAAGGAATTTGGCGAAACTTTGACATTTACAGGAAATGGAAGTGACGGTAGTAATTATTTAGCAAAAAAAATGTTGATGCAAGAGCAGACATTTAACAATCTAAATGATTTGTATACGCTAGAAGAAGATGTGTTTTTAAATTCAATAAATGAGAAAAAGAACGAATTTATTCATCTTAAAGAGGAATATAAGAATTTAGATTCTACACTGGTAGCTATGGATAATAATGATACTGAAATGCTCTTTAATTTTATTGCTGGACAATATGATAAAGTCTCTAAAATGGCAAAATTAAAAGGTGCTCCATCTCCAAAATTTACGAACTATGAGAACTATAATGGAGGCACTACCTCATTAGATGATCTTAAAGGAAAATACGTGTATATTGACGTTTGGGCAACTTGGTGTGGACCATGTATAAGAGAAATTCCTCATTTGAAAGAAGTTGAAAAAGAATTTCATGATAAAAATATTGCTTTTGTAAGTATCTCTGTTGATAAAATAGGAGCATATGAAGCATGGAAAAAAATGATTGCGGATAAAGAAATGGGCGGTATCCAACTTTTTGCTGGTACTGATTCTAAATTTGCTGAAGATTATCAGATAGATGGAATTCCCCGTTTTATTTTAATTGATGATAAAGGTAATATTGTCAACCCTAATGCTCCAAGACCTTCAAATCCTAAACTTAAAGAAGTATTAAACGGTCTATTATAGTTATAAATTGAAAAGCGGCTTTGTGCCGCTTTTTTAATTAGAATTTTTTTCTTCCTGATTTTCCTCCTTCACCTGATCATCAGGTATTTCTTCTTTAAACAAATCCAAATAGGCATCAGATAAATACTCAATGCTGTCAGTAGCAGTAAATGTTTCATAGACCATAGAATTCATAGCCAGGTCAGCCGTTTTCCCATGTAGATATACTCCTAAAATTGCAGCATCAATTGGCGTATATTGCTGTGCGATCAATCCTGTAATGACACCTGTAAGAACATCTCCACTTCCGGCAGTAGCCAGGGCAGGATTTCCCGTAGTATTAAAAAATAATTTCCCCTGAAAAGCAATGACCGTATAAGCCCCTTTCAATACAACAACTAATTTATATTTTTTAGATAATGTAAGAAGTTTGTCTAGTTTTTCAAAATCATCTTTCCATGTACCTACCAGTCGCTCAAATTCTTTTGGATGTGGTGTCAAAACTGAATTTTCTGGTAATAATTTCAATAAACTCTTATTTTCTGATAATATATTAATTGCATCTGCATCAACAATTAAAGGCAGTTTATTTTTTTGTAGAAATTGTTTAAATCCTTCCACAGTTTTAACATGGGTACCCATTCCTATCCCTATACCAATAGTAGTAGCTTGTATTTTAGAATTAAAATACTGTAATTCATTTTCAGCGTCCACTTCTACCATTACTTCAGGTAGTGCTGTCTGTATAATTTGATAACCACATTTAGGGAGATAAGCCGTTACTAAACCACTGCCAATTGTTAAAGCTGCTCTAGATGCTAATAAAACAGCCCCTATTTTACCAAAACTTCCACCAATTATTAGTGAATGCCCGTAATTACCCTTATGTGAAAATTTGTTTCGAAACTTATATAAAATTTGTGCCTCTTGTTGATAGGTGAGATAAATATCGGTTTCTACCGTGCTTAAATACTCAGCATCTAAGCCTATATCAATTACATCCCAATTTCCTACAAACTCTTGATTGTCAGGTAATAAAAACGCTAATTTAGCGGCCTGAAAAGTTAAAGTTTGGTACGCTTTTACAACAGAATCAACATCTGTTACGGCCTTATCAGCAAATAATCCCGAAGGGAAATCAATGGAGAGCACATAAGAATTCGTATTATTGATAAATTGAATAGTTTCTTTTATAATTCCCTCAGGACTCCTTGACAATCCCAATCCAAAAATAGCATCAATGATCATATCATCTTCTGCAACTTTTGGAAACTCAGAACTGCAACTGATCATTTCCGGCCAGACGCCTATTTCTTTTAATCGTTCATAATTAGCTAAAAATGCATCCGAACGCTTATTGCCACAATTAACAATAAAAGTATGAACATCATATCCGTGCTGTTTAAGGTGTCTGGCTATGACAAGTCCGTCACCGCCATTATTACCCGTTCCGCAAAATACTTGTATTGGAACTGAATTACCTTGAAGTCTGTTATGAATCCATTTAAAGCATAATGTCGCAGCACGCTCCATCAAATCAACGGCTATAATTCCACCTTTTTTGATTGTTATTTGGTCTGCTTTATAAAGCTGTTGAGCAGATAAAACTTTCATAGGTTTAAATTTTGAATATGAATGTCACGTTCATGACAGGAGCATCATAACTAATTATTATACTCACCCATTGCCGCATATTTATCCATACGCTTTTTAACCAAATCTGCTTTTGATAAATTTTTTAATTCATCATAAGCTTTTACAATTTGTTTTTCTACTATTTTAAAGGCTTCCTCTCTATTACGATGCGCTCCTCCAAATGGTTCTTTAATAATCCCATCTATCAATTTGAGCTTTTTCATATCAATCGCTGTCAGTTTTAACGCTTCGGCAGCTTGTTCTTTGTATTCCCAACTACGCCATAAAATTGATGAACAAGATTCAGGAGATATTACGGTATACCAAGTATTTTCCATCATATAAACTCGATCTCCTACACCAATTCCCAAGGCACCACCCGAAGCTCCTTCGCCAATTACGACAGTTATAATGGGAGTTTTCAAACGAGTCATTTCTAAGATATTTCGAGCAATAGCCTCTCCTTGTCCACGTTCTTCGGCTTCTAAACCAGGATATGCCCCAGGTGTATCCAATAATGTTACAACAGGGATATCAAATTTTTCTGCCATTTTCATTAAACGTAAAGCTTTTCTATATCCTTCAGGATTAGACATCCCAAAATTTCGATATTGTCTGGTTTTAGTATTAAAACCTTTTTGTTGACCTATGAACATAAATGATTGATCACCAATCTTCCCCAAGCCTCCAATCATCGCCTTGTCATCTTTTACAGTTCTATCACCATGTAATTCCATAAAAGTTTCTCCTGTTAGAGCACTAATATGATCTAATGTGTAAGGTCTATCAGGATGTCGTGAAAGTTGAACTCTTTGCCAAGCTGTGAGATTTTTAAATATGTCTTTTTTGGTTTGTATTAGTTTTTTTTCAATCTGTTCGCAAGTTTCAGAAACATCAACATCGCTCTCTTTACCAATAATTATACATTTTGATAATTGTTCTTCAAGTTCTTGTATGGGTTTTTCAAAATCTAAATATTCCATTGGGTAGTTTTAGTTAGGTTATACAAATATATAAACTTTGTCTTTATAACTTAATGTGGTTCCTTTAAATTCAAAACGAAAATAAATAGGCGATAATGAAGAAGGTTTAATTACGTTTTTGGTATTCATCTTTGACTTTTTTACTGAATAAATTGGGTTTACTTTTCATTAATCCATCAATTAAAACAGTAAATAATATCAGAATAGCGCCATAATAAAAATTTGCACTCATAATTTCATCACTCCCAAAAATCACAATTGCAAGAATAATTCCATAAATAGGTTCTAAATTATAGGTTAGCATTACCGTAAACGGGCTTATATACTTCATGATATGTACGCTGGCAATAAATGCATAAGCCGTACAGATTGAGGCTAAAATCAATATGTACAACCAATCTTCAGACACCAATTGAAAGAATTCTAGACTAAAACCATCATTCGAAAAGAATAAGAAGACTGAAATGAAAGCAACGCCGCCTATAAACTCATAGAATGAAATAACAGAAGCATCATATTTTTCAACAAACCTACCATTTATTACAGCAAACAGTGCAGAACAAAATGCTGCCGATATTCCTAATAATATACCTGTAAGATACTTTATTTCACTATCTAAAATTATATAAACCCCGATTGACACCATTAATCCAAAAAGCATTTCATAACGATTTATTTTACGCTTATAAAAAACAGGTTCAATCAGAGAAGCAAAAAAGGCTCCAGTCGAGAACATGGCAAGTGCAATGGAAACATTGGCTTGATTTATCGCTGCAAAAAAGGTGATCCAATGAAGGGCAATAATAATTCCAGCGCCGAAAAATTTTAGAATAGCCAATTTTGGAACCTTGGTATTTATTTTAGCGATTTTAATGTATAGAAATATTATTATCCCGGCGACAACCATGCGGTACCAAACCAAAGGAACAGCCTTAATTGAAACCAACTCTCCTAGTATGGCCGTA
>Ga0316192_10002736_pt1 | contig 12873 bp, 13 predicted proteins | sample MerIslwburrow_MG_FD_204931 | JGI IMG/M metagenome (GOLD analysis project Ga0316192, IMG submission 204931) | Coastal sediment microbial communities from Maine, United States - Merrow Island worm burrow | ecosystem: Environmental > Aquatic > Marine > Coastal > Sediment | place: USA: Maine...
TTGTGCTGCTCATGCGGGCATCCGGCTTGCTTCAGGATCACACGCCGGCGAGCCTACTTTTCATGCTGCGCCTTCGCAAGGCAAAACTGTGATCACAAATAGGGCAAATGCTCACTTATTCAGCCAAAGCCCGCCATTCAGATACTCGCGGCACTTACCTCTTGCAATCCTGAACTGCTGACCTAGTCTGTGTGATCACAGAGTTTACGCTCATGCCAAAACCGAAATTTAAGATACCCAGCTGTAATCCGGAGGATTCAAATGTCTGACGAGTTCAAAACCAATTATCTCTTCAACCGGTTTGTCTCGGGCAAATTGTCCCGGCGCGAATTTGTCGGCAGTTTGGCCGCAATGGGCGCATCCGCAGCACTGATTGACACCCTCATCGTAGACCGGGCTTTGGCAGCCACGCCCAAAAAAGGCGGCAAGATCACCGTCGGGACTGAAGGGCAGCAACCGGGTGACTCGCTTGATCCGACCAAATTCAACTCCACCAGCAACCTGCTGATGGGCTTTTCCATTTATGACCTTCTGGTCAATCGTGGCCCCGACCTGAAGCCGATTCCCTGGCTTGCGGAATCCTGGGAGGCCAGTGCCGACTCCAAGACATGGACATTCAAGCTGCGCAAGGACGTGACATGGCACGACGGCAAGAAGTTCACCGCTGCTGATGTCGTCTATTCATGCGGGCGCCACATAACAGAAAAGTCAGAGTCACCGGCCAAGGCGTACATGAGCCAGATTGCCGAGATGAAGAAAGACGGCGACCACACGGTGGTCTTCACCTTGAAGGCCGGCAATGCTGACTTCCCAATCATTCTGTCCGATACACGCGTTCACATCACCCAGGAAGGTTATGAGGATTTTGCGTCCGGCACCTCACCGGGCACAGGTCCGTTCAAGGTCAAGGAATTCAAACCCGGCCAGCGCTATATTTTTGAACGCAATGACAATTACTGGTCAAGCGACGGTCCATATGTCGACGAGATCGAGGTACTGGGTATCGGCGACATCACATCGCGCGTGAACGCGCTGATCTCGGGCGACATAAATGTGTTGCTGTCGCTCGACCCCAAAGCTGTTTCGCTGATCGAGAAGACCGACGCGGCCAACTTGCTGAGGGCAAAGAGCGGTCAGTTCATGAACATTGCCATGATGCTGGATCGCGAGCCCACCAACAACAACGATGTTCGCCTGGCGCTCAAGCACGCAATCGATCGCGAACAAATCATCGAGAACGTGCTGAAGGGCTATGGCTCATTGGGCAATGACCACCCGATCGCTCCGATTGATCCATTCTATTGCGATACCATTCCACAACGCGCCTACGATCCGGACAAGGCCCGCTTCCACATCAAGAAGGCAGGCCTCGAGAACACGCCGATCGATTTGTACACCTCGGATGTTCCTGCATCCGGTTCGGTCGCAGCAACCCAGGTATTCCAGCAGTCCGCAGCAAAGGCCGGCATCAACCTCAATCTGATCGAACCACCTGCAGATCAGTATTGGTCTTCTGTCTGGATCCAGAAGCCGATCTGTGCATCCGGCTGGGACGGACGGCCTGTACCTGACCTGATACTGTCGATCGCCTTCAAGAGCGGTGAATCCTACAACGAAACAAAGTGGGCCAACGAGAAGTTTGACAAGATCCTGGTCGAGGCACGCTCGGTACAAGACTTTGACAAGCGCAAGGAAATGTACTGTGAACTGCAAACCATGCTGCAGAATGACGGTGGCCACATAACCATGGCTTTCCTCGACATTCTCGATGCCAGCCGAGCAGAAGTTAAGGGCATCACGCCGCACAGTTCAGGAGCGTTAGGGTTCTATCAGATGGCCAGGACTGTCTGGATAGACAGCTAGCAAACAGGGATATTGATCTGATTGCAGAATTCAATCCAGATCAGGATGGTTTTTGGTTGAAACAACCAAAAATCATGAACCTGATCGCTTTCAAGGTGTTAGAGCAACTTTATGGGTTCTGTCGAACCCATGTTGCTCCAGCGCCGCGTGCAAGTGGACATCCATGAATCTGGTCACGTTGATTGCCAAGAGGCTACTGATTGGATTGGGCATACTTTTGGTTGTTTCCCTGCTGGTATTTGTCGGCACGGAAATTCTGCCTGGTGACGTGGCGAACGCCATTCTGGGCCAGGGAGCAACACCGGAACTTCTGGCCAATGTGCGTGAAAGGCTGGGTCTCAACGACCCGGCCTATATCCGCTATTTCCGTTGGCTTGCGGGCATGCTGACGGGCGACTTTGGTACATCACTTGTCAATGGACGCCCCATTTCCGAACAACTTGGCGAGCGGGTTTACAACACGGCTCTGCTTGCCGGCACCACTGCTGCCATCGCTGTGCCGCTGGCAGTCTGTTTGGGGCTGATCTGTGCCCTGAAGCCAAACGGCCTGGTGGACCGCATGATATCAACGCTGTCCCTGACGCTGATCTCGGTCCCGGACTTTCTGGTCGGCATCGTGCTTGTGTCAATTTTCGCAGTGACATTGGGGTGGCTGCCGGCGATAGCAAACCTGCGGCCCGGGGCAGATATCGCCACCATCGCCCGGGTCCTGGTTTTGCCCGTCACAGCCTTGGTTTTCACTGTTCTTGCCCACATGGTGCGAATGACAAGGACATCCATTCTTGGTGTGCTGGCTTCGCCGGCCACTGAAATGGCAATCCTCAAGGGTGTCCCGCGAACCCGGATACTTCTGGTGCATGCCTTGCCCAACGCCATCGCGCCAATCATCAACGTCATAGCGTTGAACATGGCCTACCTGATTTCCGGCATCGTTGTCATTGAAACCATGTTCAATTTCTCCGGTCTTGGCCGCTTGGCAGTGCAGGCAGTGGCAACCCGCGACATTCCCGTCGTGCAGCTCACGGCAATGATCTTCTGCACCGTATATGTGCTCCTCAATCTGCTGGCAGATATCGTCTCAATCGCCGCCAATCCGCGCCTGAGGTACCCGAAATGAGCACTGCAGAACCGACAGGTCTGCGTCGGCTGGCAAGTGAATTGACCCCTACCGCAATTGTCTGCCTCGCCGTAATCGCACTCGCTGCGTTCATCGCCATATTTGCACCGGTTATCGCACCGTATGACGAAGGCACCATTCTGACCAATGAGAGCTTTGCCTCGCCTGGCAACGGCATGTTGCTGGGCAGTGACTACCTGGGCAGGGACATCGCCTCGCGTCTCGGGTTCGGCATCCGAACGACCTTGTCCGTCGCCCTGTCCATTTCGGTAATCGCATTTCTCATAGGATCTGCACTGGGCTTCTTCGCCGCCATCATGGGCGGGTGGACTGATACACTTGTCAGCCGCACAATCGATGCCCTGATCTCCTTCCCCGCCATAATGATCGCACTAATCGTCGTTTCAAGCCTGGGCTCTTCGTTTCTGGTGCTGATTGTCACTGTTGCAATCATTGATTCAACACGGGTGTTCCGGGTTGCCCGCGCCCTGGGCATGGACATCGTGGTGCAGGACTATATCGAGGCAGCCAGGGTGCGCGGTGAAGGCATCTGGTGGATCATCTGGCACGAACTTCTGCCCAATGCGCTGGGGCCACTCGCTGCGGAATTCGGCATCCGCTTCACCTATGCAATTCTCTTCGTTTCAGCGCTCAGTTTTCTCGGGCTCGGTGTCCAGCCTCCTCATTCGGACCTGGGGTTGATGGTAAAGGAGAATATGCAAGGACTGCTGTACGGCTCCTTCTCACCCCTCTATCCGGCACTGGCAATTGCGATGGTCACTGTGTCGACCAACATACTGGTGGACTGGTACCTCAAGAGCACCGGCGCCAGTTTGCCGGAGGAGTTGTGAATGGTGGACAGCACAATTCTTCGAGTATCAGACCTCAACGTCGCCGCGCGCGCGCCAGATGGTTCGATGCTGCCGATTGTTTCAGACATTTCCTTCGCCATAGAACCGGGCAAGGTGCTGGCGCTGATTGGTGAATCCGGATCGGGAAAGACGACAATCTCGCTGGCGGCCATGGGCTATGCGCGCCCGGGTTGCGTGATCACCGGCGGGATCGTGGATTTGGCCGGCACCGACATTCTGTCTCTGGATTTTCCTGCCCGGCGAAAACTGCGTGGTTCTGATATCGCCTATGTTGCACAAAGTGCTGCTGCGTCCTTCAATGCCGCTCTCAGGCTTGACTTGCAGGTGACCGAAACCCCGATCATCAAGGGGCTGATGTCGGCTGCAGAAGCCCATGACAAAGCTGTTTCGCTATATCGGCAGCTCGACCTTCCCGACCCCGAGACCATAGGCCAGCGCTATCCCCACCAGGTCAGCGGCGGCCAGCTGCAACGGCTTATGGCAGCAATGGCAATGATCTGCGACCCGAAGCTCCTGATCCTTGATGAACCAACGACAGCGCTGGATGTCACCACCCAGATAGAGGTTCTTCACGCTTTCAAGAAGCTGATCAGGGAACGCGGGACTTCAGCTATTTATGTCAGTCACGACCTTGCCGTCGTGGCCCAGATTGCAGACCATATCCTCGTGCTGAAGGATGGTCGGATGGTGGAGTACGCAGACGTCGAACAGATTGTGCATGCGCCGCGCGAAGCCTATACGCGTGAGTTGCTCGCAGCCGCTCACATCTTGCCCAAATCAATCCCGGCGAAGAAACCAGCACCGCTTTCTGCCCGGCAGCATCCTTTGCTGAAGGTGGACAAAGTGACAGCAGCGTTTGGGCGCAATGCCGAATTCATTGCCCTCAAGGATGTCAGCCTGGAGTTGGCAGAGGCCAGAACACTGGGCGTCATCGGCGAGTCTGGTTCTGGCAAGACAACGCTTGGACGAGTTATCTGCGGGCTCAAGGCACCGCTACGTGGTCAGGTCACACTGGATGGGCAAGTCCTGGCACCCGAGATTCAGCAACGCGATCGGGACCAGCTGCGCTCGATCCAGTTTGCCTTCCAGATGGCGGAGACCGCACTCAACCCGCGCCATACTGTCGGAAAAATTCTGGGACGGCCTTTGCAGTTCTACTTCAACCTGTCCGGCGCGGAGACCGCCCGGCGTGTTGGCGAATTGCTTGAACTGGTTGAAATGCCGGCCTCATATGCGCGCCGGCTACCAAGAGAATTATCAGGCGGGCAGCGCCAGCGGGTGAACCTGGCACGTGCGTTGGCTGCCGAGCCGCGCGTGGTGATCTGCGACGAAATCACATCGGCGCTGGATACAATCGTCGCCCAGGCTATCCTGCAGCTGCTGGATGACCTGCAGCAGCGGTTGAAAGTAGCCTATGTGTTCATATCGCACGACATTTCGACAGTGGCGCAAATTTCCCACGATATTGCTGTAATGCGCAACGGCGCCATCGTGGCCAACGGGCCGACGGCAGACATTCTCAAGCCGCCCCATCACGAGTATACTGAATTGCTCCTGTCCTCTGTGCCCGAGATGCGCACCGACTGGCTGGACGACGTTACCCGCAGCCGTGGCAACGGCCTGAAAGTCGCACAATGACCAATTCACACGGACAGAAGCAGACGACACAGCCACCCATGGCCGATGGCGAGCCACTCAATGCACAGATCTATCAGAGACTCCGGTGGGCGCTCATTCTCGGCGATTATGAACCCGGTGACCGTATGTCTATCCGCAGCATTGCAACGGAACTGGATTCCGGGCTGATGCCGGTGCGCGAGGCGCTTCAACGATTGGCTTCAGAGCGGGCGCTGACTTCAGCGAACAAGCGGTCTTTCAGAGTAAGTGAACTTCAACCCGGCCAGGCGTCCGACCTGTTCTTTGTTCGCGCCAGGCTGGAAAGCATAGCGACTGAACTGGCAACTCCCATGATGACCCAGGGCCAGGTCGAACGGCTCGACGACCTCGCCAGGCTCATGGACGAAGACATCGAGCGCGAGAACATTCGGGAATTTCTGGCCCGAAACTATACTTTCCACTTCACCATCTACACCGCGGCCCGCAATGAGGAGCTTGTCCATGTGATCGAGAACCTTTGGGCGCAGTCCGGCCCTTTCCTGGCGCAGGGCGTGCGCCGGCACGGCATGAGCCAGGAGTGGCAGCTGTTCCACAGCAAGATCGCAGCGGCAATTCGGGCCCGGGATGCGTCGTTGGCGAGCAGTCTTATCGAAACCGACATCAGTTGGGGTGTTGAGGAATTCCGCAAACTTGCAAGTCATAAACCCTGACATGCCAGGAGGGCCATCATGAGAGCATGGATAAGGATGATCCGCGACGAACAGGCATCGGCTGATCTGCTGGACGCGCTTGGTGAAGCGCGTACACCTGCCGGCACCGTTGACAATGTCATGCGGGTGCACTCGCTGCGCCCCAATACCATGCGCGGACACTTGCGCCTGTATCGGTCGGTCTTGCACGACGACGGCAATACAGTGCCAATGTGGGTGCAGGAGATCGTCGGCTCATATGTGAGTTTCCTGAATGACTGCCCGTACAGTTTCGCCAACCATTTTGCCAACGCCACCCATCTGATAGGGGACGAAGACAAGGCGCAACGCATCCACCAGGCAATGAAGGATAACACTCTGGAGCAGGTTTTCACTGGCGCGGAACTGGCCATGCTCCAGTATGCCCGCAAGCTGACCCTGACCCCTGGCGAGATGAGCGAGGACGACATCCTGCCGATGCGCCGGCATGGGGTGGACGACGGCCAGATTCTTGAGATCAACCAGGTTTGTGCATATTTCGCCTACGCAAACCGGCTTCTCAATGGTCTTGGCGTGTCGCTGGCCGGTGACGTCGTTGGCTACTATTCGAACGCGGACAAGCAATGAAACACGACAACATACCGGTAATTGATCTGGCACCGCTGCTTGATGGGTCCGATCCAGAAAGCGTGGCGCAGGCAATACACCGCGCAAGCCGGGAAATCGGCTTCATCTATGCTGCAAATCATGGCATCGCGGACGATGTAACAGCCTCAGCGCGCAATGCAGCGCTGGAGTTCTTCCGGCTGCCGCACGACATCAAGGACGCAATACGGGTCAATGAATATCACAGGGGGTTTCTGGGTCGCGGCGGTGCTAAAATGCAGGACGACGCCAAGGCAGATCTCAAGGAGAGCTTCATCTGGGGGCTTGAGGCAAGCCAGGACGGCAACTTGCCACCCTGCCCATTGCGCGGCCCCAACCAGTGGCCGGCAAGCCATGCCGGACTGAAGCCCGCAGCCACGGCATATTTCGAAGATGCGCACTCAGTGGCCAAGGCCCTGATGCGGGCATTTGCCATCGGGCTTGGCCTGCCCGAAGATCAATTGCTGCGCGGACATGACCGGCCCATGAGCCGCGCTTCGATGGTGTATTATCCACCGCAGTCTGGTGAAACTGCCGATGGCCGGTTTGGCGTGGGACCCCATACGGACTTTGGCGTGCTGACTGTTCTATGTCAGGACAATACCGGTGGGCTGGAAGTGCAGGGGCTTGACGGAAACTGGATTGAGGCTCCACCGATTGACGGCACCCTGGTCATCAATGTTGGCGACCTGCTGGCGCGCTGGTCCAACGATCAGTACCGCTCCACGCCACACCGCGTCATCAACCGCTCGGGCCGCGAAAGACTGTCGCTCGTACTGGCCTATGATCCCGACTTCGACACCTTGATCGATCCCGCAGAAACAGTGCAGACAGGCATGACGCCAAAATACGATGCGATCACCTGTGGCGACTATCTGGTCGCCCGCTTTGCCCGTGCATTCGCCTATCGCAAAAAGGATGCGGTGATCTAGCTCCCAGGCCAATCCTCATTCAGCAGCTGTAGATATCGCGGATTGTTCCTGTTCGATCAGTCGCTCAAGCCTCTTGCGGAAGCGGTTGCCACCTGCATCAATAGCAATGTCGACGGGCGGCCTGGCTGCAGTATCAAGCCCCTTCTGCACGGCATTCAGAATGACCCGATCCTCTTCGAATGCAGACTTTACCGAGGCCGACATATACTTCGAGGTCTCTTCGCAACCGGGCCTGACATTGCGCAACTGGAACCAGTAATAGCGGGTCTGCTTGTCATTCACCGGCGTCATGAAATTATAGGAATCCATGATGAATGATTGCTCGTGCAGCGCCTTGTCCTCCCCGCCTGTCCCGGCCGGTGAAAAAATGGCTTTGATAAGGGCCAGCGCCGGGTAACGCACCTCATAATGCTGCTTGCGGTCGCATTTGCCTTCGAACGTCAGGAGCTTGGCATAAAACGGTGCCGGTTCCACATCGAGCATCCAGCGCCAGACGGTTACCCCATCGTCGGCCACATCGACATTCAGCGGCTCTTCCTCACACGCCGCGCTGCCGAATGAACTCTGGTGCACCCAGGCAACATGAGACGGGTCGAGCAGATTGTCTGTTACCAGCAGGTAATTGCAGTCAATGTCGATAGGCTCGCCACGATTGATGCCCCATTCAGGATCATCGTAATGCTCGACCACAAATATATCGGCCGGGTCTGCCAACGCCGGATCGCCCATCCATATCCAGACAAGGCCCCAGCGGGATTCGACGGGAAAACTTCGCACACTGGCTGACGGTGGAATTCGCCCCTGCCCCGGCACACGCACACATCCGCCGGAACAATCAAACGTCATGCCGTGATAGCCGCACTCCAGATTGTCACCAATGACGCGTCCCATCGAAAGCGGCAGCTTGCGATGGGGACAGGCATCCTCCAGCGCGGCTGGCTGGCCGTCTTGTTTTCGGAAAACCACAATCTTCTCACCAAGCACTTCAATCTGCCGTGGTGTGCGCGTGACTTCATCGTCCCAGCCCGCAACATACCAACTGTTTGTCAGGAACATCTGCCGCACTCCGTTTTCAGTCACATCAGGCCAATAAATTGAGCGAATTCGAACAATCGCAAACCCTTGCTGCGGGGCGAGGAAAGCGCCCTGCCCGCGCTTGCGAAACAATGGTTCATAATCGTTTTACCGGCGCATAAACCGTAGCGCCCGCTTGTGGATTTATGCTAATATACTGTGATCACAGTTTCAACAGCATATGATCCTGAAAGCGAGAATACTAATGGGTTCTGATCTCGATACCGTCGCCGGCCTGCGTGCAGAACTCACACATCTCAAGACACTGAGTGAAGATCAGGCCCGCACAATGCCGCCGGCATTCTACACCTCACCCGCGTTCCATGAACTGGAGAAGGAAGAAATATTCCGCAAGGAATGGATATGTCTCGGCCATTTGGGAGAGGTATCCAATCCGGGTGACTATTTCACAACGGAACTGGTGGACGAGCAACTGCTTGTGACCCGTGGCCAGGACAACACGGTCCGCGTGCTGTCCAATGTGTGCCGTCATCGCGGGAACATTGTAGCCGAAGGCCGCGGCAACAGGAGCAAATTCACATGCCAGTACCATGCATGGTCATATGGACCAGATGGAAAACTGCTGGCGGCACCGTTCATGGACAAGAAGAAGAACTTCGACAAGGCTGCGTGCCGGCTTCCCGAGCTTCAGACGGAAGTCTGGAACAACTTCATTTTCGTCAATCTGGACGGCAACGCAACGCCACTGGCCGAGCGTCTGAAGGGTCTCGAACCCAATGTGAAAAATTATCACAACGAGCTTCGAAACCTGCTGTTCAGCGCCGAGGAGGTGTGGAATACCAACTGGAAGAACCTGACAGAAAACTTCATGGAAGGCTATCATCTCAGCGCGACGCATCTCAAGACACTTCACGAGATGACCCCAACTTCGCTTTGCAAGAAAGTCCCCGGCGAAGCAGGCTTCACTGCATACCGGTCTTATTTTCCGGAGAATTTTCCAGACCGCGGCCCGTACCATCCCGACCTGACAGAAGATGAAAAGCGCAATACGATCCTGTTCTGCCCCTATCCAAGCTTCGTCGTGGCGGTGGCGCCAAATTACACGTTCTATCTGTGCCTGAGACCTTTGGGACCTGATCATGTTGGCGTTCGCTGGGGAGTGGCGGGGTTTCGCGATGACCCCGAAAGTGCCGAGGTTCAGGCCTATGTGCAACTTGTCAGGGACGTGAACAGCGAGGATCGGGAGAAACTTGAATCCCTGCAGAAGGCTTTGAAGACCCGTCACTTTTCCCATGGTCCTCTTGCCCCTGCAGACTATGAAGGCACCATATGGGACTTCCTCCTCTATATGGCCGGTAGGCTGGGCGCAGATGTCGAAGTTGACAGCCGGTCAATCGCAGCTGAATGAAAGGAAGAACGGTGCCTGACGCTTCTGTGATCTCAGACGGTTTAACCGTGCAACAAAGATTGCAGCATGCCCGCGAAGGGGCACGCAATCTGCTTGTCAATTGCGCCGCAGTCAAACCCGGCGAAAAAGTTTTGATCGTCGGCGAGGAAGGAGATCAGGCCTATTATGACAAATCTGTTTGCGCCCTCATTTCAGAAGAAGCCGTTCGCCTGGGCGCACACACAGAGATTTTGATTGCACCGGAAACAAACGGTCCGGAAGACTTCCCAGAAAACGTGTCCAGTGCGATGCAGACGACCTCTTGCTCGATTTTTGTAGCTCGCCTGGGTGACCAGGTACGCTTCTGTCCCTTGCCCGGTCAGGGACGAAAAGCCATGTGTTACCTGCCCGATATCGACTATCTTGCAGACCCGTTTGCCCGCAACCACTACGATATTCTTCGGCGGGTCAACGCTGCAATGGAAACAGCGATCGAAAGCGCCGGTACATATCGGATTACATGCCCCAGGGGAACCGATGTGATCGGAAATCTGGCGTCGGTGTCTGATGATGCTTCGGCCGGCAACAGGATGACGCCGTTCAGCGTGGATCTGTTTCCGGTGATGATTTTTCCGCCCGTAACCTGCACCGGGATGTCAGGTCGACTGGCAATGAGCCATTGGCTCACGACATCGTCGACACACAAGTATCCGGACCCGGTTCTGAAACTGGACACAACGGTTACAGCACACATAGAGTGCGGTCGCATCACCCGATTTGAAGGCAATGCCGCGGTGGTTGACAGAACACGCGATCACTTCGAAAGGATCGGACGCATTGTTGGCGGCGATCCCATGGCCGTCAATTCATGGCATACCGGCATCAATCCACGGACATTCTACAAGAACAGCCCCGAAGAGAATGTGGAAAGATGGGGTGACATGGTTTACGGCTCGCCGCGCTTTACCCACTTCCATGCCTGCGGCAGTGATCCCGGAGACATTTCCATCATGTTGCTCGATGCAACGATCAGCTTTGATGGTGAAGACTACTGGAAGGACGGGCGCTTCGTTTTCCTCGAACGCCCGGAGATTGCAGGTATTCTCAGCGAGTTTCAGACAGACAAGGAAGCGTTTGACATGCGCTGGGATATTGGCATCTAGATCATTGGTTCAAGTCGCAAAGTGGGGTTGAGGATTGAGAGACGATCAAGTCTGCTGGTTGCAGTTCGTGCCGGAAACCGAGGCTGAGGGAGAGCTGGCCCAGGCCTATCGCTCGGTCGCGGGGCCAGACGGACGCGTCGACAACCTTTACAAGGCCATGTCCCTGTCGGCGGCAGCCATCGAACCGGCGGACAACCTGTACAAGGCCCTGCTTCACAACGCTGACTGCCCATTCGACCCCTGGCTTCGAGAACTGATATCCACGCAAGTGGCCCTGCTGTGCAGCAGCGAATATGCCGCGATAAACCATGGCGAAAATTTCCATGATTTCTATGGAAACCGATCGGAATCGGAAAAGCTGCTGATGGCAATCAGGCAGCATCGTTGGCCGGAAACAGACAGGGAACCAGGACTGCCCGCCATATTGGCATTTAGTCATGACCTGACATGTGAGCCTGAGAAGATCTCATCGTCTCATATTGAAAAGCTGCGTATCGCCGGTTTGGACGACAAGCAGATCGTCTATCTTGTGCAAATTACAGCATCATTCGCCTATTGGGCCCGGGTCATAAATGGTCTGGGCATCTGTCTCGGTGATGAACCAATAGGTTTGGCTGGAAAACAGCACGTTCCGGACGAGGACTGACACCACTTCGGGAAATGCGACGCTGGAGGACAACCCCTGCCCCCTGTTGTTGACGAGAACGGACGCCACACTCACCAGGTTCAGCTCTGCATTGAGGCTGCTCAACAACTTGAGCGCGACGGCGTGCAGGCAATCGCCATGTCCTGCGGGTTCTTTTCATTGATCCAGCAGGCCGTTGCCGCTTCCGTCAGGATCCCGGTCATAAGGCAGTTGTCGAAGCCGGAGCAATCCATCATCGTTGTTACCGCGTCAGCAAGACTCTTTCAGAACAGTTCTTCTCGGCCGTCAGCGTCGACCGCTCCGACAGACGGCACCTGGTCGGGCTGGACGATTCAGCAGCATTCAACTCCATCTGCATGTGCGCTCCCGGTATCAAGCTTGAAACCGATGACTTGCGAGACGACGTGGTGAACGGGGTTGAGCAGGTTCGTGCGCTGAACAGGGATGTTGGCGCTGTCCTGCTGGAGTGCACGTCCTTGCCACCCTATGCAGCGGAAGTGAACACCAAGACCGGCCTTCCTGTCTTTGACCTTACTGCCTGCATCGAATGGCTGCACCGCGCCGTCGTGCCGAAACACTATCAGGGCTACATCTAGAACGAGACGAGGTTAAATTGGAACCATCGGCGTTCAACAGCGTGAAGCAACGCCCTAGCGATCACCAGCAATCCTTTGAATTGACTCAACTTCATGGAACCGTTGTCGGGGTGGCTGAACGGGCTATCGCTGATTTCAAATCAACAAGTCAAGGCAAAGTATCATTGGAGCAGGGACAACCGGGCACTCACAATGACTGCCCTCAAAAAGGTTGGTGGTGTGTGCAGTCTGATGCGAACCAGTCTCGAGTGTCATTTTCCCTGATATACGGGAAAATACAGGGAATTTTTGCGAAATTGGGCTGTTTTGAG
>Ga0316192_10002741_pt1 | contig 12863 bp, 10 predicted proteins | sample MerIslwburrow_MG_FD_204931 | JGI IMG/M metagenome (GOLD analysis project Ga0316192, IMG submission 204931) | Coastal sediment microbial communities from Maine, United States - Merrow Island worm burrow | ecosystem: Environmental > Aquatic > Marine > Coastal > Sediment | place: USA: Maine...
TCAGGCATTTTTTGGACTTGTGTCGACGCCGGAGTTTGTCCCTAACAAGCTGATATTAATGAAATTAATTAATTTTAACAAGGTCAATTTACAGGCCTGGCCCGGTCTGCGAAAATAGCACCAGTTTCTGGGTCGTGAATTATTACGGAGAATATTAGATGAAAAAAGTTATTGTAAGCACCGTGGCCAGCTTGCTGCTGGTAACCGCCAATATCAGCATGGCTGGCGGCGATGCTGCTGCCGGCAAAGCGAAGTCGGCTACCTGTGCCGGTTGTCACGGCGCCGCAGGTATCAGCGCTAACCCGATGTGGCCGAACCTGGCTGGACAGAAGGATGCCTACATGGTCAAGCAGATGAAAGCTTTTCGTGATGGCAAACGCTCTGACCCGATGATGTCACCGATGGCCAAGCCGTTGAGTGATGCCGATATCGACAATCTGGCCGCATACTTTTCCAGCTTGAAATAATCTTTTCAGCGGAAAGTCATTATCATGAAGCCCGGTTTTGCCGGGCTTTTTGTTGTCTGCGGGTTAAGTGTTGCGCAAGCGGTGATACACAAACAGGACGACACTCAGCAGGGCCAGGGCACCAGCCTGATGCGTGACGGCCAGCGCGACCGGTACATGCAGTAACAGCGTGGAGATGCCAAGGCTGACCTGGGCGACAGCCGTCAGTAACAACAGGTGAACACCGGTTCGTGCGCTGTGTGACAAGGCTCGGGTTCTTGCATAGTTCCAGAATACGACGATGGATAAAAATGTCAGCATCGCCAGCAGGCGATGATCAAACTGCACGGTGGCGATATTCTCAAACAGATTGCGCCAGCCGGGTTGCAGCATCCAGCCGGCCGGTGGCAACCACTGGTCGCCCATTTTGGGAAAAGTGTTATAGGCCAGTCCGGCCTTGAGGCCGGCTACGAAACCACCTGATACGATGGTGGTTGCCACCAGCGCCAGCAGGTAAGGCACTGCTTTTTTTGTGCTACCCGTTGAAGGATCCAGGGTCTGCGGCGGCGGGAAAAGCAAATCGAACAGCAGCCATAGCAGGTAAGCGTAGATGAGCAGGGCCAGGCTCAGGTGGGCCGTGAGACGGTACTGGCTCACGTGTGGCTGATCGACCAGGCCGCTTTTGACCATATACCAGCCCAGCAGTCCCTGCAGACCACCCAGCACGAACGCAACCGCCAGGCGTGGGACAAGCCGCGGAGTCAGCATGCGGCGGGCGAAAAAATACAGGAACGGGAGCAGGAATACAGTGCCAATGGAACGTCCCAGCAGGCGATGGCTGTATTCGTACCAGTAAATCGACTTGAAGCCGTCCATGTCCATGCCGACATTGATTTTACGGTACTCGGGGGATGCCTGGTATTTTGTGAAAACGTCCTCCCAGGCCTGCTGGTCCAGTGGCGGGAGGACACCAAACAGCGGATCCCACTCCACCATGGACAGACCTGAGCCGGTGAGGCGCGTGGCGCCGCCAAGGATCACCATGGCGAATATCATGGCGCAGCACAACAGCAGCCAGATGGAGATTTGTCTGCGAGCCGAGTCTTCCAGCTGTGCCGGAAAGTTGCTCATATCATTCTCTTCGTGTGGTAAAGGAAGGGTAATTGTAGCGGATATACTTGCACTGCGCTGCCGGCTGGGACACCATGCAGTACCTGTATTCTCCCGGCGCGACTCATGTTACGTAACCTGCTGATCCTGGTATTTGCCGCTGCAGTTTTCTGGTTTGCGGCTGATGTCATGCTCAACAGCGGGGAACAGACGCCGGAAATCACTGTGCCATTACAACCGGTGTTGGAACCAATTGTGCCACCACCAGTGGAACAAACGCCAAATCGGGTCGCCGATATCAGTGTACACACGGAACAGGAACTGGACATCCTGTTCACCCGCGTCGAGCAGCTTCTCGATCGTCCACGCAGTGGCAATGAAGCTCCGTTGGTCAGTATCGTGCTGCATGGACCGGAGGTCGAGTTTTTTGCGGTACAGAATTATGCAAAGTACAAGGGGATTGTTGACCGGGCCGCTAAACTGGCTGCGCTCGGTGCGGTGGATATCAGTATCTGTCAGACGCAGATGCGGAATCTGGGTATTACCAGTGACCAGGTCCCGGCGTTTCTACACCAGGTACCCTACGGACCTGGCGAGGTAGAGAGTTTGCTGGAACGCGGCTATGTCTCGATGTGATTTAATCGGGGTCAGTTTAATCGGGGTCAGAGAGCAAATTTTCCTAATATTCTTCGCTTGAAAAGCAGAGGCCAAATCTGCCTCGTATTCCGAATTTTGAATATTAGGAAAATTTGCTCTCTGACCCCAATTAAACCTTCAGCCGGTTCAGCAGTGGTTCAACAAGCGGCGCCTGAACGAACAGCGAAAACAGTACCACGCCGTAGGCGATTGACTGCACCGTCCACCAGCCCTCCAGTTCGATTGGCAGTGACAGCGCCAGTGCCAGCGTCACCGTACCGCGCAATCCGCCGGCCGACATGATCACGCGATAGCCGTTTGAGAGTGCTTGCTGGCCAGGTAGCAGTGCGGTAATACCTGCCGCAGTCCACACGCCCAGTGCACGGGTCGCGAGTACCGCCGCGATTCCCAGCAGCATCGCCAGCCAGCGTTCTTCAAACATCAGCAGTGTTACCGTGGCCCCCGCCAGCAAAAATAGCGAACTGTTGGCGAGCCAGCCGAGCTGAGTCCACCAGCCCTCCAGAATCAGCAGCTGTTCAGGGCGCGTCTTGCGCAGTGTCTGGCTGAGTAGCAGTCCGCAAGCGAGTGTCGCCATGACGCCGGATACGCCCAGCTGTGTCTCCGCAATCAGGTAGCTGGCGTAGGCTGCCAGAAGACTGATGATCATAGCCCGGTCCAGCCACCTGATCAGCCAGAAGGCCAGCAGGCCAAGTACCAGGCCAGTACCCAGGCCACCCAGCGCCAGCCGCAGGAAGTTCATTGCAGTGGCAGATAGTTCAATGTCCGCTGTGTGAGTTGTGGCAGCGGATATCAGCAGCATGAACAGCACGACAGTTGTCGCATCGTTCAACAGGCTCTCACCCTCCATGAGGGTGAGTAACCGCCCCGGTATCGGCAGTCGTTTTGATAGTTCGCTTACTGCCACAGAATCGGTGGCTGACAGTATGACACCGCACACCAGCGCCGATAGCCATGGAAAACCAGACGGGTGTCCGATGCCGAAAAATAACAGGGCAGCAGTGAGCAGGGCGGATAACAGCAGCAGTGGCAACGCCAGCAGCAGAACCGGAACCAGGTTGCGTAACAGCAGGCGTGCGTCCATGCCGGAAGCCGATTCGAATATGAGCACCGGCAGGAACACATAAAATACCAGGTCGTGGAAGTGGTACCAGCGCAAGCCGGTATCTATGCCCATGCTGACAATGAATTGCGAACCGGCAAAACCGCCGGCGAACAGAGCAGCGCTCATTGGCAGATGCAGCCTGCGTGCAAGTGGTTCCAGTACCAGGGCGGCCAGTAACATGGCCATGAAATAAAGTGATATAGAAGCTGACAGCATGACACCACCGGTTGCGGCGAAAACTGCAGGAGCGTACTTGTTATATAGACACGGCCGGTTGGCGCAGGTTCAAAGCAGTTCGGCCTGGCTGACTTGTCCGTAGTGGTCCAGTGTTAAACACAGCTTGCCCTGGCAGGGGATGCGGCCGGCAATTCCGCCGGTACTTTCCATGATGATCTCCTCGAACTGCACAAAGGCTATGATGTGATGGTCATTTTCTTCAAGGATTTCGTAACACAGGGTGCTGTTGTCGATCCAGCCGTTCTGCGAACAAAAGGCTTTCAGTTCACGACAGGACATCAGGTACTGTTCAATGTGTTGCATCAGGTAGTGCATGGTCAAAATGTCTTGGCGGGCCGCCTTTAGCATAGCAACTGGGGTCATCCGGCAGGGCCATCAGACAGGCGTGCCGGGTTTCCTCAGACTCGAAGTATATTTTTCTCGCCGCCACCCCGCTGCCTTCTACGACAAAAGGATGGTGTTGAGGATCCGGAACCTTACACAACCACAACTCTCCGGCCCGGATACCGGTGATCTGGCTAAAAGTATAGATGGTGATAGTCGAAGCGCAAGGCACCTCAAGCGTCAAAGCTCCGGCGCTTTGGTCGCACGATAGACTGCTAGCGGTTGCGGTATCTGTTCAGGTCAAACAAACCGGAGAGTACCGGTTGTTGTGCGGCATAGTAGTCCTGGAACCAGTCCGCGGTATCCCAGAAATCGGAGCGGGTGCGGCGAACACCAAACAGTCCCACGAAGCGCTCGTAATCCTTGCGGTTGCTGATGGCTGCATAGCGCTCGGCGAAATCGTCGACCTGCGATAGCTCAATATCGAAGAAGAAATTTGGATAGGAGCCTTGCAGCCCTTTTACAACCGACATGGTGTCATGTTCCAGATCGCGGCGGTCATCAAGTTCAAGGTCATCCTCGCTTGTGAGCATGGAACTAATATTCATGTAGGCCTTGTTGTGTATCAGCGTATAGGCGAGATCCTGCTTCGCTTCATCCCCGGTCCTGATTCTCACAAATGCGAGATCCGGAAAAACCTCCAGAATGCTCCCCCTGATTTCAGCCACCTTCGCCATCGCCGTATCAGCCTGTAACCCGGCGCTGTCTGTCGTGCCGAACTGGCAGGGCCGGGACTGGCAGCGGTTCAGGTAGTCAATGGGCCCGGCCATGGGGCCCAGTCTGCGTTCGATATGCCGGTACAACTCGGTTTGCGGGTCGTCGCTTTGATAGCCGGTCACGACTTCGGTTTCCAGCCACTCGCTGGGCGCGTGAAGGTACTTCTCAATATCGGCGCGAATACCGACATACCAGGAATCCCGGGTCGCCTTGCGCTTGCTGACCGGCAGGAACGCCAGGAAATAGTCTTCGCCTTCCATCCTGAGAAAATCCATATAGAGCCGGGTATTCAATTGGTGTCCGACGTTGCCGTACACATTGAAACCCGCTACCAGCAGGTAATGGATGCGCTCCAGCAGGGGGTAATCGATCACCCAGGCCGTTTCCGGATAATCACCTGCCAGACCAAAGCTGACCGAGGCACTGTCGAAGTGCCGGAACACTGTCAGGGCGGCATTGGGGTTGTTGCCGTCCCCATCCCAGATGAAGTTCAGGGCCTGGTCCAGCTCCTGCCGGGGCATCTGCCGAAAAAAGTCCTGCTTGGCATTCATGTAACTGTTCAGTTTCCCCCAGTACTCTGTCCATGCGGCAAAAAGTTTCAGGGTGTTTCCGCGCTCCGATGGCATCTCCAGATCATTGGAAAAACTGTTCAGGAAATCGGCATCGGTGGTCGGCAGATTATGGTCGGGGTCAAAGAAGAAAATCCAGAACTGGTCTTCAATGACATTGAGCGCAATCTGACCGCGGCATACAGGCCCCTTGATAAAGCCCTCGATAAAGAAGCGGGCATTATCCAGCAGGAAACGATAACGTGAATCAGGTGGAATGGCTGCGTAGGTCCTGAACGGGTTCGAGGCTATGCGGGGCTGGTACGAGGGCAGGTTTTTGACCTCGTAGCCGGGATCCAGAAACAGTTGCCGGTAGCGTGCCATCTTCTCTGGCGAGAGCTGGTACACGACATGATCCTTGGCCACGATCGAGGTGTGGTAGGGCAGCATCCGGTAATAGAAAGGTGCCGCACCAGGGTCGTCGTAGGGACGGACGGTCGGTATTTCATCAATGGCCTGGCCGGGCGGGGTGGTGGAACGGACCAGCCGGTAGAATTCACGCGCCGGCGCACCGGCAAGGTGGATATGTGCCTGAAACAGGTGTTCATAGAGGTAGCGGCTAACCAGCTTTTCCTTATTGCTGCTGCCGTTGAAAAACCGTTCCCATTGTTCCATCTGTTCTAATGCCTGTTGTGTCGGTGCAGGTGCCGGCGGCATCGGAGAGCCCTGGGCCAGCCATTGCACCAGGATGTTGTAATCCCCGTCGCTCAGGTTGGGCATGGCATAAGGCATACCCCACAGCGGATGCTTGTCCGCATAGTCCTGAAACTCATCGCGTTCCGGACAGACCTGCTCACGGTTCAGCGCAAGGTCAAAATCATCCGACAGCATGCCGACACGCGCCTGTGGGTGGAGCTGCTTCAGGCGTAACAGTTGATAGAGCACGGATTGATCCAGATTCTGCCTGGGTGTTGCATCGCCCTCGTTGAGCACTGCGTGGAACCCCTTGTTACGCCATTCTTCTGTAGTTTTGGCGTCGATCATAAGGCGTGTGGGTTCAATGCCCTTTATCCTGGCGCCGTCATAGACCTTTACTTTGCTGGCACCACGTTTGATGCCCTCATCAGAGGAGAGTTTCAGTTGACAGGGTGCGTCGAAACAGCCGTGACAAACGATGCAGCGGTGTTCCAGCACAGGTTTGACACTGCGCTGCCAGGATACGGGTTCATCCGGCAGCGTGAGCAACAGGTTATAGTCCACGGTCGCCTGTTCGTGCGTGATGAGACCCGGTTTTTTCAGCGTGCAGGCCGTTAGAGTGATGGTGATAACAAGCAGGGCGGTAAGCAGTCTTTGTCCTTGCGCGGCAGTCAGTATCGTCATACGCAATACAGGTCAGTTGAAAACCGTGAGCACGCCCGTGTACCCGTACAGCTGGTCGTTGGAAATTTCGCCATTGGCAAAAAAGCCGACCAGCGGAAAATCGCCGAGCGTTTCCTTGATCATTTTCAGTTCGGCGGAGTCTTCACCGAACAGATCCTGTCCCCGGCCCAGGCAGGAGTAGTACAAACCGCCCCTGGGTGTCCCGGGTATCCGACGCTTCAGATCATCCAGCATGCGCTGCATGTCCTCGCGGGCGCTATCACTGTCGCGCCGGCAGAACTGAAGTGCCTGACCCTGATGCACCAGATCCCCGATAGCGATACGTTTGCCTTGTGTGTCGATACCAACCAGGTTGCGTACCAGGTAGTCACCGGTATCCGAACCCTTGATCGGCAGAGCGGCAAATATATAGCCGGCGGCGCGGTTAAGGTCGCGTGCCAGTATCTCGCCGATATCCTCTTTGAAGATATCCAGCGCAGGACGATCGTCGATGCGATTGACGACATTGTTGTTGCAGTCGGTAATGGCGTGCCTGGTGGCAATCGGGCTGCAGCCCTGGCTTAAACCTGTTGCAACCGGAACCTGGTTGTTAAACACCACACCGGACAATCCGCCTTCCAGTAATTCATCGGCGATTTGCGGGTGGGCTCCGTGCGAGGAACTCAGACCACCCAGCAGGTAGCCGCCAGGCAGTTCGTCGTGCAGCTGGGTGAGCAGCAGTGGCAGGTTACTGTTGCCCGGGTCACCGTGTACTACGGCCACATGGCTGTCGGATTGTTGCAGCCAGTCGTCCCAGCTGCCCGGCAAGTGGTCAGCGGCACGGTTGTAGAAAGGCAGCACCCGGAAGCTGTGTTCGGGAAAGCAGCCGATCATGGCGGCCATGGCGGGTACCTGTGAATATTCCTTGCCACTGGCGCAGATGCCTATACCCACGGTTCCAATCCAGTGCTCGATCCCGGTTTCAGTCTGGAAACGGTGCAGAATGGGTTGCAGCTGGTCGGCGAAAGTATCGGTGACATACAGAAAACCCAGGTTGGCTTGCGCGGGAATAGCACCGATCTGCTGCAGGCAGCGCGCCACCGCCATATCGCGGTCAGCAGACTGGGTATGGCCAAGCAGAAAGGCAGGGCATTCGCTCATCAGGTGCGCCTGTGTAAAAAAGGGGGCGCCAGCCGATCGCTGTACGCCCCCTGACTATGGGTTGGGTACTGGCTGGATCAGCCGGTTTTCTTGTCAGCCATCATTTTTTCAATGATAGGCGCAAGGATGATTTCAATGGCAAATCCCATTTTGCCGCCCGGTACAACGATTGAGTTGCGCCGCGACATGAACGAGCCATCCAGCATAGTCAGCAGGGACGGAAAGTCGACGTTCAGTTTGGCCGGATCGCGGAAGCGGATGACGACAAAACTTTCATCCGGTGTTGGAATATCGCGGGCAATAAACGGGTTCGAGGTGTCGACCGTGGGAACCCGCTGAAAATTGATGTCAGTGCGCGAGAACTGCGGCGTGATGTAGTGCACATAGTCGTGCATGCGGCGCAGGATGGTATCGGTGACGGCTTCCGCGGAATAGCCGCGCTGTGCGCAGTCGCGGTGGATTTTCTGGATCCATTCCAGGTTGACCAGCGGCACCACGCCGATCAGCAGGTCCACAAACTGGGCGATGTTGGTGGTGCCGTCAACGGCGCCGCCGTGCAGGCCCTCGTAGAACAGTAAATCGGTACCCGGGGGTATGGTCTCCCAGGGAGTAAATTCACCGGGCTTCTGACCAAATGGTTCGGCTTCTTCATCGCTGTGCAGGTAGTAGCGGCGCTCACAGGTGCCGGTATCGCCGTAGGTGTTGAAGGTTTCCGCAATTTTATCGAACAGGTTGGCTTCGGGGCCAAAGTGACTGAAGTTGCGGTTGCCCTTTTCTTCCGCCGCGGCCATGGCTTCCTTCATGGCTGCACGGTCGTAACGGTGGTAGCTGTCGCCTTCGATGACCGACGGGTTGACGCCTTCGCGGCGGAAAATATGCTCAAAAGCCACCTTTACAGTCGTGGTCCCTGCACCGGATGAACCGGTTACCGCAATTACTGGATGTTTCTTGGACATGCCAATCTCCTGAAAAACAGTGCTTGAAAGCTGCGACGCCATGCCTGGCAGTGTCTGGGCATGGCGCTGATATTCTTGTTTGCCGTGCACCGGGCGCGAGCCGGAACCGCGTATTGAACCATTTTTGCACAGTAACCGACAACTTCAATATAACTATATGTTAATAAGTATTATTTCAGTTTGATGGCCGGTTCGAAGTGTGCTGTGTTCCTGTCGCACCCGTTTTGAGGGCAGGTATCGGGGTAGCATACCCGACAAAACAAACAAAACCTTGATGTACATTAGAGAAATGTTAATCGATTCGCTATTATAGTGAGCTGCTTTACGCTGCAATCTGATGGAAGACCCTGCTGGTGGCAGCGTATCGAGCTATCTAACCTGAGGTAAGATTATGGCTGACGTGCGAGAACTGATCGCCGGCTGGCAGAAAATGTTTGTGCCGTTTACCGGCTGGATCGGGGAATTGCGTCAGACGGACACCCTGCGTGCGGACCTGATTGCCGGTATCACCGTAGCGCTGGTGCTGGTGCCGCAGTCCATGGCGTATGCCCAGCTGGCGGGTCTGCCACCTTATATCGGTCTCTACGCATCCTTTATTCCAGTCATGATAGCGGCCCTGATGGGCTCTTCGCGCCAGCTGGCGACAGGACCGGTAGCGGTAGTCTCACTGATGACGGCAGCGGCCCTGGAGCCGCTGGCCGGCGGCAATATGGAGCTGTATCTGGCGCTGGCTGCCGTGCTGGCGATCATGGTCGGCCTGTTCCAGATCATGCTTGGCATGTTCCGTCTGGGCGTGCTGGTGGATTTCCTGTCGCATCCGGTGGTGGTTGGTTTTACCAACGGCGCAGCGATTATTATCGCCACCTCTCAGCTCAGCAAGATTTTCGGCGTGAGCGTGGAAAAATCCGAGCACCATTATGAAACCGTCTGGCGGGTGGTTGTGGCGGCCGGCCAGGACACGCATATGCTGACCATGGCCATGGGTATCTTTGCGCTGGCAATCATGATTCTTATGAAGAAATTCACGCCCAAAATCCCCAGCGTGCTGACTGCGGTGGTGGTGACGACAGGACTGTCCTGGCTACTCGGATTCCAGGCGGCGGGTGGCAAAGTGGTTGGTGAAATCCCGGTCGGCCTGCCGGGTGTGGTGGTGCCGGAAGTTGACATGAAGACGGTCATTAAAATGGCGACCGCTGCAATTACTATCGCCCTGATTGGATTTATGGAGGCGATAGCCATTGCCAAGGCCATGGCTGCGGAAACCCGCCAGCGGCTGGATACCAACCAGGAACTGTTTGGCCAGGGGCTGTCCAATGTCGCCGCCGGCATGTTCGGTGCCTACCCTGTATCGGGTTCTTTCTCGCGTTCGGCGGTGAATATCAGCGCCGGCGCCAGGACCGGTTTTTCCTCTATTGTTACCGGTAGTGTGGTTGCCATTACGCTGTTGTTTCTGACGCCGCTGTTGTATCACTTACCGCAGGCCACCCTGGCGGCTGTGATCATCATGGCGGTGGCTAATCTGGTCAAAATCAAGCCGATACTGCACGCCATGAAGGTACAGGTGCACGACGGTGTGGTTGCCATCATTACCTTCGCGCTGACCCTGGTGCTGGCACCGCACCTCGAAAAGGCGATTATTGTCGGTGTGCTGTTGTCGCTTGGCCTGTTCCTGTACCGCACCATGCGCCCGCGGTTTGCAGAGCTGTCGCTGCATGCTGACGGGACCTTCCGTGATGCGGCGCGCAACAATCTGGAATGCAGTCCGGACCTTTCCGTGTTGCGCTTTGACGGTTCGCTGTATTTCGCCAACGCCGGTTATTTCGAGAGCCAGGTGCTGGAAAACGTGGCCAGCAAGAAGGATCTCCGCTACGTTATCCTGGATCTGGAGGGTATCAACCAGATTGATGCTACCGGCGAGGATGTGCTTCGCACGCTGCATGAGCGTCTCAAGGCGGGTGGCGTGGATATGTTACTTACGCGCGTCAAGGGACAGGCTATGCGGATTTTCAAGAGATCCGGATTGAGGGAGGCATTCGGTGACGAACTGTTCTTCCGTACGCGTACCGATGCCATTGAGTATGCACGCGCCCGACTGGGCGAGGGTGCCCTGAATAATTCGCCGCTGGATCCTGATCAATCGGTCCGGCGTACCAGGCTTTCCGAGGCCTAGTCCTGAGCTGTACAGTGCTTCAGCAGCGCTGGTAGACGATGTCCCGTACGCCGTGGCCGAGCCTTTGGCCACGGAGCTCGAAGCGGGTGACGGGGCGGTACCGGGGGCGTTCCGAGTAGCCTCCGGCGGCATCACAGTTTACGAAATCTGTTGTCGATTGCATGACCTCGAGCATGTGTTCGGCATAGGGTTCCCAGTCGGTTGCCATGTGGAAGCGGCCGCCTGTTTTCAGTTTGCGTGCAATTCTGTCGACAAAGGCCGGCTGCAGAATGCGCCGTTTATGATGCTTGCGCTTCGGCCAGGGATCGGGGAAAAACAGCAGCACGCGGTCGAGGCAGGCATCAGGGATACATCGCTCCAGTACCTCCACTGCATCGTGGCAGTATACCCGCACGTTATCGAGTGCCAGCCTGTCCAGTTCGATCAGCAAGTGCCCGACTCCGGGACGGTGTACTTCGATACCGATAAAATCCGCCTGCGGATCGTCCGCCGCCATGCTGGCCAGGCTGCTGCCATTACCAAAGCCGATCTCCAGGGAAAGCGCGGCGCTGCGGCCGAAGGTCTGAGCCGGGTTGAGTTCGGTTTCAGCAGGCAGTCCGAAGCGCGGCCATAATTCGTCCAGCGCTTTCTGTTGTCCCGGTGTCAGCCGGCCCTCGCGGCGAACGAAAGAACGGATGCGTCTGTGCTGTGCGTCTGTGTTATGTTTATCGGTATGCATGCAGTTCCTGTAGTCTTGTCATCCTCGCTGTTGTAGGAATAACGCTATTGTGTCGGATTATACGGCCTTGTTTGAAGACTATCTGAGCAAAGTCATCGATTGGTTAAGCCAGCTGGACTATGGCCATCTGGCCGGGGAGCTGGTGGTGCTGGCGCTGGCCGCCACGGTTGCTGTTGTGGTGCACCGCAAGCTGGGCCAGTTCCTGCTCGAATCCACTTCTGATATCGACAGCCGTCATTTCAAGCGATTTACGCTGCGCAGTCTGCAGCGCATTGTCTTCCCGCTGAGCATGCTGCTGGTTGCGCTGATCGGCAAGGGCGTACTGCAGCATATGCAGATGAATGTGATACTGCTGGAGCTGCTGGTGCCGCTGATGTTGTCACTGGCGGGCATCCGGCTGGCGGTATACGTGTTACGCAAGGGATTGCGGCCCGGTCCGGCGGCAAAAGCCTGGGAAACCCTGATCAGCACCTCGATCTGGCTGCTGGTGGCGTTGCACCTGCTGGGCTGGCTGCCGGATATCGCCAGGGCGCTGGATGCCTTCGGCTACACCTTCGGCACAGTGCGTATCTCGCTGTTTACCGTGTTTCAGTTTGCGGTCGCGGTAGGCGCGCTGATGGTGCTGGCGACCTGGCTGTCCAAAGCCGTCGAGCAGGGCTTGTCGCGCTCGAGTCATATCAGCGCCGGGGTAAAGGTCGGGCTGGCGAAGACCATTAAATTCGGGCTCTATACACTCGCCGGCCTGTTGTCCCTGAATGCGGTGGGTATTGATCTCAGCGCACTGACAGTATTCGGTGGTGCGCTCGGTGTCGGTATCGGTTTTGGCCTGCAGCGTATCGCCAGTAACTTTATCAGTGGTTTCATCCTGGTGTTCGACGGTTCGATACGGCCCGGCGATGTTATCAGTATTAACGAGAAATTCGGCTGGGTTCAGGAGTTACGTGCCCGTTACATTGTGGTGCGCGACCGCGATGGCGTCGAGACGCTGATTCCGAACGAGAACCTGATTACCACCGAGGTGATCAACTGGAGTTACAGTGACAAGCAGGTGCGTCTCAAATTGCCGGTGCAGATCAGTTACGACGATGATCCTGAACAGGCAATGGAGATATTGTTGAAAGCTGCAGAGAGCTGTGGACGTGTGCTGAAGGATCCACCGGCTGCCGCGCGGTTGATAGGTTTCGGGGATAGCGGTATCGACCTGGAACTCAGGGTGTGGATATACGACCCGGAAGGCGGGGTCGGGAATGTGCGCAGCGATCTCAATGTTGCGATCTGGAGGGGATTCAAGGAAGCGA
>Ga0316192_10002742_pt1 | contig 12860 bp, 8 predicted proteins | sample MerIslwburrow_MG_FD_204931 | JGI IMG/M metagenome (GOLD analysis project Ga0316192, IMG submission 204931) | Coastal sediment microbial communities from Maine, United States - Merrow Island worm burrow | ecosystem: Environmental > Aquatic > Marine > Coastal > Sediment | place: USA: Maine...
CTGAGTACAAACCCAAATAATTTCAATAAAAATCAATGTTTCCAAGAATTTTACAGCTTATTTTCGAGTTTTGCCGTCACGTGATTGAAATATATGGATTGTAAACAGTATCCTTGTATGTACGAAGTTACATAAGTAGCGAAATCGAAAAGGAATGTTATGAAAAAATTTACAATAGTTGCTTTGTTTTTTGCAGTAATTACGATGTGTTTGATGCCAGAATTGAAGGCGGAAGAAAAAGTAGATAAAGACAAAAAAATGTTTGATAAATTAGATAGTGATAGTAACGGATCGATTAGTTTGGACGAGTACTGCGCTAAATGTGGAGATGATGCAGAAAAAAAAGAAAAAGCTATTGAAAAATTTAAAAAATTAGATGCCGATGAAAACGGCTCGTTGACTCTTGAAGAAATGTCAGCTTGCTCAAAGAAAAGAGATCAAATTTACAATATTATCAAATCAGAATCTGTGGAAATTCCCATAATTATACAAAAGGATAGTATGATGCCCATTATCGAATGCACTATAAATGGTCAGAAAGCAAAATTACTGTTAGATACGGGTTGTAATAGTATGTCCATTTTCGATAATAAAATAGATAAATTTGGTATTAAATTAACTGGTTCCCATGACTACTCCTATACCGCAGATGGAAAAAAGCTTAACAAGATCGGTGATAAAATGACTGTCACTATCGGCGATGCAGTTCATCTGGATGTTCACAATATTTCAATCTCATCTCCTACTTCTGATAATAATATCGACGGGATTTTCAGTGTAATTCTTATGAAAACATTACAGTCACATATAGATTTTATATCCAACATCTTGAAAATCAATTTGATAACAAAACATAACAAGAAGAATACACCTGACAAAAAATAGCTGCGCCATTTTTTGGTAGTACACCTACAAAGTTATCGGCTTTTTATGAATTTCTAATTATCGGACAGTGCGTAGACACAAATAGCTACATAGATTGGGATTTATGGTGTATCGATGGAAGTTCAATAAGAGCGCATAAGTCAGCGGCTGGAGTCCGCAAAAAAGGGGACCCAAAAATGAGCCCGAAGATCACGCTTTAGGGCGTTCAAGAGGTGGTTTTGGCACAAAAATTCACTTGGTGTGTGACAGCCAAGGAGTTCCAATAACGGCACTTACGGTCTTTGTGGAAGCACATGGCGGGGTGGTGGAGCATCAAGCCTTCAAGTAGACGATCATCTGCATTCTTGCCTTTTGTGGCTTCAATTAATTTTTGAATCAGTTTGAACGTATTGCTCCTATTTTAAAATGATGTAGTTAAAATTATTCATCTATGTACTTAAGCAAAATAAACTCTTAGGAGATTTATGGAAGATAGGTGGTTGTCAGTCGATGAAATTGGGGTGTATGTGCAATATGATGTAGTTGATAGTTTTGGAAGGTTGATGGAAATTGTAAAGTGAATGAGTAATTTTAAGTTTATCCACGCTGCTGACCTTCACATTGACAGTCCTCTCAAGGGACTAGATAAATATGATGGCGCACCTGTTGATGAAATTCGTAGCGCAACTAGACGAGCTTTTGAGAATCTTGTTGAACTGGCCATAAAAGAAGAAGTGGCATTCGTTTTGTTGGCTGGTGATATATATGATGGAACTTGGCGAGATCACAATACGGGATTGTATTTTGTTTCACAAATGGCTGATCTTAACGAGGCGGGTATCAAGGTGTTCATGGTCTCTGGTAATCATGATGCTGAGAGTAAAATCACCAAACAATTGCAGTTTCCTGACAATGTGGCTCACTTTCCATCTAACAAGCCATTAACGATAAAAATCGATGAACTCGAATGTGCAATTCATGGCCAAAGCTTTATCGATGCATCCGTTTCAGAGAATTTGGCTGTAAATTACCCTGCACCAATAACGAATTATTTAAACATAGGTGTATTGCATACCAGTGTAGAAGGAAGAGAGTGGCACGATCCATACGCTCCTTGTACCCTCAGTGACTTAAAAGGCAAAGGTTATGATTATTGGGCATTGGGCCATATTCATAAACGTGAAGTCCTCAGTGAAGATCCTTATGTAGTTTTTCCTGGCAACATACAAGGCCGTCATGCCAGAGAGACAGGGGAAAAAGGATGTACTGTAGTTGCAGTAGAAGATGACAGCATCGTTAGTGTGGAACACGAAAATCTGGATGTTTTGAGGTGGTTGCTTTGTGAAATTGATGCTACTGAATTTGAAACCCTTCAAGAGATCCTTGATGCTGTTGGTGAAGATCTAAAAGAAAAAGTTCAATCAAATATCAATATGCCTTTGGTGGTGCGTATAAGTGTTTCAGGGGTTACAAATTTACATTACAAGCTTGTTCAGATTAAAGACGAATTTGTCACTGATTGCCGTGCTCAGGCCATCGGAATTCCAGGGGCTGATATATGGGTTGAGAAAGTGATTGTTAATACATCAGCTCAATCTGCTGTTGAAGCGATTGCTATGGATGAAGACACTCTTGCCAGCATACAAGAGAGAACGAATAATATGATAGAGGACGATGGTTTGTTAGATATCATCATTGATGATTTGTCGGATTTTAACAAGCAAATCCCTGAAGAGCTAAAGCAGACTGATGAAGAGGAAATGCTCTTTGACAAAGGTTCGATCAAAAAACTCTTAAAAGAAGCTGGTGATTTGATCACTGGCCATCTTTCAGGAGGGAAAAGTTAATGAAGTTCAAGAAGCTTATTTTGAAATCGTATGGTCCGTTCACTGGGCAAGAAATTGATTTTTCAGCAGATGGTGATGAATCGGGGTTACATGTCATATTCGGTTTGAATGAAGATGGTAAATCTTCTTCTCTTAGAGCCATAGATGCATTGCTTTTTGGCATCAAAAACAACTCGGCTGATAATTTTGTTCATTCGTATTCACAGATGAGGGTTGGTGCTCATTTGACACATTCCGAAAGTGAAATAACCTTTCTAAGAAAAAAATCTCATAAAGGTTCCCTGCTTGCGATAGATGAAGAGGACGTTCTCGATGATGACTGTCTGAATAGCTACCTTAAAGGCACTAATCGGGAGATGTTTTTTAAAGAACATGCCATTGATCACCCGCAACTTGTTGAAGGTGGTAATACATTACTGCAAAACAAGGGAGATGTCGGACAAAGTCTTTTTGCTGCTAGTCATGGTGTGGTTAACATTCAGAATCTGATTGACACACTTCAAGAAGAGGCTGATGGGATTTACAAGCTGAGAAAAAAGAAGGAAGGCTTGCCTGGAAACGTAAAAGATTATCGTGACATAAAGAAAGAGGAAAAGACGGTATCTATCTCCACTAGTCAATGGGAAAAGTTGGATAGGGAGCGGCGTAAAGAGGAGAGCAGATCTAAAGCTATTGCAGGTGAGAGAAAGGTTCTTGAACAGAATCGATCACGTCTTGAAATGCTTTTAAAGATCATCCCTTTGCTTAACAGAAGAAAGCCCCTTTTGGAAAAGTTTGAAGCTTATGGTGACTTTAAGCCAATTTCTGAAGATATTCCAAAACAGTTGCAGGAATGTGTTTCTAACATTCAGAACGTGAAAGAAGCGATTTCGAGAGCGGAGATTCAGATTGAGAGTCTTAATAAATCTATTGATGGCATAGAAATTCCAGAAGAGATTTTGGATAACAGTCATTCTATTAATGATATTCATGAGAGGTTGGGGAGTTACAAAAATGCCCAAAATGATTCTGTCAGCCTAGAAAATGAAAAAGATCAAGTCCAATCGATAATCACCAGTCTTCTTGATGACATTAAATCAGATTTGACTCTTGATGATGCTCAAAAATTTAAACTCAAAACAGCAGAAAGGGCAAATTTAAAGTCCTTATCTGATGAGCATTCAGAATTGCAAAACCAACTGAGTAATCTCAAAGGCCAACTAAAGAAAGGTGAAACTAAAAAAGCTCAAATAACAGCCAAATTGAATAAGCTTGAAGATGCTGTTTCAGTTTCCAGTTTGAAAAAAGATGTGGATAAGATCAGCCGAAAAGGGGACTTGGAATCTGATCTTGAAAAGCTTGACACAAAAGTTAATTCTAAATTAGCTCAATTCAATGCCAACTGTAAGAGGTTGGGCTTTGATATTTGTGAGCTTGATGAATTCGACGCTTTGAATGTGCCACAACGTGCTACTATTGAGGAATATGTAAACAAGTATGATGCTGCTGATTCGAATCTGAGCAAGGCTGAAGAATCTACTATAGAGATTGAAGCAAAGATTGCTGACATGGAACAGGAACTGAGCGACTTGAGAGATTCTGACGAAGAAATAGGCGTTGAAGAACTCAAGAGGGTGCGTGACAAAAGAAGTAAGGGTTGGGAGTTTATTGTTTCTACCTGGCTTGAAGGTGATGAGGTGACACCTGAGCAGGAAGCTTATCTTGATGGGAAGACCTTGCAATATGCATTTGAGAGCGATATTGATCTATCTGATGAGGTGGCCGATAAACGCTTTGACAATGCCCAACAGATAGCCCAGGTTGATTCGTTAACTTCAAGGTTGTCAGATACTCGTGAAAAATTGGCTTTAGCATCTAAAAATTTAGAGACACTTCAAGGTGCCAAAAAAGAACTGGAAGGTGAGTGGCTGAAATTGTGGAGAGAACTAGAGATTTCTCCTGAATCTCCCGCAGCGATGATCCAATGGCGTCAGGATTTTGATTCTAATTGCGAATCAGTTCAAGAGTTGAGAGAAGTGATGAGTGTTCGTGATGCATTAAAGCTTGAAATAGGTAATTATCGCAAACGGCTTTTGAATGCGATTCCAGAGGCTTTGCGGGATGCTGTTGATGTTGATGGGCTTGACCCTTTTATTTCTCACTGTCAGACCATAATCGAGATGCAAAATGGTATAGCCGATAAACGTCAAAAGTTCCAAGAACAGCTCGATGATTTGATCGCAGATGATGCGGGGATAGTGAGTAATATTAAGGATAGTGAGGAAGCCCTAGAAAGCTGGCAAGGTAGATGGAAGTCGGCTATTGAGGAACATGGTTTCGTGACGGGTGAAAGCCCTGAGGCTGTTAGGCAAATTTTAGATCAGGTAGGAGATGTTTTTGCTAAAGAAGTTGAGCTGGAAGGGAAAAAAACTCGTATTAGTCAAATGTTAATTGCTAACAAAGCTTTTGAAGACGACCTTTCAAAAATATTAATAAAGGTTGCTCCTGATCTCAGTGATTCTTCACCTGTTGAGGCTGTGGAAAAGCTGTATGAAATGTTTGAAAAGGCAAAATCTGACCAAGTTGAAAAGAAGAGCTTTACAAGGACACTTGGTGAACAGCAAACGATTTTAAAGCAGGATCAGTCTTCACTGGCCCAGCATAAAGAAACGTTGTCAGAACTTTACGAAAAGTGTAATCGCACATCTGTTGATGAGATTGTTGCACTTGAAGAGAAAAGTGGGCAATATCGAGAGCTCAAAGCAAGCCTGGAGAGTATTGAGGATCAATTATTGGGTCTGGGAAAAGGGACATTGGATGAAATTATCAATGACGCTGGAGATGACAATATAGAGGATGTCGAATCGCAACGGCTTGACATCAAAGAAAATCTGGAACAAGTTGAGAATGACAAATCAGCTGTTGATCAGCAAATAGGAGATTTAAAACGCCAACTAGCTCAAATAGATGGGGGAGATAAAGCGGCTCAATACGCAGATGATGCTGAAATTATTGCCACCCGTATCAAGAATCAGGCTACGAAGTACATTACCTTGAATCTGGCTTTGAGAGTTTTAAGAGATGAGATTGAAGATTATCGGAAAAAGAACGAAACCCCGCTATTGCAAAAGGCCAGTGATATTTTTCCTCGGCTCACATTGGGATCATTTAAAGGACTTGAAATTTCCTATGAAGAAGTTGATCCTGTATTGGTAGGGGTACGACCTGATGGAAAATATGTCGAAGTTCATGAAATGAGTGATGGCACAAGAGACCAGATGTTTCTTTCTCTCAGATTGGCCGCCATTGAATTAAGGGGAGCTGAAAAAGATCCGCTTCCATTTATCGTTGATGACATTTTGATTCAATTTGATGATGAAAGAGCCAAGGCCACACTCGAAGTTCTTTCTGAGATGGCCGAGAAGACCCAGATTCTGTTTTTTACCCACCAGTCCAAACATGTTGAGATCGCTAAAGCGATTGAAGGAGTAGGTGTACATTTTCTGTCAGAAAGCAAGGTGAAAGAAACGGCTTAACACTTAGAGCGTCATTTCTTCACGAAAAATGTATTATGGATAGGATTGTTTTTGATTGAATCGGCGTTTTCTTACGTGTTATGGAGGGTTCGATAGTAATTTTCAAAAAAATTATTTTTTTACTTATAATTTTCTTAGTTTGTGTATTACTTAATTGTAAATGAGAAATGAAAATACCATGAATGATCATCTTGTAGGCCATTTGCCTAAATTACGGCAAGTTGTTTACAGAGTTTCGCGAGATGAAGGTATCAATGATGATAAAGGTACAGGATATCACCCCGACATCATAAAGTATGATTGTGGAAGTTTGTTGGAGTCAAAAAAAAATGAAGGGAACTACTCTGTGTCATTGGAAAAACAGCCGGATGGTTCCCTAAAGTTCTATTTCAAATCATTGAATAAAGAAAAGTCAAAATTTAAAGTGTTGACCGATGAAGAGGTGAACGCCATTTACAAAAAACATGTGAAAAACCACACTATAATAAAAATTATAAGTGTTGCCACCTTTGGCACTGTCGAGTGTGAAGTAAGATACAAATTTCCCGGAGAGGTTTCAAAGTTTTCATGTATCAAAAAACAAGATAATGATTTTTACTCTATAGCTGAGGAATTTCCAGCTAAGAGATTTGAAGAACTTTTGAAAGATGAAAAGGCTTACAAAGCAGCAATTAAAGCGTGTGGTACAGATGATGGTGAAATAATCATGAGACATTTGATTTATGGAACGAGTGAAGATCCAGTGATTGTTGTCAAAAAGCCAACTGTTAATTTTGACTATAAAAAAGAAATGGAAATGGCTAAAGCAGGAATGGAAGAATTAAAGAAAAAAGTTATTTAAGTATGGAAGAATAAAGCAAGGATGCCTCCGAGAGTGGGTGCAGCTATTGTGAATATCGTATAGCCATCTTGCATTAGAGGATAGGGGTGTCATATAAGAAATGAATGAAGTTTGGCATAGCACTGTTGCGTTTCAAAATTGAATTCGCGACTTATTTTAAAATAATGTGTAAAAATAAACGAGATTTTGAAACTACTACTAGAATGTTGTATATTATTCTATAATCGCACAGTTGTTATAATGTTATAGAAGGAAAGATGTATGAAATATATTATTTTTAATGGAATACTGACGATGCTATTCTTTTTTATTCAATTCCAAGCTAAAGATAATGTGCAAGATCAAAAAATTACAATAGATACCTCCAAATACAAGGAAATAATTCGTGTCGCATGTGTGGGAGACAGTATTACTGCTGGCAATAGGATCAAGAATGCAAAAGAAAAATATCCAGCATGTTTGGGTGCTCTTTTAGGTGGTAAATGGGAGGTCAAAAACTTTGGATCAAGTGGAGCCACACTCTTAAGAAATGGAGATAAGCCATACAATAGAACGGGAATGTATAAAAAGGCTCTAGAGTATAATCCTCATGTTATTATTATAAAACTAGGGACTAACGATTCTAAAAAAAATAATTGGAGGAACAAGGATGACTTTGTCAAGGATTATAATGAGCTAATCGAATCTTTTGCCTCACTTAAAACCAAGCCAAGTCCTAAAATATGGTTGTGTACACCTTGTCCTACTAAAATGAAAGGTGGTGCCAAAATCGATGGTACCGTCATCAAAGATGAAATACTCCCCAAGATTAAAGAAGTTGTCAAAAATGTGGGTTGTCAAATTATAGATATCCATGATGCTCTTACTGATGAGCAAGACATACTTGCAGATGCAGTACATCCCAATGCTAAGGGTGCCAAACTTATAGCAGAACAAGTTTGTGAGGCTTTGACGGGGAAAAAACCCAAGTAGTAGGTGCAACACGATTAAGTAAAAAGTTCGATTTTAGCCAAAAAATGGCGATTATTGAGTTTTTATTTATTTTTTTTTGCGTTTACTTCCCCAAAAGACAATAATTGATTAAAAAGGTGTTTTATCGGAGAATAGGATAATGATGATGAATTTCATTTTTGAATCACCAAAAAAAATGACAAATAAGTTATTGATATTAATATGTTTGTCGGTGCTGATAACGTTAAATTCTGTGGCAAAAAATACAGAAGTAAATGGCGGCCCGTCAACGGATCTTGTTACTTTTAATGGCAAAATAAAACCACTGTTAACTAAGTATTGTTACGATTGTCATGGGCCTAAAAAGGCTAAGGCAGATTTGCGATTAGATAAATTAAATCCTGATCTGATTAATGGCGATGATGGAGATGTGTGGCGTGAAGTTCTTGATAATATTAACTTGCAGGATATGCCACCTCCCAAAGAGAAGCTTCAATTCAGTAGTGATCAAAGGAGAGCTGTAGTTGATTGGCTTTCCGAGAGTTTAAAAAAAGCCGTAGAAGTAAATAAGAAAACACAAAAGCATACTTCTTTCAGAAGAATGACGAAGTATGAATATAGTTATACTTTAAGTGACATGCTCAAATTGGACTTTCCAATTAATACGGATGAACTCCCAAAAGAGCTGTATTCACCTGAAGGTTTACTTAACAACTCAAAATTCCTGATCATGTCTGCGGTCCAACTTGAAAATTACAGAAAAATAGCTCAAGGAGCTTTAGAAAGAGCGGCCTTATACCCTGCTACAAAGCCTGAATCAATGTGGTACCAAATCTCTCCGGAACGTCCAGTGGACAAAAGAGTAAAAGGGTTGGGTATTGGTGCAAAAAAATCCAAATCACCTGTGCCACCAGTACGAAAAGGTCTTGCTTTGACTTGGTCAAGAAATGGGCACGGTTATGAATTTAGCATGATGGGCCATCCTGAAAATGGGTATAAAAACTATTTACCAAAGTCAGGGCGAGTACACTTAAGACTTCGAGTGACAAAAACTAAGCCTGGACGAGCAGTGCTATCAGTTAGATTTGGCTATCGATCAAAAAATTTATTTGAACACGGGGAAATTGCAAAAATAAAAATTGATGCTCCAGTAGGTGAAGCAAGGTTTTATGATATTTATTTCGACGCGAGGGATTTGATAAGGAATGCATGGAGGTATGTGCCCAAAACAGATGCATCTAAAAAAATAAAAAGGAACGAGCTTCTTTATATTGGCAGTATACCGGTGAAAGATGAGGCATCAGTTTCACCGAAGAAAAAAACTGAAAAGAAATCAAATAAAGGCGATTCATCAGGGTCAGAGAGCGGTTTTCTATCTAAACCGAAGAAGAAAAAGTCAAATTCAAAGAAAGAAGAATCCAAGAAGAAAGAAGAATCCAAGAAGAAAGAAGAGCCCAAGAGGAGGGCAAAGCCTGAACCTAAAGCAATAGATTCTAATTTATATTTAGATTATATGGAAATGCAAACCCATGCCTATGATCAATACCCACCTGAATCATCACGAAATATTTTCATAAAAAGCTCGAATAGCAGTAATAAAAAAGTGTATGCCAGAGAAGTGATAGAAAATTTTATGAGTAAAGCTTACCGACGGCCTGTACATAAAGACGAGGTTGATAGAATTTTTAACTTATATGAAAATATCTCTAATAAAAAATCTTTTGAAGAAGATATTATAACAATATTGTCATATGTGTTAACGACACCAGAATTTGTTTATATCAGCGATGATAGCTCAAATTCAGATACTACTTACGTTTCAGATCATTTGTTGGCATCAAGGTTGTCTTATTTTATATGGAGCAGCGTTCCAGATGAAGAGTTGTTAAAACTTGCCAAGTCAGGAAGCTTGAAGGAGGCTTCAGTTATATCGGCGCAGGTAAAACGAATGCTTGAAAACCCAAAATCGAGACGTTTAGCAGAACATTATGCTTACCAGTGGTTGGATGTGGAAAAAATGAGTTCCGTTTGCGTTGATGAGGAATATTTTGAAAATTACAATGACACACTTAAAGCATCTTTGTCTAGAGAACCGATTGAATTTTTTCATGAAATTCTTAAAAGTAATTTATCTATATTGAATTTTATTGATTCAGATTTTGTTGTGATAGATAGAGTTTTAGCGAGTCACTATGGACTACAACACAGTTTTAAATTTAATGAATTTAAAAAAGTCAGTACGCAGGGCCCTGCAAGAGGGGGAGTTATGACGCAAGGGTCGTTTCTAATAGGGGCATCAGATGGAACTGACTCTCATCCTATCAAACGGGGTATGTGGATACTTGAACGTATCCTAAATGATACTCCACCACCACCTCCAGGCAATGTTCAGCCACTTGATGAGGCGAACGAATCATTTAAAGGTTTGTCGCTAAAGCAGAAATTGATTTTACACAGGGAAAAAGAGGGTTGTAAAGATTGTCATAAAAAAATTGACCCGTGGGGCGTTATTTTTGAAAATTACAACACGATTGGAGCATGGAGAAATTCTATTAACCGCAAACGCAATGATGTGAAGGATAAAAGTGTTGATCCTTCTACTGAGTTGTCCGATGGGACTCATCTTAAGGACATTGGAGATTTGAAAAAGTATTTACTTAATAAGAAAGAGGAAAAGTTTACTAGAGGATTTGTAGAGAGGATGTGTTCATATGCTTTGGGACGTACACTTGGCTATGTTGACCGTGATGGTGTTGATAAAATATACGTCCAATTTAAAAAAGAAGGCTACAAATTGGCAAATTTAATTGTAATAATATCGCAAAGCGAGTTATTTCGTAGGAAATAGGAGGATTTATGATTGGTAAAAGAATAGATAGAAGATTTTTTCTAAAAGGTGCTGCTGGCGTTTCTTTAGCTCTACCAATGTTAAATATCATGGCTGATGATAAATCAAATAAAAAATCTAACACCCCTCCTAAGAGAATGGTTTGTATTTTTTTTCCGAATGGGATTGGTAAAGAGAAGCCAGGAGATCCATGGAATTGGTATCCACTTACCAATGACAAGACAAATTATAAATTCAGTAAGCCTATGGAGTCATTAGAGGATTTGAGAAATGAAACGACAATAATGCATGGATTGTCGCATCCCAATTCTCGAAATATTCATGGGCATAGTACTGCCGGTCTTTTTTTAACTGGAACTTTTCAGGGATTTAGAAAACAGATACCTAATACAGTTTCAGTTGATCAAGTTTATGCAGATATGGTTGGTGATCAAACACGTATGAAAAGTATGGTGCTGTCATCAGATGGGGGGATTGGAGCGCCAACGTCCAGTCAGACAATGTCTTTTGACAATAGAGGTAAGCCAATTTTTGCAGAGTCAAGTCCGAAGAGATTGTTCAATCGATTATTTGGGATGAGTGGAAAAGCGGAGCTGAATGCTTTGAAAGATGAAAAAAGTCTATTAGATTCAACCCTTGAACACGGTCGAATGTTGCATAAAAAATTAGGAGTAGCTGATAAAGAACGTTTTGAAAGATATTTGGATTCAGTAAGGGAAGTGGAAAGACGTCTTAAAAAAGCGGAAGAGTGGATCACTGTACCTAAACCTAAAAATAGTCTGGAAGTTGATGTTGAAATTCAGGCAACTAGTCCTGCGGAATATATCAAGACAATGTTCGATTTGATGTTTATGGCTTTAGAAACAGACAGTACTCGAACAGTGACATATCAATTTGGTCAAGAGGGTTCTGCTGGTGTAGGAGACACATTTGGCAGAATAGTTGGTTCAAAAATAACCCACAGTCTGTCTCATACAGCTCAAAAAACAAATGATGTAACTCAAATTGGGCAATTCATGCAATTTATGGTTAATGAATTTGCAACATTAATGAAGAGATTGAAGGAGTCTAAAGACACCGTGGATCCTATGCTGGACAATACTTTGTGTTTGTTTGGTTCTGCGACAGGCAGAGTTCATACCTCACGAAATTATCCTCTGATATTTGGAGGAGGTAAGAATTTAGGTTTCAAACATGGACAATATTTAAGATTTAAAGAAGAAAATTCAAGACTTTCAAATCTTTATTTGACAATGTTGCAGCAATTAGGTGTAGAAACTGAAAAGTTTTGTGATAGTACAGGAATTTGTTCAGAGTTTTTGTCTTAAGGTGTTGTCATGGCCACGTAAGTAATAGGGCCATTATTTGAAAACTTTTACCTTTCATTTGGTGAGAGTACGAGGTGACTGCCGATGGTTGGACTGTTGAAACTCGTACCTTGGGCTAGTGTAGAACACGAATTAGGATAGTATGAATTTCTCTAATTGTTCTGACAATACGAATCACCTACTCACCTATATGGGATCGGATCAGTGAAAAGCTTTAACCGCAAGCAATATTAATCTGGTCACTAGAAGAACGTACGATTATCCAAGTTTTGAAGCGCCCTGAAAATAGTCTTGTATCGCATAAAGGGCCAACACACATGGAGCCTAAATGACTGATTTATCTATGTAAATACTCAATTATATACCCATTTTCAAAATAATCGTAAAAAAACAAAAAAATAATTGCACTTATAGGATTAAAAACTATAAGATAATACAAAATTTATGATGAAAAGAGTGGAGAATATGCAAAATAGTAGAAGAAACTTTTTAATGAGCACAGCAGCTTTACTGGCAGCATCAAAATTCACGCCGTTGTTAGGTGGGTCAGCAGGCGGGGCTTCGGGTGAAGGTAAGAAGATAATATCTAAAAAGAACTTGGTTATTATTGAGAATGAGGGTGGCTTTTTACAAAATTTCTACTGGCCTAAAAAAACTGGAGATTTG
>Ga0316192_10002748_pt1 | contig 12853 bp, 8 predicted proteins | sample MerIslwburrow_MG_FD_204931 | JGI IMG/M metagenome (GOLD analysis project Ga0316192, IMG submission 204931) | Coastal sediment microbial communities from Maine, United States - Merrow Island worm burrow | ecosystem: Environmental > Aquatic > Marine > Coastal > Sediment | place: USA: Maine...
TCCTGGGTGAGGTTAAAAAAGAGTATGCTGAACTGCTGCGCCAGGCCGATGCGATTTTTATCGAGGAACTGCACCGGGAAGGGTACTACCAGAAGACCAGTCAGGCGTTTGCCGTATTCCTGCCGGTGAAGTCCGTGGGTGTGGTAGGCGATGGTCGGCGCTACGAGTACGTGATTGCCCTGCGCGCGGTGGAGACCATAGACTTCATGACCGCCCGCTGGGCGCACCTGCCCTACGAACTGCTGGAGCGTTGCTCCAATCGCATCATCAATGAGATCTCCGGGGTGTCCCGGGTGACCTACGACATCAGCAGCAAGCCGCCCGCCACTATTGAGTGGGAGTGACGAAAAATAGCAGGCAGTGTCTGTTGTTAACAGGGTGCACGTAGAGTGACTGAGTCAAGTTCCAATTATCTCGCTATGGTAAGAGAGCTTTCCGACCGTATTGTGGAAGCCCAGCGACCGCTGCGGATTCTCGACGCCGTTAAGTGGGATTCCACTGTAAGGTCCGACTTTTTCCGCAGTGGCTGCCGCGAGTTGCCCAAAGTCGATGCGCAGTACTACCAGCGCTGCAACCCCATGGGCTTTGATGCAGCGCAGAGGCGCGCCATATTTCACGATATCGAACGTGACCTGGTGCGTAATCTTGGACAATTCAATCCGCTGTGCACCTTGATGCGAAGGATTTGCAGGGAATATCAATCGGTAGTGCGTCTTCTGGAGGCGCGAGGTACGCAAGACTTCAGTCTCATCTCTGAGGAGCTCTATGGCTCCGCCTCGGACGTTTTTCATGCTGGCGAGCCAACACTGGCCGACCTCGGCACGCAGATGGAATCAACGCTCGTCAACCTGCTCAAGAATGTGTCCATGGAAGATGAAGAGAAATCTATTGCAGCGGACCGGGCGGTGGAGGTGCTCAATGAGCGATTGGTGCGGGTATTCCCCGATGCCGGGATCAGGGTTGTTCTGAATGATCAAATGACCGCTGACGCGGCGGCGGGGTCCGACTATCTTAAAATTCGCAGTGACGCCAGATTCAGCTCGCGGGACATAGATGTTCTCGAGGTACATGAGGGGTGGGTGCATCTGGGAACCACCATCAATGGTATGGCGCAGCCCTGGTGTACTTTTCTTGGCAAGGGGCCACCTTCAGCTACGACGACACAGGAAGGGCTCGCTGTCCTGACCGAAATACTCACCTTGCGTTCCAGTCCCTCGCGGCTTTTCAGGCTGATTAATCGCGTCAGGGCAGTTACTCTGGCTGAGGAGGGTGCCAATTTCATCGATGTTTTCGATTATCTGCGGGACAATTCGATGTCGGAGGACGACAGCTATGCCATCGCTGTCAGGGTCTTTCGCGGTTCTACACCGGATGGAAAACCCTTCACCAAGGATCTGGCCTATATGCGGGGCTTTGTGCAGACATACAATTTTCTTCGGCTGGCCATGAGCGAAGGTAAACTGGAAAACCTTCCCATATTATTTTGCGGGAAATCGACCCTGGAAGATGTGCCAACCTACAAGCAGTTGATAGAGGAGGGGGTGCTTGTCCCGCCAACGTTCATTCCGCCGCATTTCGCAGATCTTAAAGGGCTTGCAAGTTGGATGAGCTTTTCGCGGTTTATTTCTTCTCTGAGTTTTGATCAGCTGGAATCGGATTACGGGCCACTAATATAGTGTGCGTCGCTGAATCAATGGAACAACTGCAGAGATATCCCAGGGAGAGTTTTACATGAGTACAAGTGACCTGCACTACGCGCGTATCACCGATATCGCCGGACTTATGGCGCGTCGGGAGCTTTCACCCGTTGAGTTGACGGCGCATATGCTGGAACGCATCTCGGTGCTGGATAGCCAGCTCAACAGCTATCAGACAGTAATGGCAGAGCAGGCCATGGATGCGGCGGCGAAAGCCGAGTCGGAGATCGTGTCAGGCCGCTATCGCGGGCCTTTGCACGGTGTTCCAGTGGCGGTAAAGGATCTCTGCTTTACACGCGGCGTGCCTACCAGGGGTGGATTGGCCGTGCTCAGGGACTTCGTCCCGGACTATGATGCGACCGTCGTCGCGCGTCTTGAATCTGCGGGTGCCATCCTGCTGGGTAAGCTCAACCTGACCGAGGGGGCAATGGCAGGCTACCACCCGGATTTCAAGATCCCGGTAAATCCCTGGGGCAGCGATCTCTGGCCAGGGGCTTCGTCCAGTGGTTCCGGGGTCGCGACCGCCGCGGGCCTGTGTTTCGCCGCCCTGGGAACGGATACCGGCGGATCCATTCGTTTTCCCGCAATGGCTAATGGCGTGGTGGGTCTCAAGCCGACCTACGGCAGGGTAAGTCGCCACGGTGTGCTGGACCTGGGGGAAACGCTCGACCACGTGGGGCCTCTTGCCCGGGGCGTGGAGGATGCGGGCCTGGTTCTTTCTGCCATCTCCGGTCAGGATAAAGCCGACCCGACCTCGCTGCCGGCACCGTTGCCGGATCTTTCGGATATCAGCGCCGGTGTCGCGGGTTTGCGAATCGCTTACGATTCAGAGTTCGCCAGCCAGGGTTCTGACCCCGAGCTTGTTGCATCCATTGAGGCCGCGTTGGCATTACTGGAATCCCTTGGTGCCAGTGTCGTGAATGTGAAGGTTCCCGCAGAGATACTTGGCCTCGGGGAGCTGTGGTTCCTCATCTGCACCTATGAAGCCCACAAGGCTCATGCGTCCAACTACCCCTCCCGGCGCCAGGAATATGGCAACTATTTTGGTGATTTTCTCGAGATTGGTGCGTCCGTCACTGATGCGCAGTACCACGATGCCATGGCTGCACGGCGCAACTTCAGTGAGCGCTATGAAGCGGTACTGTCCACGGTAGATGCAATGCTGTGCCCGGCCGGTGGCATAACCATGCCTGTAGCCGCTGATCAGTACGGTGGGTTGGAAACTCTGGCGCCCCTGTTTGGCCAGATACAGATGCACTTCACCATCCCCGACAACTTCGCCGGCACGCCAACCCTCACGTTGCCCTGCGGTCAGGGTAAAACCGGTATTCCCCACGCCATGCAACTCGTTGGCAAGGGACTGTCGGAGGCCACGCTATGTCGTATAGGCCGGGCCTATGAAGCTGCAACCGACTGGCATCAACGCCGGCCGGCGTTGTCTTGAGTTGGCTATTGCCGTGGAAATATCCCTTGAGGAGCACGAACAGTGGATGCGCCGCGCCCTGGCGCTGGCCGATCGTGCCGCCAATGAGGGCGAGGTGCCGGTAGGCGCCGTCGTGGTGCAGGATGGTCAGTTACTGGGGGAGGGCTGGAACCAGGTGATTGCCGCACAGGATCCCACGGCTCATGCGGAAATCGTGGCCCTGCGCGATGCCGCCCGTGTCGCCGGCAACTACCGTTTGCCCGGTGCCACGCTGTACGTCACCCTGGAACCTTGCACCATGTGTGCCGGTGCGATGATTCATGCGCGTATTGAGACACTGGTGTTCGCCGCGCAGGAGCCGAAAGCAGGGGTGGTTTGCAGTACCTGCAGCATGCTGGATGAGCCGCGCTACAACCACCGGATCAACTGGCGCGGCGGTATACTGGCGCACGACAGCAGTTCCCGCCTGCAGGCATTTTTCCAGGCGCGCCGCCAGGGGCTATAAAGCGCGCAAACTTATATTATCCAGTACCGCTGGCAGATAGTCCTGTGCCCGCAATGGCGGCAACACCTTGTTTTGCTGTATATCCTGCCACTCCAGGATGCTGTAGTAGTGGCGAATGTTCTGCACGTAGGTGGCCGCTTCCGTACCGCGGGCATAGCCGTGGCGGGTGTTCTGGTAGTGTTTGCTCTTCTGTAACAGGGGCAGGTGCGCCATCACGTCCTGCCACAGATGGGGGTTGGCCCCGTGGCGTTCGGTAATAACCCTGGCGTCCTCCAGGTGACCCATCCCGATATTGTAGGCCGCCAGGGCCATCCAGGTGCGATCCGGGTCGTAGATGTCATTGGGTAGGCGACGTTTGATGTTCTTCAGATAGCGCGCTCCGCCGCGCAGGCTCTGGGCGGGATCCAGGCGATCCTTGACGCCCATCTCCTTGGCAGTCGGCAGGGTCAGCATCATCATGCCGCGCACCCCGGTGGGGGAGGCGGCCTGTGGATCCCAGTGGGATTCCTGATAGGCGATGGCGGCCAGCAGATGCCAGTCCAGCTGGTATTCCGCGGCTACCTGTTTGATCAGTTTGCGATAGGGCGGCAGCGATTTATGCATGTTGCGGGTAAAGGTGTGGGAACCGATACGCGATACCCCCAGGCTGTGTCCGAAATATTCCTCGCGCATTTTTTCCAGGGTACCATCGGACTGCAGGCGTGCGATGAACTGGTCAATGCGCTGCAGCAGGCGTTTGTTGTCTGTTGTGGGTGGCAGGTACCACACCATGTCTTGCTCCTGGCCCAGGTCGAAAGCGACCTTTAACCGGGGGTAGAGGCTCTGCTGCACGTCGAACTCATTGGAGTCGATAATCGCCAGCTCTGCCTCTCCCGCATTGACCAGCTCCAGCAGTTCCATGGAGTCCACTTCGGGGATTTCCCGCCACTGCAGGCTCGGGTAGCCGTCCTGTTGCAGTGTCTTCAAAGTTTCCGCATGACTGGAGCCGGCCAGTACCACGATAGACATGTCCACCAGGTCGTCCATCTTGCGCGGCTTGTAAGTGCCGGCGACATAGACGACCTGCGGCTTGAGGCGATAATAGCCAACTGAGTGGGGATAGGCCGCCTGTCTCTTGTTGGTCAGGGTCAGGCCCGCCGCGGCAAAATCGGCCTCCTCGCGTTGCAGGTGTTCAAATATGCTTTCCAGGTCGAAGGCGGGCTTGATAGTCAGCTCCACCTCCAGTTCCTGCGCCAGCAGGCCCGCAAGGGCGTATTCGAAGCCGGTGGGCCCGCTCTTGTCCTGGTAGTAGGTGGTGGGGCTGAAGCGGCTGACCACGATCAACTCGCCCCGGGACTCAATGCGCTCCAGGCTGTCGCGCTGCGTGCAGCCGCCCAGCAGCGCGAGCGCGATTGTTGTGGCGAGAGTCAATAGCAAACGGTTCATGGCAACTATTCTAGCGTCCGCCCGGTGGTCAGTCGAAGGGCACTATTACCATGGCAAGCGACGTTAATTTCGGCTATCCACGGTTAACGCCGGGGCGTCAAATACAGTACAATGTCGCCTCCCGAAATTCACCTCCTTCTGGAGCTTTCCTGAGCATGCTAACCCTGCGCGGCGCCCCCGCCCTGTCAGCCTTTCGCCTTGATAAGCTGGCGCAGAAATTCTCTGCAATTCATCCCGAAATAGAGCTTTTGTGCCCGGAGTATCTGCACTTTGCCGAACTCCTGGCCCCGCTGGAGCCTGCGCGCCTGGAGATTCTCGACAGTTTGTTGACCTATGGTCCGGCGCCCGCTGCGTTGCCTGAAGACAAGATGGCGCGCGCCACCGCGCTGCTGGTCGTGCCGCGCCCGGGGACGATTTCTCCCTGGTCCAGCAAGGCGACCGATATCGCGCATAACTGTGGTCTGCATGAGATAGAGCGCCTGGAGCGCGGTATTGCCTGGTACTTCCTGCTGCCGGGGGATATCACCGGGGAGCAAACGACGGCACTGCGAGCCCTGTTGCACGATCGCATGACGGAGTCGGTATTCGACTCCGTGGAGGCGGCGCAGCAACTGTTCAGCCATGCCAAGCCTGCGCCGATGGAGTCGGTAGACGTGCTGGTCGGCGGGCGCGATGCCCTGGTGGCGGCCGACAGTAAGCTGGGCCTGGCATTGGCCGGGGATGAAATCGACTACCTGGTAGAGAGCTTCACAGCGCTGGGTCGCAACCCCAACGATGTGGAATTGATGATGTTCGCCCAGGCCAACTCGGAACATTGCCGCCACAAGATATTCAACGCCAGTTGGAGTATCGATGGCCAGCAGCAGGAAAATTCGCTGTTCAAGATGATTCGCAATACCCACGAATGCGGCGGCGAGAATGTGCTGTCGGCCTATTCCGATAATGCGGCCGTGGTGGCCGGGCACGTGGCGGGGCGTTTCTACCCGGACCCGGAGACTTGCGAGTACGGCTTCTCACAGGAGGATATTCACCTGCTGATGAAGGTGGAAACCCATAATCATCCCACGGCCATCGCGCCTTTTCCGGGGGCGGGCACCGGCTCCGGGGGTGAAATCCGCGATGAAGGTGCCGTAGGGCGGGGCTCCAAGCCCAAGGTGGGCCTGACCGGTTTTTCGGTTTCCAACCTGAATATTCCCGGCTATGAACAGGCCTGGGAGAACGATTACGGCAAGCCCGGGCGCATCGTTTCGGCACTGGATATCATGCTGGAGGGGCCTATTGGGGGTGCCGCCTTCAACAATGAATTCGGGCGCCCCAACCTGTGCGGCTATTTCCGCAGCTTTGAAATAACTGCCCCCGGGGTGAACGGTGACGAGGTGCGGGGCTATCACAAGCCCATCATGATCGCCGGAGGCTACGGCAATATTCGCCAGGAGCATGTGGAGAAGGGAGACTATCGCCCCGGTGCCAAACTGATTGCCCTGGGCGGCCCCGCCATGCTGATCGGCCTGGGGGGCGGTGCGGCTTCTTCCATGGCCAGCGGCCAGAGCGCCGAGGACCTGGATTTTGCCTCGGTGCAAAGGCAAAACCCGGAAATCGAGCGCCGCTGCCAGGAAGTGATAGACCGCTGCTGGCAGCTGGGCGAGGACAATCCCATCGCGTTTATCCACGATGTGGGTGCCGGCGGCCTGTCCAATGCCTTTCCCGAACTGGTGAAAGACGGTGGCCGCGGCGGCCGCTTTGAGTTGCGTAATGTGCCCAATGATGAGCCGGGTATGTCACCGCTGGAAATATGGTGTAACGAATCCCAGGAGCGTTATGTGATGGCGGTTGAGCCGGAGAACCTGGCGCGCTTTGCAGCCATCTGTGAGCGCGAACGCTGTCCCTTTGCTGTGGTGGGTGAGGCCACGCAGGAGTTGCATCTCACCTTGACTGACAGCGAGTTCGATAACTCGCCGGTAGACCTGCCCATGTCGGTACTGTTCGGCAAGGCGCCGCGCATGCACCGCGAGATACAGCGTAGCCCGGTGGCGCATCGCGCGCTGCAACTGGACATCGATCTAATGCGCGCCACTGAGCGCGTTTTGCAGCTGCCCGCTGTCGCCAGCAAGAACTTCCTTATTACCATCGGGGATCGCACGGTTACCGGGATGGTTGTTCGTGACCAGATGGTGGGACCCTGGCAGGTGCCGGTGGCCGATTGTGCGGTGACCACCGTGTCCTATGATTCCTTTGCCGGTGAGGCCATGGCCATGGGGGAGCGCACGCCCCTGGCACTGGTGAATGGACCGGCCTCCGGGCGCATGGCGGTGGCCGAGGCCATTACCAATATTGCCGCCACAGCGATTGCCGATCTAAGCGATATCAAGTTGTCAGCCAACTGGATGTGTGCCGCGGGCTACGGTGGTGAGGATGAAGCCCTCTACGATACGGTGCGTGCGGTGGGTATGGAGTTTTGCCCGGATCTGGGGATCACCATTCCGGTGGGCAAGGACTCCATGTCCATGCGCACCACCTGGCAGGACGGTGACGCGCACAAAGCGGTGACCGCCCCTATGTCACTGATCGTCTCGGCGTTTGCGCCGGTGAGCGATGTACGTCTCACCGTTACTCCCCAACTGCAGGTGCGTGATGACGCCTCCCTGGTGCTGCTGGACCTGGGACGCGGTGCCAATCGATTGGGCGGTTCTGCCCTGGCCCAGGTGTGTGGCCAGTTGGGCGACAGCGTGCCCGATATGAGCAACGCGAAGGATCTCAAGGCATTTTTCAGCCTGGTGCAGGAAGCCCTTGCGGCCCGGACTCTGCTGGCCTACCACGACCGCTCCGATGGGGGCTTGCTGGTCACCCTGGTGGAAATGGCCTTCGCCGGTCACTGCGGCCTGGAGATCGACCTGGGCTCGCTGCAAGGCGATGACTTGTCCCGGTTGTTCAACGAAGAGGCGGGCGCTGTGTTGCAGGTCGCAGCCACCGACCTGCCAGCGTTGCAAGCCAGGGCGGCCGAATTGGGCCTGGGGGATTGCTGCCATGTGCTGGGCCGGGCGGTCCCGGGGGAGCAATTGCGAATCAGCGATGCGGGGAATGTGATGCTGGACGACACCCGTTCGCGCCTGCAACAGCTGTGGGGACGCACCAGCTACGAAATCCAGGCTTTGCGTGACCATCCCGAGTGCGCGCAGGAAGAGTATCAGCGTATTACTGCGAGTGACCCCGGCTTTTCCGCCCACTTGAGCTTTGACCCGCAGGACGACATCAGTGCACCTTATATCAATACCGGGGTGCGCCCGGCGGTGGCCATACTGCGCGAGCAGGGGGTCAATGGCCATGTGGAGATGGCGGCGGCGTTTCACCGCGCCGGTTTCGCTCCTTACGATGTGCACATGAGCGATATTCTCAGTGGCCGTCGCGATCTGGAACAGTTCAAGGGGCTGGTAGCCTGCGGCGGTTTTTCCTATGGCGATGTGCTGGGTGCCGGCGAGGGCTGGGCCAAGAGCATCCTGTTTAATGAGGGCGCGCGAGAGCAGTTCAGCCGATTTTTCCAGCGTGATGACAGTTTTACCCTGGGTGTATGCAACGGTTGCCAGATGGTCTCGACCCTGCGGGACCTGATTCCCGGCGCCGGGCATTGGCCCCGCTTCGTGCGCAACCGCTCGGAACAGTTCGAGGCGCGACTGGCCCTGGTAAAGGTGGAGTCCAGTCCCTCAGTGCTGCTCTCGGGAATGGCCGGCTCGCACCTGCCCATCGCCGTGGCCCATGGCGAGGGGCGCACAGAATTCTCCAACGAGGGGGCACTGGGAGAGTGTGAGGCCAGTGGCACGGTGGCGCTGCGTTACATCGAAAACGATCTATCGGTAGCCTCGCGTTACCCGGCCAACCCCAATGGCTCCCCCGGTGGTATTACCGGCATGAGCAGCCTGGATGGCCGAGCCACTATCATGATGCCCCACCCGGAACGGGTATTTCGCACGGTACAGAATTCCTGGGCACCGGCACAATGGGGCGAGGATGGCGGCTGGTTGCGCCTGTTCCGCAATGCCCGGCAGTGGCTGGGATAGCCCGGCCGCAGGAGCGGCGAGGGGACCAGCCTGTAATCGGCCTTGTGGCCCACCACCGATTCCTTATAATGACGCACTTTTTGACGGGTACACACTATGTACCCCCTGTTAGAGCAACACTATGTTAAATAAGTACCCGCTGTGGAAATACCTGCTCGTACTCTTCGTTATCCTGTTGGGCGTATTTTATGCGGCCCCCAACCTGTACGCGCCTGACCCGGCCTTGCAGATAGCGGGCCAGAGCAGTGCGCAAATCATCGATGACCGGATTGTGGGCACGGCCCTGGAGGCCCTGGATGAAGCGGGGATAGAGCACTTTGGCGAGACTGTCGAGGCCCAGGGACGCAGCGCCCTGGTACGTTTGCGTGACAGCGAGCAACAGCTGCAGGCCCAGGCGCGTGTCTCCCGGGCACTGGGAGACGGTTTTATTGTCGCCCTCAACCTGGCACCCACGACCCCCGACTGGCTCAGTGATTACGGCGCGCAGCCGATGAAGCTGGGCCTGGACCTGAGTGGCGGCGTGCATTTCAAGCTGGAAGTGGATGTGGATGCCGCGGCCGAGCGGCGCATGGAAAACTACTTCAACGGCATCAAGCGGGCCCTGCGGGAAGAGCGTATCCGGGGCTTCGTAACGACGAACGAGCAGGGTAAGCTGGAATCGCGCTTCAGGACCGAGGAACTGCGCGAGCAGGCCCGTGACGTTATTGCCGATGCCTACCCGGAACTGGTGCTGGACAGGGTGGACGATGGCGACAGCTGGAACCTGCTGGCCGCCATGACGGAACAGACCCGCAAGGAGATTGCCGACTACGCGGTGAGCCAGAACCTCACCACCTTGCGCAACCGGGTGAATGAATTGGGTGTGTCCGAGCCACTGGTGCAGCGCCAGGGCCAGAAACGCATCGTGGTGGAGTTGCCGGGTATCCAGGACACGGCGGAAGCCAAGCGTATTCTGGGTAAGGTGGCCAACCTGGAGTTTCGCCTGGTGGCCAACCTGGATGCGGCACCATCGGAAAAACAGCGCTTTGAATATCGCAGTGAGGACCGTGCGGGCAGGACCGAGTGGCTGGAGCGCGATGTGATTATCACCGGTGAACGGGTTTCCAATGCCCAGGCCAGTTTCGACCAGAATGGTCAGCCCAACGTGCAGATCAGTCTGGACAGCGAGGGTGGCACCCTGATGTCCCGGGCAACGCGCAACAATATCAAGCGGCGCATGGGCGTGTTGTTTATAGAGCGCAAGTACCGCACCCGCTACGAGACCGGGGAAGATGGCACCGAGGTGGTGGTGAAAGTCCCCTACGACGAGAGAAAATTGCTGACCGCCCCGGTTATCCAGTCAGCCCTGGGCGCACAGTTCCAGATTACCGGCCTGGACAGCCCGCTGGAATCCTCTGAATTGGCGCTGATGCTGCGTGCCGGCGCCCTGGCCGCCCCGATCACGTTTGTGGAAGAACGTACCGTCGGTCCGTCCCTGGGTGCGGAGAACATTCGCATGGGGGTCAAATCGGTACAGTACGGTCTCGCCCTGGTTGTCCTGTTTATGATTCTTTACTACCGCGTGTTTGGTGTGGCGGCCGTGGTGGCCCTGACCTTCAATCTGGTATTGCTGGTGTCCGTTATGTCGCTGATTGGTGCCACGCTCACCCTGCCGGGTATTGCCGGTATCGTGTTGACAGTGGGTATGGCGGTGGATGCCAATGTGCTGATTTTCTCGCGAATACGCGAGGAGGTCACGGCGGGTCTATCGCCGCAAATGGCGATACATGCGGGCTTTGAGCGCGCCGTGGCTACCATTCTGGACGCCAACCTCACCACCCTGATTGTGGCCGTGATCCTTTATGCCGTGGGTACCGGACCGGTGAAAGGCTTTGCGGTGACCCTGTCGGTGGGTATCCTGACCTCCATGTTTACCGCGATCATGGGCACCCGTGCCCTGGTCAACCTGATCTACGGCGGACGCCGGGTGCGAGCCCTGTCAATTGGAGGGCGCAAAGCATGAAGGTGATCAATTTTATGGGCCAGCGTCGTCTGGCCGCGCTGTTCTCCGTTATTCTGATCCTGGTGTCACTGGGTTCCCTGGCGACCCGGCAGCTCAACTGGGGCCTGGATTTTACCGGCGGCACGCTGGTGGAAGTGCATTATTCCGAGAGCGCCGATCTCAATGCCATTCGCGGGATCCTGGATAGCAGTGGTTACAGTGGCGCTATCGTGGTGAGCTTCGGCACAGATCGCGATGTACTGATTCGCCTGCCCAAGGGCTACTCCGACAAGCAGGGCGCGGAACTGCTGACCATCCTGCAGCAATCCTTTGCCGGGTCCGTGGAGTTGCGCCGTATCGAGTTTGTGGGGCCGCAGGTGGGTGACGAGTTGCGCGAGCAGGGTGGCCTGGCCATGCTGCTGGCGCTGGGCCTGGTGATGCTGTATATCGCTTTCCGTTTCCAGTTCAAGTTTGCCGTGGGTGCAGTCGTGGCCCTGGTCCACGATGTCATCATAACCCTGGGATTCTTTTCCCTGAGTGGCATGGAATTTGACCTCACGGTGCTGGCGGCGCTGCTGGCGGTGATCGGTTACTCCCTCAATGACACCATTGTAGTGTCTGATCGAATTCGCGAGAATTTCCGCAAGATCCGTCGGGCGGAGCCGATAGAGGTGATCAATATTTCGCTTACCGAGACCCTGGGCCGGACGCTGGTGACCTCCTTGACCACTTTGCTGGTGCTGGCAGCGTTGGCACTGTTTGGCGGGGAAATGATTAACGGTTTCGCCATCGCTCTGATTGTGGGTGTGGCGGTGGGGACCTACTCGTCGATCTATGTGGCGGCCAATACCTTGTTGCTGATGGGCGTGAGCAAGGAAGACCTGATGATTCCGGTGAAAGAGGGCGGTGACCAGGAAGACCTGATGCCCTGACGGGCAGCTTACACAGCCTAAGCCAGTAGCGGTTTCACCACCTGTAGCACCGCTTTGAAACACTTGGGGTTGCCGCACACAATATTGCCCGACGCCAGGTAGTTATCAGACGCATCAATATCCGCCACCAGCCCGCCGGCCTCGCGTATCAGTAGCGCGCCAGCAGCGATATCCCAGGGCGCGAGCCCGATTTCCCAGAACGCGTCCAGGCGCCCCGCAGCCACATAAGCCAGGTCCAGGGACGCCGCACCGGCCCGGCGAATGCCGGCACACTGGCCCGCCAGCAACGCCACCGACTTGCTATAGGGTTCAAGCTTGTCGTCACAGTGGTTCTTGAAGGGTATGCCGGTGCCCAGCAAGGCACCTTCCAGGCTGTTCAGGCCACTGACGCGAATACGCCGGCCATTGAGTTGTGCCCCCCGTCCCCGGGAGGCGGTAAATTCCTCCCGGCGCACCGGGTCGATGACCACCGCGTGTTCCAGCTTGCCTTTGTGCAGGCAGGCCAGGGATACGCCGTAGTGGGGGATGCCGCGAATAAAGTTGGTGGTGCCATCCAGTGGGTCGATGATCCAGCGATATTCCGCGTCCTCGTCACCGCTCAGGCCGGTCTCCTCGCCCTGTATAGCGTGGTCGGGAAAGGCTTTGTGCAGGTGATAGATGATGTCTTTTTCGGCGTTGATATCCACTTCGGTAACGAAGTTATTCACACCCTTGGCCTTGACTTCGAAACGGTCGAGATCATCCGAGGCTCGCACGATATTTTCACCCGCTTTTCTGGCGGCGCGCAGCGCAATATTGATCATCGGTTCCATCTGGGTAGTCCTGGCTCTTCGTTGGG
>Ga0316192_10002754_pt1 | contig 12835 bp, 18 predicted proteins | sample MerIslwburrow_MG_FD_204931 | JGI IMG/M metagenome (GOLD analysis project Ga0316192, IMG submission 204931) | Coastal sediment microbial communities from Maine, United States - Merrow Island worm burrow | ecosystem: Environmental > Aquatic > Marine > Coastal > Sediment | place: USA: Maine...
CCCGGATCCCGGAACCCTCCGATGAACTCCCGGTAGCCTCCGACTGTGTCCAGCGTGGTCACGTCGTAGGTCTCGCGGCTCATCGTCGGTCCGTCGATCGACATCACTTCAGCCAGAGCGGCATAGAAGCCAGACGAGGTATCAAGCTCTCGGCCGAATGTCGTGCCGACTCCAGCGATTGCATTTGTGGTCATGGGTGCAACCCTCCGTGGTTACGCTACAGTGCGGATCGTTCGGAAGTTGACAGAGAGCAACATCCGGTTCTGGTCATCCCGTCCCAGCGGTTGGATCCCTCCCTCCGCTCGGATGAGAATATACCGCGCCCCTCCTTGGGTCGCGGTCAGTCCATCCAGGAAATCTTCGATGTCGCTCGCAAGTTGCTTGGCTGCTTCATGCTGGCCTTTGGCACCTCGCACCTGGACCGAGACGCTCGGATTCTTCTGAGCTTCGTCCCTGTCAAGGTGTAACGTCGGAGACGTCCCGCCGGCATCGTACACCGTCACGACCCTGTCTGGCGAGGACGGCATAACGTGGACGTGCAGATCTGTCGCGAGTGTCAAGTTGAGATTCGAGTCTGCGTCCATCAGTGCGGCGAGGTCTTTTGCGGCTGAGTTGAGCCCGAGCAGTGCCATACGTGGAACCCCTTAGAACGCGGTAGAGATAATCTTCTGGATCATGTCCGCGGCCTCGTCACGCTTTGCGTCGAGCGCCCCGGACAGGAACTTCCAGGAGGAGCCCGGCTTGCGGTACTTCCGATCCGTCTCATGGACCTGGAGCGCGTAAGCTGCGAGATAGCCTATAGTTGCGCGGTTCTTCACAACGGATGTATATTGAGAGTTCACGAGGTTGCCGGTGTCGACAGGCGTGCGCCGCTTCGCCTCGGCTGCGATGATGAGAGCGCCCGCGTCGAGCGCAACAGGCGTGAGGCTTTCGACCTCAGCCGAGAGCCTGCCCAGAGAGGCTTTGACTTGGCTCTTCCCAGTGATCCAGACGCTTCGTGCTACCATCAGAGATAAGTCTTTCGATTGTAAAGAGTTCCGTCGACGCTTTCCGTTTTGTCGAATCGGCGGATCTCGCGAGCCTCGGACACGTTCAACGGATCGCCCTGGTCAGACGACGTCAGGTCATTGAGCGCCCCGCGCCAAATGTACCCGCCGAGTTCTAAGTCTATGCTGGAGTGTATGATAGCGTCAGACATCACCTCTTCTCCCGCGGCATTGCGGAAGAGGACCGTCTTGTCTGTCCATCGGACGGTGATCTCGACCTCCAGGTCGAAGGTAGGCATCCCATAGGCGTCGAGCCCGGCTGGCGCCCAGTAGACAGCGGTGTCGTTGAAGTGCTCGGAGTTCAACGTATCCGCGGCTGTCATCCCATCACCTGCAAGAGAGCTGTGCCCCGCTTCTTGTCCAGCAGACCCTTGTAGTCGAGCGTCTTGACCATCGCCCCGTGTGGAGTCGAGTCGAGCGCGAGCCCTGTCCCGCTCTGGAACTTGGTCGTCGCGTCGTCAATCTTGATCTCAGTCGCCGTCTTCGTCAGAGTCGACACGGTAAAATGTGCCGCCAGAGATGCTTCGATGTCCCTCATGAGGTCGTCACCGTATCCGCTCGTTGGTGCGAGCAGCTCAGTCACGAGGTTGTTCGCGATCGCCAGGAACGGCTTGATCTGCTCGACCGTCTTCGAGGTCTGGAGCAGATCCTGCACCTGCTGCTCAGTCGCTCGACACGTCATGACTGCTCCCTCCGAATCTTGGGTGCGATATAATCTGCGACCTCGTCAGCCTTCCAGGCGAGATCCATGCTCTCGATGAGACTCCGCATCTCGGTCACGTCGCCTCGTCCAATCAGAGTGTATGGTGTGACATCGACCCGAGCCACGGTATTTCTTGCCGCCTCAATATGTGCCGCCCAGCGATCATGCCAGACTTTCCAGCCGGCAGCGTTCCGGTAGGCGGTCATCGAGCCCGTGTTGAGGCACGAGCGGACGATCTCGTTCCGCCGGCGGTGGACGAAGACCCAGACAGCTTTCGGATCGATCTTGTCGAAGAGCGGCCAGAGGAGCGCGAGCGATTCCGAGCAGATGACCCCGTCAGGCGTCAGCTCGTCAGGATCCTGCGGCCCGATCCCAGGCACCGCAGATCCGATCAGACGCCGGTAGGCGGCGATGTGCTGGTCTGTCGCGTCGTGGATGGCTCCTGCACTCGGGAATGGGTTAGAGCCCCGTGGATCGACTCCCAGGAGCTTCTGCACCGGCTTGATGATGTCCCCACGAATCGCCCGGTTCTCTGGAACATCCGTCCCCTCGGTCACGTTGCCGAGGTCGATCCCGTGAATCCTCAGCACATCGGCCACGATTCCGATTCCAGATCTGGGAATGCCCGTCAGGTAGATCATTGGTTCACGCTTTCGGGTGGCGGAGATGGAACGCTATCGCCTCATTACTGAACACGAATTCAACCCCGTGCGCCACAAGACGTTCGGCCAGTTTCTGATCGTTCTGTTTCGTCAGCGTCTCGTCGTATCCTCCGACAGCGTCGAAGTCTTTCTTGTGAATCGCCCCGCAGAAAAGGAACGGCAGCGGCCTCTCCTCGCCGATGAAGAGCCGCACGCCATCGTCCGTCTTCACGCGGAGCGCGTCACCGCTCGTGGGTGGGTGGGTGAGGCTGAACCGATGCTTCTGCTTCGCGAACTTCCCGTCTCGGACCCAGCCGCGGACGATCTCCAGCTCGGCCGGCCCGCCGTCGTAGACCCTCGCGAGGACCATCTTGCCCGGCTTGCAGAGCTTGGCCAAAGGTGTCACGCAGTTCGTAACGTGGACCACCTCACCGCCTTGCTCGATCACGATGTCAGTGCCGAGGAGCTTGTGCCCTTTGTTCATCACCGCAGACGGATTGGTCTGCCACTTCCCCAGGCGCCCGGTGTAGTGGACGTCGAGCGCGTCGTGATGCGTCTCCTTGAGCTTCTCGTCCAGGTACTCGCGGGTGCCGTCAGTCGAGCCGTCATCGATCACCAACGTCCGACAGGCGCCGATGAAGCGAGACCCGACGAACCCGCCCTGGTGGTACTCGTGAGAGAGCACCGAATCGAGCCCGGTCCGGAGTTGCTCCAGTCGGTTTCGCGTGGCAATTAACAGTCCGGTTTCGTCACCGATTTGCATTATACGAAATTCTCATGGATGCCCGGCAGCGCCTCGTAGAGCTTGAGGAGTTCCCGGTTCTTGTTGTTGAACATACAGCGAGCGCAGGCTGAGGCGTCGAACTCTTCGAACTCGTGGAGCACGGCCTCGTCCCAGAGGTTGAGGAACGTCCGGTTCTTGAGCGAGCCGATGATGCCCCGCTTGTTGTACGCGAGGACGCAGCACCGATAGACGTTCATGTCGGCGCCGATGTAGGTGGTCAGATTCTGATACAGGCACCGCTCGTAATCTGGAGGACCGTCGACCAGATCAGCTCGCCGATCGTCGAAGTTATTCGAGATGAGAACATCTGACCCATGGGCATCTTCTGCCTTCTGCAAGAGGTGCCTAGCCTCGGCACCAATTTCCGCGTAGTAGTCATCGCCGTCGTTCTGGAAGAGCGCGGAGAATCGGATGTTGTCGACGCCCGCCTTCGCTGCCTTCTCGGTGAACTTCACGATCTCGGTGTAGTTGTCCTTGTTCACGACGAACCCGAGCCCGATGTAGGGTGAGCGATCTGACCCAATCTGCCGATCTCGAAGAGCTACCAGCGCCTCGATGTTGTCCCAGACGAGAGACCAGATGCCGTCGCCCTTCAGGTTGCGCGTTCGCTTGTACGTCTCCCTGGTGCCGGCGTCGATCGAGATGCGGACCCAGGAGCAGGTACGCGCCACGGTCTCAGCCAGCTTCCGGCGTCCCAGGAGCTGCCCGTTCGTCACGAGCGCGGCGTCCATCCCGCTCTGCTTCGTCATCATCAGGAAGTCTTCGAGGTGCGGGTGAACCGTAGGCTCTCCGCCCCCGGTGAACTGGATCGCCTTGACTCCCATTGAAGAACAGTCGGTCAAGATCTCCTCGACCTTCTCGACCGTCAGCTTGCGATTCGGATTGTTGGTGAACGACCCGTCCGGCTTGTAATCGCCGAAGAGCTGGTTCGAGGAGTAGCCGGCGGATCGGTACGCGCACCACGGACAGTCGTGATTGCAGAGGTCCGAGATGACGAGATGCACGTGGACCGGGAAGGCCCGCTTCCCGTCCCGGACCTGCGCGAGTCTGCCCGTGTGCATCAGCGCCTTGTTCGCTGCGTATGGATTCTTCAAAGCGTTTTTCCGCCTTCTCGGCCCATCACGTTACGCGAGAACGTCCCGATCTGGACGCGCCCGTTTGGATTCGGTCCCTCGTGGAGCAGCGTCCAGCCCTGCGCGATGAGCTGTTCCTTGGTCCACTGCGCGAGGTGTGTCTCAAATGGATTGCCCAGCTTCCGCCCGTCCTGAAGGCACTCGGTCGTTGGAATCGAGAGGAAGCAGGCGATCCCCAGCTTGTCGAGTCGGTCGACGAGGATGGATGCAGCCGGCGCCGCTACGTGTTCGAGGACGTCTCCGAAGATCACGACGTCGTAGTATCGCCAGTCTGAGAACTCCATCATGTTGTCATTGATGACCTTCTGATACAGACCCGAGGCGTTGAGCTTGTGAGCACTGGCCGGCCAGATCTCCAGCGCGTGGAGATCGATCGCTGTCTCCCCTTTGAGGAGGTGCCCCCACTTTGCATCGGCTCCGGCTCCGACGTCGATCACGGACATCCGGCTCCGCAGCGCCGGGAGGTGGTCGACGTATTGGCAGATGCCTCTCCGCATCAGCTCCTGTCCCTCGATCGGTTGCTGACTCTTAGGCATTGGAGTCTCCGAATCCGTACATCCGATTGAACCAGAAACCCGTCTCTGCGATTCCGTCGACCAGATTCGTGGCAGCGATGAAGTCGAGGTCGCGCTTTGCGGCGGTGTTGTCCGGCGCCTTCGAGACCGTGTTGTGGACGTCTTCCGAGAGCGTCGTCACGATTGATCCGGAATCCGGGACGTGCTTCATCACCTCTTGCAGCACCTCGACGATCTCGTGCATCTCGTCGCCCGCGATGTTGTAGACCATCCCAGGGATGAAGTTCTGCGAGATGTTCGCGAGCGCGTTGATGGTGTCGGCCACGTATGTTGACGTCCGACGATAGCCGGCATAGACATTGATCGGCAGACCCTTGATCGCCCGGTAGAAGAACTGCGCCACGACGGAACGGAACGGAGACCAGTGCTCGCCCGGTCCGTAGGTGTTGAACAGTCGCACGCGGACGATCTCGTTCCCGTCAGTCGCTGCGTGGTTCAAACACTGAAGCTCTCCGACCCACTTCGAAATCGCGTAGTCATTGAGCTGGTGCAGCGGCTTCTCCGTTGTCAGCGCCTCGGTCATCAGTCCGGGATAGTTTCCGTAGACCTCCGACGACGAGAAAAAGACCACGCGGAATCCAACGTCACGCTGGATGACGAGAAGGTTCTTCGTTCCGATCGCGTTGGTTCTCCACGTCTGCTCGTAGAAGTGCTCGCCGTTCATCCGTCCGAACTCGGCTGCGAGATGGTAGACGATGTCCGGCTCGATGCTTCGCAGTCGCTCGTCAAGCTGACGGAAGTCCGCGACGTCACAGCGGAACGAGTTCTTCTCTGCTGAGTGTGCAAGGTCCAGCGTGTAGACTTCGTGCCCACGCGCAGACAGCTCTCGCGCCAGATGCGTTCCGAGGTATCCGCGACCTCCGGTCAGTACGATTCTCATTTGTCCGTGACTCCGTAGGTTCGTTGTTCTGGTGTGACCTGGATTCCACCGCGGCGAATCGCTTCGTCCAGCCGGCGGTTTATCTCCTCCCGACAGGCTACCCGCTTCTCGTTCGCTAGGACAACCGCCCGCTGGAGCTTCGCGATCTCTGCGTCGACAGAGTGCGGAGCGCCTTCCCTAGCTTTGTGCAGCTCGATCATCTCGTGATTCATCCGCGAGCACTTGATGTTCTCGATCGTCAGCCGGTCGATCAGATCCCCGATCGAGCAGAGCACGTCGTACTGTTCCGGCGTCTTCTCTGCGTGTGCCTGCGCTGTCGCATACTGGTAATCGTGATACGTCTGATACGTCTTGACGGTGTCCGGCTCTTCGGCCGGCGTCCCGAACTCCATCGTGATCGTCTTCGGCTCGCCGGGATCGCGGAACGCTCCGATGAACTCGCGGTAGACCTCCGCGCCCTCGTCGCAAGCGAGCCTGTGCGGTCGCGTGTAGCAGTCCGTGTTCGGCATATTCGGATCTGGCTCTTGCGTGTCCGGTCGCTCTGTCGGCTCCGGCTCGAACACATCCGGATTGCTCGCAGTGCGTGACTCCTTCAGTCTCTCGTTCCGCTCGAACCAATTCCGCGCTGACTCGATCCAGGTTTTGTCTGGCCAGATCTCGTCTCCATGCTCTTCTGCCTGTTCGAGCAGTCTCTGCGCTTGCGCGAGGTGGCAATAGTCATCCACCACTTTCTGCTTCCGCTCCAGCTCGGCCCGCTCCTCTTCAAATCCTGATGACATTCGTCCGCCCCTTTCGTTTACCAAACCGGCATCCAGTGGCCGGCGTCTCTCATTACTTCAGCTTGGTGCAGGTAGATCGGTGAGAACCACCACAGCGACCAGATCACCACGGCCCATACTACGATCTGCCCGACGAGCTTCGCGTTCTGCTGCTTCGCCAACCTCGCGAGGTAGGCGTCTCTCTCTTCCGGTGTCAGTGTCAATCTTCGATCCTCCTGTTGACGGACCTCGTCATGTACCAGTAGCTATTGTGCTCAGGAAACCGCTTGAGCGCAGACAGGCTCGTGACGACTCCACCATGTCTCTCGATCAATCGCTCCGCATTCCGAGGCGTCCGCACCATCCGACCAGAGAAGATCGACACCCGACCATCGAGCACCGTGTCGATGACGTTGTTCTCCTCGTCGAAGTCTGACCCCGCCCACTGCGTAAAGAACTCACCGTTGACCTTCAGCGATCGGAAGACGTGCGGGAACTGCTCCGCGATGTGGTCGTTGCTCATGTGCTGCGTGACGAGGTGCGAGATGACCAGATCGTACGTGTCGGTCGGCAGGTCGGCAGCGACCAGATACTTCGGCACGTTGCGCGGCACGTTTCGAAACGCCTCCCCGCAAACGTCGAGCACGCTGACCTCCCAGCCGGCGTTGACCATCTGCTTCGTCGCGATTCCGAGACCGACTCCGATCTCCAGCACCATCTTTCCCCGATAGTCTGTCGGGTTGAATTCGTGGTGCTTCGCGTAGGAGTGAATCGACGAGCCCGTCAGCGGCCCGCGATTCTGATTCTTGTGGAAGCCACCCCAGCGCCTTGCGATCTCGTTCAAAGTCCCTCCCTCATCTTCTCCAGTCCCGGCGGTCTCGGCCCGCGCCTCTCCGCTGCTTCGTGGTGGTAGCATACGGAATCGTGGCAGACGATCAGTTCGGCGCCGGCCTCGACGCACCGCCCGAAGAACTGCCGGTCTGGTGGCGCCTGTCCGATCCGGTGGTTGACCTCCCACGGCCCGCAGAGATCCCACCACTTTCGGTGAATCACGTACGGCAGGAGAGCGCAGTTCTGCCAGCCCCCGCGGAATTCTGCCGTCTGGATGCAGCCCTCTTCCCTGACGTCGTCGTGCGCCTCGACCCAGCCAGCCATGTCGAAAGAGCCATGAGCTGGCCGGCCGAAGTTCCTCTGGATCAGATGCGGCCCTCTGGCCGGTGAGATGACGAGCGAGTTCGGAATCACGTCTTCCGTCGCCCGCTTCATCAGGTTGACGAGCCAGTCCTCACCGAATGCCATGTCTGTGTTCACGATGCAGACGTAGTCGTTCAGCTCGTGACCGACAGTCCATCCAAAGTTGAACATTGCCCGCAGATTCGGAACGAACGCGAGCTTGGGATTCGGCTCGTATCTTGCATGGTAATTCATGACGGCAAAATCCGGACATCCGCGACCTGTCGACGAGTAGAACTGGAGGGGGACAGGATCGCCCACCGTGACAGAGAGATTCATCTCATTGCCGAGGTGTGTCGCCTCGACGTACTCCTTGACCCACTTGTCAGGATTCATCGTGACGAGCAGGTAGTCGAAGTCGCTCGTCCCAGCGTGCTCGATGAGCTGCTCTGACGAGAACTTGAGCATATCAACAGCAGTCGAGCAGAAGTTGACGACCGTCACTCTCATTGAAGACACCTCCGAGCGTGCCACTGAAACGCGCCCACCTTTGGCAGATCTCCGAAGCTGGTGATCCGCTGGTTGTAGTCTTGATTGCGGCCGGCGTACCAGTGCAGCCCGACCGTCTCGTATGGAACCTCGGGATAGCGATTCGACTCGAAGAGCCGCGGCCTGTACGTGCGGAACTTATCTCCTGCCCACGGAAAAATGATCGTCTCGGGCAGATTGCCTTTCACGCCCGGCGGCAGACAGCCAGTTCCGCAGCTCTCGTAGACGGCCGGGTCGTAGTCGGTCATCGCGTTCACGCACGCGGCATCCCAGACTCCGCACGGACGCCCTCCCATGAGCGAGACCGGCACGTAGTCGGCCTTTGGTGCTCCGGTGAACCGGACGACGTGAACGTCTTCTGTGACCTCTGGCAGCGGCCTGATCCAGAGGATGTCCATGTCAGCGATCCAGCCGCCCTCGGTCGAGAGGATGAACCAGCCCAGCAGATCGGATGTGTGGACGTCCGGCGCCTTCATGTCTGAGATGACAGGGGAAAGAACTTCCAGCGGAACTACCTGCCCCCCGGCATTCTTTACCGCATCGATCGCGAGGGAATAATAGTCGTTCGAGCAGACGTGCTGAAAATCTTGCCGCTCTGTCCAGGTCACGGCCGGCTGTATCGGGTGCGTCCTGACGATCAGCCTCACCCGCGGCCCCATCAGCCGAACCGCGGTGTGGATCGTGAGGAAGCGGAGATAGGTCATCTCGTGCTGTCCCCAGAAAAAGTTGACGTGGCTCAACGGACACCGCCCGTCGCATCGGTAAAATGTTCCATGGTGCTCGACGTGTCCCGGCAGTCGATCCGGAAGATCGCCCGCGTCAGCCGGACCTTGTGCTTGTACGTCTTGACCGGCTTCTCTCCGACGATCAGCCCGATCTGCTCCAGGCTCATCCGCCCCTTGATCGATGGATAGATCAGCTCCAGCCAGAGCGTTTGATCCGTTATCGCTTTGAGCCTTTTGACCCACTTCGTGAGGTCGCAATAGTACGGGTCAATCTGGTGTAAGACGCTCATGCAAAAGACGATGTCGAAGCGTTGAACGGGTGGGTGGCTTCCGACCTTGAACCGGGCATCTTGCTGGTCGATCATCTCGCACGTGTACTGCGCTCTCTCGATGATCTCCGGCGCCGGGTCGATGCCTGTCACGATACCGCCCCGCTTCGCCGCCTCGATGGCATAGCGGCCCGTGTTGCAGCCGTAATCGAGCACCGTCCGCCCTTCGTAGTCGTCGCCTTCCAGCACCGACCAGACGAGATCGGAATCGGCTCTCTGCTTCGCGCTCCAGGGGAAAGACTGAAACCAGTAGAGCGGCCTGGAATACTCGGCAATCTCTGCCGGCGTCAGCTTCTCGAAGATGTGGACGACCAGCTCGCCCGTCTTGAATCGATCCGGGATCAGATCCTTGCTGTAGACCTCCAGCGTCCCCATTGACGGACGCCACTCCTCACCCCTCGGCCAGCGTACGTAGTAGCCGTAGACCCAGTCGGCAAGGTCTTCCGCCCGGCAGATCTTGCAGAGGTAGTACTTTGCTCCCTCGGCAGATACTTCCTGAGCAGGAGTTGCCGGGTCGCGCTCCAGTGCAGCCTTGAGCCGAATGTTGAAGGTGCCGATCATCTGGCATCCGAAGAGCGCCCGGTATCGCTCGACGTCGCGCTGTGTCTGCGGACCTGCGTTGCCCTGCCCGTTGACGAATCGCCCGCGGACCTCCTGAAACTTCGGCTCTGGGTGCCCTGCGTAGGTCATTCCTGCTCCTTCTTGGTGCGCTTGAACCTTTCATCTCGGATCCGCTGGTGTAGTCGCTTGAGCTTTGCCTCTCGAAGCTGAGAGATCGAGGCCGGCGGAATCTTTTTCTCTACGAATATCCCAAGCTGGTCGAGCATGATCTGGACATCGACCATCTCCTCAGCGACCTTTTGCAGATCGGCACGCCCGCGGAAGTAGTGATGGAGAACGACCGCCAGTTCGGAACATTCCTCCTGAACCATTCTGAGCTGATGGTCCTCTCCATATTCTCTCGCCGCGGCAAAGAGAATCCGATACTCCTCGCGAGCCTTCATGCTTCCTCTTGTCTGTTCGGATTGTGCCACGCCCGGACGATCCAGTCCGGCCGAGGGAGCACCCCCCACGGCCGAGGTTGCCCGTGGAAGCAAACGACGCTGCTGCCCTCCACCGGGTGCCGCTTCTTGAGAACGTGCGCCTTGTAGCTGATGACGCCGTGCTGTGTGGGTTCTATCAGTCGGACCTGGAATCGTGGAGCAGCGAGCACCGGGATCAAGTTCTGATCGCCTCGAAACGTCCCGGAGACGTGCTCCAGCCGGCCCATCCTCCCGAATCGGCTCCTCTCGGCCAGTTTGACGAACTTCCGCAGAATGTTGCTGACGTTCCCGCTCCAGCCCATAACGCCCGAGGCTGGTGTCCCGCGTCGGTAGAAGTCGCTCAACATGAGCAGCTCGCCGGCATCGAGCGAGCAGATCCGGTCGACCAGTGGAGTCAGGTCGCCGGTAATGACGGAGTCGAGATCCAGGAAGAGCACCGGCCCAGGCACGCCGAACGCCTCGAATTTCGACCACCAGCCCGGCCAGTCGTAGCGCAATGGCTCGATACTTGCCGTGGAGATGTGACCGTGCCAAATGGTGTCAGTGAGGAGAATGACCCGATCGATTAGATGATCGTTGCCGGCGTTCCAGGCGGAGTTGAAGAGAGTCCAGGCGTGGTCGGCGTCAAAATCACCTCCAGATCGTAGCACCGCTACGAGTGTGACGCGCCTCACGGATAGACCTCTTCCGGTGTGACCTGCTCTATCTCCTGAGTTGGAATCGCCGTGTCTGCTGTGCAGTTCCGCAGCCGAATGCCCAGGCTGTGCGCGTCTGCTGCGATCGCTCGGATCGACTGGAGGAAGTGCGGATAGGGGTTGTAGTTCGGCGTCTTCGGACCGTAGTCATCGTGATAGTGGGTTCTTTTCCCCACTCGCTTCATGTTGAATCCGACGAGGACGATGTCCTTCGAGCCGAGTTGAGCTGCGATTCCGATGGCGCAGCCTCCGCTCGACAGATTCCAGCGGACCTGTGTGGGGTTCGTAGAGATCCCGAACGGCCGGCTGACCTTCTGCATCACGTGAACGCGGTCGCGCTCTGTGTCCTGTTGGCAGGTTGTGATGATGAACCCCTTGAACTCGTGCATCAGTTTCCCGTGACGCCGCATCCACTCGCAGTCGTTGTAGAAGTGCGCGTCAGCAAACATAGCATCTTTATACGACGAATTAACAGTAAAGACTCGCGCCCGCCCGCGCAGGCGTTCGATGTCGAAGTCCTTGACGCCCATGCCGCCGCCGATGATGAAGCAGCGGTCGCCGTCCCAGATCTCCGGGATTCGCCAGTGATCGCCCGGCTTGGCCACGCCGATGCCCGGCACCCGCCGGCCTACTCGGTCTCGATTTGTGGGGGGGAATCGGTGGCGGTCGGGCTCGCCGTGGTACTCGGTGCCAGGGGCAGGCTTTGCTCCGGCTGCTCGTTCGAGTCGTCGGAATCCGCTTCTGACTTCTCCTCGGCGATCGTCGCTGCCTCGATCATCTGGTTCACGAGGAGCAGTGCGTCTTCTTCGCGGAGACCTTTCGAGTTGACTGCGGTTCCGTCTGGTCCAATGACGTCGTGCCATCCGCCGCCCCTCGGTTTGAGTGTGAAGTCGCCACCGAGCGGCCGTGGTGGTGGGGTGGGGTCGAGCTGATCGAACTTGTCAATGGCTCCGCCCAGCTCACTCGGGAACTCGACGGTCACGATCTCATTCTTGGTGCCGCGCTTAATCAAAACACGACCGGCGTCAGTGTTCTGGTAATGAGCACCGACGCCAGCCTTGATTTTGAATCGGATCATAGACACTGGGTAGCCTCCTCGCATGGTTAGCGATTGTATCCTTGTCGGGTCAGCTTCTTACGAGAGGTGACAGATTCCAGAGCGGCCAGCCTTGTCAGCCTTCATCCGCGGGATCTGGATTCCCATGACCTTGAAGTTCATGACCATTCCGCCTTCGCCTTCCCACTCGACCGGCTGCACAGCCATTCCATCGACGATGTCGACAGTACGCTTTTGCATCTCGACCAAGAGGACGTTGTCAGCGGTCAGGAAGTCAGACTTCCGGATGTCCTCGATCTCGTCCAGCTCCATGAGCCGAGACTTGATCGACTTGTCCGAGTTCGCTTTGAAGTCGTTGCCGAGAACGGTGGTGTACGCGGTCGGGTAGTAGAGAATGAACGGACCATAGTGCCGGTCATTGACGTTCGCCTGGATCATCGCCTGCACGTCAACGAGGATCTCTTCGCCCGTCTTGGACGTCGAGTCCCAGTTGTCAGACAGCGTCACGGTGTTCCGTTGCGGGAAGTCCGTGTAGCCGTAGATGATTCCGCCACCGAAGTTGAACGAACTCGTTCCGTTGAAGAGCGTAGTCTCTTGCAGTTCCGCGACGGCTTGCGTTGCAAGCTCAATCGTGTACGTGTCGAGAGGCTTTGCGCCGGACCGAGACGAGGCCAGTTCGCGGATGTCGTAGGAGAAGTCTTTGTGCGCGATCGGGAGAGGCAAGTAGAGCTGATCGAACGTCGG
>Ga0316192_10002756_pt1 | contig 12834 bp, 10 predicted proteins | sample MerIslwburrow_MG_FD_204931 | JGI IMG/M metagenome (GOLD analysis project Ga0316192, IMG submission 204931) | Coastal sediment microbial communities from Maine, United States - Merrow Island worm burrow | ecosystem: Environmental > Aquatic > Marine > Coastal > Sediment | place: USA: Maine...
CGCCCAGAGGATTATAACTAATCACCCCGAGATTTTCAGATTGAGCCAGAGGTAGAATTTCAACTTCCGCCTGGCGTTTAACCAGATTGTACATCGGCTGAATACACTGAAACGATGTCCAACCGTTTAGGGCGGAAACACCCAGCGCTTTGGCGACCTGCCAAGCGGCAAAATTGCTGACGCCGGTGTAACGAACTTTGCCCTGGGCCACCACATCATCCAACGCTCGCAGGGTTTCCTCAAGCGGGGTATGCTCGTCAAATCGATGCAGGAAATAAATATCCACATGATCCGTGTTGAGACGTTTTAGACTCGCCTCCAGTGACGCCGTCAAATGGCGTCGGGATCCGCCGCTGTCGTTTAAACCGGTCCCCATCGGTGAACCGAATTTGGTAGTGATAACAAGCTCGTTGCGGCAGTCGGAAATTAAACCACCCAAAATGGTTTCGGCACGGCCCTGGCTGTAGACATTGGCACAGTCAAAAAAATTGACGCCGGCATCACGGCAGCAGTTGAAAATTTCTTTGGCCACGGCCTCATCGGCCTCACGGCCAAAGGTCATGGTACCCATGCACAACTTGGATACCTGGATACCGGTATTTCCTAAAAAGCAATATTCCATTTTTAGCTCCCTTCTGCTATAGGTTGGTTACTAAGTGCGATTCAATGTCATTAATCTAACCTGGACGAGCCGGAACCAAATAGGTTTTTGACTGAACCACGAAGGGCACGAAGAACACAAAAAATAAATTTGAAGAAATCTTCAGGGTCTTCGTGGTGAGATAAATTTTTTACAAACAATGCAAGAAATTCCTTTATTTCAATACGATTGTTATATCAATGAAAAGTTTAATCAAATGTTCATAAAAGGAGGAAGACAAGATGAACGAACAATTTAATCAAGTTTTAGCTCTAAGAATTATTCCTGTGGTAGCTATACACAATGCGAAAGATGCAGATCCTCTGGCTGATGCTTTAATTGCCGGGGGCCTGCCGAGTGCCGAAATCACCTTTCGCACCGAAGCCGCCGAAGCGGCCATCAAAGCAATGGCCCGTCGGGGAGATATCACCGTTGGGGCCGGGACCGTGCTTACCGTGGAGCAGGCCCAAAAAGCGATTGGTGCCGGTGCCGGATTCGTCGTAGCCCCAGGCTTGAACCCCAAAGTGGTTCGCTTTTGCCTGGATAACGACATACCAGTTACGCCGGGGGTGGCCACCCCGACCGACATTGAAACTGCCATGAATCTGGGATTGGAAATTCTGAAATTCTTCCCGGCCGAAGCCTTTGGTGGGCTCAAAACCCTGAAGGCCATGAGTGCTCCTTACCAAGCCGTCAAATTCATCCCCACCGGCGGGCTAAATGCCCAAAATGTCGTGGATTATCTCAAATTCCCAAAAGTAGCGGCGGTGGGCGGCAGCTGGATCGTTAAATCCGATGCCATTGCCGGGGGAGAATTCGATAAAATCACCCAATTGACCCGAGAAGCGGTGGAAATTGTTAAAAATCTTTAGAAGTAAATGACACTTTAATAAGGAAATACACCAATGGAATTACAGATTAAACCCCAAGAAGAATGTCAATTTGACGCCCTTTCATTGGGCGAAGTTATGTTACGACTGGACCCTGGGGATTCTCGGGTTCACACAACTCGCACGTTCCGCGCTTGGGAAGGCGGCGGGGAGTATAACGTCGCCCGTGGCTTGCGCCGCTGTTTTGGTCTGCGTACGGCCGTGGTCACCGCTTTGGCCGATAACGGTGTCGGTAGGTTGGTGGAGGACTTGATTCTGCAAGGCGGCGTGGATAGTAGTTTGATTAAATGGGTACCCTATGACGGGTTGGGGCAATCAGTTCGAAATGGACTCAATTTCACCGAGCGGGGCTTTGGCATCCGCGGTGCTTTGGGCGTATCGGATCGGGGCCACACAGCCGTTTCTCAACTAAAAAAAGGGGACATCGACTGGGAACACATCTTCGGTGACCTCGGCGTGCGCTGGTTTCATAGCGGAGGTATTTTCGCGGCCCTTTCCGCTACCACCCCGGAAGTTGTGGAAGAGGCCATGGCCTGCGCGAAAAATCACGGCACCATTATCTCATACGATTTAAACTATCGCCCTTCCCTATGGAAAAGCATCGGCGGACAGACCAAGGCCCAGGAAGTGAACCGCAAGCTGGCCCAGTACGTGGATGTGATGATCGGCAACGAGGAAGATTTCACCGCCTGTCTCGGCTTTCAAGTCGAAGGGGTGGATGAAAATCTATCGGCCCTGCCTGTGGAAAACTTCAAAAAGATGATCCAGTTAGCCGTCGAAACCTTCCCCAATTTCAAAGCCACCGGAACGACTCTGCGTACAGTTAAAACCGCCGGTATCAATGACTGGGGTGCCATCTGCTGGGCCAATGGACAGATCTACGAAGCCACTATGCGGAAAAACCTGGAGATTTTCGACCGTGTGGGGGGCGGTGACAGTTTTGCTTCGGGCCTGATCTATGGTCTAATGACCACCCGCGATCCCCAACAGGCTGTAGAGTGCGGAGCGGCCCACGGCGCCCTTGCCATGACAACCCCCGGCGACACCACCATGGCTCGTCTGGCCGAAGTTGAAAAAATCATGACTGGCGGTGGGGCACGGGTGGACCGTTAACATACGGAGTCAATAGTTTTATCCTTGTGTTTTAGGATTTTCCAGGCATTTTTTTAATGCCGCAACGACTGCGGCATCAAAGTGAGACCCGGCTTCTTTTTCCAGCATATGAACGGCTTCGGCGACAGATATGGTTTCGCATTCCAGGTCTTTTCCGGCATCATCGTGTTTGGGATAGTCACGCAGGGAGGTCAAGGCATCAAACACATCGGCAACCGAAAGGATTTTGGCTTCCAATGGTATATCGGAATCGGCTAAACCGTTGGGGTAACCTGTTCCGTCAATCCTTTCATGGTGAAGGGCTGAAATAGTCGGGATATTTCTCAACAGTTTGGGGAAATGAAACTTTTCCAAAATTTCTTTTGTCTTTGCAGGATGACTCTTCATTTCCTCACGTTCGGAATCATTGAAGGGACCATTCTTTAACAAGATCCTGTCGGAGATTCCAATTTTTCCGATGTCGTGAAGAAGTGCCGCATACCTCAAAGCTTCAAGTCTATTTTTGTTTAGACCCATTCTTTTTGCAATGCGCACGGATAATTTTGCGACCCTCTCAGAATGACCTGCCGTCAAGGTATGCTTCGCATCAACCGTCGCTGACAATGTCCGAATTGCACTGTCGAAGGACATCCGTAACTCTTCATGGAGAAGGGAATTCTTAATGAACTGGGCCGTATGGCTTGCAATATTCATGATGAGAAGCAGGTCTTTTTCGGTGAAGGCGCCCACTTTTTTTGATGATTCAATTACAATGACACCCAAAACTTCATTCCCCTGAAGAATCGGCGCAACAATGGTAGAGCGTATGCCACTAAAGATAATGGAATCTGCTTTATTGAAACGACCATCGGTGAGAATATCAGATGAGATGACCCCTTCTTTTTTGTCAATTACATGTCTGATAAGAGTGGTCGACAAAGCGTTTTTCTTGCCATTTGTTATATTCTTATAAGCCCTGGCCTTTAGTTTCCCTTTCTTGTTTACCAGAAGAATGATCCCGCGATCGTATTTAAGGAATTCAAAGGTGCGATTCAGTATCCGGTTCAGCACCGAATCGACTTCTATCTCGGAACCGATATCCCGCTGCAGCTCATAGGTGATACGAAGTTTCTCATAGTCCTCCCGAAGGACACCATCAGTGAGAATGTCTTTTTCGGGAAGAAATTCGGTATCAACTTGGGAGATAGGCTGAGTTTGTGTCATGCCTGTGGCATCATTCGTGTCCATAGGAAAAGATTCCATGAGCCTGATATTTAAGATTAATATTCAATTTCGGTTTTCTCTTCATTGCGATTGTGCACAAACCGGAAATCTAATGTGAGCGATAGACGAACCCTGTCACGAATAGGCATGAAGGTTACCAATCCTCGTGGCCATGTCCGTGAGCTGAACCGAGAGGTTTTCCACTAAAGACTCGGCATTGATTTTGTCCTTCAAATCGATATCGACAACGACTCCCGCGACTTTAATCTCCAGGGCAATCCCGCAAACATCGATGGGTTTTAGATGTAATATTTTCATGGCTCTGCGCAGGGCCACTTTCGCCTGTCCCACGTGTGTCATCGGCAGCAAAACAACAAAATTATTTTTGCGCAATTCACCCACAATGTCCGGAGTCCGGAAGATTTCTGCCAATTTGTGCAACAGGGCATTGACCACATCCTTAGTTTTGACTTGCCCTGGTTGTGACTTTGATTTTGCTTTGGCTTTTACAAGAGTGAAGCCGAGAGCAGAAATTGGCGTTTCATAGCGCTGTGCTCTCGCAATCTCCTTATCAATATATTTCATCAACATCTGATCCCGCATGATCTCTGACGATAACGCTATCTGGTCATTTTCAGATTTTCTCAACTGTTCCTGTTTCACGATTTCCGGGTAAATCTGGTCGAAATCGTTTTCATCGATTTCCTCGGATTCCACCTTTTTTCGGATGATCTTCAAAATTTCCTCTAGGTCCTCATCTTCGCTGACGCCTTTTTCCAACGTTTCCAATACAGTCAATTCCGTGTGACCTTTCTGTTCGGAAGCGTTCGAATGGGACTTTATCCACTCCAATCTCAATTTATCGAAGACGTCATCCATCCTCTGGTTGACTCTTTCTTCCAAACGGACTAGAAGATCGTCTTTAATATCCATGTTGCCCAAGTGTTGGACCAAGTTGGATTTGACTTCCGCCAAGGTCTGCTGAAATTGCTTTTCACCCTCCTTTCCTTTTTTCTGTGAGAGGTCCTGGGAATATTTGGAGCCAATTTGTTCTACATAATTCACAATAACATCCGTCAGAGCCTTTTCGTCGCCCCCGCCTTTGCGGAGTTCCGATGCCAGGTAGATCATTTCGGCTGATTGGAGTGGATTCTCCTTAAGTTGCTGGATAATATCGCCGCCATCAATGCCGATCTCCTCGGCACTCTCTGCTAAAATACCAACCAACTCATCGCTTTGAAGTTCCCTGCCCAATTCTTGGATCAGGTTCATAAATTCAGCCTGGGACATGCCCTCCTCGAGAAGGGCTGATTTGATCATCGGCAGGAATCGTTTTAACTCGTTGGCTTCAGGGATTAATCTGCACAAAATTTGTGCCAGACGAGAGACGCTGATTTCGCCGCCTTTATATTCTTCTTTAAGCAGCTTAATAATAACTTTGTCTGTTATTTCGTTGGCTTTAGAGAGAACTTGCTCTTCATTAGCATAGGCAATACCCAAGGCTTTTTGGGCCTCGATGCCTTCGGTCAGTTTTTGCCGCATATGGAACAAGGCGCTTGCCAGATCCGGCAAATTCAGTTCGTTTTCTTCTGACAGGTTTTTTTCTACATCCTGGTCGATCATTTCAAGCTGATGGAGCAGGAACTGCCCTGGTCGCGGTCCTTCGTTTTTATTTTCGTCTACGCTTTTGTTTAACTTTTTGTTATTATTTAAGTTTCCGTTTTCGCTGAGGTTTTCATTTTTATTTTCGTTTTCGTTTTCGTGTTGTTTGACCGTTTTTAGATCCGCGGCAATCATTTCCTTGGAAAGACCGTTGGGATTCTTCAAAAGATTTTTGAGGCTGAGGTTTTTGACAAACTCCTCTTGCATGACGCTGTCGAAGACCGAATCCATGAACATCTTTTTTATCTCGTCCTGATGCTTACCCGTCATTTCGGGTGTGACTTTATCCAGAACATCTCGGGATATGACCTCATCTTCAGCGCTGACCTTCTTGTAGAAAACGTGATTGATCTTAATATTTTTGACTCGCTTCTTGAACAAAGCCTTATTCATGGCTTCCGCATTGGGGTATTTATCCGATGAGGCCGCAATTTCGAGAAAAAGGCGCAAGTCGTTTTTCTCTGCACCCTTATAGAAGGAGATAGATTCGATACCGGTTTTCTTGAAATGAGCCACGATCCTCGACACGCTCAGGCGTGGATCCAAAGGCTCTTCATCCACATAGAATCGCTCTCGATTCAATATGAAAACCACCGGCGAGAGATCCTCCAGCAGTTCGATCAGCACTTGATAAGCCGAGTCGATGGCCTCGATTTGAAAAGGGTGGTTTGCAGCGTACATGAAGCTCCTGTTAAAGACGAGGGAGAATGTACGTCCAAAATTTGCGAATTGTTGTTTATTGCCTTCGCTTTCTTTCTTCATCTTTCTTCTTCCTAATTTCTGAGATATCGTTTCGAGTATCCTTCCAGCTGTTCGCGGAATTCACGGCAGGTGGCATATCGTGCATCCGGATCGAAGGACAGGGCTTTGGAAAGGATCCGGTCCATTTCAATATTGAGCCTGGAGCACATCTCAGAAGGTTTTTTGACAAACAGTTCGTTATTGGGATTAATCTTCTCTTTCAGCAGGTCTTGAATCGAGTCGATATCTGAGAAAAGTGGCTCCGGAGTAAGCATCTCATAGAGCATCGTAGCAGTTGCATAAATATCTGCCCGGCCGTCTATCTCCGAATTTAATATCTGTTCCGGGGCCATGTACTTTGGTGTCCCAGCGACCATGGTTGACGTCTCGTCGGGCTTTTGGGACACTTGGGCCAGGCCGAAATCTACGATGATGGGCCGGTTTTTATAACTTTCTATGAGGATATTCCCCGGCTTGATGTCTCGATGGATGATAGATTGACTATGGGCATAATCCAGGGCCTCGAGAACGCTGATAATGATTTTTATGGTAATGTTTAGCGGCAGCGTCCGTTTTGAGGGCAACACATTTTTTCGCGACCTTTCAATATAATAGGAAAGAGGTTTTCCTTTCACCAATTGCATCGCAAGAAAAAGGAAATCTCCTGAATCGCCGACTTCATAGACGGGAATGATATTCGGATGCGACAGGATCGCTGCCAATTCTGCTTCTTGCTGAAAGATTTTGGTTGTCAGGGGCGTGACGGTGGTTTTCGGCACCACTTTGACCGCAATTTGTCGTTTAAGACTGCTCTGATAGCCCACAAACACGGCACCCATACTGCCCCGTGCTATTTCTTCCAGCAGCGTTGATGAGCCCACCTTCTCTCCGATAAGGTCACTCAGGTTCATGTTTTTCAGTGAAGCCAATTTTCCAAAAATCTCCTAAACCTTGAAATACAGATAATTATATTTATTATCGGCCCAAATTTGAATTTCTTAAATAACTTGCCTTAGACTCGGAAAGGCGCATTCACGGAAATGTGGCCACAATAACGGCCGAAGGGGTATGGCATTTTGGTGGATATAGGTTTCAGGGAGATAGGGTATGGCGGTGACTCTGGAGCGATCTCGCGCAAACCAGGGATAAAAACTTCAGCACCCGGACCTATACCATCGATGTTGTCGATCAGGTCGGCCGGGGAGACTCCTGAATTCTCTCAATCAGGCCTTTGAGTACCACAAGCGAAAATGGCTTGGTAAGAAAGGCGAATGCACCGGACTGCATAGCTTCATCGCGAGAAGCTTCAGTTCCGTGACCGCTCATAATAACAATCGGCAGACCCAACCGCTTTTGCCTGGACCACTTTAAAAGGTTCATACCATCAAGCCCCGGCATGCGCATGTCAACAAAGGCTGCATCGCATTTGTTGTTATTCAGGGTCTGCTTGCCTGCAAGGCCGTCATTCACACATATTGCTGAGTGTCCCATGTGATCTATCATGGCTGCCAATGTTAATCGGACGATATTTTCGTCATCCACAACCAGTATTTGCAATGAATCTGTCTGTTTCATTTTCCTTCCAAAATTCCAACGTTCCATTGTTTTATCATGTGAAATCTGTCCTTTTCTCAATTCATAAGCCGCCGACTTGTATGATCAAAAAATGTGACCAAAATATTCGCGTTATAGCGGTAGCTGGTTAAATGTATTACCAATCAAAAATTCTTTTTAAAAATCAGCGGCCACCAGCAGAGATGGCCCCGGCCCCTTCCAAGGGCCATCCTCATACCCCCAGCTCTGCTGGTGGCTGCTGATTTTACGGGGACCTATCGGGGCGAAACACCTTTTTCAAGGCTTGGGAAATACAATTTCAAAACTCGTGCCCTCGTTCTCGGCTGTATCAAATTGAATCTGTCCTTGGAACGATTCAACGATCGATTTGCATATGGAAAGCCCCAGGCCGGTTCCTTTGTCAGGATCTTTTGTGGTAAAAAAGGGATCAAAAATCTTCTCAGCTGCATGTCCGGGTATCCCCGTACCGTTGTCCGCTATCTTCAATGTCACAACATCACTGCCGTTTACCGCTAGTTTTCTGGTGATGACACGGACACAAGGTCTGTATTCATCCCCTGCAGTTTCTTTTTTTTCCCCCAACGAATGACGTGCATTGCTCAATAGATTGAAGATGACTTCTTCAACCGAGTACGGATTCACCTGGACCGGCAGCTCATGGGGTGAAAGATCTTTTTCTATAAGCACGCCATGAGAGTTGAACTGAGCCATCAACATGCTTGTGCCGGAACAGACGACGTCGTTGAGATCGACAATAGATGTTTCGATACTATCGGCATCGCGGGCAAACAGTCGCACATGGTTGATGATGTGCACCATTCGATCGGCCTGTTCGACAATCGTAGCAGTGTTTTTGCGAATCACATCCTTGGAAATTTCCAGGCCGTTATCCATGCGGTAGAGAATAAGTTCGGCAAATCCGCGAACGCCGACCAGCGGCTGATTTAATTCATGCGCTATCCCTGCTGCCATCTCTCCCAGAGACCTGAGTCGGTCTGAGCGCATTCGTAGCGTTCTTTGCGCCTTCAGTTCCTTTTCAGCCTCCTGGCGTTTTTGGATTTCCTCTTTGAGTCGCAGATTCTTAGCTGCCAAAAGGTCGTGCTGTCGCTCCGATTCATCAAAACGTACCCTCAGAATAATGTTTTGGGCAGTGAACCAGATAATCAGCGCCAGCCCAACCAGCACGAAAACAGCCAGTGAGCCCATACCGGCAATCAGATGCCAGGGTGCCAGGGTGCCCACAATCTGATCGCTTGGCATCCAGGCCACAAAGCTAAGGCCGAGGTTGTGAATCGGCAGGCGCGCAATCAGCATTTCACGTTTTTTACCATCGGATAAAACCGATTCAAAAGAAAAATCCGTCTTGCTCAAGCCGGCGATCCGTTCAGATGTCAGATAAGATGCAAAGTTCTGATCACTCTTCTCAAATGGATTCAACAGCTGATCTTGGTCATTAACCAATCCTGAACCGCTGAGTCCGGATGTCTTGGCAAATTTGACAAAGTGGGTAAACAGGGTTTGGCGATCAAGCCAGGCGATCACATTCCCAACTATTTTACCTTTATAATGGCAGGGGGCGACCACAAATGTTTGTGGATTTTTATTCTCATCGCCCAGATAGACGTGCGGTCCCCTCTCACCGGTTTCCTGGATCGCCTTCCAGGAAATGGCGTTATAACTGCTGGATAGTGAAGCCGTATCGACTAAAGAGCGACCGGAAGAATCCAAAAAGACAAAACGCTCATATATATTGTCCTCCTGAATCTTCTTTTGTTTCAGGGTCTTTTCCAAAACCCGTTTGATCATAAACAGATTGACCTTCAAACCATAGCGCTCGGACATGCCCAGGGCTTTGTTGGTAAAATAAGTGTTGATTTCACGCGATAGCGCCAGGGTTTTGAGGTCATATTTCCTTTCCGAGAAAAAATAGCCCAGAGAGGCTGACCGCTTTTCAAGGTCCAGACGGAAACGATTCAGTGCAGACTCTCGCAAAGCAATCTGACTGCGAAAATTCGAAATCACCAGGAAACCGATGAGGGAGACCAGTAAAAGGCAAGCTATCATTATCGCCAGAGCAGGCTTCTTTGTTAAAACTGTCAACCTGTTTTCATGGCCACTCATCTGCCGAATCCTTTGATTTTGGAATGGGACCTCAAATTTATTTTTAAAAAAAATCAGGATAATAGCTGAACACCGTGGGATAGTATTTATTTACCAGCCCATGGTAGGTATTGTCAGCCTTGCAGGCGTTGAAAAATTTTTCAAATTCCGCCCGGAGTTTGGGTGCCGATTTATCGAAAGCATAGGCCATCTCCTGTTGAAGCGAAACCGGCCCCACTACCTTTATTTCTCCAGCCCACCTTTCCAGAGCTATCAACGCCACAGGCACATCCATCAAGGTTGTATCCACCGATCCGGCAATGACTGAAGGAATCATTTCATCCAGGTCGCGTTCAGGCGGAAAAAGTTTGACGGCGGCGCCGGTCTCCTGCATGTGATATAGGGCCGGATCTAGGCAGCTGTCTTTCATGGCCAGCACGCTGGTTCCCTGCAAACCCGATTTAACCGCCTCGATATCTTTTAAGATGTCACCGGTGGGTGTAATTGGGTTTAAAGCCGAATCCGCACGGGCGATAAGCCACACGCCGGTGGGAAATGCGGGTGTTGAAAAATCGACAATTTTTTCACGCCATGGCAGAACCGTAAATCCGGTGCCAATCACATCGCCCCGGACAGGGCTGCTGCCCGTAACCTCTACCTCGCTTCCATTGGGATTGATGGTTTTTCCGGTGAGGTCCGGAATTATGTTGCTCCAGCTGCTTTCCACAAATTCGTACTTTACACCAAGATAATTAGCAAACAGCTTCATCACCTCCACATCCAGTCCATCTCCCTGGTTTGAGACAAAGTTTGCATAGGGTATGCCCAGATGGCGCAGCTTGCCCGCCTTGAGAACATCCTCCAGATCTCCACCGAAGGCCTGCGTACCCGGCATCGAAAAAGCCAAAATCAAGGCGCAAAGCATCATTGACACTAGACTATGGCACCGCGATGCTGCTATGGGATTTTGTTGTATTATCAGGCTATATTGCCGTTGATTTATCGCTGTGATCATTTTATTGTTCCCCTTTCTCAGGTTTGAAAAAATCGCCCAGGTATAAATATACAAATGGGTAATACTTTTTCACCAGTTCATCATAGGTGCCTGATGATCTCAATTCCTGAAAAAACCGGTTAAAAGCGGCCAGGAGCTCGGGCGACGATTTGGCGACAGCTGCACCCATAAATTGATTGGTTGAAACAGGTCCGATTATCTTGATGTCGCCAGGCCACGCCTGCAGCGCAACCAGTGCATCCGGTACATCCAACAGGGTCGCTTCTGCGGCACCATTGATGATTGCCGGAGCGATTTCGTTGAGGTTTTCGCTGGCGGTGTGATATCGAATTTCAGCCTGGGTTGAAGCCAGGCCGTATAGACGGGGATCCAGGCAGGTGCCCGCCATGGTCAATACCGAACGCCCGGCTAGCAAGTTTTTTACACGATGAATATCGGTTTCAATGTCACCGCTGGGTTCAATGGGTTTGATGGGCGAGTCCGCCCGTGCGATCAGCCATACCCCTGTCGGAAAAGTGGGATTTGAGAATTGGACCACCTGCATGCGCCAGTCCAATATGGTAAGCCCGTTGGCAATAATGTCCCCTCGAACTGCGGTTTCACCAATGACCTCCACACCCTTGTCCTTGGTCGGCTGCACTTTCTGCCCGGTCAAGTCCCCAAACACTTCGGACCATGATGTTTGCACCCATTGATACTCGACCCCGAGGTGAGCTGCAAAACGCTGCATCAACTCTACATCCAGTCCGTCGGGCCCCTTTGCCGTATCTCTCACGAAATGAGCATTGGGGATACCAAGATGGCGTAGCACACCGCGCCGGCGTATTTCCGCCAAATCGCCGGCATACCCTGATGTGGTCAGGAGACAGAAGACGGCGACCATCCAGAACAGTGCTCGAATTTTTCCATCATCCCTAAACTTCGTTGCCCTCATATTTCCTCCATGTTTCTATGGATCGGTTTTGCTGACCTAGAAAAGGCATTCATATCGTTCGCCCTGGCCCTTGCTATCTGCCCATTCACAAAAATATTACCTAGCGAGTTGTATATCGCCCAAATAGGCAAGGTGAATTCCGGTCAATTCATAAACCGCCGGCATCGATCAGGTTAGCACCCATCGAGCATGCCCTCGCGGCAACGGTAGAACCTTTTAAATTTTCATCCCGCCAAGGCGGGGTGGCGTATGAATTGAGTTAACAAGGTGGTGCAAAATATTTGACCCCAACTACATACTTAGAGGCGTGGTCACCGGGAACTTCACTGCACCATTTTACCTCTGCGAGGGTTACTGAGCGTAAGCCTTCGGATGAGTATTTACAGGATCCATTTGGATTGAATTTTATTGCTCTGATGAAAAGGAATGCGCCAGGCTGGAGAAAAAGACTTGATTTAAAACACATACCATATAGACAGTGGTTGAGTGTCTGAACATAAAAGGAAGGTTCCTGATTGAAATATGAAACCGCAAAGGTGGCAGCATGGTTACAACGCTCGCTAGCTCTTTTCTCTACATTGCTCTTCATTACCGGCCCCTTTCATACTTTTGTAATTAGTTGTTATTTCGAGATTTTTCATAAGCGATGGGACTCTCCAGTTTGAAGGGAGGTATAAGGATATAGTACAAATCCGACATATCGGGCCATACGATATCGAATTTGCATTCGAGAAAAAGCTTATCGAGCAAAGCGGCCAAATGATAGTTAATCCCCACTTTTCTGTGGTTAAACTATATTCATCTTTTTTATTAGCTGCTTCACACCTTTGACTGTCACATTTAGTTAGTGCCCGTCCATAAAAGACCGTTGCCAAAGAAGGGCACCTTTTGGTGTTTCCAATCCAGAAATGAGGATTTTTGTCCAAGGTCAAGGAAATCAAGCGCTTGTGCGGAGGCGTAG
>Ga0316192_10002757_pt1 | contig 12834 bp, 10 predicted proteins | sample MerIslwburrow_MG_FD_204931 | JGI IMG/M metagenome (GOLD analysis project Ga0316192, IMG submission 204931) | Coastal sediment microbial communities from Maine, United States - Merrow Island worm burrow | ecosystem: Environmental > Aquatic > Marine > Coastal > Sediment | place: USA: Maine...
GACACCCTTATAATTTGCCGCACCCTTCCCGTGCCAATGCCATCAAGTATAAGGGCCAATAAAACGATAGTTCCCCCGATGACTGTAAGCATACTCGGAACTTCATGGATTCCGAAGATTGGCAGGTAGACCCAAAGAACCCCCCCTATAACTTCCACCATCGACAGCAGGGTCAGCTCAGCTGCCGGCAAAAACTTGGCCCCTTTGGCAAATAAGATTAAGCCGACTCCGACAATAAGACCATGCAGCATGCTCAGGTAAACGTTGCGCAGCGGCATTACAACCGTGCTGTTTTGTGAAAAAAGTATCAACATCGTGAAGAGAACACAAATTATGCCGCCAAGTGCGATGGTCGTAAATTGCGGTGTTTCCTTGCGCCAGCGGAGGCTTACCGAAAAAACGGCGAAGCCTGTTGCCGAAATAAATGCAGTGATGTTGCCAAGAAAATTGCCTTTCTCCAATCCCTCCAAAACCATGGTGAGAATCCCTGCCAACGCAATAACCATTGCCGCCCAGGTGAGCTGACGCACTTTCTCTTTTAGAAACACAATGCCGAGGAAGGCAGCCACAAAAGGTGCCGTAGCCAGCATGAATAGGGAATTCGCAACTGTTGTCAATGTAATCGACCATATAAATCCGATAAAGGCGACCACGAGCCCACAGGCCCCAAGCAGCCCGGATGCTCCGTTATGTCTAAAACTTGTTATAAAGGTTTTGCCTTCTTTTACCATGAGATAGGTTATTAGAACTGTCGCGATCATCAGGCCCCGGTAGAATAAATATTGCCACTGGTAATTTCGGGCATCTACCATGTATCGTATGATCAGGGCGCCAAATGACCAAAGCGTTCCAGCAAAACAGACCAGAAAAAAACCTTTCAGATGATTCATATCGCTATTTTTTAGCATGTTGTCGCTTATCCCTTGACTTTAATTGGAAACAACTTACTTTATTCTAATTTGGAGAGGCTGATTCATCGAAGAGGGGCCTCCTAAGGGGCAGCGGTTTTGGCTAAACCAGAACCGGTCAAGCCTAAATTGCCGTTAAATTTGACTTATCATGAGATGAGGTAACAATGAGCATCAAAAAACAATATCTAAAAACCAAACCGCTGTGCAAAGTCACTTTTCGGATCTCTGAAGAAATGGGAAATTCAGCCGGCACCGCGCATGTGGTCGGAGAATTTAACAACTGGAATTTATATTCGACGCCGATGAAAAAATTAAAAAAAGGGGCGTTTACGGCTACTTTGGATCTGGAAAAAGGGCGGGAATACCAGTTTCGCTACCTGCTGGACGATAATACCTGGGAAAATGATGCCCATGCAGACAGATCTGTTCCGACGCCATTTGGCAACAGTGAAAATTCAGTTATTTCCCTTTAATTTGCGGCTGCCGCCAATCGGTAATGAGTGTCCCCGGTTACAATATCGGGTTGGCCCGTCAGTTTCGCGTGGATGATCCGACCCATGAAAATTTGTTTGCCGTTGGCGGTGGTCGGAATTTGGTCTTCGGTCTCCAGTTCTACAACCCGGGTGCTGGTACCGGCGGCCCAGGCCAGGTTTCTCACCATGCGGGCCAGCTCCTCCCGTGCAAAAGCGTCGGCCTCGTTGAATTTTTGAAAATGCCTGGCGCCGGCAAGCCCCTCAATCAGAAATCCACCCTCCTGATTGGGAATAATGCGCAAGTGGCGCTTCACCACCACATTGCTGGTGATGGCACCAATGGCGTTGGCTACATCCGCATCCTCTGGTAGTACCGCCTTGGCGCCCAGGACTTCGGCGGCCCGTGGCAGGAAAAAATGGATGGGTGCGCCGATGCCGACCACCGGCCGCTTCAGATCGATGCGGACGGCATACTGATCGCTGCCGCCCGCAAGCAGATTTTCTACCAAGGTCCGGCATACAGCACAGGTATGCAGGGCCTCGGGATCAGTCTCCTCATCCAGTTGGCGCTTTAACAGCTCCAATGTCAGACGTTCAACACCCATGTCCAGGAGATAATCGATCATTTCGCCAATGTCCATTTTTGTCAAGCGGGAGAACATCCGGCAGTAGCTTTCGGCGGATTCTTTGCTCCACCGATCGAACCGATCCGCCACATGTAAAAGGTCAGTCAGCGTCAACCCGCAGCGCTGGATGACGAAATTATCTTCCAGGCGTTCGAGTTTGAGACTCTTTTCGAACAGCACCCCGGTTCGTTTGATAAGCTCATCGATGGAAAACGGCCGGGATTTCAGGAGGGTCAGAGTTTTGTCTTCCTGGGGTGTCAAGGCCAGGCCGTCCGCTGAACCGGTCACGGCCAGAATCTGCATGTCCTTCGTGGTTACGGTATGCCGATCCAGGTGCATATCGAGAAATTTGAGGGCCCTGTCCGCCCCCGGGTAAGCCGCACCCAACCAGGCGATAGGCGCCACCCGGCGGGGTCCGATGTAAAAGCGCCCCTTATCCCATTGGATCAGGCTGTCACCGCCCAGGCCGGCGGTGCGAATTTCAAGGGCCTTTACGTGGGTCTTGTGGCCGCCAATTTTGGATCCGGTCGCACACACGCTCACCATGCCGTCTGACAGAGCCGCGGTATCCGTGGTAGTTCCGCCCATATCAACGACCAGTGCGCTTTTCAATCCCGTCAGATGTCGCGCCCCGGCCACACTCGCGGCCGGCCCCGATAAAATGGTCTCCACCGGCCGCTCCTTGGCCATTTCAGCACTCATCAGAGACCCGTCACCTTTCACCACCACAATGGGAGCAAAAATACCGAGTTTTTCGAGCACCTTCTCCAAATCCAGCAGCAACTTGGCCAGCTTCGGGATGATGCGGGCATTCAACATGGCGGTGTGCGCACGGGTTTTGAAGTTCAGAATATCCGATAGCTCGTGGCCACAAGTGACGAACAGCCCGGTCTCCTCGCGAATAATCCGTTTGATCTTCAGCTCATGGGCAGGGTTGATGGCGCCGGCGTATCCAGACACGGCAAAGGCCTTGACCTCGTCTTTAGCAACCATCCGTCGCACGATGCCTCTGACCTCATTTTCATCCACCGGACTGATCTCTTTACCCGTAATTTCCAGCTGTCCCGAAATCACGGCTTTGGGTTCGTAGGGGATATCTTCCGGCTCGAAACGTCCATAGGGCGGCATGATAACCATACCGACCTTCTGGCCCTCGCCCTCTACAATGGCGTTGGTGGCCAGGGTAGTCGACAAAGATACCATCTCCACCTGGCCCAGCTTTTCCTGATCCAATCCCGCCATGGCTTCACCGATGCCCAGGGTGAAATCCCACTTCGTGGTCAGCGCCTTGCTTTTGCAAATGGTCTTGCCCTTGCTGAGATCATAGATCACCGTGTCGGTGTAAGTTCCGCCGGCGTCGATCCCCAAGCCGATTTTCAGATTAGCGCTCTCTTTTACAGGATCGTCGTCTTCCAGTATCATGATTTTTGGTTCGTCCGCTCGGCCCGATCCTGCGGCCCAAATCGGATTGGCTGAAAGTGTGGACTGGAGGGCGTCGAACTCAATCACGTGGTTCGGTGCAACGACCAGGATTTCATCGGTCGTCTCGTTTGCGGTCAGAAGCTTTTCGATCAGGATCCGGTGGCCGGTAATTTTTTCATATTTCCACTTGTATTCGGCCGCCATTTCCCGGGCATATTCTTCATATTTGGGTGAAAGTTTCGCCCCGGTTTCAATAAAGGCGGCTCTTTGATAATTCTTCTGCCAGGTGCTCAAAAACTGGAAGGTCTCTTTGGCGGCCTTCTCGCCGTATTTATCCACCAGCTCACCATAATTGAGCTTCTCGTCTCCGTAATAGGCAGACAGTTTACGCTGGGAGAGGGGTTCGGTCTTTTCCTCATACCAACCGGCCGAAATATAATATGTGCCCGGATATTTTTTGAACTCATCCCTGTAGGCCGCATCGCCGCCCAGAAAGAGCGCGATGCAGTCATGGACCTTCGGTATCGCCAGGGGAATGTTGCGAGCCTGAATGTCCACGGTTCCCCGGCCGCAGACGCCGTATCCGACCACGATGCGGTCACACCGACCCGAGGCGGAAAGTTCGTCGATGGCGCCCTGAAGTTTTTTCCGAAGCAGATCGGGACGATCGTGCAGGCCCCCTTCTAAAAATTTTACGCCTATTTCCAATCCTAGCTTTTCGGCGGCATATTTAATATCGAGCGCCAACACGGCACACGCGATTACGTACGGTTTTTTGTATATCAATGTTTCTCTCCTGTGACGTTAATCTGGAAATTGACCGGCCCGGCCCGGTCAATCTGTAATGATATAGGCTAAATCAGACGGTTTCAACCTTTAAGTATAAAAACTACACCCCAATATTGTCAAGGATTTGGTTGGAATAATGGACCTTGCCAAGGCTGCGCGAAAGATAGTGAGGTGTGCCATGGTTCAGAATACCCACATGGGCAATGGCCAAAAAATATTGTGTCATTCATACAGCAAATATTCAATCTAGTGCAAGGCTGGAATTATACGTGTCGTGCCACGCTTAAATCCTTTCAATACATTTAATTATTTATTTATCATTCCATCTAAATAGCCGGCATCTAAAAACAAAAAAGCGCGGGATGGCAATGCCAATCCGCGCTTTTTTAGATCAAACCGATTACGGCCTGAGGTCTTCGATTTAAAATTTTTTCATGTTCAAGAAGTTCTCCTCAATTAAATTTTTTTGGATATTAATTAAAAAATGGTGTTTTCACCCAGATATCGGATATAATAACGGATCATTAGCTATTCTTTGGTAGGTTATTAATGCCATGTGGGGACTAACGCTCCGCCTTGGCTCGTCAATGAATATCAGGTATTTGCAGCAATAACAGTGTGCAAGGAAATTATATGAACCCAGCTCAAGTCTTCGACAAGGTGGTCTGGTCAACCTGCAACGTAAACTGCGGCAGCCGCTGCCCGGTGCGCCTCTTCGTCAAGGAAGGCAAGGTGGTGCGCGTCGAGCCGGACAATACGGGTGAGGAGCCCGGCGGCCCCCACGAGATCCGCGCCTGCCTGCGGGGGCGGGGTCTGCGCCGATGGGTCTATTCAAAAGAGCGCCTTCTGCATCCCCTCAAGCGGGTTGGCAAGCGTGGCGAGGGACGTTTCGAGCGCATATCCTGGAACCGGGCCTTGGAAACAGTCGCTGCCGAGTTGGGCCGTATATTAAAACAGTATGGCAATGAAGCGGTATTCCGCATCTACGGCACCGGTAATCTGGGCGGGGTGGTCTCCAGCCGGGACCAAATAGACCGCCTGATGAACATTCTGGGTGGCAGACTGGATTTGCACAACTCCTACAGCACCGCCCAAATCACCCACGCCATGCACTACACCTATGGCGATAAAGAGACCGGCAACAACATCAGCGATCTGGTCAACAGCAAGCTCGCGGTCTTCTTCGGCAACAACCCGGCCGAAACTCGCATGAGCGGGGGCGGCACCATCCGCGACCTGGTAGTCGCCAAACAAAAAAACGGGGTGCGCATCATCGTCATAGATCCACGACACACAGACACCGCCGCGGGATTCGCGGACGAATGGATACCCATCCGTCCCGGTGCGGATGCGGCCCTGGTGGGCGGACTGGCCCATGTGCTGATCACCGAAGGATTGGTGGACCAGGACTTTTTGGACAGTCATTGTCTGGGCTATGACCAAGCCACCATGCCCGAAGGCATCCCGCCCGGCAACAGCTATAAGGACTACATCCTGGGTGACAGCCCGGACCGTATCTCCAAGACGCCGGCCTGGGCCGCGGGCATCACCGGCATACCCGCCCGGCGCATCACTCAGCTTGCCCGGGAGATCGCTATTGCCAAACCGGCCTACATCACCCAGGGCTGGGGTCCCCAGCGTCATGCCGCCGGAGAACAAAGCGCCCGGGCCATCTGCATGCTGCCGATCCTGACCGGCAACCTGGGGATGCCCGGTGGCAACAGCGGCGACAGGGAGGGGCCATTCGGCATTGCCTTTCCAGGCATTCCGCTGGGTGAAAACCCGGTCAAAACCTCTATCCCCTGCTTCATGTGGACCCAAGCAATTGATGACCCGGGCAACCTGACCGCGTTGAACGGCGGTCTATTGGGCAAAGAGTGCCTGGAGACGCCGATCAAGTTCATTTGGAGCTTTGCCAGCAACACTTTGATCAATCAGCATTCGGACATCAACCGCACAAAAAAAATTTTGAGTGACGAGAAAAAATGCGAGATGATCGTGGTCATCGACAACATGATGACCGCCAGCGCCCGCTTCGCCGACATACTGTTACCCGCCACCAGCAGCTTTGAGGAGAGCGATCTATGCTATCAGAGCTACGGTATGGAGCTGGGTGCGTTGATTCTGAGACAGAAGGCCATCGAGCCTCTGGGCGAGTGCCGCACCTTGTTCGACATCTGCGCCCAGGTCGCTGGGCGCATGGGGGTGGCGGAGGAATACACCGCAGGACGCAGTCATGACCAATGGGTGGAGCATATGTACCATCAGTGCCGCAAGGTCAAGCCGGAACTGCCTGAAGATTACCGGGATGCTGTAGCGACAGGGCTTTTCAAATGGGCCCGCCCGGGGGAGCCCTACGTGGGCCTGAGGAAATTCCGCAACGACCCTGTCAGGCATCCGCTAAAGACACCCTCGGGCAAGATCGAGATATTCTCTCCCCGGCTGTGGGACATGGCCCAAACCTGGGAACTGCCCGAGGGCGATGTGATAACCGCCCTGCCCGAGTATCATCCCACCTGGGGTGATCCGGACGCCTCCCAGGCTTCCCCATATCCTTTGCAATGCGTTGGGCATCACTACAAGCAGCGCACCCATTCATCCTATGCAAACAACCCCTGGCTTGAGGAAGCCGCGCCTCAAATGGTCTGGATGAATCCCCTGGACGCCCGGCAACGCGGTATTCGCCATGGGGAAATGGTGCGCATCTTCAACCAGTTCGGTCACACCCTGGTTCCGGCCAAGGTGACCCCGCGCATTATGCCGGGGGTGCTCTCGCTGCCCCAGGGCGCCTGGCACCATGCGGGCCCGGAGGGGGTGGACCAAAACGGATGCATAAACGTTCTGACCAACCAGCGCCCGTCGCCGGTGGCCAAGGGCAATCCCCAGCATACCAACCTGGTGCAGGCCGAAAAGGCCGGGGAGGACCAGTGATGCTTAAAAGGCCCGCGTTTTTCCTGGATGCTCAGATCTGCACCGGATGCAAGACCTGCATGATCGCCTGCAAGGACAAAAACAACCTGCCCATGGGGGTGCGCTGGCGGCGGGTGGTGGAGTTTGCGGGGGGCGACTGGACCCGCCTGGAGGACGGGATCTTCAGCCAAAACGTGTTCGCCTATTACATCTCGGTGAGCTGCAACCACTGCCGGGACCCCATCTGCGTGCAAACCTGCCCCAGCACGGCCATGAACCAGGACGACCATGGCATAATCACCGTGGATCCCCAAAAATGCCTGGGATGCCGCTACTGCGAATGGGCCTGCCCCTACTCGGCCCCCCAATTCGACCAGGCCCTCGGCCAAATGACCAAGTGCGATTTTTGCCGGGAAGAACTCGAGCAAGGAGGTCTCCCGGCCTGTGTGGCCGGTTGCCCCACCAGGGCCTTGCAGTTCGGAGAATATGACCAGCTGGCGGCCCGGCTTGGTTCCGATCAGCTCATGGCCCCGTTGCCGCCACCCGCCCTGACCGAACCAAACTTCATCCTGGGGCCCCACCGGGATGCAAAGCCCGGGCAAACCGGGACCGGGGCCATATGCAACCCCGAGGAGGTAAAGGATGCATAATTGGAGCCTGGTCTGCTTCACCCTGTCTACCCAGAGTGCCATCGGTTTGGTCTGGGTCAGCGCAACGGGGCGTTGGTTCGGCGGAGGGACGCGAGCAGTTTTTTCTATCTGGCCCATGTCCATCGCCCTGACGCTGGCCGCTCTTGGTCTGTATGCGGCCTTGGCCCATCTGTCCAAGCCGCGTCTGGCCCCCAATGCACTTCGCAACCTGACTGCCTCCTGGCTGAGCCGGGAGGTTTTGTTGGTGCAGGCCTTTGCCGGGGCGGTGGCATTGTTGATCCCGATATCGCTGCTGGATGCCTCGTCAGGCCTGGTAATTCTGGAGGCCGCAGCATGTCTGCTGGGCGGGGCGGCGCTGGTTGCCATGACCAGGGTTTATCTTCTCAAAACCGTACCGGTGTGGAATTCTCCGGCCACCCTTCTGGAGTTTGCAGGTAGCGCCATGCTTTTGGGCGGCGCTTTGGGTGCGGTGCTCACGGCCCTCAAGGCCACGGATCAACCCGGCTGGAGCCCGGCTCTTATTACGGCCGCAATTGGCATTTTGCTGGGTCTGATTCTGAAACTTACGGCCATCTTTCCGTCCTTGGCGGCCGAGCAGGCCGCCCGGGACCAAACCTGGTACGAGCCCACCGTCGCGCCCCTTTCCATCGGCCGGGCGCTGACCGTTCGCATGGGGTTGAGTCTGGCTGGCCTGGCACTGATCCTGGCCGCAATAAACGGGCCAGGTCCAACATGGCTGTGGTCATGCCTTTCCTTGGCCTGTTTCGGCACCGCAGAGGTGGTGGGCCGGCAGCGTTTTTACAAAGCTTACAGGCGACTCGGCTTGTAGGTGTAAACGAACCGCGAGGTATGGGCCGAGGAGTGGCTGGCGGCCGTTTACCTGGGCGGACGGATATAGCAAAGGGCGAACTTGACGAACGTTAGTGTTGAGTATCGGGTAGATCGTTCATCCCAGAAAGAAAGAATACGCAAAGCCGTTAATGCGGTCAAAGCCGGTGCCAGTGACTACCCCACCTATCCGCTAGATGCCGAAGAATTAAAACTGGTTTCGGAAAATTTAAACAAAACGAGAATCATGCAGTCGGAACTGAACTACCTGCGCAATCAATTCTGGCAGGTGGACTCCTTAGAGCTTCTGCTGACCAACAGAGAAATAATGGGAAAAGTTTTGCAGCAAATTCGGACCGGTTATATCTTTCCAAATTTTCGCTGAACGCGGATTACGAATCATTTTTAGAAGAAGACGATTTCCAGGAATTTGAATCTGATGGAGAAATAGATCAGTTCCTGGATGAAACCGACTTTGATGAGACGGCTGATGACTTCTGGGATCAAGATTAACTTAATGGGAGCTCAAACAGAATCCACCGATAGGGTGTGATGTTTGAAGTTAAAGCGCAAATACGGAGAAGATCAATGCCTAAATTTGAAATATCTCAATCAAATAGCTCGAATAATCCCGCTAAGATGGCTCGCCTTTCTTTCGCTGAAGAATTTGACGGGGTTGAATTCGATGATAAAAGTTATAACTCCAAAATGAAAATCGAATGCATTTGCCCCAAATGCGGCCAGAGACATGTAATGGCCTTTCACTGGATCGGGAGGGGTACTCCCAAAATACTGCCCGTCCTGTAAGGGCGGGTACCATGATAAAATATTCACATACTTACTTTGCTATTCAGTACAAATAGGTCTTTCGAAACCATACTTAATCATCATATACAATGGGTCTATAATAATCCTCTTTTACCCAATCAAACATTTCAATTAGTCTATTGTCCAACTGTTCATCCGATTGAGAAAAATTGCAGAAGGTACATAATTTGTCATTTGATAGCAGATGCCCACATTCTGGACAGTAATCTTCAATCATTTTTTATACCCTCCCTCTAAAGGCCTCCAATATTTACGGAGTAGTACAAGACGAATAGGTGTCCGTATAATGCTTTAGAAATTTATGTAAATTAGATAGACGATCCAGGTGAGCTATCTGAACTTGATAGGTCCCGATTTTACGAGAAACATAATTTCACCTCCATATGGACATTAAATTTAACCAACTAATTTGATTGTTAAAAAATGGCAAAATTATTGGTGCAAAACCAGTAGTTTTGTGTGGTCAAGACGATATTAATCACTGAAGATTTGATGTCAATATGCTCCCCCAAAAAAAGAAAAGAGTGCATTAGGGGCTATGTAAACCCTCAAAAATAAAATGATTTCGGATTACGAAATCCGACCAAAGAGTATTGCCGGTTATTTAGGTTTTTAAAATATCCGCAATATAAGAGTTAATGTCCGACGATCTTTGAATTGAATTATCAGTTATCTTTAATTTTCTTCAGTACGAAACACTTTGCAAATATAGTCGATTCTTCTCCCTAGACTGGCTGTGTGGGTTTTCTCATTCTCCTTTTGACGCCAATATACGGATCTCGCAGCCAATGCGTCTTCAAGCTGCCATTTGTGGTTGAAAACAACGCCACCCATCTCCATGAGCGGTGAAAGAAATTTTTCGGTGATTATTTGATTATTGATGACATCAAATCGATGTGCTGAAATTTCCAATTTGTCAAATTCGGTCGAAGCCATGATGAAATTATGATTCTGATCGACAAGCATCTTCTGATGCGAAAGCAGCTTGTGGAATCGACGCGCATCAGCAAATTCGTTGCCGAACAGATGTTCAATTCCACCCAAGGAAATTTTGGCTGTTTGAATCTGCTCGATGGCATCCGGTGTCAGTTCATATTTTATGGGTCGATAAACTTCTTGTTCAAATACGTTTTGCAAAAAAAATAATAATATAAAGCTTAAGATGGCTGCAATAATAGGGCTTACCGCCCAGCTGCTGGCGATTCCGCCCAGAGTTCGCCACCGAATACCCCGGCCGCCTTTCAGAAGTCCAATTCCAACAACCGCGCCCACAACTGCCTGGGAACTGGAAACCGGAACCAGCGGGATAGGCGGCAAACCCAGCTGAATCAGAAGGTTTTGCAAACCCTGCGATGCAAAAAGAAACAGAACCACGGAATGGGCGGATACGACAACAAAAGCAGCTACCGGTGAGAGTTTGAAGATGCCTTCGCCGACAGTCGCCATCACCCGTTTGGAATAAGTGAACACTCCGACAGCAATGGCAACTGCCCCTATAAAAAACAACTGTTGCGCCGATGATAGCGTAAACCACCCATAAAATGAAATGTCTGAAAAGGGGGAGATCGGGACGAATACGCCCATCACATTGGCAATGTTGTTGGCCCCCAAGCTGTAGGAGCCGAATGCGCCGACCAGCAGCAATCCGTAACGCGTTAATATGTCCTGTGAAAATATGCCCAGTTTGAATTTTGAAATAAAGAAGACAACGACCTTGTAGATTGCAATAGCAATAACGGCGGACAGGATGGGACAGACCACCCAGGTAGTCACAATTTTGGTCAAGGAATTGTAATCCGTGGGCGACCCCGTGAAAAGATTCCACCCGATAATGGCTCCTACAATTGCCTGAGATGTGGATACGGGATAGCGGGCCTTTGTCATGAGATAAACACTGGCAGCGGCTGCAAACGCCACAATAAAGGCACCGGCAATGGCATTGACCGATCCCAATTTACCCAAGGTGTGGGAGGCGCCGGCACCACTGATGACGGCTCCCAAAATCACAAATATGCTGCACCAAATGGCAGCTGTCCTGAAATGAATCATTTTGCTGCCGACGGCTGTGCCAAAAACATTGGAGGCGTCGTTGGCTCCCAGCGACCAACCCAGAAATAATCCGCTGGACATGAAAAATGCAAACATGATTGTCCCTTATAATGAACGCTTGATCACGTATATACTCAGTTTGTCGGCCACATCTTCGGCCTGATCTGCAATCTGATCGACATGAATCACGAAGTCGCGCAATTGGAGTTTATGGCTCAATTGCAGTTCATTGTTTCTGAAGATGTTACGCTGAAGCCGGGTTGAAACCTTGTCCGATTGCTTTTCCCAATAGGAAACTTTATGCATGTGATCAGAAACTGCAGCGATATCCTTAAAAAACGCCCTTGCCGAACGTACCATGGCCTCGACCGAATCAACCACACATGAAACCAACTCCTTAAAATCATTATGCATTTCAACGGGGATAGCGGGATACTCGATTTCAAACCGCCACATCGCACCTTTAAAGCGATCCAGCAAGGTGTCCATATTTTCCAGCAATTCCAAAACATCGCCCCTCGATTCGGGTATCAGGGTCTGCATATAAAGCTGCTCCTCCAGAGAGCGCCGCAGGGAATCGCCCTGATTTTCTGTCTGTGTAATGTCTTCAAGCTTTTTTTCGAAGGACTCCACATTGCCTTTCAAATATGAATCGACACCCAGTTTGAAGAGCAGCCCCGATTCACTCACATTGTCTAAAAAGTCATCGATTCTTTTCCCAATCTCAAGCTTTCGTTTTAAAATTCTAAAATCCATTCTCAAATCCTGTGTTCAGATTTCTCGACCCCGACTTCAGTGACTATCAGTTTCGCATAAAATCAACAGATCATTTATTAGGAAACAATCTTAACCATGATCAGCTGAATTTGGTCGTTGGTTTCGACGGCCTGCGAAGAAATAGTCGAAATACTTTGCATGCAGTCGTTTAGGTGTGATTTTTGCCAGTGATCGAGATCGGAAGAATATATTTGATTTTTCAAATTGCCTGTGAGGACCTTTACTTCAGCCCTTTTCACCAGAAACGCAGCGACATTTTCCCTGATAACCTTCAGGACATCGTCGCCCCTCAGGTAGTACAAAACATTTTCATGGATGGGGCGAAACAAAAAGAAGACCAAGCGCACTATGGTTGCAAGCTGATTTTTTATTTTTATGGGTATTTCCGGCTGCAGGTACGAAAAAGTTTCACAAGATAATGTGGCCGCATCGGCAATCCTGCCAACACTTTTCACAATTCCAAGCAGATCACCCCGGATTACGGGAAAATAGGCACCATCGCAAAGTCTTTCCCAGATTTCCTGACGTTCGTCTTCCAATGAGGATGAAATTTCATTTTTCCTCAAAAGCA
>Ga0316192_10002761_pt1 | contig 12830 bp, 12 predicted proteins | sample MerIslwburrow_MG_FD_204931 | JGI IMG/M metagenome (GOLD analysis project Ga0316192, IMG submission 204931) | Coastal sediment microbial communities from Maine, United States - Merrow Island worm burrow | ecosystem: Environmental > Aquatic > Marine > Coastal > Sediment | place: USA: Maine...
TGCCGGAGTATCTGCGGAAGAAGCCGCGCTCGACCTCATCGTGGCTGCCGCCGACGGCGACGCCCGGCGCGCGCTCAATTTCCTCGAGCTGGCGGCAGACCTTGCGGCCGAGGGTCGCATCGACGAAGCCGTGGCAAAGGAAGTCGTCAGCGGCGGGCGGCGGCGCTTCGACAAGCAGGGTGAGTACTTTTACGACCAGATCTCGGCACTGCACAAGTCGGTGCGCGGGTCCGACCCGGATGCATCCCTGTACTGGCTGATGCGAATGCTGGACGGCGGCTGTGACCCCTTATACCTTGCGCGCCGCATGATCCGGGTTGCCTCCGAGGATATCGGCAATGCAGACCCCAGGGCGCTGCAGCTGACGCTGGATGCGTGGGAAGTGCTGGAGCGTCTCGGCAGCCCTGAAGGCGAACTCGCGCTTGCCCAGGCCGTCGTATACCTTGCCTGCGCGGCAAAGAGCAACGCCGTGTACAAAGCCGCCAAAGCCGCTGCGCGTGATGCGGTGGAGCACGGCTCGCTGGAAGTGCCGATGCACCTGCGCAATGCCCCGACCCGGCTGATGAAAGAACTCGGCTACGGTGACGGATACCGATATGCGCACGACGAAGCCGATGGGCTCGCTGTAGGCGAGTCTTACTTTCCCGAGGACATGCCGGCGGCGAAGTATTATCATCCTGTCGCTCGCGGCCTCGAAATACGCATCAAGGAAAAGCTCGAGGATATCGAGCGCCGCGCACGCGAGCGAAAAGAACAGGAAGCCAGATGATCGATCCCAAACTTCTTCGTCAGTCGGCCGCCGACGTGGCCGCGAATCTTGCGCGCCGCGGCTTCGAATTCGACGCGGACGCCTACCTGGGGCTCGAGGAGCGCCGCAAGGCGCTGCAGGTGGAAACCGAGCAGCTGCAGAGCGAACGCAACGCGAGCGCGAAGCGCATCGGCAAGGCAAAAGCGCAGGGCGAGGACATCGAGCCGTTGCTTGCGGCCGTGAAAGATCTCGGGGACCGGCTCGAGGCCGGTGAGAAGGCATTGCAGGAAGTCCAGGGCCAGCTGCGGGACATCGAGCTGGGGCTGCCCAACCTGATGGCCGACGACGTCCCGACCGGCGACAGCGAAGACGACAACACCGAAGTGCGGCAGTGGGGCGAGCCGGCACAGTTCGATTTCGCGCCACGCGACCACATCGAACTCGGTGAGAACCTAGGCCAGCTCGATTTCGACTCTGCCAGCAAGATATCCGGCGCGCGCTTCGTCGTGATGAAAGGACCGCTGGCGCGGCTGCAGCGTGCACTGATCCAGTTCATGCTCGACACGCATACGAGCGAACACGGGTACACAGAGACCTACGTGCCCTATCTCGTGAAGTCGCCCGCGCTGATTGGTACCGGGCAGCTGCCGAAGTTCGAACAGGACCAGTTCAAAACCACGGACGAGCCGCCGTTCTACCTGATACCGACGGCGGAGGTACCGGTAACCAACCTCGCCGCCGACGTCATTTTCGACGCCGGCGAGTTACCCGTTCGCTACGTCGCACATACGCCGTGTTTCCGCTCGGAGGCAGGCTCTCACGGCCAGGACACGCGCGGCATGATTCGCCAGCACCAGTTCGAGAAAGTCGAACTCGTGCATTTCGTGGCGCCCGGGACCTCGATGGACGCGCTCGAGGAGCTCACCGGCCACGCCGAGGTCATCCTGCAGAAGCTCGAGCTGCCATATCGTGTCGTCATCCTGTGTTCGGGCGATATCGGCTTCGGGTCGACAAAGACGTACGACATCGAAGTCTGGCTGCCGGGACAGGATCGTTACCGCGAGATTTCGTCCTGCAGCAACTACAACGACTTCCAGGCGCGCCGCATGAAGGCGCGCGCGAGGAATGCCGAGACCGGTAAACCGGAGCTCATTCACACGCTCAACGGCTCAGGCGTCGCCGCCGGCCGCGCGCTGATCGCAGTGATGGAGAACTACCAGCAGGCGGACGGCAGCATTCGCGTCCCGGACGTGTTGCGGCCCTACATGGGCGGCCTCGATGTGATCGGCGCCTGAGACGCCCGCCCTAATCGCGGCTCATGAAGAGCTGCAGCACGTACCAGAACATGAGCGCGATGGACGCGAACAGTTCGAGGGACGCCGCCACGTATTTGTCCTGCGGGTAGTGGTGCAGGATATTCGAGGTGTCGTACAGCACCGCTGCACCGGCAAACGCGATCATCGCCACCGAGAACCACGTGCCGAGTTCGAAACCGAACAGGACGCTGGCGATAATGAGCGCGATAGCCACGAAGAAACCCCATACGAGGAGGCCGCGCAAAAAGGAGAAGTCCTTGCCGGTAATCATCGCCGTGGCTATGAGACCGATACAGCCGAGGACCGTTACGCCGGCGGCGCTGTCGATCGTGCCCGGCGCCTTCAGTTCGGCGACGAACAGCAATGGCGCGAAAATAATCGCTTCGGCAAACACGAAAACAGCCAGCGCCGCATACTGGGCGCCGGTCGACTTGACGCGATGGGCGGTATGCGACGCGCCCCAGCCGACGAGCATGAAGGCACCGAGGACGAGGAGCCAGTTGCCGAGCATCGGCGCGGCAATACGCTCCGCGATGCCCGTGCTAAACAGGTAGGCGGAGATCCCGGCAAAGGCGAGGATCGCTCCGATGACATGCGCGTAGCATTTCCAGATGAACTGCGAGCGGTCTTCCGCCGACAGCCCCGCTACCGGGGCCTGATAGCTCAAATTGTCCTGCATGTAATGTATCTCCGTGATAATCAGCTGCCCGGATTCTAGCACTACCAGGGCAAGGTATAGCCTTCGGCGTGCCAGAAGCCGCCGCTATTCTCGAGCGAAAGTTCGTCGATGCGTTCTATAAGGCCCCGTGCAGCGTCGGCAGGGGCGACTCCGCTGCCGCCCGTCATGTCCGTGGCAACCAGGCCGGGGTGCAGTAATCCCACCGCGATGCTGCGCGGCCGCAGTTCGTGCATGAGATTCGTGCCGACCATGTTGACGGCGGCCTTCGAGGCCCTGTAGCCGTAGTTGCCGCCCGAGCCATTGTCCTCGATCGAGCCGACACGGCTGGACACAATGGCGACCTTCGAGTTTTCGTGCAGGTTGTCGGCCAGCGCCTCGGTGACTCGCAAGGGCCCGAGCGTGTTGACGCGGTACTGTTCGGTCATGGCGTCATAGTCGATCTCGCCGAACGTATCGCGCAGGAGTATCCCGGCATTGTTGACCAGGATGTCGATCGGCAATCCATCCAGTTCCTGGCGCAGCGTCTCGACAGCGCTGCCGCTGCCGACGTCGATTCCGTCGATGACACGGACCCCGAGCGCGGACAGTTCGTCCGTCGTCTCGCGGCAGACGGCGACGACGTCGTCGCCACGCTCGGCGAATTGCTTGCAGAGCTGCAGTCCGATTCCCCTGTTCGCGCCTGTTACCAATACGGTTGCCACAATGTCCTCCGTTTAAGAGCGTCTCGTACCGGCGGAAGGGTAACCGGTCCAGATCGTCCCTGCCAATCCGATCCATGGCAAAGGCGAAGGAGGCGTTGCGGAGCGCACGAGGTCGCGCAGGGGGCGGACGGGTGGAGAGGGTGGGATGGTCGCTTCGCGACCGGGCATGCGGCTGCGCCGCTGTGCCCGTCGAACAGGATTCGAAATCCTCAACCACACTCGGCCAGAAAACAAAATGGCCCCCGAAGGGGCCATTTTATTTTCTGGCGGAGAGGGTGGCAAGTTTCTGATTTCCAAGGACTTCCGAGGGCTTCCGGAATTCGTTTTGCCTCTTGAATTTGGCAAATTTGACGACTAGGGTCGAACGAGGAAATCCGGCCAAAGCCGGATCGCAGACGTAGACCAGGTCGTTGACTACTCGCAGGTAGCCCAGGTCGTTGACCACTTTCTTCGAGGAGCTGAGTTTGGCGGAGATAATCACCGCCTTGTTTGTCCGGCACATCAAGCGGCCTGGCCGGTATTGCGACGGCGGCAATTTGTATCTTCAGGTCCGCAAGTCGACCAGCAAGAAATCACCCGGTTCGGTGAACAAGTCGTGGGCGTTTCGCTACGTGCGGCACGACAAGCAAACCTGGATGGGGCTCGGTCCCTATCCGGATATCAGCCTTGCCGAAGCCCGTGAGCTGGCGTCGCAGGAACGCAAGAAGCTTCTTCGGGGTATCGATCCGCTGACGGACAAACGCGCCCGTCAGCGGGCTTCACGCGCAGCCCGTGACGACATGCTGAGCTTTGCCGACTGCGCCGAGCGCTACGTCGAGTCGCAGGCGCCCGGCTGGAGCAATCCGAAGCACATCGACCAGTGGCGCAACACCCTCAAGAATGTGGCAGGACCGATATTCGGCCACCTGCCAGTCGATCAAATCGACACGGCGCTTGTCATGCGCTGCATCGAACCGCTCTGGACCACCAAGACCGAGACCGCGAGTCGCTTGCGGGGCCGCATCGAGTCCGTCCTGGACTGGGCCGCGGTGCGCGGATATCGCGGCGGCGACAACCCGGCCCGCTGGCGCGGGCACCTGGACAAGCTCCTGCCGCGACCGAGCCTGGTGGCCCGTGTGAAGCATCACGCGGCGCTGCCGTACACCGAGGCCGGCGCCTTCCTGCAGGCACTGCGTGAAGACCCTGGCGTCGCCTCACGGGCACTCGAGTTCACCATCCTGACCGCCGCCAGGACCAATGAAGTGATCCAGGCCGAGTGGTCGGAGTTCGACCTGGACCTCCGCACCTGGGTCATCCCGGCCGAACGCATGAAATCGAAACGCGAGCACCGGGTACCATTGTCGGATGCCGCCGTATCGCTACTCAAGGCAGTCGCCGGCCGCAGTCAGCGCTACGTGTTCCCCGGCCACAAGCGCGGCAGTCATCTGTCCAACATCGCCATGTTGCAGGTGCTGAAGCGCCTGGGACGAACGGATATCACCGTGCACGGCTTCCGCTCCACGTTCCGCGATTGGTGCGCCGAGACGACCAACTACCCGGCGGATGTCGCGGAGATGGCGCTGGCGCACACACTTCGTGACAAGACCGAAGCGGCCTATCGGCGTGGCGACCTGTTAGAGAAACGTGCCCGGCTGATGGCCGACTGGGCGGACTACTGCAGCCAGCCTGCGACACCGGCGAAGGTTGTGGCGATTCGACAAGGTATGGGCTAATGACGTTGCCGATGCCGCCCTTATGACGGCATCGGCCTGCCTGGCATAGGGACTAACGACTGCTACGATGGCAGTTGCAGCCGCCTGAACGGCGGCTTTCAGGTTACAATCGAAGACTGTTGTTGACCCAAGGCGGACATTCTTCAGTATTTTCCCGAATTGACAATTTTGCCCGTTGGAGGAAACTACACTCCGCGATAAAAGCAAATTTGGCGAAAGCCAGTGACGCAAAGCCACGGGTCCTCGCTTCTTTCGCGACGCCTTCTGCGACGCCACGAAGGACCCCAAGATCGCCGGGCTGCCGTGCCATGACTTCACGTTAGATTGGAGGCGGCCATGCAATTATTTAATGCGGTACCATGCTCCCCGAAGAGCGTAACTCGACCAGTAGCCCTCGTGTTCGCTGTTGTTCTTACGAGCACTGTGATTGTGTCGGGGTGCTTCGACAGTAGTGACGATGCCCTGCCAACGCAGCTTCTGCCAACAGTGTTACAAACAAAGGCGGGTGGTATCTGGACTGGCACATGGACAGACGATCTTACCGGCGAGTCCTATACAGTCAGCGGTGTGGTTCGAGAAGATAACCTGGAAGGCAGGTTTGTGACCGATGGCGGGCCTCGTTTTCTTCTGCGGAACATTATCGGAACCGAAGGAGATATGTCAGCAACGATAGCGGCAACGCCTTCTGTTTTTGGAGATAACTTTCAGGACGGGAGTTTTTACACAACCGGAGTATTGACCGGATTCGTTGACGAGCGAACGAGTATAGAGGGCAGCTGGTCCTTGGACTCGGGTGAAACCGGTACGATAGTGCTTGAGTATGATGAGCTCTACGAGCGCGGCTCTGACCTTGCCCGCTTGGTTGGTACCTGGGAATGCTCAGTTGGCACGATATGCAATATAGATGCACTCGGCGAGATCTTCGGACAAGGAGAGGACGAATGCGTAGCTACGGGACAAATAGAGGTCATTGACGCTTTATACAACGTCTACCAAGTGACATACGGTAGCCCATGCATGATTAGCGGTGTTCTCAGCGGGCTCGGGGTGCTAGCGGACGAATCCAGCACCAACGACGCATTCGTAATTATGCTAGACCCGAATTTCATCTTCTTCTACACGGACACTTTCGTGCGGCAGTAGCTATTGCATGTCTCCTTCTGGCCGTTAGCTGCCGTTCAATATTGCTAGTCCCAAGCTGATCGAATGTCCGCTATCGGGCAAAGCTGCCATTCGGCTAAGCCCCTACGAACGACCACCATGGATTCGAGACGGACGTTTTACATACATGCTGAACACGGTCTCACGTGCTTTGTCCGTGTTGAAAAATGAATAAAGCCCCGGACCAGCCGGGGCTTTTCATCTTCAGAAATGCCGCTAAGGGGCCTGCTGATTTCGGCACCAGGCACCGGGGAACAGCAATTAGTTCACTAATTTACCGCGGTCTGGTTTGTTCCCGAGCCGCCGGCAATCGGTGACCAGTGCGCGGCCCGAACTTTCCACTTGCCATTTTCTTTGACAAATACTTGAGTTGCTCGCGTCCTGTAATTGCTGACGGCGTCGCTGCCTTTCATGGCCATGGAACCTTCTGAGTAATATTGGGCGACCGCAACTTTACCAGGTACCAAAGTGATAACGTGAATATGTTTCGCGTCGATATTGACCGACTCATATTCGTCGGGCTCGCTTCCGGGTCCAACTTCCTGCAGGAATCCGCCACTTGACCAAAATTCCAGAGAACCATCCTTCGAAACAGTGTCCTCCTGATCCTTGAGATTCTTTTCGGCATAAGCATTGCTGTCCATGATCGTTTTGATCACTTCTTGCTCGGTTGCCTCGTCAGCGTAAGCAAACGCACCTGAAAAGAGTAATGATCCCGTTAGAACTAGTAATATTTTCTTCACGTATATTCCCCTATATGAATTGTGGAACCCACTTAAAACGGGCTTCCGCTGGCTTTGCGCCGCCGTGTCACTTGAGAGGCGGCAAGCGAGTATAGCTGGATTCAGAGACGGCCGCCTTTGGCCGTTAGCTGCCATTCAATTTGGGCAGTATTGGCGCTTTTGAATGTCCGGTATTGGTGAGAGCGGACATTCGCCCAGATTGGGTGTCCGCTTACCGCCCCAAAGCTGCCGTTAACGGAAATTAGGCTACACTGTCGGCTAGTGACCCTATGTATGGACTCCTCCAACCTAATTTCTTAGGTTGGAAGTCGACCAAAACCCTAAGGGAGTCCATACATGAAGTATTCAACTACAGTTGGTGTCGACTTAGCAAAAAATGTTATCCAAGTGTCGGTGGTTTCTCCGCGCGGCAAAGAGCTTCTCAATCGATCGTTAACACGCCGGAAGTTCGCGGAGTTCCTGGGTAAACAGAAGCCATCGCTGGTTGCCTTCGAGGCGTGTGCGACGTCTCATCACTGGGCACGAACAGCAAAACGACACGGTCATTTTGCGCGCATTATTCCAGCAAAGGCGGTCGCGCCGTTCCGGCAGGGTCATAAGACGGACAGCAACGATGCGCTTGCTGTAGCAGAAGCAGCTCGTCGTCCGAACATAAAAGATGCGCCGATGAAGTCGATTGATCAGCAAGGCCTGCAGGCGATCCAGCGTTCAAGAGATCTGTTGGTTCAAGAAAGCACGGCACTGTCCAACCATCTGCGTGGCTTGCTAATGGAATTTGGGGTTGTCATTCCGCAGGGATTTGCGGCACTGCGACGCATGCTGCCAGAGATCCTCGAGGACGGTGCCAACGAGGTACCCGATCTGTATCGACCCACACTGCATCGCCTCTACGGTCGCTTCGTGGAACTGCGCGACGATATCCAGTCGATGAACGTTGAGGTCAAAGAACTGGTGAAGCAACACCCGGCCTGTAAACGGCTCACTGCACTTGAAGGCGTCGGCCCGATCAGTGCGGTGTTGTTGTACGCCTCGCTCGGCACCGGCGAAGCGTTTTCCGGGAGTCGCGAGTTCGCGGCCTATCTTGGCCTGACACCAAGGCAGTTCAGCAGTGGTGGCAAAACCAACATCGTGGGCCTGAGCAAGAAGATCGGCAACTGTCGACTGCGATCTGTGCTGATCCAGGGTGCGAGGGCTTATGTGCACAAACTCAAAGAACCGAAGACATCAAAAGATCGTTGGTTGGTGGACCTCATCGAGCGTGCAGGCCACGGCAAAGCGGCCGTCGCACTTGCCAACAAAAACGTAAGAACGGCCTGGGCGATGCTGACCCAGGGAACAGATTATCAACGTCGGCCGCAACTAAACGTAGCTGCGTAACGAGTCCCGCAAACAAAAGACCATGATCAGATAAAGATATCCGCTCCGGTAGAACCTGTTCTGCTTTGAGACCTTAGAGGTCATTGACCCTTAGAGGAACCGGAGTGCGCATACATAGTGGGCCAGGAGATAGCATCTCCAACAATAGGCCGAATATACAAACGCGTCTTAATTCTGATCAAAGAAATTGTTTGCTAGACTGGAGGAGTCCATATACAAAGGAGACACAGAAACTTGGTAGTTGATCTACAAAAGCTTGGTGGTATTTCAGCGCTGATCGCGGCGGCGCTATATATAACAGGCTTTGCGTTGTTTCTAACCGTACTCGACCCCTCCGGCTATGATGGGCACGTCCAGCGGGTCGCATTTCTTACTGAAAATCAAGTCGCGTCGTACATCGCGAACCTACTCATCTACGTACTGTTCGGCGTAGTGCTCGTCGTCCTGGTGCTAGCGCTGCACGCGCGGTTGAAGAGTGGTTCCCCAGCTATCATGCAGACGGCGACGGTCTTTGGTCTTATCTGGTCTGGTCTGGTCATTGCGAGTGGCATGATCGCCAATATCGGCAACTCCACTGTCGTTGGCCTCTTCAGCGAGAATCAGGATCAAGCTGTGGCGCTCTGGCTGGCAATAAGCACTGTGCAGGAATCCTTGGGCGGCGGGAATGAGATCGTAGGGGGATTGTGGATCTTATTACTAAGCTGGGCAGCGTTGAGGGCAGGCAAGTTGCCAATGGTGCTCAACTCCCTCGGTGTACTCGTCGGTCTGGCCGGAATACTGACTGTTGTCCCGGCATTTGATGTGCTAATGGATGTTTTCGGGTTAGGTCAGATAGTGTGGTTTGCATGGCTTGGAATCCTCATGTTGCGGGACAATCCAAGCACGACGTGAACGTCGCTTAATGGCCGTCTCCAGCCGCCCAGGCTCTCTGAGGTAAGATGGCGGCTCCTGACCCGAAGCCGACATTCCCAGTTTCCGTCTGGTGGACGGAATGTCGTTGGAACCGACCAAATATCGGGTTTTAAGGGCCTTTAGCCGAGTAGAATTCGTAACCGAAGAATTGTCTGGAGCCAATATGTCGTTCATGGGGGAAATGAAGCGACGCAAGGTATTTCAGGTTGCTGCGATGTACGCGGTGGTGGCCTGGTTGCTGGTACAGGTCATTACATCCGTAGAAACTCCGCTCAATCTCCCGAATTGGGTCGATACGTTTGTCATCGTTCTCCTCGCTGTTGGATTCCCGGTCGCTCTTGTTCTTGGTTGGGCGTTCGACGTAACGCCGCAGGGCATCAGGCCAGCCAACGACACTGACGCTGCCGGCATCGCGCGGCAATCTTATGCAACGACCCTCAGCATCGCTATCCAGGCGGTCGTACTTCTCGCCGTTGCGTTTCTGGTGGCGGATCAGTACTTCTTGAATCCCGGCGGCCGAGAGGAGCCAATCCAGACGGCGTTTGCAGACGTAACCCGCTACAACTACAGGCTGGCGGACGGGGAGCAACTCGTGCCAACGACTGGAGTATCGATAGCTGTGTCGCCGAATGGAGCAAGCTTTGTGTATGTAGGGCCGGCCGCCAAAGGCAGGCAATTATGGCTCCGGGACAGGGACAAACTCCGAAGTACACCAGTGCCGGGTTCGGACGGAGCAACTCAACCGTTCTACGCTCCCAACAGTCGCGGAATAGGTTTCGTCACTGGAGAAAGGTCTCTCGTAATCATTCCGAAAATTGGTGATTCGCCACTCACCATTGTCGATGGCGGTCTGTATCCGTTAGGAGCGTCCTGGGGCGGTGACGGGTATGTGTATTATGCGACGGCAAGCGGATTGATGCGGCGGCTGGCCGCTGGAGGGGGCGACCCGGAACAAATCACTACTTCGGAGCCATCCCGCCTCGATGAGATCACCCACGGATGGCCGGACGTGCTGCCTAACAGCAAAGGCGCATTATTTACAATCCTCAAGGATCACTCGCCGGACCAGATTGCCGTGGTTAACTTTTCTACGGGTCAGGTCCGTATTCTCGTAGAGGGTGCCCTCGGTCGTTACGCTGAGTCGGGTCATCTGATTTACGTACGAGAGGACGGTGGTCTAATGGCTGCAAGGTTTGATCAAGACCGACTTGTACTCAGCGGACAAGGGGTCCTGCTAAATGACCAATTGTCAGACGACTCCTCTCCCGATCTTGCAATAGCGAGAACCGGGCGATTGCTCTATATCACCAGGCCTCCCTATACGCGGGAACTGGTTTGGGTTGATCGGACCGGTACATGGGCTTCGGTCGATCCAGATAATCCAATCCATGGCATGAGATATGTTGTCTTGTCGCCCGACAACACAAGTGTCGCTTTAACATCATTCCTCCGGCCTCCAAGCGACGACAGCCAAATATGGACGAAAAAACTGCCACACGGTCCACTTGCACAACTGACCTTTGAGGGCGCAGTCAATATGCGCCCGTCGTGGTCGCCGGATGGCCGATCAATAGTCTTCATTTCAGACCGCGGTGAAAATCGCGATGTGTGGATCAAACGCGCCGACGGAACTGGAGAGGCCGAAGTCCTCTTGGATGACCCGGAGGTCATCGACGAAGCGTTTTATTCGCCAAATGGGGAATGGTTGGTGCATCGACGCGGCAAAGTACTGGGTGCGCGTGACATCTTTGCGATTCCAACAAATTCGGACGCCCGGGCGATACCCTTGGTGACGTCAGATTTTGACGAAGTAGCGCCGGCGCTTTCCAGCGATGGACGCTGGTTAGCATACGTATCGGACCGTGCCGGCCAGGCCAACGTCTATGTCAGACCGTTCCCGGCTGCGGACACTGAGACGCAGGTGTCAGTGAACGGAGGGCAACAACCGGTTTGGGCACGCAATCGGCCGGAACTGTTCTATCTAAATGACGCTGGAGAGATGGTGTCTGTGGAGGTGTTGCCTGGTACCGAATTCCGGACTGGGGCTGAGCAAGTCTTGTTTCTCGCCACCGCTTACAGAGCTGATTTCTACCATGCGGCATACGATGTAACCGCCGATGGTGAGCGGTTTGTCATGATTCGTAATTCTGATAGCGGATCCTTTGAGGAACAGCTCATCGTCGTTGAAAATTGGCACGAAGAATTGGAACGTCTCGCGCCAGAAAATTAGATTTGTGGAGCCACCAACGGCTGCTTGTGGCCGTTAGCGGACGTTCAAATCAGGTTGTTTTAGTGCCCTCGAACGCCCGGTATCGTTGAAAGCAGCTTATCGACCAGGACGAAAGGCCTCTTTACCCTCGAGAGCGGTCATTCAGCTAGAATTGGTCTGCACGACCGCCACTGACCCAATCCGGCCGGCCATGAGTATCTTTCCGAATTGACAAAATTCCCTGTCAGCGGATCATTGATGCTGCGACAAAGGCAAACCTGACCAAAGTCAGGGGCGCAAAGCCACGGGTCCTCGCTTCCTCCGAGTAGCCTCCCAAGACTCCCCGAAGGACCCAAGATCGCCGAGCTGCAGTCGTAATCCGGAAAAAAGTTGCATTTGCAGCAAGGAGATACAAATGAATCGGTACATGATGCATTTCCTCGTTGGCTTGGTGATAGCGCTCGGTTTGGCGATATCGGGTGCTGCATCGGCCGACGCTGGCAAGAATGGATGTTCAATTCAAGGTACCTGGTATGGAGTGAATAACTTCGATGATAAACAGCTCACCGGGTGGGTCGTGACCGCCAGCGGGAAGACGGAGCACCAGGGTTTTAATGTCCTTGAGTATCCGACTTATAAAGATATAGCACTCGGTGGCATGTTCCCGACGGCCCATGACACTTCAGCGAATCGAGGAGTATGGAAGCGTACGGGTGGGAATACGTTCAAATACTCGTTTATGACTATCGTCGTTGACGTGAATAATAACCACTTGTACTCAATGCGCACCTCGGGAGACGTAGTGATTGGCAATAACTGCATGAGCGAAACAATCACTGCGACCTTTGACTTCTTCTTCCCAAACGACAATACATTTGAGGACGAACCGTTCTATTCCGTAACCCCGCCAGATCCGCACTACGGCTACCGTTTTACCCTCGAATAGGATTATAGCCCCGGCCTCGTGCCGGGGTTTTTTTAGGGCATTTAATTCCGACTTTCAATAGCCCAAGTCGTGTAATCGGAGGGTGTCTCTGATTTTCTTACGTCGGCTAATGGCCGTTCTGAGACGGCCGCCAGGAATAGTGAGGAGCGGCTCCTAAAGTCCGCATAGCCGCCAGTCGAGGGATCTGAGGTAAAATGTCGGCTACTGACCCTATGTATGGACTCCCCCAACCCAGTTGCCTAGGTTGGAGGTCGACCAAAACCCAAAAGGGAGCCCATACATGCGTTATTCAACAACAGTCGGGGTCGACTTAGCAAAGAATGTTA
>Ga0316192_10002763_pt1 | contig 12827 bp, 9 predicted proteins | sample MerIslwburrow_MG_FD_204931 | JGI IMG/M metagenome (GOLD analysis project Ga0316192, IMG submission 204931) | Coastal sediment microbial communities from Maine, United States - Merrow Island worm burrow | ecosystem: Environmental > Aquatic > Marine > Coastal > Sediment | place: USA: Maine...
TTAGAGTATTTCTCATCTACTTTGTCCCATGGCACCTGTTTCGATAACTCCACCCATCTATTAGCGCTTCGCAATTTGCCACCAAATGGTAAATAAAACTCCTCGAATAAGGGCTCTTTTTCTCCAGATTTTTGATACATCTTTGACTCCTGGTGCAAGGGTTTTCTGCCGTTTTAAGCTTTCCTCGTGCACCTAATCTATCTGATTTTACACCTAAATCCTTTAGTGATTTGTGTTTGAAGCTTTGTCAGCAGGCCCTAATTATTTATATCTTTTGTAAATGTCATTCGTTCATTGTCGCATCATTTGACACATAAATCAAACAGTAACACTACTATTGAATGTTATAAGTTTTCATTTTATTAAAAAGAGTTTTACGACTCACCCCCAGCGACTCAGCAGTTTTGGTTTTACTACCTTCAAACATTGTAAGGCGCTCAATGATCAATTGACTTTCAATTTTTCTTGTAGCGCTTTCTACAATACTATGAAGATCAGAGCCAATGGGTGCTTCACAATCTATTTTCCCCACACTCTTAATACGCTCGGGTAAATCTTCAATCACCACATTTCTTCCTTGAGCCAATACCATCAAGCGATAAATCGTATTTTCCAATTCTCTCACATTTCCCGGCCAAGGATAACACTGCAGGGCCTCTCTTACTTCTGCAGAAAATCCTGTCACCCCCAAATTTTCTTTCTGACTAATTTTATCAAAAAAATAATCAATCATAAGATCCACGTCACCCAAACGCTCTCTCAAAGGTGGCAACTCAACACACAACACACTCAAGCGATAAAACAAATCTTGCCTAAAATTTCCTTCAGCTATTTCTTTCTCTAAATCTTTATTACAAGCCGCCAGCACTCTCACATTTATTTTTTTCAATTTATCTGAACCTACCGGAGTCACTTCACCTTCTTGCAATACCCGTAAGAGTTTGACCTGAGCTTGTAAAGGCATTTCAGATATCTCATCCAAAAAAATGCTTCCCCTGTCTGCACGCTCAAACACTCCTACATGATCTTTATCTGCACCCGTAAATGCGCCTTTAGCATGACCAAAAAAAGTAGACTCTATCAAATCAAAGGGTAGGGCTCCACAATTCACCGCTTCAAAACGTTCTGAAGCACGTGGCGAGGCAAAGTGCAGGGCTTGAGCCACCATCTCTTTACCCGTTCCACTTTCACCTGTTATCAACACGGGACCGTCAACCGCCGCTAAACGATCTAAAACATGCAACACATCATTCCAACTGGACGAAGATCCTATCAATTTTTTGAAATGATAACGTTCCTTCAGTTGATTTTCTAATGTGACTACCTGTGATGACAAATGTCCCATTTTTAAAGCCTTGGAAATGATCAACAAAAATTCATCATTGTCAAAAGGTTTTGTCACATAATGAAATGCCCCCAAACGCATAGCTTCTACAGCCGTTTTAACCGTGGCATAGGCTGTCATCATCAACACCTCAACATTGGGCATTGTTTCTTTGAAATGCTTCAAAAGATCAAGGCCACTTTTTCCTGGCAAAGCCAAATCCGTCACAACAAGATCCCACACACCCTCGTCCGCCAAGTTTAGGGCTTCTTCCATAGAATTAGCTGCCATCACCTCATGCCCTGCATCTTCTAACAAAGCTGAAATAATGAGGCAAATTACTTTTTCATCGTCCACCAGAAGAATTCGACTCATCTAATTATCCTTCACTATTTATTAATGGGCAACAAAATTTCAAAGGTCGTCCCTTGACCCAGTTTACTACGCACATTTAATTCGCCACCATGTTTTTCAATGATACTTCTGCAAATGCTAAGACCCAACCCTGTTCCTTGGTCATTCATCCGTGTCGTAAAAAAAGGTTCGAATATTCTATCAGTTAACGACTCTTTTATCCCCGGACCATTATCAGTAACTCCCAAACGGTACTGCAAGGCCGCTACAGATTTAACTCTTTTAGTTGAGGCGCCTTCCAACTTCAATTCAACAATGATTTTGCCATCTGATTGTAGGGCTTGATCTGCATTCTGTAAAAGATTCAATAAGACCTGTTTGAATTGATCCGGATCACACACCGCTTCTGTACAACGGTCATCCAAATCCAATTCAATCAACAGTTTTTTTTTTAATCGAAAGGGCTCTACAATATTATGAATCAGTTCCAACAAATTCACACGTTGAAACGTAGGAATCGTAGGACGCACTGAAGTCAACAAACCCTCTACCACCTTGTTGATGCGATCTACCTCTTCCATCACATTGCTTAGTAGATCACGGCTTTTATCCCCTTCTTCAAAACGCTTCATCACAAATTGAATAGAAGAACGAATAGAGGTGAGTGGGTTACGTATTTCATGAGCGGCCGCCGCCGCCAGCTGACCTGCCATGGCCAACTTTTCTGCTCTGTGAAAACTTTCCGCCACTTCCTGACTTCTTCGGTGCATTTGTGCAGTAGCCAATGTTGCCCCAAGATAATTGACAAGAGTTTTAAGAACCTCAACCTGTTCGTTGCTCAATTTTTTTCCACCAAACACCATGAAACCTGTCAGACGATTAAGGTTAAGTAAAGGAAATACCCATTCGGCCGTCCAACTAAGCCAACGCTCTCTTTCTCCTGCCCCAAAACTTCTAATGAGCGACGTTTCGGCATAAATATTCACCTGCCTTCGATTGGCATTCATCCATGAAATCAATTTGTCTGAAAACGAGTATCCCACCTCTACTTGATGGGGGAATCCCTTCACCACCACTGGACTATAAACAGTAGCATCTTCATCAAGAGTAAAAAGTGCCGCCCGTGGAATTTTAAAAGTTTCCGATAGGGTATTAACAGAATAATTTTGAATTTGATCTGCAGCCGTCAACAACCCCAATGAATGACGGAAAGATTTAACTATCTGATTCGTATTATCTGAACGTTTGCCGAGAAATGAATCAAAAAAATGTTTAAGTGAACGGCCCTCGGTCACGCCCTAGGTCCCTTAATTACTGCCCCACACTATCTTCAGGAAAGCCAGGTAAAACATCAGACAGCATCAAAATCCATTGGTTCATTTCATTTTTTGTTTTCTTAATTTCATCTTCATGCACATGAAATTCATCCCCTTTACGCGAGAAACTTCTACGGTAAATAAGATGTTCTTTGAATTTTTTACCATCACATTCTTCAAAATCTTTTTTTTCTAATTTTTTGAAACGTCGTTCTTCTTTAATTTTCCCTTTAGCTATTTTTTTCTTTACGATACGAGGCTTAGCTATTGTGAAAAAATCTTCGTTTGACTTTTCCAAACCACCCTTATCCTCTTTACGTACTGTCACATCAGACAAACCTTCAACAAACAAAGTAAGGTTATTTGAATATCTAGATGGTCTCTTGAAAATAAAGATCACATCTCGAACTTCACCTCTTCGAAATGTCTTTTTGCCCATGTCAATATAATCAATGTACTTGCTTTTATTTTTAGCCTCTACCATTTGTTGAATCTTTTTATGAGACTCACAATAGATCAATTCATATTCTTGATCCAAACGTTTAAAATCACTTTGAAGCGTTACCGCAAGGGGCACATTTCTATCATCCTTTGTCACATTCGTCAAACGGGCTGTGATAACCCAATACGCATTTTTTTCTCCTGTCACATTATCATCAACGACATACTCCACAGGAGCTTCAACATCGATAATGACATGCTTGATACGAGGCAAGGCCTGTAAACTCAGACAAATTGAGATAAATGACAACATTAAAATGATTCGAGCTTTCAAATCTGACCTCCCATTTTTTGTGAAATTGGATTATACCAGATCACTTATTTTTGTCTATTTTTTGGCCTTTTATCAGAAATATTTTTAATCGTTCAAATAATACTGGGTATTTAACCATTTTTTTGGGGTTTTCAGCCTTTTCCTTGCGCTCTAATTCTTCAAGAGCCCCCTTCCAGATCTCTGAATCTGCAAAGAGAGCCAAACGAATGATTTCTAGGTAAGGATTCATTGCCTTATGTTCTTCCGTTAGAGAAGGCCCACCTACCTTCAACAATTTCCATAAAGCAGGATTCAAACCCACATCTCGATCCAAAGCCGTGTACAAATAAATTTCTGCCAAACGATGACATATGACAAACCGTGAACCATCTTGTGGGATCTGATCTATCACATTTTCAATAGTTCTTAATACTTTTTTCCGACCTTCTCCTTTATCTTTATGGTGAATCATGACCCAGAGTAATTTGAGAGGAAATCTCATGTGGGCATATTCAACTCGAGAAGAAAAAAAATCATTGAAGATAATATGATGTTCTTTTATCAGAGGCAACAATATTCTTTTGAGCTCCGGATCCCTTTCCACTATCTCAAAAATAAAAACGTCTGATTCGCCTTTTTTTACATGATGACGTAACAAATCAATTGCCCAGCGCCTGACATCTACAGGTTTCATTGAGTGACCTGCTAGTGGGTAACGATCCACCCCTTGTTGCCCTTGATACCTATCCCACTTTCTATACAAGTCCCATGCTAATTGACCATAAATCATTGAGGCATTTCCATAATGCGGAGCTTTTTTCCAAATATCTTCGGCATGCTCCACTGTTTTCTGACGAAATTTCAGCCCCAGTTCCCCTTGTTGATTAGCCGCATTTCTCCTAAGCGACAAACACTTATTCATCCATTCCAATGAACGAGCATCAACCCAATGTTCTCCATTTTCAAACAGTGCCTTTTCTAAGGGTTGAAGGTGCTTATCTGCAAAAGCTAACGAAGCTGTCTCCTCCATTTCACTCAATCGGCAAAGACCTTGAATGCGCTTATAACTTATAACAGAACCTTTAAAACATAAAGCAACAATCACCAACACCACAATAGCCGATGCGGGGCCGGCAAACTCTTCAGGCCACACTTTTTGCTTGTCGTAGCGATAGTTTTTTGTTTTGAGTTCTAAATAAGCAGCTCCTGAAAACACCAGCACCCACAACAAACGATGTTCAAAATAATGAGGCGCCACCGACACAAAAGAATGCAAGGACAGCCCTACCGCCACACACAACAAACATTTGGCCATTTGGCCAGCCTCTCCCTGCAAACGTGTGTGTCTGAGCAAGATCACCATCATCGCTATAAATAAAGACACCCCTAAAAAAAGTCCTGCCACTCCCGTATCAAACAAAAAAGAAAACAAACTACTGTGAGGGTGAATATCGGCCGCAACCGCATTAACATGAGCGTGGTACTCTTTATCTCTATAGGCCGATGATTGTGCCACATAAGTTCCTGGACCAAAGCCCATAAACATACGCTTCCATTGAGGACGATCTTGTTCTTCATTTAGCTTTCTGCCTAAGGTTATGCTACTTGGAATAGGCACTGTTTCTTTATCAAAAACTGCACGTAACACTCCCCGCCACATCAAAGGTCTCATTCCTGATGAGGTGTCATAGACAAATGACTTCCCCTTAAACATACTTTTTTGAAACGATCGTTGATTAAAGCTCAAATACAAACAGATAAAAAGGCTCAACGAAAAACCAATGCAAAAATAAAAACTACGACGCAAACCCATGTAGGAAAAAAGATACATCCCCAAAGGCACCAAAAACAACACCGCCCAGGCCGCCTTAGAACCTGAGGCCAACACCGCCAGCACAAGAAAAACCAACAAAAACACAGGTACTTTTACCCACTTAAAGTGACGTGCCGCCAATGCAGCAACCGTAATAGGCATAAGGAATGAAGCCAAAATATTTCCATTAAAAAAAGGATATCCCAAACCACTAAAAAATGCGGCCGATCTGAGATGAGCCACATTCACATAGGAAAGATCTTTTTCTTGAACAAACGAATAGATCTGATAAACAAACGCCACCACCACCGCGGCACTCATCAGCAATATTGCCCGAGATATATAAGTTTTACCCTTCGGGTGTTGCCACAACATCAATGCCGCCATGGCCCACACAAATAAAGCCAAATCTCTCACAATGGGTAACACGGCAAAATGTGATTGAGCCGAATAAATCGCTGAAAATATTTGGAAAACCATATACATTGAAAAAAACAAAAACAACACACTACGCGTTGTCAAACGAAAAGCTTTAAATCCTCCTGTCAACAACAGCAGCAAGGCCAACACCATCGCCCCCACCCAAAGAAACAAATCTCGCCACAGAAAATGTATCGATAAAAAATCTTGAGGCACACAAAGAGCCAACAAACCAGGAACAAATACAAGAGCCACAAATAAAGAAACAAATACTAGAGGCTGGCAATCGTATATCTTCTCTTTTATTTCCGACCATTCAAACACAAAAACAACTCCAAAAAAAAACCCGTCTAATTGTAGACGGGTTTTTTGAAAAAATCGGTTCAAATTCTCTATTCAATCAAAACTTCTCCTGTTCCAGTAGAACCACCGTTTCCGTCAGGAGGGCCATCCATTAAAGAACTGGCAGGATCTTCATCATTATCGTATGCAAATCTACCACCATCGTAACTTTCCCATGAAACATGTCCGTCTAAAAACAACAGATTGTATCCTTTATTATGATTACCCGCTTTGTCTGCTGCCACTGGAGTACCCGTTGCATTTTGGTTGCGCAAAGGATATTGACCATCATCTGTGTTCCTATAAATATAAGAGGTTATTCCAACATCAAAATTTCCTTGCACTGGATCAACCTCAAAAGGAGGGACTATTTGTTCATCTGCTTTCGTAGGGCAAACCAATAATTCCGAATTATCTAAAGTTGACCTACGCCCCATATACAGACACTCAATAAATTTTTCTCCATCTGTATTTCCTGCGGCATGATCTTTTCCAGCTATCTTATCTTGTTTACTTGCACCAGTACTATATCTGGGATAATATCTCCTACGACCTTTTCCACTGAAATACAATTGCACAGCCAAGCCAATTTGCTTGAGATTGTTACCACATACGGCAATATTCGCATTTTCCTGCGCAGAAAAAACTGCCGGTAACAACAAGGCGCCCAACACTCCAATAATGGTGATCACCACCAATAGTTCGATCAAGGTAAACCCCTTGAGTAGTCTTTTTTTCATATGCTATTCCTTTCCGAATAAAGTATTAATTTATAGATGTTCCCATATTAACAAATAAAACAGAAAGCACTAAACATAAAATTAACTTTTAGTAAAGATTAACATTACCTCTTTAATCTCTAACTAATTCAAATAAAAAAAAGAGGCCTGTAGCACATGTTGTATCTAAAAGACCTCTTTTACTGCTTTTATTCCACTAAAAGTTCACTACTCCCTGTAGAACCTCCATTTCCATCGGCAGGACCATCCATTAAAGGTGAACTCAGATCTTGATCGTCAAAAAATCCAAAAGTTCCAGAATCATAGGACTCAAAAGAAACATGACCATCTAAAAACAATAGGTTGTAACCTTTTCTATGATTTTGAGCTCTATCGCAGGCCACTGGGGTTCCTGTCGCATTTCGATTTCTAAGGGGATATATCTCCGTATTTCGAAAAAGATAAGCCGAATCCCCCACATCATAATTTCCTGCGTCTGTCACAGAAAAATCTGGAGAAATGTACATATCGGCCACTGATGCACAACTCAACAATTCTGAGTCATGTAGGGTCGGTTGACGCCCCATATATAAGGTTTCTATAAATTTTTCACCCGCCGAATTAGACGCATAATGCTCTTTCCCTGAAACTGTGGGTTGACTGGAACTTACTGTTGGAAAATATCTTCTTTTTCCTTTTCCATTTTTGTACAAATGCACAGCCAAACCAATTTGCCTGAGATTACTGCTACAAGCAGCAATGTTAGACGTTTCTATTGCTTCGAAAACAGCCGGCAAAAGTAAGGACCCCAAAACACCAATAATGGTGATCACCACAAGCAATTCAATTAAGGTAAACGCCTTACGCGCCCTTTTTATAGGTAATTTCATATTATTTCCTTTTGTAAAAGAATTGTGAGTACGTAAATTCGCTACAAAGGAAGAGTCGTATGACATTCCATTAACCGTAAAGACCCAATCTTTAATGGTGGAGATGTAAGAACGTGAACTTATTAAAACAAGAACGGACAGAAAAAATATAGATAATAGCTTATAACCAATTCCCGCTTCTCAGAGTTTCTCATTCTCTCTCTTCCTCGCGCAAAATCTAATTTATCACATCATAGGCCAGACCTCCGTATTCTCCATAAAATCGCTAAAAAGCCAGTATTAAATCAAATATCAAAATAAGTATCCTTATTATACTACATATTTTCTTGACTTCAAATAATCAACAAATGTGGTTGCTGACCACAACGCTATCACAGGATGAAGTACATAACGAAATCGAATAGATCCCCAGACCACCATTACAGTAATGACCATAGACAACACGAGTACTAAAGCAAGCCAATAATATGGCTTTTTCTTGATAATAGAAAAGAAAAAACCTAGTAACAGCATTGAATTGAGCAAAATCAACACCCCTTTGAATATTTTCAAAACAATGGTATCCGCCTCAAAAAATACACTGGGTGAAAAGAATTTCACCACTTTCCAAAAAACTATTTGCGACATCCCCAATACACCAATATGTTTCACTTCGTCAATAGCTTTTTCCTTCCAATAATCATAACTAGCCACTTCTCTCTTATTAGGTTCTGACTTCAAATAATCTAGCGTTGGGGAAATAAGGTGTTCTGGTTTAATGTACAAACCTTTACGACTTTGTCGCAACTCTCTACGATTAGACACATAAATATCATACGTCGAATGTGAAGAGACAACAATCCAACTTCCTAGAACAACCTTATTTCTCACACTCCATAAAAATACAGGCAACATAAAACACAAAGAAAACAAAACAAGTGGTTTTAAAATATGTTTTTTGTTTTTAGAAAACACATACAACAACCACAACACAACAATCAATGGTAACAACATTGGCTTGGCTAATATAGAAAATCCCAAGACAATGCCAGACAAACAATAACGCTCCTTCAAAACCAGCAACAGACTAAAACAAATCAAAACCGCACAAATATTTTCCTGCATCAATTCAACTTGATTAAGCCACCAATAACTTTCTAACATCACGAAAACTGCTGCCACAATACCTGCCAAACGACTGTGGATTTTGGAAACTATCAGAAATGCCAACAACACCATCAAGGCACCCAAAATATTCTGTAATACGTATCCTACTGCAGTAGACGATCCACCAAATAGATAAAACACTGACAAGGCCATCGGATACAAAGGAGCTCTTCTAGCTCGTTCTCCAGGGAACCCATAAAAATTATTTTTTAACAGGCCTTGAGCAAGTTCATGATAATTCTGTTCATCACCAACAAGCTCACGATCATAATAGAAAAGAGTGGTAATAAAACCAGCGGCAAACGCAATCAAAAAAATGATCGTTCCCAATGACTTCTGGGATATGCCGCTGATTTTTATAAGACTTAAGCCTTGGCGGCTTTAGTTTTTTTAGCCGGTTTCTTCTTAGCAGGCAGTGCTTTTTTCAACGCGGCTGCCTTGTCTGTTTTCTCCCAAGAAAATTCTTTACGTCCGAAGTGTCCATAAGCCGCTGTTTTCGCATAAATAGGTCTTTTGAGTTTGAGCATTTTAACGATGCCTGTAGGTGTGAGGTCAAAATGTTTGTCTATCAACTTCACAATTTCTGCATCATCAATTTTAGCGGTTCCAAAGGTATCTACCCAAATTGAAAGAGGTTTGGCCACACCAATGGCATAACTCAACTGAACCTCACAACGATCCGCCAAACCCGCAGCCACAATATTTTTGGCCACATAACGTGCCGCATAACAAGCAGAGCGGTCTACTTTGCTGGGATCTTTACCACTGAAGGCACCTCCACCATGGCGACCCATGCCCCCATAGGTATCCACAATAATTTTTCTTCCGGTTAAACCACAATCACCGTGCGGCCCACCTAACACAAAACGACCTGTGGGATTGATGTGGTAAATAGTTTTTTTATCAAGATATTTTGCAGGAATCACTTTTTTGATAGCAGCAATCACATCTTTTTTGATCGTGGCATGTTTGACATCAGGATCATGCTGGGTACTGATCACAACGGTATGCACACGCTGGGGATTACCCTTCTCATCGTATTCTACCGTCACCTGACTTTTTGAATCGGGACGTAAATACTTGAGTTTTTTAGATTTTCTAAGTTTGGCCAAATACTCCACTAACTTATGGCTGTACATAATAGGCATAGGCATGAGTTCAGGGGTTTCGCGACATGCAAAACCAAACATCAATCCTTGGTCACCTGCTCCTTGTTCTTTATGAAGTCCGGCACCTGATGTGACACCCTGAGAAATATCGGGGCTTTGTTTGTCTACAGACAACATCACCGAACAAGTGGAGGCATCAATACCGTAAGCCCCATCGGTGTAACCTATTTTTTCTAAAGTATCACGAGCAATTTGGTTGTAATCGATAGTCGCTTTTGAAGTGATTTCCCCAGCAATCACCGCCACGCCTGTTGTGACCATTGTCTCGCAAGCCACACGGCTATGAGGATCTTGTGCCAATAACGCATCTAGAATAGAGTCAGAAATCTGATCTGCAACCTTATCGGGGTGGCCTTCTGATACAGATTCACTAGTAAAGAGATATCCCATAATGTTTTCTTTCTTTTTTATTTTCTTCTTTTCACTTAAAACGAATTTGTATTCTATAGATAAGTGCTGAAAATTTAACGACCCTCAAAATATTTTTCGACAATTTTAAGACTTTTTTCCGTTCCTCCACAAAGGGATTTTAAGACTTCTTTACTCTGCATCCCCATCCGAGAGGCTTTTTCAGGCTCCTGCAACAATTTTTTGATAGTAGAAAGCACATCACTTTCTTGCAAAACAGCCTGCATTTTCAACAGTAGCGTCATTTCTTCCTTCACATGATGAGTATAAGGTCCCACCACAACAGGGACCGAAAAACGGGCTGGTTCAAGAACATTATGCCCCCCCAAATCCACTAAAGTCCCGCCCACAAAAGCCAACTGAGCTTTTTCGTACAAGGCGGACAACACACCCATTTGATCCAACAATAAAAAACCCTTGGCAGGCATAGGCTTATTTTCACTCCACAACACATAGGGACAATTATTATTCTCTAACTCTTGAACAAAATAAGACAGTTTGTTGGGATGACGTGGAGCCAAGATAATCTGTAACTTCTCGTCTTCCCCTAACTGTTGGTACAGCTCAATAAAGGGCTTTTCTTCACTGGGATGCACACTGCCTGCCAACACAACGGCAAACGAAGGGTCAATACGTGAGGAACTATTTAAAGGTTCTGTTGTTTCTGTCAATAACATGTCGTATTTGAGAGGGCCTGTAATTTCTATCTTGTCTTCAGCTATTCCCAACTTTTTCAAACGGTTGGCAACAGCTTCTTCACGAGCTCCCCAAAAAACCACACTGTCATAAGCTTCTTGCAATAAACCCCATACTTTTTGGCTACGCCTGAAGCCTCGCTCACTCAATCGAGCACCTAACACAATTGTGGGAATTTCCATGGAGTTCAACAGTGCTTGTCTCGCAGGCCATAGATCCAATTCAGATAACAGATGAAGCTTGGGATGGCAACTTTTCATCCACTTTTTAACAACGGGCCCCCAATCAAACGGGGCCAACTGAACATGAGCAAAAGGAAATCTTTTTTTCGCCGCCGCACGACCCGTAGAAGTATTGGCCGTCACCACAATTTTTTGTTTAGGAAATTTTTGGTGAAATCGCTTCAAAAATTCTTCAACACCTATAATTTCACCCATACTGGCCCCATGTAACCATAGATCAACGTCGCCACCTGTAAAAGAAAAGCGCTCACCCACATGCGAACGCCAATGAGGATTGATCAATAAAAGTAACAACCACACAGGGGCTGTCAGCACAAGCAAAACGCCAATTAAAAAATCACGCAAGAATTATTCCGTTTTACCGTGACAATTTTTAAATTTTTTACCGCTGCCACAAGGACAGGGAGCGTTACGTGGTGTTTTAGGAGCGGCTTGAGCAGGTCGAGGAGCTGCTGCTGCCATTTGTTTTTGATCCGTCGCTGCTCCTTCAGAAAATTCTTCGTGCACGGTATCAAGAATCTGATACGAACTAGAAAGTTCTTCCTGCGCCTCCTCTTCGGCCACTTCTATTTTTAACAGAAGTGAGGTGACTTCTTGGGCATATTCTGCCAACATCACAGAAAATAATTCGTAACCTTCTTGTTTGAAAGCAACTTTAGGATCAATTTGAGCATAACCACGCATGCCAATCCCCGTACGTAGGTGATCCATGTCAGACAGATGCTCTTTCCAACGATTGTCTAGAGCATACAACAGCAGATAAGAAATTTGCAACTCCATTTGCTCTTGCCCTATCTTATCTTCGATCTCGGTGTAATTTGTTTCAACAATTTTCACCACTTCATCAACTAGTTGATCCGCATCGGTCTTTTCACTCTCAGACACCAAGTGTTTGACATCAAGATCCAGATAACGCCGACAATAATCAATAAAAGGTTGGGGGTCTCTATCAAGGGTACGAATTTCTTTGCTAAGACAACTATCTGCCACACTTTGCAAGGCATCTTCTACCAAACCCAGACTTTGTGATTTGATGTCCTTGTTTTCAAGAATATCCTGACGCAATTCGTAGATGTATTTACGCTGTTCATCTTTAACGTCATCAAACTCAATCAAGTTTTTACGAATGCCAAAGTGATGCTCTTCAACCTTCTTTTGAGCTTTTTCAATACTGCGTGTCACCAATTTACTTTCGATAGACTCATCTTCTGGAAGATTTTTGGCCATCATATTG
>Ga0316192_10002766_pt1 | contig 12818 bp, 10 predicted proteins | sample MerIslwburrow_MG_FD_204931 | JGI IMG/M metagenome (GOLD analysis project Ga0316192, IMG submission 204931) | Coastal sediment microbial communities from Maine, United States - Merrow Island worm burrow | ecosystem: Environmental > Aquatic > Marine > Coastal > Sediment | place: USA: Maine...
GATCCGCATCTGGAGTGTGGGGTGTTCCACCGGTGAAGAGGCCTATTCCATGGCCATTTTATTTGCGGAAGCCATGGAGATGGTAAAACAGCATTTTAATATTCAGATTTTCGCCAGCGACATAGACTCCCAGGCCATTGATTATGCCCGTTTGGGTGTTTATCCGGACAGCATTGCCGCGGATGTATCCCAGGAGCGCTTGAAGCAATATTTTTTAAAAGAAGACAATTCCTACACGCTCAGGAAACAGATCCGCGATATGATTGTCTTTGCCGTTCAAAACGTTATTAAAGATCCGCCTTTTTCAAAAATTGACCTCGTAAGCTGCAGGAATTTGCTCATTTACATGGATAATGAGCTGCAGAAAAAGGTCTTGCCGTTATATCATTACACCTTAAATCCGAATGGATTTCTGTTTTTGGGCACATCCGAGACCATCGGCGAGTTCACCAACCTTTTCCATCCCGTTGACAGTAAACAGAAAATCTTTAAGCGCAAAGAATTCTTTGTCGAACGCCCTGCCGATTATCCCGGCATTCCTTTTTACCACGGACCTAAATTGGATATTAGCGATGCAAAGAAGTCGCCGGTGGAGAGTGACATCCAAAATGTGGCTGAAAAAGTGATCCTTGAAAACTTTGCCCTGCCCGGGGTTCTAGTCAATGAGAAGTATGAAATTATTCATTTTATGGGTAAAACAGACAAGTATCTGGAAACTCCCGTTGGAAAAGCCAGTTTTAACATCTTGTCAATGGCGCGTGAAGGCCTGCGCTTCAAACTGGGCACGGCCCTGCATAACGCTGTCCTGCAAAAAAGGCTAACCACGTATAAAGCCCTTAGAATAAAATATAATGGTGTGTTTCGAACCATCGACCTGACGGTCAGGCCGCTGGTTGAATTTGCTGCGACCCCGGGTTATTTACTGGTAATGTTTGATGATAAAACACTTCCGGAAAAACCCTTCAGGAAAAATGGGGATAAGGTTGCAATGGAAGATACTGATCCTGTCATTGTGAGCCTTGAGCATGAACTGGAATCCACCAAGGAGAATCTGCAGACAACCATTGAAGAGATGGAAACATCCAACGAAGAGCTCAAATCGTCCAATGAGGAACTGCAGTCGGTTAACGAAGAACTCCAAAGCACCAATGAAGAACTGGAAACATCTAAAGAGGAACTCCAATCGACCAACGAGGAACTCGTAACGGTAAATACGGAACTCCAGAACAAAGTAAACGAATTGTCTCAGATGAACAATGACATCAACAATCTGCTCGGCAGTACCGATATCGGAACCATCTTTTTGGACGCCAGACTCAATATTAAACGCTTCACCCCGGCTACGACCAAAATATTTAATCTGATCCAGACGGATTTGGATCGGCCTATCAGCGATATCACGGCAAAAATAAGATATGACAATCTGGAAAAAGATGCCAAAAAAGTGCTGGACACGCTAGTCATCCAAGAAGCGGAAGTAAAAGGACATACAGGCAGTTGGTTTTCCATGCGGATTGCGCCCTACAGGACGATAGAGAACGTTATAGATGGTGTTGTGATTACCTTTGTGGATATAACGCGCATCAAACAGACTGAGGAAGCGCTGAGGGAATCCGAAAAACACTTGGGCATCTGGAACCGGATTACGGAGATCTTTCTGGCCATATCCGACGACGATATGTACGGCGAAGTACTGCAGGTTGTCTTAAAAGCCATGCATAGCCCCTATGGGATCTTTGGCTATTTAAATGAAGCCGGCGACAGGGTTGTTCCTTCCATGACCCGCGATATCTGGGATGAATGCCAAATGGAAACCAAGGATATCAATTTTCCGCACAGCTCCTGGGGTGATGTGATATGGGCCCGGTGCATTAAAGAAAAGAAAAGCATTGCTTCCAGCGGGCCCTTCGCCATCTCCGATGGACACATTCCAATCACCCGGGCCATGGCCGTGCCCATCATCCATCGCGAAGAAGCCATCGGCAATCTAATGGTCGGCAATAAATCCACTGATTATACCGATAAAGATATGAAATTATTGGAATTAATTGCTGCCCACATCGCTCCGATTCTGCATGCCAGATTGAAGAAAACAACCCATGAAAAGCAGCGCAAGCAGACTAAACAGTAAAGATGTCAAAGCAGTTTCTTGGCCGCTTATTGGTGGGTGGCGTTTTATGACATTTTTAGCGCCGTTTGAAATCAGCAATCACCCGGCGGGCGGCGTTGTGTCCCGGGGCACCGGAGACACCGCCGCCGGGATGGGCACCGGATCCACAGAGGTAAAGGTTTTCAACGGGGGTTCGATACTGGGCCGCCCGGGGATGCGGCCGCAGGCTGAAAATCTGGTCCAGGTCGTGGCGCCCGTGGAATATATCAGACTCAGTGAGCCCGTAAATCGTTTCCAGATCGAGTGGGCTAAGCATCTGGCGACCGACAATGAGATCCGGCAGATTGGGCATTGAGCGGGCCATATATCCAATGATGTCATCGGCCACATCATCCTTGATGTCATCCCAGTTCACCCCATCGGCCAGGCGATAGGGATAATATTTGGCCAGTATGCTCATGACATGCCGGCCGGCCGGGGCGAGACTGTCATCTACGGTGGACGGAATCGTAATCTCCAGGCGCGGCGCCTCGGGCAAATGACCTGCGGCGGCAGCAAAAAAATTGGCCTCCAAACCGGCAACATCCGGAAAGATGCAGATATCAGAGCGGTGCCAGGGCCCTGCCTCACCCGGCGCAAAAAACCGGATGTCCGGCAACCCCTCGAGAGCCAGGTTAATACGCAGCGAACTGTGCCCCATCCGAATTTGCCGGATGTCCTTGACAAATTCCGGATCCAAATGATCAGGATCCAAAAGCTTGAGAAACGTGCGTTTCGGGTCCGTATTGGCCAATACACAGCGGCTGCTGATGATTTCGCCGCTTTCGAGCTGCACCCCGACGGCACGTCCTTTTTCAACCAATATTTTTGCAACGGATGCTGCGGTCCGAATATCCGCTCCTTTTGATCGGGCAAAATTCGCCATCGCCTGGGTGATGCCGCCCATACCACCCCTTACCAATCGCCAGGCACCCGGCTCGCCGTCCAGTTCGCCAATGGCCATGTGAAAAAAAGGAATCGCCGAACCCGGCTGATGCAGACTGGCATAATTGCCGGAAAAACAGGCGGACGCGTACATACTTTTAATCATGGGGCTGTCAAACCAGCGTTCGATGAGATCAAAGGCGCTGCTGGTTAACATTTGGAGCAATCGGTGTCGCAAATCCGGAGAAAGCCTGCGAATATCCAGGCCCATCCGGGCGAATGCCGCCAAATCCAATAAACCGGCATCCAGTTTAGGCGGTTCCCGCAGCATCTGGTTTCGAACCACTTGGCCGACCGTCTGAACCATGGCATCGAACTGCGTCATGGCGTCGAAGTCGACGTTGGAAAACCGCGCGACTTCCTTACGATCGTGTTTCTCATCACCGCATAAAAACAGGAAGTCATCTCCGCAGACAGCCAGGGTGCCGTCCATGCGGATCATCTCAAACCCGTGCTGTTTAAGTTCAAGGTCCCGGATGACCTCCGACCTTAAAAGGCTGACGACATAAGAAACAGTAGAAATCCGGTACCCCGGTTTAATTTCCTCGGTTACCACAGCACCACCAACCACCGGCCGCCGTTCCAACACAACGGTTTTGAGTCCGGCTTTTGCCAGATATCCCGCGGCTGTCAATCCGTTGTGTCCGCCGCCGACAATGATGGCATCATAAGTTTCATTCATATCTAATTTAAGATTTTCCCAAGCTTGTCTATCGTATCCTGGGGGGTTTCACCGAAAAAATCCGCTCCGATTCTCTTGGCCCAATGGTCGGTAGCCACCGCTCCGCCCACCATGGTCTTGACCTTGTCACGCAGACCGGCTTCTTTCAACGCTTCCTCCAGTTTTTTCTGGCCGATCTGGGTCGTGGTCATCATGGCCGATGAACCCACCACATCGGCCTTGAGTTCCTGAGCCTTTTGCACAAATTCACCAATCGGGACATCCCGTCCCAGATCATGAACCTCATAGCCGTGGACCCGCAACATGGTCACGATGATGCCCTTGCCGATGTCGTGAATATCGCCTTCAATGGTGCCGATCACGATGACGGCCAGTTTCTGCTGCTTTTGGTCCTGGGGCAAAGCGGCTTCCAGGATCTCAACCGCCGCCGTCATGGCTTCGGAGGCAATCAGCAGCCCCGGTAAAAACACTTCCCCCCGATCAAAGAGGTCGCCCATTTTGCGGATACCCTCGGAAAAACCTTCATTGATCATATCGAGCGGGTCCATGCCGTCCTCTATGGATTTTTGGGCGATTTCTTTGGCCGCCTCATCCTCCAAATCCAAAATGGATTGGGCGGCTTTTTTAAACCATTCAGTTTTTTCCATTCACTGACCTCTTTTGTTTTTAATTAATGGGTCACTCCGCACTTTTCACGATCCGCTTCAGTTCCCTGATGAGGTCTTCCGGCAAGGGTTTCGGTTCGTGGGTTGTTAAAAGTTCGGCGGCCTTTTGGTTGGCAGATTGAATCAGGCTTTTTGATCCTCTTTTTTCCCATGCTCCTCGCATGCGGCGATCGATGATCGTTGCCTGAACCTGCTCCGTCTCCAAATGCTTGAGGGTGTGGCGCTGTGTTAAAAAGTTATTTCCGATGCCGACTTTCTTGATCAGGTCCACACCCATCAGCTCATCATCCAGGGAAACCCCATTCACTATTCTCTTCACCATGGCGGCAATCTCATTGTCGATGACCAATTGGCCGAAGCTGAAGGTCATGCCCGCCTCGAGCATGCCCGCACCATAAATGAGATTGGCTCCTGCCAGAGCAGCGAGCAACGCGCTGATGGTCTTTTCGTGTCCTGCCTGGGCATCGGATATCTTTGCATCCGCCTACCCACCGGCCACATAGCTGGGAATGCCGTAGTAATTCGCCAGATCGGCCGCACCGGCACTGATCATGGCCATCTCCGGTACCCCCACCACAGCGGTTGCCTGTTGCATGTCAAGGGTTGTCGAGGAACTGCCGTATATGACAGGGGTTCCCGGATTTGTCAACTGGGCCAGAATTATTCCGGCGAGTACCTCGGCATTATGCATGACAAGGGCACCCGAGATGGAAATCGGGCTCGATGCGCCGGCCATAACCATACTGAGAACATTGATGGGCAGCCAGTGTCTGGCCGCCTCGATAATGACTTCGGCACTCGATTCAATAATCTGCAGCGGGCTGGTCGGACAGACACCGAAAGATACAATCGGTCGCTCTTTTAATTTATCCAGCCCTCCGGCAACGGCTGCAGCCATTTCGATCAACAACTTGGTTCGGGCCCCATCTTCAGAATCTGATGCATAATGTTTGGAGCAATGGATTAAACCGGCTTCGAGCATGTGAAGATCAGCGGACGAATCGGGTTTATCGCGCGCCGTCACCGGCGCTGTCAGGATATCCATGTGCGTTAGTGCATCCGTCAGGCGTGCGATCCGGGCCACATCTTCTTTGGTGGACTCCCGAATTTCACCGGTCTTTAAATCCTCTGTCAAGACCCCGACGCCAAAGGTGGTAAACCCTACCTGCTTGCCGCCCATCATAAAATCATTTTCAGGGTCACGTCCGGCCAGCAGAATATGGCTGGGACACATGGATATGGCCTGTTTGACGATATGATCCGGAAATCTGACCACCCGGGTTTTTTTATTCACCCAGCAACCGCCGTCATGCAGAATATCCAGGGCTTCATCGCAGTCCACACTGACGCCGGTGGTTCGCAGCACATCCCCGGTAGCGGCGTGAATTTTATCCAGACCATCCGCCGTAAACGTCCTCAAGCCCCAGCCGGTAGTCATTTCAGTCGCAGCTACCGTGCTTTTTCGCATTTTTTGCCCTCCTTTCTTTCGATCGATTATTTTGTAAATTCAAGCTTGGATTTAAACAGATTTACCGAGTTAAGTTCGATATCCAGCAGTTCCGCAATCCGGCTTTTGGCGACAATCCCACTGGCACCGTCGGCAATCATGGGCAGGGTCGCAATATCCAGATCCTGCCGGACCTGATGCATCACTTCTTCATCGGTTAATTCGATGACATTTATTCCGAGCTTCCGGGCCACATATTCTTTGGCTTCCGTGATCTTCATCCTTTGGGTCAGTTGCATCCAAGCCACCAGATCTCCGGCGGTTCGGATGCCTCCCATCCCGGCAGCCATTATGTGGGCGACAGACATCCCGAATGGATCGCCGACGCCAAGCTACAACCCGTCCGCTTTTCCGATCTCAACCAGGGCCTTTGCGGCCCTGGTCGTGCAATCGATGGGCGTTGACTCGTACATGGGCAGCCCGCAAACGCCCATGCCCACATTGGGGTGGACCGGAATGCCGGCAACCTTGACGGTCTCCTTCACAAAGGTGACCGCGCGCGCCAGGTTCCAGGGAGTTGACTTGGCGGCTTTGACATTGACGGCCGGGCCGAAAATATCTGCACCGACCGCCTCGGCCATCTTAACCTGGTCGTGGGGATACATACCGGCCAACCGAGCGCCGTCAAAGGTAATCTCTCCATGCAGGCCCAGCACAAATTCACTGGACATCCCCAATTCAATCGCCATGTTGGGAGCGATTTTTTTTAACTCCCGGATGGCCTCCAGGGCGGCGAGAAAATCCGCATCCCCGGCGGAAGCGGCGGTATCGAAGTTAAACCCGTCGCAGCCCACTTCATACAGATTGCGGGCGACGAAGACGAGATCGTTTCTCAGTTGCTCGGCGGCCGCTTCCTGGGTCTCCCGGGCCTCGCTTATTTTGCCGGCAGGCAGCAATTCGGATGGGTTCGGAAAGGCGCCGTCCGGTTGAAAGTATAGACCCAGGTTCGGCTGGGTTCCATAAATCAAGGGGACGGTTGTGGCCTGATTCAATGAATAATATTTTTGCTTCTCATAATTGACAATCGGTTTGACGGGCTTACAGCTGTAGTCGATGTGGCCAACGCCGGCCGTGTCCGCACAACAAACGCGTTCATAGGTCAAAACCGATTGCATATAGCTCATGGGAAGGGCCACACCGCCATCTGCCTGGTCGGCTATTGGCGTCATGGCAGCCCCGTCATCGGTGGTAATGACTTCTGCGCCCGGTTTGACGGCAACGATCCGGTTGGTGTCGGCAAAGATCTCAAAAAGCGCTTCCAGTTCATCAGGGGTCAATTCCGGTATTTTACCCCGGTCGGCAGCATCCCGGGTGCCAACCCGGATGTCCTCTTTAACCTGTTCCGCGGACATCTCAACCCGGGCACCGTCACCCATACGCGTAATGACTTTATTTTGCATGGTTCAACTCCTTTTTATTTAAGTTCTTCGTCCGCTCTGCGCATGATATCTTCGAGCTTACCGACCACATCATCAGGCAATGGGTTTTTGGGTGGGCCGGCCAGAATTTCTTCAACTTTTTTTCTGGCATTGTCATACACATCCGGCCGGCCCAGTTCGACCCACTGCTCAAATGTATTGCGGTCGCACAATTGCGGCATGATAAACTCGCTGCTGCGGCAGGCCCGGATAGTGCTGGCCTGACTCAGAAAATGACCGCCGGGTTTCACTTCTTTAATGTCTTCAAAGCAGTTTTTGGCTTCAGACATGTCCACCCCGTCTTTCAGACGTTTACACAAACAGGCGATTTCATCATCCACCACAATTTGTTCCAGCGTCATCATATTGCTGGTTTCAAGGGCACCGGGCCCCTGCACCAGGTCCACCCCAAGCATGACAAGCGGCAGTGTGGTAATCAGCTTCTCCATGACCGCCTGGGAACCATGATCCTTGGCTTCTGTCAGACACCCGGCCTGGGTATCCGGCAGATTGTAAAATTTAGCCATCTCGCCCCTGGCCGCTGTTTGCAGGACCATTTCAGGTGAGCCTTCCAAAAACCCACCGGTGGAAAAATTTGTGTTGCCGGATGCATCACCATAGATAATCGGCGTCCCGGGCCGCGCCATCTGAAAAAGGGTGAGTCCGGATAAGGCTTCCGCATTTGCCATGGAAATATTGGAAAATAAACTTGCCGGACCGGTGGAGCCGGCACACGGCATCGGGAAAAGACAGATCGGCGCATCAACCTGTATCAGTTCCAGATAGGCATCACACATCCCGCCTTCGTGAACGAGCGGTGCCAGGGTACAGTAAACCACGGAATAAATATGCCGCTGTTTGACGGCATCCTCAGATCCGAGAATGGCGGCCATGGCCTCCACCATATACGGCACCTCCGCGGGGTGGGTGAGTTCATCCTGAACATGACAGGTAGAATATATAAAAGATGAGATATCTTCCCGCAAATTGGCTGATTGATTGGGAAATTCACTTACGGACGCGGGCCAGATAACGGAAGCCAGCTTCATTTCATCAAAAACCCGCAAAAAATCAATATGATCCTGATATTTGCATCGTCTTCTCTCACCGGTATTAAAATCCCGCGTAAAAATACCGCCATTGTCCAAAACATAGCCGCTGTAGGATGACGGAAGCTGAAAGTCTTTTTCCTTTACCCGCGACCCCAGCACAAAGGATTCGGGTGCGGTCTTGAGTGCCTGCTGCACCATTTCCTCCGGAATTCTGGCGATCCGGGTGCCGATGTCGACCCGGGCGCCGTTGTCCTTTAAAATATTAAGGGCCTTGTGGCTCAGAAATTTAACACCCACTTCCTGGAGAATTCGGATGCTTTCAGCGTGAACTTTACGTTTATCTTCTTCGGTCAAAATTTGACATTGAATACTCAAAATTTTCCTCAATTTTCCGATTTATCCAGATTAAAGCACTTTAACCGGGAACCGTGAACGCTGAACCGCTCAACCTAGGTTCACAGATACACGTCTGCGAGTCGTCAAGCCGTATCGCGCATGGCGTCTTGGATTTCAAATTTGCGTCGCCTCTCCGCGCGGAACATCAAGATACCGGCCACTGCGGCGCACAGCGAGACGAACAATACAACGATGGTTGCCAGGGCATTGATTTTCGGGCTGACTCCCAGGCGCACACTGGAGAAGACTTTCATGGGGAGTGTTGTTGCACCGGGGCCGGCCACAAAACTCGATATGACCAGGTCGTCCAAGGACAGCGTGAAAGCCAGCAGCCAACCGGAGGCAATCGCCGGCGCTATAATCGGGAGTGTGATCGCGGTGAATACCTTGAAAGGCGGTGCGCCGAGATCCATGGCGGCCTCTTCGATGGCTGCATCCATCTCTCTCAGGCGGGAGGTGATAACCACGGCCACAAAGGCGGCGCAGAAAGTGACGTGGGCAATCCACAACGTGGTCATGCCCCGACCGGCCGGCCAGCCGATTACTTTTTCCATAGAAACGAAGAGCAGCAACATCGATAGGCCGGTGATCACCTCCGGCATAACCAGGGGGGCAGTGACCATGCTTGCGAAGATGTTATGGCCGCGGAATCGGCCGAAACGAGCCATCACGAGACCGGCCAGTACCCCCAGGGCCACGGCGGCGGTGGCACTCATCAGGGCCAGGCGCAGACTGAGCCAGGCAGCCGACAACATCTGCCTATCCTGCAGCAGTTCGCCGTACCACTTGGTGGAAAACCCGGCCCAAACCGTAACAAGCTTCGATTCGTTAAACGAAAAAATGATGAGAATTACAATCGGTGCGTACAGGAATGTATAACCCAACAGCAACCACACACTCAAAAGGGGGGATCGTCTGGTCGTGCTCACGCTTCTTCCATCTCCTGGGTCTGGTGTTTATGAAACCACATCATCGGTATGATCAAAAGGAGCAGCATGACGATGGCCACCGCCGATGCCACAGGCCAGTCACGGTTACTGAAAAATTCCTCCCACAATACCTTGCCGATCATCAGCGTGTCAGGTCCACCCAGAAGGGCGGGAATCACAAACTCGCCCACCGCGGGAATGAACACCAGCATGGAGCCGGCAATGACGCCCCCCTTGGACAGGGGTAGTGTGACGAAAAGGAACGATTTCCAGGGTTTCGCCCCAAGGTCGGCGGCGGCTTCCAGATAGGACTCATCGAGTTTCACCAGGTTGGTGTAGAGCGGCAGGATCATGAAGGGCAAGTAGGCATAGACGATACCGATATAAACGGCGAAATCGGTGTGCAGCATGTGCAGCGGCGTATCGATCAGGCCCAATTTCATCAGCAGGTTATTGATCAAGCCGTTGGTCTTTAAAATGCCGATCCAGGCGTAGATCCGCAGTAGAAAAGAGGTCCAACTTGGCAGGACGATGCCCAGCAGCAGCAGGTTACGGATCCCCGGGTGGGCGCGGGCGATACCATAGGCAATGGGGTATCCCACCAGAAGGGCCAGGCAGGTGGCCCCGGCGGCAGTCTTCAGCGAACTCAGATAGGCGGCGGTGTAGAGATGATCTTCGATCAGAAAAAGGTAGTTGCCCAGGTTCAAGATGACGGACAGTTTCTCTTCTGCAAAAGCGAAAAGCTCGGTAAACGGTGGTATGGCCACCGCCATTTCGGCAAAGCTGATTTTGAAGACGATGGCAAAAGGAAACACCAAAAACAGCAGCAGCCACAGAAAAGGGATACCGATTACGGTCATTCGGCCGGAAGGCAGGAATCGTTTCCATCGTTTCTTTACCATGTCAGCACCACTGCTGCACTTGGCTGCCAGCTGAGATAGACTTTATCATCCCAGGAGATACGGTTTTTGATACTGCGTTCTACATTTGCCAGGGTGGCGCGTATCATCGTGCCGCTCTGGGTCTTTACGTGGTAGATAGAGAGACCGCCAATATAGGCAATTTCTTCCACTTCACCCCGGGCGCAGTTGTAATCACCAGACGGCGGCTCCTCCGTGATGACTATTTTTTCAGGTCTCACCGCCACCCAAACCGCCATCCCCGTGGAGCCGGATATTCCGCGGTCGATGTAGATTTTCCGATCGAGTTCGGGGGCGTCGATGATGACATGGTCAGCCGAATCTTCGATGACGGTTCCCGAAAAAATATTGACCGTACCGATAAACTCCGCTGTCCGGCGACAATTGGGGTATTCATATACCTCGTGGGGGGTGCCGGTCTGCAGGATTTTGCCGTCATGCATCACCCCAACCCGGGTGGCCATGGTCATAGCCTCTTCCTGATCGTGGGTGACCATCACGCAGGTCACCCCGACGCGTTCGATGATGTTGACCACTTCCAGCTGCATTTGCTCCCGGAGTTTTTTATCCAGGGCCGCCATGGGTTCGTCCAGGAGCAGCAATTTCGGCCGCTTGGCGAGGCTGCGCGCCAGGGCGACGCGCTGGCGCTGACCACCGGAGAGCTGGTGCGGGTAACGGTTGAAAAATGTTTTCATGTGCACCAACTCCAGGAGTTCCTCCACGCGTTTTTTAATTTCCGTTTTGGAGATCCGGTCCTGCTTCAGGCCGAAGGCAATATTTTTGGCAACGGTCATGTGGGGAAACAGGGCGTAGGATTGAAACATCATGTTGACCGGGCGGTTATACGGTTGGATCGACTGCATGTCTTGCCCGTCGATGGTAATCTGCCCGTCAGTGGGTATTTCGAAGCCCGCCAGTAGCCGCAGCAAAGTAGTTTTGCCACAGCCGGAAGCGCCCAGAAGTGCGAAAATTTCACCCTTCCGTATGTTCAAATCGACAGTGTCCACGGCGGCTATCGTATCGAATTTTTTAGTGACCTCCTTTATTTGGATGTAGGCCTCGGCGGCCTTTTCCGCCGCGAATTCGGGCAGGATTTCTGGTTGACTCATATGGGTGCTCCATTGGCAGGGATTCGGCTCATAAGCGCTGGGTTGTTTATCTCAATATAGAAATCCTGGTCTTTTGGGTCAGGTCACAGTAAAGGGCTGTACCGGTAGTATAGAGCCGGAGTGATGGAGCACTGTAGTTTTGGAGTGATGGGTGAAAATCGGACTACCGAGTATCATCCGTATTATAGATCCCATCGCTATTTAATCATTTGCTTGGAGAAAGTGATCGGGAAAAAACAATTTCGGCGTGGTGTGCAAATCATTATGACGACCCTTATACGCCCGGGAATGCTTTTTCCATTCCTCCAATACTCCAACACTCCGGTACTCCTTTGGTTAAGTCCAGAGTCCACCTTGGAGACAAACCAAAGCCGGACCCTCCGAACCCTTATTCTTTACTATTGACCGGTCTTTAATTTCGTCCAAACCCGGTTTCTTACGCGTGAAATCTTGGGCGGCATCACCTTCATGGTAAAAAGTCCCTTCATGGTCTCCGCCGAGGGATAGATCGCCTTGTCGTTGCGGATCTCCTCGTCGACATATTGCATCGCATCCGCATTGCCGTTGGGGTACGATACATAGTTGGTAATACCCGCGATGACCTCCGGCTCCATGAGAAAATCGAGAAATTTATGGGCGTTATCAACATGGTCGGCATCCGCCGGGATCGCAATCATATCGAACCACGTCGCCGCGCCTTCCTTGGGAATCGAATACGCCACTTCGACCCCGGCCCCGGCTTCGTTCGCGCGGTCACGAGCCTGCAAAATATCGCCTGACCATCCGACCACGGCACAGATATCACCGTTGGCCAGGTCATTGATGTACTGTGATGAATGAAAATATTTAATATAAGGACGGATGCTCTTCAGCAGGGACAGCGCTCCTTCGGTGTAGTCCTTCGATTCCATGCTGTTGGGATCCTTGCCCAAGTAGTGGAGGGTTATCGAAAGGATTTCGCTGGGGTCATCAAGCAACACAAGACCGCAATCTTTTAATTTGGCGGCATTTTCAGGCTTAAAGATTAGATCCCAGCTGTCGACCGG
>Ga0316192_10002772_pt1 | contig 12807 bp, 6 predicted proteins | sample MerIslwburrow_MG_FD_204931 | JGI IMG/M metagenome (GOLD analysis project Ga0316192, IMG submission 204931) | Coastal sediment microbial communities from Maine, United States - Merrow Island worm burrow | ecosystem: Environmental > Aquatic > Marine > Coastal > Sediment | place: USA: Maine...
CTTCAATAAATATTCTAATATTCCATCACTCCAAGACTTAAAAAAAGGAGAAATGATTGTGATCGATTTAACTGTGAATCCCCAAGCGCTCGAAAGGGCCGTGCAAAGAGCCCGGGAAAGAAACATCATTATTCCGACCTTGAAGCAGCAGCGTGACCCCGGTCTGATTCCGGACCCCATCGTCACAAAATTAAAAAACATCGGTCTGTGGGACATCGACCCCCTGAACCTGTTTCGCATCACCTGGCACAACGAGCCCGTTGTCCACGGCGGCGGTTTTGGCGGCGTTAATTTTATTGAATTTCCCCGGGAGCTGACCGGTGTTGCGGCACGGATTGTGGCCCCCGTCGGCAAGTGGTTTCCCACCGGGGCGCACAAGGTCGGTGCCGCCTTCGGCTGTCTGGTTCCCCGGCTGGTAACCGGTCAGTTCGATCCCAGCACCCAAAAAGCCGTATGGCCGTCCACCGGCAACTATTGCCGCGGCGGGGCCTACGACGCCACACTTTTAGGTTGTGCCTCCATCGCCATTCTCCCGGAAGAAATGAGTCAGGAAAGATTTGACTGGTTGGCCTCAGTGGCCGGTGAGACCATCAAAACTCCGGGCAGCGAAAGCAACGTTAAAGAAATTTTCGACAAATGCTGGGAGTTACGGAAATCCGGCCAAGATCTTGTCATTTTCAATCAATTTGATGAGTTCGGCAACTACCTGTGGCATCACGAGATCACCGGTCCGGCGATGATCGAAGTGCTCGATGGCATCATGGGACCTGAGGACACTTTCCGGGGATTCATTTCGGCCACCGGTTCCGGCGGCACCATTGCCTGCGGCGATTATCTCAAAAAAAGCTTTCCTTTGAGCAAAATCGTTGCGGTCGAAGCGCTGCAATGCCCAACTTTGCTGCAAAACGGCTTTGGCGCACACCGCATCGAAGGGATTGGCGACAAACATGTGCCCTGGATCCACAATACCAAGAATACGGATATGCTCATCGCTGTAGACGACGAATTCCCGATCAGTCTTATGAGACTGTTTAACGAACCGGCCGGGAAACAATACCTGGTATCAAAAGGTGTTGCCGAACCCCTGGTGAACGGACTTAACCTGTTGGGAATTTCCTGCATCGGCAACCTGGTCGGGGCCATTAAATTCGCTAAATACTATGAATTGGACGAACATGACATTGTGCTGACGGTGCTGACCGATTCCATGGAAATGTATGACAGCCGGCTGCACGAGCTGGCCGAAGAGCGCGGCCAATTCACCGAGAATGACGCCGCCGCCGCTTATGCAAGATATCTTGAAGGATTGACCATCGACAATATGGAAGAACTCACCTATTATGGCCGCAAGCGCATTCACAACCTCAAGTACTACACCTGGGTTGAGCAGCAGGGCAAGACATATGAAGAAATTCAGCAGCAGTGGTATGACGATGACTACTGGAAAAGCATCCCGGCCTGTGCGGATCAAATTGATTCGTTGATCGAGGAATTCAACGCCCAAACCGGTTTGATGAGTAGCTTGTAGCCTAGTAGTAAAGGGATTTCCGCCCTACTATTGTTGGGTTTCGACCAATATCAAAGTAATATATAAAAAGGGATTGAATTCGTAGGTTGGGTAGAGGGACGAAACCCAACATATCGGTGATTGGTCTCAAACCAACCTACTGAGGCGATCCCTCCGATATCCTATTTGAAAAAATTTTCGGGGCTACTACTACCGATACCACCAGGCCAATCTGGACAATCTGCTTAACCAAAAAGAGTTCAGCCACCAGCTATCGAAAAAAATTCCTATTTAAATCGTTTATTGGAGGTTTCTATGCGAATCGCTATTTTTGGAGCAGGTTCTGTCGGAGGCTACTTCGGCGGAAGGTTATCCCAGGCTGGGGAAGATGTCGTTTTCATCGCCCGCGGAGAGCATCTGAACGCAATGCTCACGAATGGTCTGCGAGTAGATAGTATTAATGGTGACTTTGCGGTGCAGCCGGTTCAAGCAAGCGATGATCCATCTGAAATTGGCAAAGTTGATCTGGTATTGGTTGGCGTCAAGGCTTGGCAGGTGCCAGAGGTGGCTGAAGCGATGCGGCCGATGATAGGACCCAAAACAGTTGTTCTGCCGATGCAGAACGGACTTGAGGCCCCGGCACAATTAACTGAAATATTAGGAGAACAACATGTTTTAGGGGGATTATGTGGGCTATTTTGTTATGTTAAAGGGCCAGGCCATATTGTTCATGCCGGAATAGATCCTTTTGTAAAATTTGGAGAGCTTGACAACCATCGCAGCCAACGGGTTGAGCAACTGCTCGATTCCTTTAAAAGAGCCGGGGTCAAGGCAGAAATCCCCCCTGATATCCAGATTGCCATGTGGATGAAGTTCCTATTTATCACAGTGTGGAGTGGGATGGGGGCGGTGACGCGAGCTCCAATTGGTGTATGGCGCAGCCTGCCAGAAACTCGTCGGATGGCGGAACTGAACCTTCAGGAAATTATTGCCGTAGCTGCAGCTCGCGATATTTCATTGCCAGAAGAAGCCTTAAAAACGGCAATAAACATGTATGACGGTCTTGTTCCGGAATCAACCGCCTCCCTGCAGCGTGACGTGATGGCGGGACGACCCTCGGAGCTGGACGCACAAATTGGCGCCGTCATACGCTTTGGCCAGGAATCCGATGTGGCAACCCCTCAGCATACATATATCTATTACAGTTTGTTGCCCATGGAGTTACGAGCACGCGGTCAACTTCAGTTTGGTGAATGATTTCAGGACGTCGTTTTGTGCCACACTTTATTTTCATTGAGACAGTCATAGGAGACGCATCTTCATGGAATACATTTTTTGTGATGTACTGGTGGTCGGAAGTGGGGCCGCAGGTTTGAGAGCTGCGATCTCGGCCAAGCAGAAAGGCCTTGATGTATGTGTAATTTCCAAACAGGCACCTGGAAAAGCAACCTGCACGATGCTAAGTGCAGGTGTATTTGCTGGAACCGAAGAAAATAAATCATCCGGTCATCATTTGAAGTCCACGTTGCAGGCCGGTCGGGGGATCAATCAGAAGGAACTTGTGACGGTTTTAATTGACGAAGGCCCGATGCGCTTACAAGAGCTAACAAAATGGGGCATTAATGCGGCGTTTCACCACGGCTATCTTTACTGCAAAGGACGTGCTCCCTATCGCGGAAGGGAGATTGTGCAATCCCTTTTGACAAAAAATGAGGCCCTCGGTACACGGTTTATTAGCGGTCAATTGGTAGCTGATTTAAAGCAGATGGAAGGCGCTTTTGGCGTTTTAGCTTACTCACCAGGCGCAGATAAATGGCTCACAATAGACGCCAAAACCGTAATTCTTGCAACCGGTGGGGCTGCAGCATTATACCTTCGTCATGATAATCCAAAGAGAATTTTAGGTGACGGCTATGTGTTGGCCTATAGAGCCGGCGCTGTTCTTCAGGATCTTGAGTTTGTTCAGTTTTATCCTCTGGGATTGGCCGAACCCGGCTTACCTGCCTTTTTAGTGCCTCCGAATATAGCTGATTATGGACAGCTTTTTAATACGCGTGGCGAGGATATCTTAAATAAATACAATATTCGGGAACGTCCAGCAGCGGAAAGAGCACGGGATACGCTCTCACAGGCCCTTTTCACCGAGATTTATAAAAAGGATAGAGAGGTCTTTTTGGATCTTAGAAAGGTTTCCGAGCATAAGTGGGCTGAAAATCCATTTTCTGCCTCCTCACACCACATCCTCGGAGAACGTTACGGGGCAAATCACCGACCGGTTCGAGTGGCGCCTATGGCCCATCACACCATGGGCGGGGTTTGCATTGATGCCGATGGGACGACTTCGCTACCGGGTTTATTTGCTGCCGGGGAAGTCACGGGTGGACTGCATGGTGCGAACCGTATGGGAGGTAATGCGCTGACAGAAACGCTTGTTTTTGGTGCCCGCGCCGGCGAGGCCGCTGCTATTTGGGCGAAGGATTGCGCTCGTCAGCCAAAGACGGAGATTTTCAAGGATGCTGAGGTTGAAAAGTTTGCTTTTGTACAGGAAACAGACAGATCAAATTCGGCGGAACTTATGACCAATCTCAGTGAAATAATCTGGAAAGAAGCTGGGATCATTAGAAACCAGCTTGTATTAGAGCATGCTTTGAATGCAGTAAATACAATTTCTACCAAAACTTTACAATCTCATATCGGCAGTCCTTTGGATGTGAAGCGCAGAATAGAGATTTTGTTTGGTGCCCAGGCCGCCTCCCTTATTATCCAAGCTGCGCTAAAAAGAGAAGAAAGCCGCGGTGCACATTTCAGAGAGGATTTTGCGGATCAGGATGACGATAACTGGCAGGGCCATCTTCAGGTTAAGCTTTCTCGGAATGGTGAGGCGAACTGGAATTTTCGAGTCATTACTTAATGAATACTGTATTTAGGAGAATCAGATGCAATTTGATAGATCAATAATTGTGCCAAATCTGTTTATTCAGTAATATATGCTTTAAGCTGCTGATTTATTGAGAACTGGGATGATTTTGAGGATTTTGGGTAGGAAGCTAACCCGATGCAGGCCACCGTCGTATTTAACGGATCTGTCATATACGACGGGGTAACCAGATCGTTAACCACAGACGAGCGCAGACGGGGACTTATGATTACATCAATTATACCGGTTCAGCTCAAAATCTGCACCAACTCTCATTAGGGGCTATGGGCGCATGGATCAAATCAAATATATAGCTACCGCGGTTCGTTTTCAATGTCGCGGCGAACAACCCTTAATGTAGATGACTCTATCTCATAAAACCGAATCACTTCGGATATGATTGTTTCCAAATCTGGAGCAAGCGTCCTTTGACGCTGGAACTTCCTTTGCTAACTGCAAAGGTCAATCGTAGACTTGACCCCTAAATCTCTGCGACGATGTCTCCTCTTAGTTTGGGAACCATGGTATTTCTCCTCATCTACCGTAGGTTCGGAGGATTTTACTTGAGGCCAGGCCTGCAACTCAATCTTGATAATTTGACAATTACAGCGGAATAAAATAGATAGAATCCTAAATATTCAATCCACAATACCGGTTTTTCCGGTCAGGGAGCTCGCAAACCATGAAACGCCCCCCGCTCAAAGTCTTCTACTCTTACGCTCACGAAGATGAGCCACTTCGAGATCGCATTGATGAACATTTGGAAATCCTACGGCGCCAAAATCTGATCGTGGGCTGGCACGATCGACATATCATACCGGGAACCGAGTGGAACAGAGTCATCAGCGATCAATTGCTGGCCGCAGATATCGTTTTACTCCTGGTAAGTAAGGCCTTTATGGCCTCTACCTATGTCAATGAAGTTGAGATTCCGGAGGCGATGAAGGTACACAACTCCGGCAAAGTGAGGGTGATTCCAATTTTGTTGGAGGAGATCGAAAATCTGGATCAGGTGCCTTTTGCTAAATTGCAAATCCTGCCGACTCGGGCCACTCCGCTATCTACCTGGAAGGACCCGGTAAAAGCGTTGCGCGACATTGCCATCGGTGTCCGCCAGGTGGCCAAAGACATTATTGTCAAAGGGGGAGGGCCCTTTGAATTTGGTCCCCATCTATTCACAGAGGCAGAACTGAGTTCCCTGCCCAAGGCGGATCGAGAACGCACCATCAGTGGCTTGGGCCGGTTATATGATCGACTAACCCGCACGATTCCAGTCCGTCGCTATGAATCCAATTTGCTGATAGCAACTTGGGCGCTGCGGCAGTTTGGTAAGCCTTCCCCGATATCTGGCCATGGTTCGGAGGCGTTGTTTTACATGGCTCAAGTAATCACCAGTTTCGATCTGGTCGCCCTTCAGGAAGTGGACCGGCACCTGGGCAGGTTAGAAGCACTCATGGAAATACTCGGTCCTGACTGGAAGGCTCTGGTGACGGATGTCGCACCGGGTCTCAAAGGCAATCGTGAGCGTTTTGCTTTTTTATATTACGAACCCAGGGTCACGTTTCGCAATTTCTCGAGCCAGGTGGTCCTGCCTGCCGAAAGGGTGAACGGTAAATCTGTTCCCGTTAAACAATTTGCCCGACCGCCACTGGTGGCAGCTTTTCAATCCGGTACGATGGAGTTCCAGGTCTGCACTGCCCATATTGTTTACGGCGGGGTCGGTGGCGCGGCAATGAAAGAAGGGCTAGTGGAAATTAACAAATTGGGAAAATACCTAAAAGACCGGTCGAAATATGAAGAAACAGACCTTTACTTGATGGGCGACTTTCAAATGGGTAATATCGATAGCCCCGTCATTGACGTCCTGAGGGAGCATCAGGTTGAAATCCCCGAGGAATTGCTGCATCCCAGTAACTTGAATCAAACCAAATATTATGATCTGATTGGCTTCACCTCCAGAAAACGTCAAATGCCGTTGGGCACCAATCAACCGTGCTCGGGAGTTTATGATTTGTATCAAGATGTCCTGCGAGAGGTGGATTTCGATAGCTATAAGAATTCCGATGCCTTCCGACAATACGTATCTAAAGGTAGTCGGCAGAAGAAAGCAACTGTTGAACAATACCGCCGCTGGAATACCTTTCTGATCTCCGATCATCTGCCATTATGGGCGGAGTTGACGGTAATTGAAGAGGGGAGTTAATTGCCCTGGCTATTCATTGCGCCGGCAGCCGCTTCCACACGTTCTAAAATACCCCCGATCCACCCTTTAACAAAGGGGGGAATCCTTTTCTTACCATTTAGCATAACGTATGGACCAACAATCTGATGTTATCAGCCAATTTTTGATGTGAACAATAACTTGTGCTAAAATGACGAAGTTGGCTGAAACCAAAATTATTTCCACCTGTTTCATACACATTCCTATTCGATTTATAGCGTAAGTAAAAAAACGTTCCGATATTTGCTGTGCGCCTTCACCATTTTCAATTCATGTTCAACTATTGAACAATTTCAAAAACCGGAGAAATCCTATCCGTGGTCGAGTTCAGAGCCATTGACCATCCCCTATGAGTTGAGACAGGCCCAATTTGAGAAGGGCAATCTGGTTGTCAATGCGTCCTTTGAGGACGGTTTTGTCTTCGAAGTCAGCTCCGGAAATGAAGACCGAATTAAAAGCTGGCAAACGTTTGGCGAAAATGTTTATTGGTTGGATGTCTAGTCCGCGGTCGGCACTGCGGAGGATGTTAATACAAGCCGCCGGGCCGTAAAAGTTGTCAGAAAAAGAGCCAATGAACTGGATGCGGCCGAGGGGGTTATCAGTGATTACATCAAAGTGATTCCGGGAAACTACTATGATTGGGGGTCAAATCTACGTTTGATTTTTGATGTTTTTTAACAAGAGCCAAACGTAGATTTGACCCCTTTCTGAAACTGAAATTATAACTATAATTTACTTAATCAACCCTTCAACCAGTAAACTATTCATCGTTTATAGCTGTTAACCTGTTTCTGAACTCTGAACTCTGCCTTCTGTCATCTGCCTTCTGTCATCTGTCATCCGTCATCTATCATCTGTCTTCTGGCTTTCGCGCTCCGGTGCCGGTTATCTTCTTGGCGGTTTTCATATAATCCGTCAACATTTCTGATAGTAACTGTACTTCACTAGTAATTGATTCAAAGTCCAATAACGTAAATCGATAATCTAATTTTAAGACCTTGCCGTTGGCAACGACGGTCTTGAGTTCACTCCCATCAGATGCCCAGATTAGATTTTCAACAATATTATCCAACCGCGATGGTATCAGATTCGGACGGGTCAAATCTATCAGCACCAGATCGGCATCTTTGCCCTTTTCCAACGATCCGGTATTCAACCGTAAAAATTCAGCCGGCTCAACGGTTATCTTCTGCAACAAAACATCACTGGTCAAAAATGAAGCATCCTGATGCAATGCTTTTTGATACTGGGCGGCAGATTTGGCAGCTAGCAGAATATCCTGATTATCGGCACTGCCGGAGCCGTCGGTAGAAATAACAAATGGGATCCCAATTTCCGTCATCTTTTTTAGGGGGGGCATGCCGGAACCCAAAATGGTATTTGCAAGGGGATTATGGACGACCTTTGCACCGGTTTCTTTGATGATGGCCAGGTCCTCATCGGTGTTATTTACCTGATGTGCCAGAATTGTGTCGCTATCCAAAAATCCGATACTATTTGCATATTCAATCGGGGTCATCCCATAGGTTTCTTTAAACCAAGCGGTGGTCTTCGGCTCTTCCGAACTGTGAATATGGATTAAAGTGCCATTGTCCTTACTCCATTTTTTGAGTGCTTTTAAGAGTTCGGGGCCGTTGGAAAAAAACTGATCGGGACCCGGTATGATCCATGTTCTTTCAACATCTCCGAATTTTTCTAGATAATCATTTAACCTGTCAATCGCCAGATGATGGGGGATATCAAGAATCCGGTCATCATAGTGTCTGTCCTGACTTCCAACGGCGACGATCATTTTGGTATAGGCTTGCCTGTTGGCCTCAACAATATCCGCTACTCGGTATTTATTAAAATTGCAGTGATGGACCATGGAAGATGTGATGCCGTAGTAAATGTCGTCGACCCTTGCTTTTAGATAGGTAACCAGGTTCGGGGATTTGCCGAATTTATTGGTGAGGTCTTCTCTTTTCTCATCAAGAAATCCGGTAAAAAGATTAACGGCGCCATCCAGCCAGTCAGTTAAGGAACAGTCTTTCGCAATCCCAATGATGGGTGATTCGTGGTCATGACCATGTGCCTTAACAAAACCCGGTAATAGGCAGGTCTCGTTGCAGACGATATCATCGGTCGTATAAGCCCCCAGTTTTTCAGCACCCACAATAAACAGATCTTTCCCATAATTTCTTATAATCTGATTACCTTTTTCTTCGGTATATTGACCTGCCTCTACTATTATCTCATTTTCGGTGAATACATAGCCGTCGTGAATTCTTTTTGACAAGCCCATTTTGCGGGACATCGGCACCATAAATTTACTTCTTATCAGGATATGTTTTTTTGAATTCATCATTTAATTTGCTCCATTACTTGCGGTAGTGTTCCTCGAAATTTGCTTGGCTTATTTTAAAATCCCCCTCGATCCCCCTTTAAAAAGGGGGAAGCTTAAATTCCCCGTTTTAGAAAAGGGGGGTTGGGGGGGATTTTTCACCGTTACATTCGCAGAGGCAAAAACCATGCATAAAAAAACCAAGGTTGGTCTGCTATATGAAAAAACGATCAAAAACCGACGGAGCGAAGCGACTTCCACAAATCTTCAATCTTCCATCTTCAATTTTCAATAGTCAATTTACCGATAAAGCGGGATTTATGCTGTGCTACGACCGACTAAACTTGTCCGGATTAGAACCCTTCTCAATACAACACTTTATCCGGTTTGGCCTCCCATTCTTCCAACAACGCCAGACAGCCGTCCCGATCGACGTTGACAATTTCCATCTGAACCACCTGTGCTTTACCACTCAAGATATCGTAGATTAAGCTGTCATCAAATCCGATGATCGCCACATCATCCCTGGTCGTCCCCAAATGGAGTTTTTTCAATCTTGACCAGTGGATGGCGGAAAAACACATGGGGCACGGTTCCGAGGTGGAATAGATCTCACAGTCCGAAAGATCGTGGTTTTCAAGGAGGGCACACGCCCTTCTGATGGCAAGGATTTCGGCATGTGCGGTGGGATCGTTTGTTTTCAGCACTTCATTATGGGCGTTTGCGATCGGCACGCCGTCCCTTACAATGACGGCACCAAAGGGTCCCCCATGGTTGTGGTTGAACCCTTTTCTAGCCTCTTCAATCGCCCTTTTCATAAATTGGTTCATGACTAACCTCTAGTTTCCTTTAAATTCCAATTCTCCAATTTCCGGATCTTTCTCAATTTTACCAAGCCAGGCTGCGACGAACAACGCCGTCATCATCACATATCCCCAAAAAATAGTGGTAAAATGCAATCCTAAATTAGGTGCATGCACGATCCCAATTAAGGTTAAGAAGGCCGCCGTACCGGAAAATGTCGCTGCTTTTTTAAAATCAAGATCTATCAGCATGGCCAGAATCGATCCCCATAAGAGGCCGGTGATAATCGCCCCCTGGGACAAAGCGCTTTGACCGATCCAGGCAATACCCTGTTGGCTGCAACTCTCCGCAAATTCCACAGAACCGACGTTCACCTCCGCGTTGGCAATGGATACCGCCGATCTGATTTTTGTGGACAATATATTGGACATATGTGGAATGATAGCCACCGCCACGGCCAGTGCATGCTTGGCCGGCGAGGCGGAGAAGGCCTGGGCTGTTATAACCAGACCGACAAAGACCAGCATGGGCGCCACGGCTGCCTCGGGGATCAGATTATATAAGAAATGGATAAATCCGAAAATTGCTCCCAGAAATAAAACAATCCCGACGCCCAGCGCATATCCACAGCGACCTTTTAAGCGTTTATAGGCGGGATGCCCGATATAAACGGTGGTGGGAAACGCACTGCCGAAAATCGTTCCCACCATGGTCCCGACGCCATCCATGATCTGGCAGGTGCGAACCGGATATTTATCCCCGGCCGCTTCGGCCGATTCGACATTGTTCATGGTTTCGATAAAATTATATATTTCTATCGGCAGTACGGCTGCCAGAACCGCCGGATATGTAAACATCAGCTTGATGCCGGCAATTAAATCTCCCAACACGGGAATCGGCACATGAAGCGCGACTCCGGAAAAATCAATTTTGGAAGCACCGGCCAAAAAACCGACAATCGTTCCGACAATAATGGCGATCAAACCGGCCGGCAGGCGAAAAGGCATTTTGATTCCGGCCACCAGCCCCGCCAAAACAATCATTAAAGAGGCAAACCCAACCAAGGGATTTTCGAAAATTTTTGCTAACGGCACCGTCGCTATCCAAACAATGGCGATGCCGGCTAAGGTTCCCAGCATTCCGGCCCGCGGCGTCACTCTTTTTAACCAGGGTCCGACGATGCTTCCCAGCATTTCGATAATGCCCCCGATAAATGCGGCCGCCATTCCGACGCGCCAGGCAATCAGCGAAGCGTCCGGATTGCCCGAAGCTTTGAGGCCCCAATACACCGGTCCGATGATGCCAAATAAATACACAAACATAACGGGCGTGCTGATACCATAGGGCAAGGCGGTCACATCGTCACGCTGTTCTTTTCGGGCCAGTCTCCTTGCCAGGTAGACATAAAACGATAATCCTACCAGCAAAGATACACCCAACCCGGGCAGGATCCGACCAAAAACGATCTCAGCCGGCATATCAAATACAGCCAAGCAGATGCCGGACAATATGACGATATTGGCTAAGTTATCGGCAAATAACGCCCAGAACGCCGTCAAATCCCTACGATAGAAAAGCGGGTAGTGCAATTCTTTCTCCATTTTATTCCTCCTCTTTGTGATTGAATATTTTCTTAATAGTTCACCGCAGAGACGCAGAGGACGCAGAGAGTCATTTGTTTTTTAGCTTTTCGCTTAAGAAGCCGAAAAGCTAAAAGACACGATTTCCTGGCGATGTAACCTCGGGACCATCATGTATTTATCTCAGTTACACAGGCCTGTACTTCGGTGAGTAAAAAAGACAAACATTTTCGAAGAATACTATTGAGCACTTTTCTTTTGCCGTCCTCTCAACGGCAAAAGAAAAAGGAATTCATCTTTGCGATCTCTGCGTCTCTGCGGTGAACCCATACAATGGCTTTTAAATCTTATCCAGAGCTTCGAGAATTTTTTCCGGTGTAAACGGCCATTTCCTGATCCAAATACCGACCGCATCGTGGATCGCGATGGCAATCACCGGAGCGGCGCCATTTGTGCTGATTTCTCCGACTGATTTTCCGCCGAAGGGTCCGAAAGGATCTTCGGTAAATACCAGCTCGGCCCGGAAATCTTCCGGTAGATCATTGATCATCGGTACTTTATAATCCTTCAGGCTGGCATTTAAGCATCTGCCGGTTTCATCCAAAATCATTTCTTCGTATAATGAATGTCCAATAGCCTTTAGGACACCGCCATGTATCTGGCCCAGGGCCAATTCCGGGTTTATGGGCGTACCGCAATCCTGCAACGCAAAATATTTTTGTATCTTGACTTTTCCGGTGCGGGTATTGACGGCCACCTGACAAAAATGGGCACCATAGGGAAAGGCCGAATCCTCGGTCGTGAAATTGGCCGACGCGACGAGTTGTCCCCCACCGGTGCCTTTTTCTGAAAACGTTTCAATCTTTTGATAGGTGATGGCGCCTTTTTTACCTTTTACGATTCCGGGATACAGGATTTGCAAATCCTGTTTATCTTCTTTGAGCATTCCGGCCGCGACGTCGAGGATCTTTTCTTTCATGAGTTTAGCGGCTTCCAAGGCGGCATTACCGGAAAAAAAAGTGCCGCTGGACGCATAGGCACCGGTATCGAAGGGTGTTGCATCGGTGTCACCCGAAATAATGGAGATATTGCTCATATCCGTGCACAGACATTCAGCCGCCACTTTTACCGCAACCGTATCCAACCCGGTACCCAAATCAGCGCCGCCGCTCAGTAATGTAAATGTTCCGTCACTGAGCATCCTGAGCACGGCGCCGGCCGAATCAAGACCGGGCAACCCCGAACCCTGCTGCACGATCACCACGCCCTGGCCGATTTTTACATCAGGATCATCACTTTCTTCTTTGTGGCCCCAGTGAATCAGCTCTGCACCTTTTTTTAAAGCCGGCCCCAACCCACAACTGGCAACGCGTTCCGGTTTACCTTCGCGTCCTTCCCCCAGACATTTGAGGATCTCGAGCATGACGCCTTCATGAACTCTGTTTTTTTCGATTA
>Ga0316192_10002774_pt1 | contig 12799 bp, 10 predicted proteins | sample MerIslwburrow_MG_FD_204931 | JGI IMG/M metagenome (GOLD analysis project Ga0316192, IMG submission 204931) | Coastal sediment microbial communities from Maine, United States - Merrow Island worm burrow | ecosystem: Environmental > Aquatic > Marine > Coastal > Sediment | place: USA: Maine...
CCCTGCCCCGCTGAGCATCTCCAGACATTCCGGGTCTCCAATCCAAACTCCGGTCCTTTCCAATAGTTCAAGGGTTGCTTCGTGAACTTTTTTGCATCGATCCTCGTTGAGAAACCTCAAAAATGGAGCATTGCCCTCAGCTGCTGTGCTCTCCTTAGTATCCATTTGATTGCTCCTTAATTCGTCAATCGGCATCCGTCAATCGTCAATCGATTACTTTCTTGGAAAATTTACGAGGTCAAAGTTTATTTTTTGATCAGACTGGACGCCCTCCCAAGGCGGGTAAACTTTTCAGGCCAGAGGTTCTGCTGAACTCTGAACACTGAACACTGAACACTCAAATTACCCGAGTCCTCCCACGCTGCGAGAAGTACATTCACTTGCCTCTACTTCATTGAAAACACCGGCTTGCCAAGCACCTTTTCATCCACCGTAATGCCGAGACCAGGTGTTGTCGGCACTGGCAGCATGCCGTCCCTGCGCTTGGGGGCATCATGCGCAACCTGGATATCGACGTAACTGTTAAAATCTGTGGACGAGAATAAATATTCAGGCAGTGTGCTGCCGGCCAGATGGGCAACCGTCGCGGTGGTGATGTCTCCACCCCAGGAGTCTTCGATGGTCATTCGAATGCCTACAGCCTCGCACATATCCCGCAGCAGCTTTGCTTTGGTCAAACCGCCTACCCGCGAAATTTTTAGATTGATGATATCCATGGCTTTGCTTTGCCATGCCCTTAGAAATGAGTTCGCTCCGGTGATGACTTCGTCGAGTACCATGGGTAAATTCGTATGGCTGCGAATAACAATACATTCCTCGAGGGTTTTGCAGGGTTGTTCGACATAGCAGTTTTCTCCGGATAGGGCCTTGACGACGCGCATGGCTTCCGCCGCCAGCCAGCCCCGATTGGCATCTGCCACCAGCACATCTCCCGGCAAAATTACTTTTAAGACCGACATTACGCGGGCGATATCTTCTTCCGGGTTTCCGCCAACCTTCAGTTGGAATTTACGGTACCCTTCAGATCTGAAACGGGCAACATCTTCGGTCATTTGTTCGGAAGAATGCTGGGAGATGGCCCTGTAAAGCGGGTAACTTTCCACTTGCCGCCCGCCGAGAAGGGTAACGACCGGAACGCCGGCGGATTGGCCCAATAAATCCCAGCAGGCTATATCCAGCGGGGATTTGACATAGGCGTGGCCTTCCAGGGCGCTGTCCATCAGGTGATTGATTGCATGCAGTTGAAGGGGATCCTGGCCGATAAGCACCGGAGCCAATTCTTTGATACCGCTGACAACGCCCAGCGCATAGGCGTCCATGTAATTTGAGCCCAGGGGACAAACTTCTCCATAGCCGGCAGAACCGTCATCGGCTGTTACCTTGACGATGGTGCTTGGAAATGATTCCAGGGAGCGGCTCCCAGACATACTATATACCCCTTTTTCAGCATATCTGTAAGTAACTTGGTAAGCATCGATGCGTTTAATCTTCATGTTCCCCTCTCCTCAGACTTTAATGCGGGTAATGGATGAAATTAATTTAAATTACCTTTTTATTGCTCATCGTTCGGCACAATTGGCGATGGGGCTTCGTCCTCAATCCGTACCACCTTGCTATCGGCATCCACCACCACCTGCTGGCCGGTGCGCAAAAGATTGAAATCCTTTTCGGTCAGCGTCATCATAGGAAGGTTCCGATCAAAGAAAATGCGGCTGACAACCGGACCGGTGGCCAGTATCGGCTCGGTGTGCACATTGATGATGGCCGCCGGTGCCTTACCCACCTGCAGTAACTCCAAAATAATCAGGGAGGTGGTGCTGGAGCCCTTGCCATAGGGAAATGCCAGTACTTTACCGCAAACCGCCTGCCCAAAGAGTTCATGCCGCGGATCGATTATACGCCCACTGGCGGGATCTACCCCGCCCCAGAAGCTGATAGGTTCGGAAGTGACCAAGACCTCTCCCCGGGCCAAACCCGGAGCAATTTTGCACCCATGCAATCTCAACGCCATGACAAATGCCCCCGAAAGATCTTCCCGCGCACCGCCGATTCTACGCAGTCCGCCAGGCTTCCGTATCCCACCGGTAACCCGGTTTGAGAGTAACAATAATTCACAAACTTAACCGAATTGCTGAATGCGGCCGAAAAGCGCCATGTTTTCTTTGGATATTGCAGCGGACAGCCGTCGGTAAAAACCATCATACCGGCATTCGTGAGGGCCTTTAGCAGCCCGCAGTTCTCCAACCAGCCATAGACCGCCCGGCTGGTGTACGCCCAAAAGGCTACCGCGTCATGGACATGCCTACCTTCGATCAATTGTGCAAGTTCGATAAATTCTTCAAATGAAAAATGAGGGCAGCCGACGGTCACCATGTCAACCGTATCCCCCCCCTTGGCCGTCCACAACCTTTCTTCGGCCTCTCGAATCATCTTTGGTGTGATCACAAATTTCGCTTTGGGTTTTTTTCCTTTAAGACACATTTGCAAATTCTGCGCTTCCGGGGTTACACCCACTACATGGAACAATCCTACCGCTCCGGATGAAGCGGCGGCTGCGCTGAGTCCTTTGAGGGCATCGATTTTCACATCCAACGGCACCCCCTGCAGCGCAGCGACCCGGTCACCGGCCAGCTCACCCAGCAAAAAACCCACCAGGGGATAAAGCGCGTCCGCTGCCAGCGCATCCCGGGAAAAGCCTTCGAGGCTGATGACTAACTCCGCCTTTCGGTTCTCATCAAGATGCAAGCCGAAACGCGGTACCCGGCCCACAATGCCGGCGCAAATGTCCATCAGATCTCCGTAACGGTTTGTGCGGGCACCAATGATGGAGTTGGCGAAGGCAATCGCGTTAGACTCTCCCCAGGCAATTTGCTGGCCGAAACGCGGTATCATCCCTTGCTGGTAAGGCGCGCACGTCCAAGTCGGGCTTGCGCCCATGGTTACATATGCGTTCTCTAATCGCCGACATTTCTCAAGCAGCTCCGGCGGCACCCGGTATTCCTGCCAGCGAAAATGGTCGATGGCGCTGGCATTCAGCGAAGTGGGCACCGCAAAGCGTCCGCCCAGTTGCGCACATTTTTCTGCAAACTCTACACCCGAATCCACCATGTACACCGTGGTGTCGATGTGCACCTGGGAGATAGCCATGAGCGCTTCGGCGCCAAAGAGCTCTCCCAGTTCGACGATAACAGCCAAGGCCAGGCGTCGGGCTTCACCCTGCCCGCCGTTTAGGATTTCTTTTTCGACGTCATTTAAATTCATAGGTATTATCCAAAAACAATATCATCAAATTCAAACCTGGTTGAATAGTTTACTGGTTGAATGGCTGATTAGGTGAATTATATATATAATTTCGAAATGTTACAATTGCTGAAACATGAAGTATCCAATTATTTTGCAAATATGGAATAAATCCACATTTACAAACACTTAACCAATCAACCAATTAACAATATCTGTAATTGGGCTTAATAATTATTTCATGCATGATTTTCCTCTTGCTTGAATATGACAGCCTTACGCTTCAGCGAGGCCGACGGATACAGACTAACGGGCAAAACCGGATCAGCCTCTCCCGATGAATCTCTTTGGACATAGCTTCTACTGGCGCAAAAAGGAATACAGAAGAAGTTTTTTTTCTTGACAACTTTTGGTTTAGATTATATCTGGTATTGTCCACAATCGACAATATTAACACGAATGTCAACAAAAAATTAAGCTTTCAGAAAACTGGAAGTCGATATTTATCAAAGCCTGAAATCGCGCCATATAATCTCAAAGCCGTATAGGAAAAAACAGAGGTCAGCTAAAAATGGCAACCCGTTCCTCCCCACCGCATTGATAGCTGAATGAAAGGATCTGCCAACATGCCAATCTTACTTTCGCGTGAAAATTTAAAAAAAATCATTACAGTGACTGACGCCATCCAGGCTGTTGAGGAAGGATTCAGACACTACAAAGGGGGCCACTGTGATGTCCCGGTTCGAAAAGAAATGCGACTTGACGAAAACCAGGGCATTTTTTTATTCATGCCGGCATTCATGAAACCCGGCAATGTTTTTGGGACCAAAATCGTATCCGTCTTTCCGAATAATTTACAGCGCGGACTGTCTACTATCCAGGGCGTTTATATGCTTAACGATCCCACAACGGGTGAATTATTGGCGCTGATGGACGGCATTTTCCTGACCTCTCTGCGAACCGGTGCTGCCAGCGCGATCGCGACCAAACATCTGGCTCGCAAAGATGCCGCGATGCTTGGAATCGTCGGTAGCGGCGGCCAGGCGGCATTTCAGGCAGCAGCAATTTGCGAGGTTCGACCGATTCGGGAAATATATGTTTATGATACAAATTCACAAAACGCCCGCGAATTCTCCGAAACAGCCTCGCGAGATCTGAAGCTGCCCGTAACCGCAGTGGATTCTGTGCATGAAGCAGTGGTTTCAGCCGACATTTTGGTAACGGCGACGACTGCCAAAGAACCTGTTTTTGATGGCAATGACTTGAAGGCGGGAACACATATCAACGCTGTTGGATATCAGGGTCCGACATGCAGAGAGTTGGATACGATTACCGTAAAAAAAGCGAGGATCATTGTCGATACCTATGAAGGCTGTATGGCTGAGGCCGGTGACCTGCTGGTGCCCATCCAGAGGGGCGAACTTTCCAAAGATGATATTTATGCTGACCTGGGAGAAATTATCTGCGGTCAAAGAAAAGGCCGCATCAATGATACGGAAATCACCCTCTTTGAGTCCGTAGGCTTTGCCTTGGAAGATTTAGTGACGGCTTCGGCCGCCTACCAAAAGGCCAGAGAAACAGGCGTCGGACTGGAATTTAATTTTGACTAGTACCTAATCTATCAAAATAGCATCATCTTAGCGAAGAATTTATCTAACAAAATATTTTCGCCACCAAGGCACAAAGGCGCAAAGTTAAATTATAATAAACAGTTATTTTTGGTGTCTTGGTGCCTTTGTGGCTATTTTATCCGGTTTATCCGGGTCAGGTTTAGATCATGTATTCTATGATACCTCAACTCATTATTTGGAGCTGATTTCAAAGATGCCCGGACACCACCGTTCTATGATGCCACCTGGATAGTTGCCATTGCCATTAACATGGCCAATAGTCTGGATGCAAAAGCCGTTCGGAATGCAATGTGGCCCGCGGCGTATGCTTACCAGGGCGTATCGGCAGGCGGCGACAAAGGGTTCAACATGTATGGCATGCAGGCATTTGACGTGACTGAAAAGCAGGTAATTCGCGAAGGTAAAACCGTCACTTATGCGGGAGCTGAGGGTGACTCGCCCCTGTTGCCGTTCCGATATGCCGGCGAAGAAGGGATCACCATGCAATATGCGCCTTCGGAGGAAAAGCTTTCTCAGCTCTATCCAAATTATAAACCTTAAATAAGAAAAAATTTGAAAGGAAAAATCATGAAAGATCTTAAGGGAATCTGTGTCGCACTCAGTACACCGTTTACCGACGACGGTGAAAATGTTGATGAAAGCGCGTTAAAAAACCACATTGACGACATGTTGGAATCCGGCGTTCATATTATTCTGGTCTGCGGCGGGACCGGTGAGTTTGCGTACTTACGCCCGGAAGAGCGCCGAAAAATCGCAGAAATAGCCTCCAAACATATCAATGGCAAAGCTGATTTTATGGTTCAAGCATCGGCCATCAATACCCGGGACGCTATTGAAAATGCCAAGCATGCCGAGGGTGTCGGCGCGGATGGTCTGCTGATTCTGCCACCGTATTTTGAGGGTCCCGATTATGACGGCGTGTATTACCACTACGAGAAAATATCGGAGGCCGTCCCTGTTCCGATCATGATGTACAATATTCCGGCGCATTCAAACATTGATCTCACCCCGGATTTTGTCGAACGGGCCAAACAGATCGAAAATGTCCGCTACATCAAGGACAGTATGGAAGATTTAAAACGCATTCAGGAATTGCTGATGGTGGGCGGCGACCGTATCAAGGTCTTCAACGGCGGTGACAGCATTGCATTTTTCAGCATGGTCGCCGGCTGCCCCGGATGCGTTTGGGGGGCCACCAATGCCATGCCCAAGGAATCCGTAGCACTCTATGATCTTGTACAGGCAGGAAACCTAACCGAAGCCAGTGAGCTCTGGAAACGTATGTTTCCGGCGAATCTGTTTTTTTCCACCCATGTCTACAACGTCGCCGTCAAAGCGGCAACCAATTTATCCGGCAGAAAGATCGGTCCCTGCCGCAAGCCCCAAATGCCGCTGACGGATGCAGAAATGAACCAACTAAAGGAGGCTTTAAAGCCGCTGGGGATTTAATAATGTGGCAAGGCAAGAAATTATTCGAAGGGCTCGAAGGCGCCCGGCGCAGGGCCATTTATAAGGCCAACGGGTACACGGACGAGGATCTGCTCAGGCCGCATATCGGCGTGGTCAATACTTTCAACGAGGCCGCCCCGGGCCATGGACACATGCGTCAGATCGCGGAAGCCGTCAAGGCCGGCGTTTGGCAGGCCGGCGGCACTCCCTTTGAATTCGGCACCATCTCCACCTGCGGGGCCCCCTGCGTGGGTGCCGAAAATAAGGCGCTGCGCTATGAACTGGTTATCCGTGATATCATCTGTGGCTCGATTGAAATCGTTGCCATGGAGCACATGTTCGACGGCCTGGTACTGCTGTCATCCTGCGACAGCATTATTCCGGCCGAGTTGATGGCTGCCGCTCGCCTGGATATACCCTCGATCGTGGTGACCGGCGGTCCCATGCTCCCGGGCAAATTCGAAGGCCGTGATATCGTCATGTCCCAGCTGGACGAGGCCTTCCTGGGCGGCATGCAGGCTGCGAAATTCTCCGAGCAGCAAATACTGGAAATGGAGGAAGTCGCCTGCCCGGGACCGGGGGCCTGCTCTTTGATGGGCACGGCCAACACCATGCAAATCCTTACCGAAGCGTTAGGTATGTCCCTTTCGGGATCTGCCACCATCCCCGCGGTCTCCTCCCAACGGCTCATGGCAGCCCGGCGATCCGGCAGACAAATCGTAAAGATAGTGGAAGAAGGCCTGATCCCGTCCCGAATTATGACACGGCAGGCCTTACTGAATGCGATCGTCGTGGATTTGGCGATCGGCGGATCCACCAATGCCATACTGCATCTGCTAACATTTGCCCGGGAGCTAGGGATTGAGTTGACGCTGGATGATTTTGATAGTCAGAGCCGAAAAGTTCCGTGCATTTGCAGCGTGATTCCCAACGGACCCCATACGGTTGTGGATTTTCACGACGCCGGGGGGGCTCCGGCGGTGATGAACGAACTCAAAGATCTGCTGCAGCTAGATTGCCTGACCGTCGACGGAAACTCCCTGGGGGAAAACCTCATAGGCAAAAAATCAGGCAACCGCAAAGTTATCAGCGAAATAACGCATCCTTTTCATGAAACCGGTGGATTGGTGGTACTAAAAGGAAACCTGGCGCCCCGTGGGGCAATTGCCCGGCCCACCTCTTTTAAAAGAGAAATGCTCAAACACACCGGGCCGGCAAAAGTGTTTGACTCCGATGAAGCTGCTTTGAAGGCCATTTATGATCACAATGTCAAAAAAGGCGATGTTATCGTCATCCGATATGAAGGACCCAAAGGTGCGCCGGGCATGCGCGAAATGATGCTTTCCACCGACGCGCTGGTCGGAATGGGACTGGACCGGGAAATCGCACTAATTACCGATGGACGCTTTTCGGGCTTTACCCAGGGAACGGCGGTCGGGCACATTGCGCCGGAGGCCATGGCCGGCGGGCCGATTGCCGTTGTGCAGGATGGCGACATCATTGAAATTGATATCCTCAATCGCAACCTCTCGATTCGTCTGACGGAAGAAGAAATTGAAAAGCGACTGCAGCGCTGGAACCCACCCGAGCCAAAACTCAAGAAAGGTGTTCTCACGATTTATTCGCGCCTGGCTGAGCAGGCAGACAACGGCGCAACCATTGATACGCAAATTGAATAGATTAAACATGAATCTCAATACAAAACCCTTATCCGATGATGAATTGTTAAGCATCCATGAAACTTCTATGCACATTTTAGGAAAAGTCGGCGTGCATATTGAGGGAAAAGAGATCCTCGAAATTTTTAAAAAGTCGGGAGCCAAGGTAGATTTTAATGAAGAACGGGTCTTTTTACCCCTACCCCTGATGGATGACATTTTATCGAACTGCTCCCCCCATTTGACCCTTTACGATACTCTGGGAGAAAAATCGATTGTGTTCGGCGAAGACCAAAGCCACTTTGGCACCCATGGCTTTCCGAGCCTTTACAGGGATCGCGTTACAGGTGAGATTAGAAATGGCAGATATAGTGAGCTGATTGACTTTCTGAAAGTTGCGGACGTACTTGAGTATCCGCAGATTGTCGCCCCCAGCCTCCAACCCACCGATGTCGATTCTGAGATTGCCGATCTCCTACAAGCCAAAGCGGCTTTGACGATAACCAAAAAGCCATTGTATCTCCAGGCTTTTAGTGGTCAAAGCGTACACGATATCGTTAAAATGCTGACGGCCGTTGTCGGGGGAGAAGAGACGCTCAGGCAGAACCCGCATTCCATTTTCTGCGTATGCACTCATTCCCCACTTACCATAAGACAAGACGCCGCTGAGGTTCTGGTAGAAAGCGCCAAGCTGGGCGCCCCGGTTTACATCACGTCCGGTGCCATGGGGGGAGCGACATCTCCGGTGACCCTGAGTGGAGAACTGGCCCAGGTGAACGCAGAAATTCTATCCCACGTGGCGTTATCGAAAATTATTAACCCGGATGCGCCCGTTGTTTATGCAAGTTCATGTCGGATGTTTGACATGAAGTTTGGGGTATGCGCCTCATCTACGCCTGAATATGCGCTCTTCCGTGCTTCAACCAGTCAGTTGGGCAAGTATTACAATCTGCCGACAGGTGGAGGGGGATTGAACACGGATTCGTCCACCATCGATGCCCAGTATGGCTGGGAGAAATTTATGACAACGCTGATTCCGGCAATGGCGGGACAAAATATTATTTTGGGCATGGGTATTTTTTCTCAAATGAATGCGATTTCTATCGAATCGCTTGTGGTGGACCATGACATTGTAAAATCGGTAAACAGGATTTTAGACGGCGTCCGCGTGGATCAAGATCGACTTGCTTTTGAGGTGATCAAAAATAACGCCAAAACATCGGAATTTATGTCGGATTCACATACTATGAAATACTTCAGAGAGGAGACATGGATTCCAAATGGCAAAATCACTGACAGAAGCGATTCCAATCAGTGGAAAATGACTGGGAGCAAGACCACATTGGACAGGGCCCAGAGCATGATAGATGAATGCTTGAATGAATACAAAGGCCCGCGTATCTCAGAAGTTACCAGACAAATATTGGATGGTATTATTGAAGATCGGTTGAAATCCTGCGATTAATACCTGGATTTTGCACGAGTCGGAGGCTTTCATAGGCAAGGCGTCTAAGGGTGACGTCGTAGTTCTTTACTTCGAACCCTTAGCAACGCAGCATATGAAAGCCTCCGGCTCGCCCGCAGGGTGAAAATTAATGAGATAAAATCCACCGACATTTTTTACCTATTAGGTATTTTCTCTTTACTTGCCAAATTATCACAACCTGTTGTTATTAAATATTATTCAAACTTCTCATTAATTTTCATGCAAGATTCAGGTAATATGTCAGGCTCAGAGCCTATTCGTTGAAGGATTACCGTTCTTGAACATCGATATTACCAGTTCGTTGAGACGCGCGCTATGGGAGACACTCATCGGAAACCAACAATTGGTTCTTGATATCGGTTGCGGAGATGGAAAAATAACCGCTTTATACAGCAGTGAAAGAAAGTCGAAGCGACTTGCCATTCAAGCGGCCAGAAACCTCAGTGGCAAGACGTTTTCTCAAATATCTGAAAAAACAATTCAAGTTAAATGCACTTGCAAAAATTTTGATGACCTGTACGCTAGTACTATCAGCAATCATCCCAATCCGAATTGGAACCTAGCTATAGAGAAAACAATTAAAGGGATTCTGGATAAATGCGAAGTTACTTCAACAGGTGAGATCGTAATAGATTATTATACGACTGTGTTCTCTTATTTAAAACGAAAACACCCATCTGTTTAAGTTTCAAGATTAGAAACAGATTGTCCCCTCCTAATAAATAACTATTTTTCAGGACGCTTTAGGTTCGTCGTTTGTCATCTTCCCCTATAGTGCGCTCAACAGATGTGATGGTTTGCTCTTTTACTTGAGTCATTTAGGCATACATCTTGACATCTTGGGATGGTGAACGCACTTCAGGGAACGCTGTTTGGTTTATCAGGATCGGCATAGATTTGATAGTTCACGCTCAGTTCAAGCCATTTTTAGATATATTTGTCGATCAATCCACCCCATAATCAGCGCCACAACATAATCGACCTCCTTTTCACTGAGCGCCCTGCCCTTCTCGATTCCATGCCACTTTGATATGCACCCCCGGCAACAGGTGGCAGTGGCATGCTGGGCAATGAAAACCGGATGCCCTCTCATCGGTGTTTGTTTACCGTCATTCTTGGGAAAATCAGGCGCAACTCTGGTGTTAATAAATTGAAATGCATGATCTCTGATGGTTTTTAAACCTTTGCCGGTTATGTAATCTCGGTCTTTTTGTGTTAACCTGAATTTGGATCTAAAGGATGATTTCTTGAGAGAATTTAAAGATTCGTTTATTCGGTCGTTCATTTATTTAACGTATATTAGCCGACTTTTGTATTAATGGACGAGGCCATTTTTTTGTAAAGATATCATCAGTTTTATTAGCCTTGTAAAATTATAGTTTTGTTATCAACGATTTTAAAAACGCAAAGAAGCTCGTCTTAATATCCTCTCACAACAATCGCCTGCCTTGGGTAATTCCTGGAAACTGTAATCTCAAAGAAAAATAAAAAGTATGGCAAAGAACGGAGTCTTGAGATCATTCACCAAATTGAAGTTGACCTCGTGCTCGTAACTCCATGGGCAACAAACTGCGATAGATAAATGTGTGCTGTGGGGTTGCGACGTCGGCTTTCTGTCCAAAGCGTACTACGGCTCCAATTTGTGCATCCAGCTCCGAGGGACGTCCAGCCATCACGTCACGCTGTAAGGAAGCGGTTGACGCTGGGACAAGGCCATCATACATATTCATTGTCGTTTGTAAGGCTTCATCTGGCAATGAAATATCACGAGCTGCAGCTACGGCAATAACTTCCTGAAGGTTTAGTTCCGCCATCCGGTGAGTTTCTGGCAGGCTGCGCCATACACCAACTGGAGCACGCGTCACCGCCCCCATCCCACTCCACACTGTAATAAATAGAAACTTCATCCACATGGCAACCTGGATATCAGGTGGAATTTCCGCATTGACCCCGGCCCTATTAAATGACTCACGCAGTTGCTCAACTCGTTGGCTGCGATGGTTGTCCAACTCTCCAAATTTTACGAAAGGGTCTGTTCCGGCATGAACAATATGACCTGGCCTTTTAACATAACAAAATAGCCCACATAAACCCCCTAAAACATGTTGGTCTCCTAATATTTTACTTAATTGTGCCGGGGCCTCAAGTCCGTTTTGCATCGGCAGGATAAATGTTTCAGGTCCTATCATTGGCCGCATCGCCTCAGCTGCTTCTGGCACCTGCCAGGCCTTAACGCCAACCAATACCACATCAGCTTTGCCAATTTTAGATGGATCATCAGTTGCTTGAACCGGCTGCACCGCAAAGTCACCATTTATACTATCCACTCGCAGACCATGCGTGAGCATTGCGTTAAGATGCTCTCCACGGGCTATGAAAACGACATCTTCCCCAACCTGGGATAGCCTTCCGCCGAAGTAGCCTCCCACAGAACCTGCTCCAAAAATAGCTATTCGCATAGAAACCTCCAACAAAAAAAATTATTGTTTATTTTGGGTATATATCTTTTTCTTGATTTCCTGAGCAATCAAAGTTGCCGAGGGCATCCCCATGTAATTCTCGGTGACATCAAGAAAGGCCTCATCCAAAGACAATGGTTCAACCAGATCCGTATATTCACAGAAGATTTCCCTAATTTGCGCTGAAACAGCTCGATACATATCAAATCTTGACCGGATGAACACCGCATCAGGACAAAGTCTGTAAGCTGTCGATGGCGCCATAGCGGAGTGGATACCAAATTTTCTGGCTTCATAGGAACTGGCGGCAACCACTCCTCTTGATTGAGGATCACCACCCACTATTACAGGTTTTCCCTTGAGCTCAGGCCGGTCTCTCTGTTCGACGGAGGTATAAAAAGCGTCCATGTCGAGATGAATTATTTTCCGTATTGGCTGCATCTAATGTTTTGGATTTTGGATCAATGATTCACATCTGAAAAATTCAACATATCCCCGGAAATGTTTTAACTTGAAGAAGTGTCGATATTCCAGAAAAAAATGAAATTTTTAAATTCCTTATCTGAACTTTGTCCGGATCTGTCAAACACATATGGTAATATAAGACAATAATAAGGAAAGGAGTGCGGTATTATGACAGAAATATTGAAGGCCCCTTTTAACCGTTCATATTGGGTTGTTCCCGGAAAACTTCTCGCAGGTGCTTATCCTGGATCTGAAGATCCAATCGAGGAGGAAAAAAATCTCAAGGGGCTTATTCAATCGGGTATCAGGCATGTTATCAGCTTGATGGAACCTCAAGAATACAACCGCCCGGACGATCCAGTCCCGCCATATGTTGACCATATGGAGTCAATTGCTCAAAAGCTGAAAATT
>Ga0316192_10002775_pt1 | contig 12797 bp, 10 predicted proteins | sample MerIslwburrow_MG_FD_204931 | JGI IMG/M metagenome (GOLD analysis project Ga0316192, IMG submission 204931) | Coastal sediment microbial communities from Maine, United States - Merrow Island worm burrow | ecosystem: Environmental > Aquatic > Marine > Coastal > Sediment | place: USA: Maine...
GCTGGAGTCGGTATCTGATGGCAAATCCGCGTATATCCGATATGCTGAGATCTGTCCTGACGTCTAATTTTACTGATAAGAAAGCGATTTTTGTTTTCGCTGGAGAAAAGGAGGAAGAACTGTTCGCACTTAAGGAAATGATTGAGGAGGGAGAAATTAAATCAATTGTTGATAAAATCTATTCGTTTGAGCAAGCTGCCGAAGCTCATCGAAGAGTAGAGACCGAACAAAGATTGGGAACTGTCGTAATCTCTGCGGAACACAAGAACAAAACCTAGCCAATCAATGGGATCAATCGAGTCTGACCCCATTGATCCTATTGATCCTATTGATCCTGAATAAAGGTGATGGCGAGGTTTGTATCTAATCCCTCCGTCTCTTTTTACTTTTTACCCTCCCAACGCTATCAGAGCGCAAGCATGAGCAATGCTGTCCCCAGAAAGGCTGCCGCCGTTCGCACATGGTTCCAGGCCGTCCACCTGGCAAGGTAGCTGGCCCATTGGCCGGCTGCATCGTTGCTTGCTGGATCGACGCTTTCCAGATCATCGTTCATGGGTACGTTGAAGACCATGGTTACCAGGACGGTGCCGATGAGATAAAGCAAGCTGCCGGCAAGCAGGTAGACTGCACCGGGTTGCTGCCATCTCCATAGCGCGTTACCCGCCAGCAGGATACAAATGGCAGCCGTTCCTAGGAATACCCCCAGAAACCATGGATTGATCACTGTACGGTTGATCGATTGCATGGCTTCAATGCCCTGCGCGGGCTGCAGGCGGGCAAGGGCGCGCATAACGAAGGTCGAGAAGGCGAAAAAGACGCCAGCCATTAACCCGCAGCCCAGTACTCCGCAAAGGGTCAAGACGAAGAGCAAATTATTCATGGTTACCTCCTATTACTGCCAGGCACCGGCGGCGTTGGCGTCTCGCACGTAGTCGGTGAAATCCCGTGGTGCCCGACCCAATGCACGCTGAACTCCATCGGTGAGGTGGGCATTGCGGCCGTCCAGGACTTCGTTGAATAGATAGCTTAACAAGGCCACGAAGTCAGCGGGTACGTCTTGCTCAGTCAACGCAGATGCGAACGCCTCCTGGGTGATGGGTGCGTACGCAATCTCCCGGTCCGTCGCCTGGGCAATTTCCCTGACGGCCTCCGTAAAGGTCAGCAGACGCGGCCCCGTCAGTTCGTAGAGTTGACCCGCATGCCCCGACTCGGTCAGCGCTGCGACCGCGACGTCGGCAATGTCCCCGGCGTCGATGAAGGGCTCCCGCACGTCACCGGCCGGCAGGGCAACCTCGCCACCGAGTACCAGATCCCGCATGAAGGCCTCGCTGAAGTTCTGGCTGAACCAGCTCGCCCGCAGGATCGTCCATTCGACACCGGCGTCCTGTACGATGCGCTCGCAGTGTTGCGCTTCTTCTTCGCCCCGGCCGGACAACAGCACCAGCCGGTGGACCCCGCTCTGCACGGCCTGGTCAACAAACGCGCGGATTGTATTCGCTGCACCGGGAACGGCCAGGTCCGGGTAGTACGTGATGTAGACCGAGGCCACATCCTGCAGCACCGGCGCCCAGGAGGTCTGGTCTTGCCATTCGAACGGCAGCTCGGCGGAGCGGGAACCGATCCGTACCGGCACGCCGCGTGCCCTGAGCCGCTCTACTACCCGGCGGCCGGTCTTGCCGGTGCCACCCAGCACCAATGTCATGTTTTGCGTGTTTTTGATTGTGTTACTCATGTCGTCCTCCCGGCTGTGGGGTTTGTATGGTTTTGTGTTTGTTTGCACTATGTCCAATATAGGTGAATGTATGAGGGGTATCTATGTCTTAAAATCTCTATTAATTGATTATTCGTCCAGTATGTTTAGCTTGAAGGTAATATGGCGGAATGAGTATATTAGGGTGCATGGATAACCCGACACAGGGCGATATGCCCATGAACAACCCATGGGTCTCCGTGGACCCGCTAGGGGAAGCGCTGCACTTCCTGCGTATGAGTGGCGTCTTCTGCACGCGTTCCGAATTCACGGAGCCGTGGGGGCTCGCGTTGCCGGCGATGCCGGATTGCCTGATGTTTCATGTCGTAACGTCGGGGCGCTGCTGGCTTGAAGATGAGGCGGCGGGGCCACGACTGCTTCAGCCGGGCGTTTTTGCGCTCGTGCCTCATGGAGAGGGTCACCGGCTATCGAGCGCGCCCGGCATTGCGGCAGCGCAGCTGTTTGATCTTCCTCGCGAGCAGATCAGTGAACGCTACGAAATCCTCCGCCACGGCAGCGGTGGAGCGGCCACGCATATGGTGTGCGGTGCCGTTCGGTTCGACCATCCGGCCGCGCAGCACCTCGTCAAGCTCCTGCCAAGGCGGATCATCCTCGAAGCCTGGAGTTCGCCGCAGATGAACTGGATCCAGAGCACGCTCCGCTTGATGGCGGTCGAAGCAGAGCAACTGCGACCTGGCGGCGAGACGCTCGTTACCCGCCTCGCCGACATCCTCGTGATCCAGGCCATCCGCTCCTGGATCGCTGAGGACCCCGCTGCCCAAACAGGATGGCTCGGCGCACTGCAGGACAAGCAGATTGGTCGTGCCCTGTTGCTGATTCAACGCGACCCTGCGCGGGTGTGGACAGTGGCTTCGCTGGCAGCTGAGGTCGCCATGTCGCGCTCGGCATTCGCGGTCCGCTTCGCTGAACTCGTCGGGCAGTCGCCGATGCAGTATGTCGCACAATGGAGAATGCACATCGCGTTGACATGGCTCAAGGAAGAGGATGCGCCACTGAGCGATCTTGCGGGCCGTCTCGGCTACCAATCCGAGGCTGCGTTCAGCCGCGCCTTTAAGCGTGTGATCGGTCTCTCGCCAGGTGCAGTTCGGCGGAACGGCGTCACTGCAGAAGGTTAGTGTTACTAAGCTGTTGCCCCACGTTGCTGTTCCCGGGATACTTTACGCATCTAATTGGCTGTTTATTTGAGAAAATATAAATTGGAAAAAATCCCCTTCAACAATCGCTACATACAGCTAGGTAACGATTTCTACGCAAGCGCTCATCCATCCCCGGCCGAGAACCCGGAGCTGATTGCGTTTAATGAAGAGCTGGCTGCGGAACTCGGTCTTTCTGCTGCAGATCTGAATTCAATAGAGGGTACTGCTATTTTTTCGGGGAATGTCATTCCCTTCGGTGCAGCGCCTTTGGCAATGGCGTATTCAGGTCATCAATTTGGTCATTTCAATCCACAGTTGGGTGATGGTCGCGCAATATTATTAGGGGAAATAGATAGTCCCGGTGGCCAGTCTTTTGATATGCAATTAAAGGGTTCCGGGCGCACGTTCTATTCTCGTAATGGCGATGGACGTTCAGCGTTGGGTCCAGTGCTCCGTGAATATTTGGTCAGCGAGGCGATGGTAAAACTGGGCGTGCCGACCACTCGCGCATTAGCGGCAGTAACCACAGGTGAGGAGGTGGCAAGGCAACAGCTGTTACCCGGCGGCATCATTACGCGCATTGCTGCGAGTTTTGTGCGTGTGGGTACGTTTGAGTATTTCGCGGCCAGGGGTGATGTGGAAGCCATCAGAAAGCTGGCTGATTATATGATTGAGCGCAGCTATCCACAGGCCCGCGAGGAAGGAAATCCTTATATCGCCTTGTTTGAGGCGATCGTCGATCGTCAAGCCGCGCTAATCGCGCGGTGGATGCAGTTCGGTTTTATTCATGGTGTTATGAATACCGATAATATGTCCATTGCGGGTGAGACGATTGACTATGGCCCCTGTGCGTTTATGGATCACTATGCTCATGATCAGGTGTATAGCTCCATCGACCATGGTAAGCGCTATGCCTATAACAATCAGCCATCCATCGGGCTGTGGAATTTAACGCGACTGGCAGAAACGTTTGTGCCGCTGTTGGCAGCAGAGACCGGGGCTGCGGTAGAAGTCGCGAAGGCTGCTTTGAAGCGCTACATGGAGCTTTACCAGCAATATTGGCTGGCTGGAATGCGCGATAAAACAGGGTTGTCGTCAGAGCTGCAGGGTGACAAGGAACTTATCGAAGCATTGTTCAACATGATGGCAGGTAACAACGCAGATTTTACGTTGACCTTTTATTATTTGTCGCGGTTAAGCGTCGACTCGATAACGCAGGATGGGCAGATTAAGTCCCTGTTTGCGGAACCTGAACAGTTTGATATTTGGGCAGTAAAATGGCGCGAACGTTTGCGTGAAGAGGCGTCCGGGGATGAAGCCAGGCAAGCGAAGATGCAGGCGGTTAACCCGGTGTATATTCCCCGAAATCATCAAATAGAAGCGGCTATCAGGGCAGCAGAAGACCATGGCGATTTTTCGGTGTTTCATGGCTTGCATGAGGTGTTGCAGACTCCCTACACCCTGCAAGAAGGAAGATGGGCATATATGCTTCCGCCTGAGCCTGAGGAAGTTGTTAAACAGACGTTTTGTGGAACGTAAGTGATCGCTGGAGCCTGCGTCGTGTTTTCTGTTGAGTCATGCCCAATTCCTGACGGGGCACTGTTAAATAGCTATCTTCGGGAAGGAACCTATACTGATTGCTATGTGACGGACATCCACGGATCAGTGTCTCACGTACAGTATATATTGGCTTTCTACACAACGCTCGTGTTCAAATTGGAACGGTTGATCCTGAAACTGGCGGTATCGAGACCTTCTACGGATGCTCAGGCAAAACAATTGGCAACCGGATCAGTTGACGCATTTGCTGCCTGGGACGTGGAGGCGCGAAGTGAGAACCAGTTGTTGATGTGTGATTTTCACCGTCGCACCCATAGAAAGTACCGGCGGTATGCGCACCATTGTAGACAAAGAGTTACGATTCCTGAACGGTGCGCATAGTGCACCCTACATTGCTCTTACAACATCCTCCGGAGGGAGAGGGGTTAGCAGGTCAGCAATGCTCTATTATCTGACACTCTCATGATTGTCCTTTTTACTGACTTTGGCATTGAAGGTCCCTACACAGGACAGGTACAGGCGCGACTGCAACAGCTGGCCCCGGGTGTACCTGTAATCAATCTTTTCTCCGATCTTGAGCCCTATGATGTGGAGGCGGCCGCCTATTTATTGCCTGCCTATGCCGCAGGGTTCCCGCCGGGTACGGTGTTTCTGTGTGTGGTTGATCCCGGTGTCGGTGGTTCGCGTCCGGCTGTCGTGGTGAGTGCGGATGGCTGCTGGTATGTCGGACCGAACGAAGGCCTGTTTGCGATACTGGCGCGCCGTGCCACTCGTGTTGACTGCCAGGAATTGCCGGAGCCGAGCGGGGTCTCCAGCAGTTTTCATGGTCGTGATGTATTTGCACCTGTTGCGGCGTTATTGGCCTTCGGCGGTAAGGTCGATGCTACCCCGGTGTCCGCCGGGTGTCTGCAGAAACCCGGCTGGCCGGATGATTTGTTTCATGTGGTCTATATAGACCGCTTTGGTAATGCGATCACCGGGCTGCGGGCGAGTAAACTCAGTATGACGCAGTCACTGTCGGTGAAAGGACAGGTGCTGAAATCGGCATGCACGTTCACGGATGTCGCGCCGGGTGCAGCGTTCTGGTATGAAAATTCAAACGGCCTGGTTGAGTTTGCAGTGAATCGTGGCTACGCAGACGAGGTGCTGGGTGTGAAGGTGGGTACCGGCTTCGATGTTTGTAGGGTGGATGCTTGTTAAGAAATTGCTACAGATTGTTGTTCTTTACAAGTACTCTATCCTTTGTTGTTCCCGATGCCAGTCAATGCCAAAGAGAAACGATGCGTACAATGAACAAGACGATGGGTCTGTTATTCCGGATTTTGATTGTTTGGCTGGCCGCATTGCCTGCTCTGCAGGCTGCCGAGGAGCCCCGGCAGTGGTCGGAAGTGCATCTGGATGAGCTGCTTGTCCTCTATAGTGAATTTCATTCGCAGCCTGAACTCTCGTTCCAGGAAGTAAAAACGGCTGCCCGGCTGGCTGACGCGTGGCGGGATTGTGGTGTTGAAGTAACCACCGGTGTGGGCGGTCATGGCGTCGTTGGCTTGCTGGAGAATGGCCCCGGTCCCGTGGTGATGCTGCGCGCTGATCTGGATGCCCTGCCGGTGATCGAACGAACGGGGCTGGCATTTGCTTCCAGGGTACACACCGTGAATGAAGATGGTGGTGAGGTCGGTGTGATGCACGCCTGCGGACATGACGTCCACATGACCAACATTATCGGTGTGGCCTGTTATCTGGCAGCCAACCAGTCATTGTGGAAAGGTACTGTCATGCTGCTGGGTCAACCGGCCGAGGAACGGGGTGCCGGTGCCCGTGCGATGCTGGACGACGGTTTGTTTGAGCGCTTTCCCAAACCAGACTTTGCCGTGGCCTTGCATGTCTCTCCGATAATGGCAACCGGCCAGATCGGTTATCGTCCCGGTTACACCATGGCCAATGTCGACAGTGTCGATATCACCCTGTATGGCAAGGGCGGGCATGGCGCATATCCGCACACCACGATTGATCCTGTGGTGCAGGCGGCACAACTGGTGCTGGCACTGCAAACGATCGTCAGCCGCGAAATTGATCCGATCGAACCCGCTGTCATTACCGTTGGCTCGATACACGGCGGCACCAAGCACAACATCATCGGCGACACAGTAAAGCTGCAACTCACCGTTCGCAGTTTTGCCGAAGAGGTCCGCCAGCAATTGCTGGCAGCCATCAAACACAAGGCTGAGTCGGTAGCCAGTGGTGCAGGGGCACCGGAACCGCTGGTCGAGATTGCCGAGGGGACGCCATCGCTGTTCAATGACCCCGGGCTCACCGCCCGGCTGAGACCGGCTTTCCAAGACCAGCTTGGCGAGGAAGATATTGAACTTTCGAAACAGACGATGGGGGGCGAAGACTTCAGTCGCTTCGGGAGAGAGGGTATCCCGATCCTGATGTACTGGCTGGGGGCGGTCAGCCAGGAACGCCTGGACGCTTACGCGGCATCAGGAGAACCCCCGCCTTCGCTGCATTCACCCTTGTTCTATCCTGATGTGGAGGCGACCCTGGTCACCGGTGTTACTACAATGGCTGCCACTGTGCTCGAGTTGCTTAAGCCATAGCCATACAGTTACCGGTTATCCATCTGCAGGGCGAGAGTGCTGTAAAAGCATTTTGCAGGTTGGGCTTCGCTGCACTATCTACGCAGAACTGACTTTTACGGGGCCCTCAGAGTGCGGCGGGTGACGTTCCAGCGCCTTTTTAAGATACAGGCCGGTGTAGGCAGTCTCGTGGCGGGCAACATCATGCGGTGTGCCTGTGACGACGATTTCACCACCACCGGTTCCGCCTTCGGGGCCCAGATCGATTATCCAGTCGGCGGTCTTGATGACATCCAGGTTGTGTTCAATGACAATGATGGTATTGCCGTGATCGCGCAGGCGGTGCAGTACCGCCAGTAATTGCGCTATGTCATGGAAGTGCAGGCCGGTGGTGGGTTCATCCAGTATATACAGTGTTTTTCCCGTGTCGCGTTTTGATAATTCCCGTGCCAGCTTGATGCGCTGTGCCTCACCACCGGAGAGGGTGGTCGCGTTTTGCCCCAGTTTCAAATAGGATAAACCGACGTCCATCAGTGTCTGCAACTTGCGTGCAACAACCGGGATAGGGCTGAAGAACGGCAGTGCATCCTCGACGGTCATGTCCAGTATTTCGTGGATGCTCTTGCCCTTGTAGCGTATCTCCAGTGTTTCGCGGTTGTAACGTTTCCCCTTGCAGACATCGCAGGGTACGTAGATGTCGGCGAGGAAGTGCATCTCGACCTTGATGACCCCGTCTCCCTGGCAGGCTTCGCAGCGGCCACCCTTGACATTAAAGCTGAAGCGCCCGGGCTTGTAGCCGCGTGAGCGTGCTTCCTGGGTTGCAGCAAACAGTTCACGTAGCGGGGTAAACAGGCCGGTGTAGGTGGCGGGGTTGGAGCGGGGTGTGCGACCAATCGGACTCTGGTCGATGTCGACAATCTTGTCGAAGTATTCCAGGCCTTCAATCGCCTCACAGGCGGCTGGCGTGGTGGACGCCTTGTTGAGCACCTGGGCGGCTTTCCGGTACAGGGTATCGTTAATCAGGGTGGATTTCCCTGAACCGGAGACGCCGGTAATGCAGGTCATCTGGCCAACCGGTATCTCCACGGTGAGCGACTTCAGGTTGTTGCCAGTCGCGCCTTTTATCACCAGTTTCTTTTCAGGATCAAAAATACAGCTGTGCTCTGGAATCGGGATTACCTCGTTGCCGGCAAGATATTGTCCCGTGAGTGAATTTTTATCGGCTATGATATCTGCAGGGGTGCCTTGCGAGACAATATATCCACCGTGTACCCCGGCACCCGGGCCGACATCCACAACGTGGTCACTGGCGCGGATGGCTTCTTCGTCGTGTTCAATCACGATCACGGTATTGCCAAGATCACGCAGGTGGTTGAGGGTATTCAGCAGACGCTGGTTGTCACGTTGATGCAATCCGATAGATGGTTCGTCGAGTATGTACATGACACCCACCAGGCCGGCACCAATCTGGCTGGCAAGCCGGATCCGTTGTGCTTCGCCACCGGAGAGGGTTTCCGCGCTGCGATCGAGTGACAGGTAATCCAGGCCGACGTTGACCAGGAATGACAGTCGCTGGTTGATTTCTTTCAATACCTTGCCGGCAATCTCGCCACGCCGCCCCTGCAGTTGCAGCGATGAATACAGCGACTGGCAGGCACCGACCGGCAGTGCGGTAATCTCCGGCAGGCTCTTGCCATTGATGGTGACATGACGGGCGGCCAGGTTCAGTCGCTGGCCCTGGCAGTCCGGGCAGGTCTGGTTATTGAGGTAGCGTGACAGTTCTTCACGTACCGTGCTGGACTCGGTTTCGTGGTAACGGCGTTGCATATTGGTAATAATGCCTTCGAACGGGTGTCTGCGAACCACCGAGCCGCGACGTTCATGCAGGTAGGTGAAGTCGATCTGTTCTCCCTTGCTGCCATGGAGGATGATGTCCTGGGTGTCCCCGGGCAGTTCCTCGAAGGGTTTCTCAAGATCAAAGCCGTAATGCTTGGCGAGCGATGTAATAAGCTGGAAGTAATAGGCATTACGGCGATCCCAGCCGCGCACGGCACCACCGGTGAGGCTGAGTTCCGGATGTGCCACCACAAGATCGGCATCGAAAAACTGGCGCACGCCGAGACCGTCACATTCCGGGCAGGCGCCGGCTGGGTTGTTGAAGGAAAACAGTCGTGGTTCCAGTTCGCTGATCGAGTAACCACATTGCACACAGGCGAACTTTGCCGAGAATAACAGCTCTTCCTGGTCGGTCTTGTCCATCCAGGCGATGCGTGCCAGCCCGTCCGACAGGTTCAGTGCCGTTTCAAATGATTCGGCCAGGCGCAGTTGCAGGTCATCACGCACCTTGAAACGGTCGACGACGGCTTCAATGACATGCTTGCGGCGCAGGTCCAGCTTCGGTGGCTGGTCGAGTTCCACCACCTTGCCGTCAATACGCGCGCGTACAAATCCCTGTGCCCGCAATTCTTCCAGTACTTGCACATGCTCACCCTTGCGCGCATCGACCACGGGGGCCAGCAGTATCAGTCGGCTGCCTTCCGGCAGTGATAACACGTGATCCACCATCTGGCTAATGGTCTGGGCTTCCAGCACGGTGCCATGCTCCGGGCAGTGCGGGGTGCCGACGCGCGCGTACAGCAGTCGCAGGTAATCATAGATTTCGGTAATGGTCCCCACTGTTGAACGCGGATTATGCGAGGTGGATTTCTGTTCGATGGAGATGGCGGGCGACAGCCCCTCGATGTGATCGACATCCGGTTTCTCCATCATCGACAGAAACTGACGGGCATAGGCCGACAGCGATTCGACGTAGCGGCGCTGACCTTCGGCATAGATCGTATCGAACGCCAGTGAGGACTTGCCGGAACCCGACAGGCCGGTAATCACAATCAACTTGTCCCGCGGCAGGTCCAGGTCAATGTCTTTCAGGTTATGAGTACGGGCGCCGCGTATTTGAATTGTGTCCATCGAAGTTCACTGTGGGTTCGGGCAACCTGTTAATATACTGCGTTTTCGTGGTCAGGGTAATAATAAGGAGCGCTAAAGAGTGCAGCGTGTAAAACACCAGAAAAGTGGTATGAGTCGTGAGGAATTACGGGCAGCCCTTTCACTTTCAAGCGTTTACGCGTTCCGTATGCTGGGTCTGTTCATGATTCTGCCGGTGTTTGCCCTGTATGCGGCCGATCTGGAGGGTTTTACCCCGGCCTTGACCGGGCTGGCGCTTGGCGCCTATGGCATTACCCAGGCGCTGTTGCAGATTCCGGCCGGCCTGCTGTCGGACCGTATTGGTCGCAAGCCGGTGATTATCGGCGGGCTGGTGATCTTTGCCCTTGGCAGCATCGTTGCCGCCCAGGCGGACTCCATCTACATCATCATCATGGGTCGCGCCCTGCAGGGTGCCGGCGCGATTGCCGCCGCCGTCATGGCGCTGACGGCCGACCTCACCCGCGAGCAGCACCGTATAAAGGCCATGGCACTGATCGGGATGAGCATCGGTTTATCCTTTGCGGCGGCCATGGTGCTTGGGCCGTTGTTTAATGAATGGGTCGGACTCTCCGGCATCTTCTGGATTACGGCGCTGCTGGCAGTGGTCGGCATGCTGGTGGTGGTCTTCGTGGTGCCGACGCCTGCGGTGAGCAGGCTGCACCGGGAAGCCGAGGCTGTACCGGCACAGTTCGGCCGGGTGTTGCGCCACCCTGAATTATTGCGCCTCGATTTCGGTATCCTGGTGTTGCACACCATTTTAACGGCCAGTTTTCTGGCCTTGCCGCTGGTGCTGCGGGACGAGGCCGGTATTGCTTCCAGTAACCACTGGAAGGTCTACCTGCCGGTGCTGGTCTGTTCGGTGCTGGCCATGTTGCCGCTGATCATTCAGGCCGAGCGCAAGGGCCATACCAAACCGGTATTCCTGTTTGCCATTGCGCTGCTGGTTGTGGCGGAACTGGGTCTGTATTTCCTGCCTGTCAGCGTGACCAGTGTTGTGGCGTTGCTGGTGGTGCTGTTCACGGCGTTCAATCTGCTGGAGGCCATGTTGCCCTCGCTGGTTTCCCGCGTGGCACCTGTGGATTGCCGGGGTACGGCCATGGGCTTTTATTCCAGTTCACAATTTCTGGGCACCTTCCTGGGTGGGATGCTGGGCGGGATGTTGCAGGGGATGTATGGTTTGCATGTGATTTTCCTGTTTGCTGCACTGGGTGCGCTGGTCTGGTGGTTGCTGGCGACTGCCATGACGCCACCGGCCAAGCTTGCCAGCTACATCTATAAGATGGGGGGCACTGCACCTGTGGATGCCGGGCAATTGACCCGACAACTGGCCGGACTGCCCGGAGTGACCGAAGCGGTGGTGGTGGCCGAGGAGGGCGTGGCCTATTTGAAAGTGGATAAAAAGGTGTTTGACGAATCAACCCTGCCCTGAACGGTCATAAATCCTCAAGAATGTCCGAGTAGCTGTCAGCCATTGCCCATAGCGCCCCAACGGGTCATCGCTTAGAATAAGGCACGGAAAGATGCCGCCAGTGAGCGGTTCACAGGGACAGTGAAAACCTACGGATAACAGGAGAACAGCATGGCACGAGGAGTGAATAAGGTTATTTTGGTTGGGAACCTGGGCAAGGACCCGGAAGTGCGGTACATGCCTAACGGCAATGCGATCGCCAATATTACACTGGCTACGACAGATTCCTGGAAAGACAAGCAGACCGGTGAGCAGCAGGAAAAGACCGAATGGCACCGCATAGTGATGTTCCGGCGGCTCGGCGAGATTGCCGGCGAGTACCTGAAAAAGGGCTCTCAGGTCTATATAGAAGGCAAGCTGCAAACACGCAAGTGGCAGGACAATTCCGGTAATGATCGTTATACCACCGAGATCGTTGCCAATGAAATGCAGATGCTGGGTGGCCGCGGTGGTGGCAGTGCCGGGTTCCCTGCAGATTCTGAGCCCGCACGGTCTGCACCTGCACAGTCTGCTCCCGCACCGGCACCCGCTGCAGCCGGCGGTGATTTTGATGACGATATTCCATTTTGAGCCGGCACGGCTGACGGTTACAGGAAAGGCCTGCATTGCAGGCCTTTTTTATGGGTGGCGGTTTTGTGCTGCGTTCCTGCCAGCGGCTGTTTTCAGGTGGGGAAGACCACTCCATATAGATAAAAAATCACTTCGAAAACCCAACATGTTGGGTTCAATATCTGTTTATAATACCCACTGCTGAACCCGGAGACGTCCAATTCCGGGATAACAAGCATTAAAAATTACCAGCATGTTGCCAACTTACAGTAGGTAATTCTGGCAACCTTTTGATTTCTAATTCGTATGTCTGAAATGCTACGGCCTGGAATCGGGAATCTGGGCTAAGTTACTGTCCAGATAACGATTTTTTGGCGATTTTGCTTGACGAATCCGGGCTTCCTGCCTATAGTGTCGCCAAGTGGGACTCAGTGGTAATTTGTGGGTCTCAGGGGAGCTAAAGGGGGCGAAATTGTTCAGAGGTGGTAGCTCGGTCAATTTGGATGCGAAGGGGCGTATGGCTCTTCCCACCCGCTACCGGAGTGACCTCATGGAGCGTTGTCAGGGCCGCGTGGTGTTGACGGTCCACGATGACAGTTGCCTGCTGTTGTATCCCCAGCCAGAATGGGACGAGATAGAACGCAAGCTCGTCCGTCTTCCCAACCAGAACAAGCGCACACGCATCCTGCAACGCATGTTGCTGGGTCATGCAACTGAACTCGAAATGGACAAGAACGGACGGATTTTGATTC
>Ga0316192_10002778_pt1 | contig 12790 bp, 9 predicted proteins | sample MerIslwburrow_MG_FD_204931 | JGI IMG/M metagenome (GOLD analysis project Ga0316192, IMG submission 204931) | Coastal sediment microbial communities from Maine, United States - Merrow Island worm burrow | ecosystem: Environmental > Aquatic > Marine > Coastal > Sediment | place: USA: Maine...
TGTTGGCCAACCTCCGTATGCAACTTGGCAAAAGGATTATAGATGTTGGAGATGCTGGAAATCGAACCCCGACAAGCGGCAAGCTGTGCGGTGATCTGGTTGCACGGCCTGGGTGCCGATGGCAATGATTTTGTCCCTCTGATACGTCAGTGGTGCCTGGCCGATGACTTGGGTGCACGGTTTGTGCTACCGCATGCGCCACGGCGTCCCGTTACTCTCAACAACGGTATGGTTATGCGTGCCTGGTACGATATTTATGATCTTGGCTTTAGTCAGGGTGAGGACAGGCAGGGTATCGAGCAGGCACAGCAGCAGCTGTTGTCGCTGATCCTGCGTGAACGCGAGCGTGGCCTGTCCAGCAACAGAATCCTGTTGGCTGGTTTTTCGCAGGGTGGTGCAGTTGCCCTGCATACCGCGCTTCGCTTTGCGGAGCCGCTGGCCGGCGTACTGGCACTGTCCGCCTATCTGCCGTTAGCGGATCTGCTGAGCGGGGAAAAACGCGCCGACCCTTCCCTTCTGAAAATCCGCATGGACCACGGCGAACAGGACCCGGTGGTGTCGTTCACAGTGGCAGAGCGTTCCCGCGAACGGATCGAGGAGCAAGGCTATCATGTGGAATTTAATGCCTGGGCAATGCAGCACAGCCTGTGTGTGCCGCAGATGGAGAGTCTGCGGCACTGGATCGCAGGGCAACTCGTTTGATGCATATCAAGGACGTCTGAATGAGCTGTCGTGCAAAATGAGCCCTATGAAATTACGTGCAATATTAGTGGTTATTTCAACCCTGGTGGTTCCCGGGGTGTCCCTGGCAGGGCCTGATGAGGGCGCTGTCCTCTACCAGCAGAATTGCTCCGTTTGTCATGGTGTTGATGGTGACGGTGGTGTCGGTATTCCGCTTAACCTGCCGGATTTTCTTGCGGTTGCCAGCGATGATTATCTGCGCAACACATTGCACAATGGTCGTCCCGGACGAGTTATGCCGGCGTTTGGCAATCTGAGTGATGCGGAAGTCGATGCTGTTATTGAATATATCCGCAGTTGGTCGCAACAGGATACACCTGTTTATAAAAGCGCCCCGCTGCCCGGGAATCCAGAGCATGGCAAGGCATTGTATGGAAGGCATTGTACAGGCTGCCATCACGACAAAGGACACGGCGGTATTGGTACCGGTGTAACATTTTCACGTCCCCGTGAGGCACCCGTGATAGCGCCGGCGCTGGATAACCCGGGCTTCCAGAAGTCGGTCAGCGATGCCATGCTGAAGGCAACACTGTTGCGGGGTCGTGAGGGAACGCCCATGCCTTCGATAAAGACGCTTGGTCTGAATGACAAGGATGCCGATGATCTGGTTACCTACCTGCGCACCCTGAACATGGATGTCCTGCCAGAAGATAGTACCGGTCTGGAGCCGGTTATCCTGTTTGAGTCTGAGTATAACCTCGAACAGACACTGGAGAATCTCAAACAGGCGGTGGTGGGGCGCAATTTCCGTGTTATTCGCGAACAGTACCTGGACCAGGGACTGGCCGCTGAAGGCAAGGAGGATGCGCGCAGGATCATCCTGTATTTCTGTAATTTTGCTTTTCTGAACGATGCGCTTGCCATCGATCCCAGGGTGGGTTTGTTCCTGCCCTGTCGTATCACGCTGGTCGAAACAGAGCATGGCGTGCAGGTGATGAGTATTAACCCGAGAAATCTCAGCCGCCTGTTCAATAACAGTGAACTGGACCGCTACTGTGAGCAGATGCACGATTTGTACGCGGAAATCATGCAGGACGCCACGCTATGAAGAAATTTCTCCTGTTATTGATGCTGCTGGCGCCACCTGCCCTGGCGGCCCAGGATTTGTTTATGGTACGTTCACAGTTGCCTTTTCCGGAAGCCATGTCGGTACTGCAGCAATCGATTAGCGAAAGTGGTTTCAAGGTCTCCCGGGTTCAGCGTATCGATATCGGCTTGACAAAATCAGGCTACAAGACGGACAAGTACCGCGTGGTGTTCTTTGGGGATCTGGATGAGTTGCACGCGGTCAGTGAACAGCATCCGGAGCTGATTCCCTACCTGCCGCTGAAAATTTCAATATTTGCAGAGAGTGGTGAAACGTTACTGCTGGCTTCGAGCTTCAGGCATTTGCGGTCATTCTATTCCAGCCCGGATCTGCAGTTGCAATTCGACCGCTGGGAATCCACTATCCGGGAAATTCTGGAACGGGTGCGTGTTGCCGAGTAATTAGCTGGCTGTTCTTGTTGTTTTGCAGTGCTTCATTCAGCAGGCTTTCAATTCGTTTTTTGTAGTTCAGAAAATGGACAGATTGCACGCCATCGGGGCTGCCTTTAGTCAGCAGGGTCGGATTAACATCAATGTCAGTGATATATATCGGGTAGTTATTTCCACTGCACCGTTTGCGTATTATGTGTTCGGCCACGGTGCCAAACAGCTTGTTGCCGAATTCCAGCACAGAGAACTCCCTGTTGCCACAGAATATGCTGAAAGAACCGTGCTGTTCGTCCTCGACATCGCCGATTACCTGTACATCCATATAACGATGGGTATCTGAATAGGGCATTGCCTTGATGGGTTCGAGTACATACTGGTCCTGGTTGTCGCGATTGATCTGGTAGTACAGGAAGTTTTCATCTTCCTGCAGGCTGTTGGGCACATTCATATTGCGCAATCGATAACGCATGGTGTCCAGGAAATTCTGGAACTGACCCAGCAGCGTCTGCCGGTCATGAAATGCAACGCGTTGGTGAAACAATGATCCACGTTCATCCAGGATGTAGACCTGGGCACGGCCGCCGCGCACCTGGTAGAACATTTGCAGTATACCTTCGCGATTCTGTTCCAGGACCAGCCCTAGCGGGGAGTCATCCAGCATCTGGCCGTCTATCCGTATCGGGCTGAACGCAGCTTGCGGCTGACCGAGATAATTCAATAATGCAGTACAAGACTCCAGTTCGTGGTAGCGCGGTATATCATGTTCACACTGCAAGACATAGTAGTTTTGTCCAATACGCAAGGCGTAGCGGGCATGTTGACGCCAGTAGTTGCGGTAGAAAAATTCCCTGATTTCGTTAAATAGTTCTTCCAGGCGGCGCGCTATAATAGCGCCGCGCGAAGAGGAAAAACTGAAGCAGGGCACCGGGGGCGACACCTTGCCGGAGGAGACCGGTAACCAGGCGAAGTAATCACACAGGCAGTCGAGTAACGCAGCATCCCCGGAGTAGCGGAAGGTAAGAACCTCTCCCCACGAGGTCACGGCGATCATTTCGAAACCAGCCGCAAGATTTTCCCACTGGCCACCATAACTCAGCGGGTCAATACGTTCGCTGACCAGGTGCATGCCGTTGCGGGTAAGTTTGTACATCGGGTCGTGTGCCAGATTAATAAACAGCCCAGCCTGCCGGATGGTCGCCTGATCGGCCAGCGATTGCATGTTGCTTTCCGGCGTTTTCCCATTGGGGAACATTTGCTGCAGGCAATCCAGAACACAGCGCAACTCCCACTGGCTGAGGCTGCAATCAGGTGGTTGAATGCCGATGGTCGACGGGTTGCGATTGATCAGCCCGTTAAAATGGCACCAGGCCAGCAATTCCAGCAGGCTGGCGGTGCGCTTTAACGGGCTATGTTCAGCCGCGTCACGAGCCAGAACATTGCCTCTGTAGATGGCCCAGCCAGGTTGGTTCTCATTTATGCGGTGCAGTGACAGGCGCTCCTCGGACAGGTCCCTGGAAACACCCGGGTTGATCATCTCGACCTTGCCGGATTTGCGCTCGAAGGCGACATAGAGTTTACGTCCCAACAGATTGAGGTCGGCTGAATTGATGGTCAGATCACTGTTCTGGTCGCGCCCGAAATGTGCAAGTGCCCGATAACTGTGTGTCAATTCTTCCACCAGTATATGGCGTTCTTCCAGTACGCGTTTGATTTTCCATTGCCGGCGCTGGTCCAGTGAGGCCAGCTTGGCTTTGCTCCAGCCCCAGGTCTCGACGAGGTCACGAATGGCATCCCGGCGCCATGACTGCTCGTGCCCTTTGTCGGATTTGCTCATGGGTTCGTTGACCTTGAAATAAAAGCAACGCCTGGCCAGATCCAGTCGTTCCAGTTCCCTGCGCGAAAACAGGTATTCCTCAACCGTGTTGCACATCATGACGTAGGGATCGAGTTGGTCCAGCTGGGCTTCGGCATTGTGGACCGCCCTTTTAAATCGCATAGCCAGCATCTCGATATCCGGATACTGGTTTGCGTAGGCTTCCATCAAAAGGATCTTCAGGATGGATTTATACGGTGAGTCGACCGCTTTGTAGAGCTGCCAGAGAGTCGCGCCGAAAAATTCCTTGATGGGCAGGCGTGACAGTCCTCCGAAATCCACAATGTCATTGGCTTTGATGAAGCGATTGGCAATGAGCTTGTCAACATATGAGTCGTAGTCCTGTTCATGTTCTACCGGGACCAGCCACCAGACCGGGTAACGTCCGGCAACCAGAAGTCCTGTACGGTAAAACTCATCCAGTAACAGGTGGTGCTGGGAACTACCGGCATTTTCATTGCTTAACTGCTGATGTTCCTGCTGGCGGAATGAAATGTCATCCATGAGAAAAAAATGAACCTCCAGGCCCAACGATTCCGCCCAGCTCTGAACGCCTTCAGCTTTTTCCTGCAAGGTGGCGACATCTGTTTCAGATAAACCCGGGCGATGGCAAATCCAGATATCGAAGTCGCTGGATTTCGAGTAGGCAATCGTGCCGGTACTGCCCATCAGGTATAGCCCGTGAATCGAATAGCGGCGTTGGGCGCGACGCCGGTAACTGAAGCTTTTTGCCAGTTTTCGCGCTGACTGGATGCAGCGCTTTGCTGGCGTATAGTCGGAAATTCCGCACGGCGTCTTGTTGGACAGGTAGCCCGGCAGCATCGGGTGATTGATGTGAAACAGCAGCGGCAACAGCTGGATAAAAATACGCTGGCGTGCCTGCAGGGAGTCCTGCACCCGGCACAGGCGATCCCTGTTCAGCGCCAGGAAGCGGCGTTTGACGGCGCGTAACTCGAGTGCGTCGATTCCAATTCTGTTCTTGTTGCTGCGACTGAAATCCGCTTTGACAACACCTTGTCCTGCGTCACTGATCAGCATTGGGGATTGACGATCCGGAGCCTGTTTACGGGTTGTGACCACACAGAGGTTTGTCGCTACAAAGCGATGGAGTGCTCGTTCTGCCGGGAGCGAGCCTCAGACAACGCCATGCCGGCACGTTTGAGCAGCGTGCCCGCATTATCTTTTTTACGCCAGCCCGTGATCCCGTAACAGGTTGACAGGTTCCGGGCATCAAGCTCGCCGTCCATTTCCGCAAGCCGCTGTTCGAGTTTATCAGCAAGCTGCTTTGCTGCTTCCGCAGTTGTTTCAGGCAGTACCAGTATTAACTCATGATGCTCGTTACAGCCGATCAGGTCTGCCCAGCGCAGCTGGTCTTTCAGCAGTCGGGCAACGTGTAACAGCAGGCGTTCTCGATCCCCGTCGCAGTGAACCTCCATCATGATGACTGACATCGCACTGTTATAGCGTCTCGAGCGGGCAACCTGGGGTTCCAGTGCCAGCATGATTCCTCGCCGGTTCAGTAAACCGGTGATGGTGTCGGTCAGGATATGTTGTTTGAGTTCCTCATTCAGCGTCGCGTGCGACTGTTCGAGCTCAACCTGTTTGCTGATGTCAATAAACAGGCGGGCATATTCATAGTCCTCACCTGGCAGGTCGATGTAGTGGACCTCGAAATGGTGTTTGGTGTTGTTGCGGTCAGTCCAGCAAATGTATTTATCTTTGCTCAGCAGCATCCGTACCGGGCGGTTACCCAGTCTCGCGAATTCCTGGCCCTGCAGATCACTCGCCTGAACTCGCCCCACCAGTTGCTCGAAAGCCGGGTTGTAGCTGCAGACACAGCCCTGCTTGTCCATAACCAGTACGGGAAACGGGAAGTTATCGACAATCGCCAGGGCGTGCTTTTGGGAAAGATTTTCCGTCATCGGGTTGATACTCCAGAACAGGGTTTTACTGCGCGCTAGGAGTCTGTCGGACTTAGGCAATCGTAGCGAGCATGGTGGGAGAGCGAGGACAAATGGTCATGATTTTGAGGCGCATAGTAGGCCTACGCAACGAAAAATCAGGGACATTTGGACCGCTCTCCCACCAGCGCAGTAGATTGTTCCTAAGTCCGACAGACTCCTGCCACCTGTCTGTATATCGGAATCTGTGACCGGATCTTTATATGGCGTGTGGTCCTGTTCACAGGTCGGGAGGGTGGACTGCTTCGAAGCGAGGGCCGCGCTAGTCGTATTCTTCGGCGCGTCGGGCATTGCCTCGAACTTTATCAACAGGATAGCGTTGTTCGTTGATTTTGATCTTTTCCAGCGCGGAGGCAATCAGGTCAATATCCAGTTGATCCGCTGTCCGGATCAGATAAATCAGGATATCAGCCAGTTCCAGGCTCACGGCTGTTTTTTTACCGGGTTCGAGTTGCCAGCTCTGTTTTTCGGTAAGCCACTGAAAATGTTCTACTAATTCTGCCGCTTCTGCAATAAGGGCCATGCACAGGTTTTTCGGCGAGTGAAATTGCTGCCAGTCACGCTCATCGGCAAATGCCGCCAGTTGCCGGCGCAGTTGTTCCAGGCTGTCGGACTGTTGTTTAGCACTCACTCTGCTAATTAAATCACACTGGATGCCGATAAGCCTAAAACCGGAATATTGAGTACAAAAACAGGTCGCAGACCCTTTGTGTGATGCCCAAGCTGATTACTCAAATGCTAATCGCCCTGACGGGTTTTTGTGGCTGCCTTCAGACTGTCGAATGTGCCGAGGTCAGGGGTGTGGTTGTGGTCGAATATCAGGGTCTGTTTGATCCTGACAGCAGTACGCAGACCTACCCGGTTGCGGTTGCCCTGCTTCCCGCCAAAGGACAGCGGCTGGCGCACAGGGGCCCCCGTGTGGAGAAAGTGGAAATTATTGAAAATCGCATGCGTCCCGCTTTCATGACAGTACAAAAGGGTGATCGCATTGAATTTATCAATCGCGATGGTGTGTTTCACGAACTGTTTTCCTTGTCACCCGGTGAACCCGTGACCTTACAGCTGGGCAAGGCATCAGATAAATCATCGCATCGGTCACTGGTGCTGAAGCAGCCCGGAACCACGCATTTTTTTTGTCGTATTCACAGCAAAAGCTATGCGCGCATTGAAGTGGTTGATACGCCCTATCTGCAAATGGTACGGCCCGGCCACCAGTTCCACTTTTCAGGTCTTGCACCGGGTGAGTGGAAATTGCGCCTGGCTTCGGCGGCCGGCGAGACCCGGTGGATAGCGGTTACTGCCATGACTTCTCCGACACCCCTGAAACTGACCATAGCTTCCCGCGGTGGTGGTAATGGTAATGGCAAACTCAGGCCACAGGCTGGTATTGCAGATCTCTACCAGCAGAGGGAGCAGTAAGGGGTATGTATGAATATTGAACAGAAAAATACACTGTTCATTATTTCACTGGTGCTGTTGGTGTTATTCGGTGTCGCTGGCGCGTCCTTCCTGCTGGTCAGGGATCATGTTACGGACAGCATTGAAGCGGACCTGGGACGTGCACAGACGGTGTTTGTACAGGCACAGAGGAACCGCTTCGATAACCTGCTCACGGTCGCCCGCAGTGTACGTGACGAACCCAGTCTTATCGCTGCATCCCTGACCGGGGATATTGCTACGGTTCGCGGGATGCTTAACGATCTGTATCCCCGTCCGGGCTCAGACTTCATGGCCATCTATCTGGATACAGGGCCCGGTGGGGTGGCCGGTGCAGGTAACAAACCCCACTATACCTCACCGCAGGTATTGAGCTCTCCGGTGCTGGTCGGTCTGGTTCGCGGGTTGACCAAGGGCGAGTCGGCCAGCTTCGGTAATGCGTTGTTGTATGACAGCTGGCTGCAGCTGGTTGCGGTTCCGATTGAAAGCCCGTTGGGTGGCCGGATTGGCGCCCTGCTGGTCGGTAAGCGATTTGGTCAGGCAGATCTGCAGGATTTACGTCAGCTGGTGAATGCCGATATGGCTATCTTCAACGGCAACCAGTTACTTGTGAGCAGCATCAAGGGACTGCAGTCCAGGCTGAACCAGATAAACAGTGTTAGCGGATCGGTAAACAGCGGTGTATTCGACGTTGACAACGAACGTTTCAGTTTCCGGTTGCTTGAGGCCCTGAATCGGGCCGGTAGCAGCAAACAATCAGCAAAGGTTCTGCTGGCGGCCAGACACACGACCTACTGGGCGCCCTATATTACGCTGGGTGAAAATGCGCTGTATTTCTCTGTGCTCATTCTGTTGCTGGCGGCTCTGTTCGGCATCAGCATCAGCAGGCTCACGCTGACCAGGCCTATTCAGCTACTGGCACGTGCCACCCATGCTATAGCCAGTGGCGATATGAGCCACAAGGTGTCGGTAAAACGTAATGATGAACTTGGCCAGTTGGGCACTTCGCTTAATGTCATGCTCGGGGCGCTTAATTCCTCCCAGGGTGATTTGAAACGCAGTCGTCAACGGTTTCGGGATTTTGCAGGCAGTTCGTCGGACTGGTTGTGGGAGACTGATCGTGGAGGTCACTTCACCTTTGTTTCCAGCAGTGTTTCGGAAACCCTGGATATGTCAGCGGAGAACTTGCTGGGGCGTACCCCGGCAGAGGTTTTTCCCGGCAGCAGTCTCGGCGAGCTGATTGAAGCATTGCGTCCGGCTGGCACGAAGCAGGGCAAGTTCAAGAATATAGAGATCTGGGTACGTTCGCCGAATGCAGACCGGCACTGTCTGCGCTTAAGCGGCGTACCCGTGTTCAGCGATAAAACCTTCATGGGTTATCGCGGTACCGCAAGTGATATCACCAAGCTCAAGCAGGATGAAAAACGTATGGTGATCCTGGCCACCCAGGACCACCTTACCGGGCTCTCCAACCGGCGTCGTTTCCTGGAGGATCTGAATCACGAAATTCGCCGCGTGGAACGTCACGGCCAGTACGGTGTATTGTTGCTGATCGATCTGGATCACCTGAAACTGGTGAACGATACGGCCGGCCATGCGGCGGGAGATCAGATCATCGTGCAGGTGGCCGGATTGCTCAAGCGCGCTTCGCGCGATCAGGATTTTCTGGCACGCATCAGTGGTGATGAATTTGCGGTTGCCTATTCGGCTATGAGTGAAGATCAGGGGTTTGAAAAAGCGGCCCAGTTGCTGGAGCGCATAAATGCGCTGAAACCCCGTTACGGCGGCCGGACGCTTAATATCTCGGCCAGCGTAGGCATGGTCACGTTCCCGCGCCAGGGCAAGGTACCTGTTGAATTGATGGCCAAGGCCGATGCTGCCATGAGTGTAGCCAAGGCCGGTGGTCGTAACCGAGTTCACAGGTATAACGAGACCGACATGATGCGTGAGCGCATGGACAATCAGCTGGTATGGAAAGACCGTCTCCTGGAAGCCCTGGAGAGAGACAACCTGCAGCTGGTATTTCAGCCGATTGTGTCAGTGGCCAGTGGCCAGGTGCACCACCACGAAGTTCTGGTGCGCATGCTCGAGGACAACGGTGCCCTGATTGCACCCGGGAAATTCATTCCCGCTGCAGAGCAGTTTGGCCTGATTCAGCGTGTCGATCGCCAGGTGGTTAGCAAGGCTATTCGACAGCTTGCGGATTTGCCGGCGGACATGGCGAATGTCGGGTTTTCGATTAACCTGTCGGGCCTGTCGGTGGGCAGACAGGATATGTATGACCTGATCGAGCAGGAAATTCGTGAGGGGGGTGTTGACCCGGGCAGGCTTACATTCGAAATCACCGAGACCGCAGCCTGTGAACAGATCAATACCGCCATGGAATTTTTTCAGAAAATACGTCAGCTTGGCTGCCTGGTTTCGCTGGATGATTTCGGTGTCGGATTCTCCTCCTTCTCTTACCTCAAGCATTTACGTGCAGACATTCTGAAGATTGACGGCAGCTTTATTCGTGATATTCACAACAGCAGTGCCGATCAGTTGTTTGTAAAGGCACTGGTTGATGTGGCACGTGGCATGGGTATGCGCACCGTTGCCGAGTTTGTCGAGAATGAACAGGTATTCGAACGTGTGCGCGGCCTGGGAGTCGATTATGTGCAGGGCTATTACCTGGGCAAACCGCAAAGCACCCTGCAGCCTGTCAATATTGAAGCTGATGAGAGTGTCGGTGCTTCGGTCGCCTAGCAGCTTGTTGAATAAGCTTTATGCGAGCCTTTTCCTGGCCCGCGCGACAGCCGCCTTTACCTGGTCCGGCGCTGTTCCACCAAAATGATCACGTGCTGATACCGAGCCCTCCAGGGTGAGCACATCGTAGACATCGTCTTCGATGACAGCCGACAAAGCCTGAAACTCTGACAGACTCATATCCGGCAGATCGCGCTGGCTGTCGATAGCCAGGCGCACTGCCTTGCCGACCACTTCGTGGGCATCACGAAAAGCCATTCCCTTGCGTACCAGGTAATCGGCCAGATCTGTTGCCGTAGAGTAACCGCTGGCTGCGGCCTGACGCATGTTGTCTGCCTTGACCTGTAACGCCGGTACCATATCGGCAAAGGCGCGCAGGCAACCCAGCACGGTATCCACGCTGTCGAACAGTGGCTCCTTGTCTTCCTGGTTGTCCTTGTTGTAAGCCAGTGGCTGGCCTTTCATCAACATCAACAGCCCTACCAGATGGCCGGTTACGCGACCTGACTTGCCACGTACCAACTCCGGCACGTCCGGGTTTTTCTTCTGCGGCATGATGCTGGATCCGGTACAGAAACGGTCCGGCAGGTCTATAAAATCGAACTGAGCCGATGCCCACAGAATCAGTTCCTCGGAAAAGCGCGACAGGTGGGTGAGCAGCAGTGCGGCGCAACTACAGAACTCGATAACAAAGTCCCGGTCGCTGACGGCATCCAGGGAATTTTCGGCAGGCGTATCAAAACCCAGCAGCTCGGCTGTGTAGTGTCGGTCAATCGGGAAACTGGTACCGGCAAGTGCAGCAGCGCCCAGCGGCATGACATTGACGCGTTTGAGGCAGTCCATGAAACGTTCGCGATCACGCTGCAGATTTTCGAACCAGGCCAGCATGTGGTGGCCGAAGCTTACCGGCATGGCGACCTGCAGGTGGGTGAAACCTGGCATCAGCGTGTCGACTTCACGCTCCGCGAGATCCAGCAACCCGGCTTGCAGGCGCAACAGTTCCTTGCAGGCTGCATTGATCTGATCGCGCAAATACAGGCGCAGGTCGGTTGCAACCTGGTCGTTACGCGAGCGGCCGGTGTGCAGTTTCTTGCCCGCTTCTCCGATCAGGGCTGTCAATCGTGCCTCGATGTTCATGTGCACATCTTCCAGGCTGACCGACCAGTCAAAGTTGCCCTGTTCGATGTCCTTTTCGATCTGGTCCAGACCCCGGATGATGGCGTCGCAGTCGCTGGCACTGATCACTGCAACCTTTTTCAGCATGCGGGCGTGCGCACGCGAGCCCTGAATGTCATAGCGGTACAGGCGCCGGTCGAAATCCACGGAAGCGGTAAAAGCTTCAACAAAGGCATCGGTTGATTCGGTAAATCTGCCGCCCCAGGGTTTGTCGCTGGTAGAGTTATCTGTCATAACGGATCTGGTAAGGTTAAACAGCTCCCGAGTATACCTGAAAGTCCTGTAACACTCGGCCGATATTCAATAAATGAGTATTGAAAGGACAGCCGCCGGTGCTCAAGCTGCCACCACGAACCAGGGGTATTCTGCTATTCGCAAGCAGGATCAGCAGGAAACCCTGTTCCTGCCCGGTTTCTGTGATATCCGCATGGTGTTCGCAGTGGTGGTGATTGCCGAACTTCTGGCTTTCGTTCTGGTGCTGGCCAACAGTCGCAATGACCCCTGGAGCGAGCTGGGCCTGACCTCACTGTTTGTACAGTGGATCGCCCTCAGCAGTGCCGCCGTGCTTTGTCTTGCCCGTCCCATGCTGTCCCGTGTAAGTAACACTGCGGCTGCCCTAAGCAGCTACCTGTTGTTGTTGCTGACCACGGCCGTGATTACCGAGCTGGCGTATCAACTGGGCGGGATGCGGGCACAACCGGGCGGTGTCGGACACGCCGGGTTCCTGTTTCGCAATCTGGGTATCAGCGTCATTCTGAGCGCACTGGTATTGCGTTACCTGTATGTCCAGCACCAGTGGCGTCAGAAAATTCAGGCCGAGGCGCAGGCTCGCGTACAGGCTTTGCAGGCGCGCATTCGTCCGCATTTCCTGTTCAACAGCATGAACAGTATTGCGTCGTTGACGCGCAGTGACCCGGTCAGGGCCGAGCAGGCAGTGCAGGATCTGTCGGACCTGTTCCGCATCTCGCTGCACGACGCCTCCGAGCGCGTAACGCTGGAGGATGAGCTGGAGGTTGCGCAGGGTTACCTGCGCATGGAAACCTTGCGGCTGGGTGATCGCTTGCAGGTGGAGTGGGATATTGAACGTCTGCCACGCAAGCGGCTGGTGCCGTCCCTGATTCTTCAGCCGTTACTTGAGAATGCCGTTTACCATGGTATAGAACCTTTGCCGCAGGGTGGCCGGATCAGTGTCAGCGGTATGGCCGAAGGCCGCCGGATTTCCATAACAGTTCGTAATCCGCGTGTGCCGGACACAGTTGGAGACCGCCCAGGGGGTAACCGGATTGCACTGGAAAATATCCGCCTGCGTCTGCAGCTGGCATTTGGTGCCCAGGCAGGTGTGGCACTCACGGAAACCAGCGACCTGTTTGAAACCACCCTG
>Ga0316192_10002779_pt1 | contig 12790 bp, 9 predicted proteins | sample MerIslwburrow_MG_FD_204931 | JGI IMG/M metagenome (GOLD analysis project Ga0316192, IMG submission 204931) | Coastal sediment microbial communities from Maine, United States - Merrow Island worm burrow | ecosystem: Environmental > Aquatic > Marine > Coastal > Sediment | place: USA: Maine...
AATAAATACAGATAAAACAAATATATATATCGATATTAGTATGATATCAGACATATTTCTAACTTTCCTCGTTAAACTTCTTTTTTACCATTTCATTAATTATTTCACCGTTGTGTGTAATACAGGTGCCTTTGGTGATCTCGTCTTCAAAATCCAAGCCGTCATTTTGAAAGAGGTGCTTGATGAGTGTAATAACGTTTTTCGAATGCATCTGACTCGCATGTACGGGCAAAAGCTTGGCAAGATTGACAGCGCCGTAGATGGTTACATCATGTTTGACCAACGTTTTGTTTGGTTCACTTAATTCACAGTTTCCACCTTCAGCGGCGGCCAAATCAATGACCACAGAACCGGGCTTCATCATTTTTACCATTTCAGTCGTCACCAGCAGCGGCGCCTCTTTCCCGAATATTTGCGCCGTCGAGATCAATGCGTCGGTTTTTGTAAGTTTGGCCGCAATCGCCTCGCGTTCTTTTTCAAGAAATGCTTCCGATTGCTCTTTTGCGTAACCACCGGCGGTTTCAGCGTCTTCCGGCATTTCCATTTCAACAAAATGCGCGCCGAGACTTTCCACCTGCTCTTTCACTGCGGGTCGCGGGTCAAAAGCTTCTACTCTTGCGCCGAGCCTTTTGGCTGTCGCAATTGCCTGAAGCCCGGCAACTCCGGCGCCGAGCACCAACACTGTCGCTGGTGGAATCGTTCCGGCAGCCGTCATCAGCAAAGGGAAAAATCTGCCGAGATGATGAGCCGCGAGCAGAACAGCCTTATAGCCCGCCACCGTAGCCATTGAACTGAGAACATCCATACTTTGGGCTCTGGTAATTCGTGGAATATACTCCATGGCAAAACAGGTGTTTTTTTTGTCGTTTAGCATGGGGATTAGCTCTGCATGAGCAAGCGGTGGCAACGAACAAATTAGCATGCCGCCATCATTCATCATTTCAATTTCATGTTTGCCGACGGTTTCATTTTTTCGGGGCGCCTGAAATTTTACGACAAGTTCTGATTTTTTGAACAAACTCTTCGAATCTGAAACAATTTCAGCTCCATTTTTCTTAAACATCTCGTCTGAAAAGGACGCTTTCAAACCGGCTCCAGATTCAACAAAAATATGGCGCCCATCCTTAATCAGATTTGCAACCATATCCGGGATAATGGCCACTCTTGTTTCGTCAGCCGAAATCTCGTTTGGAATTCCTATCTTCAAAATATTCCTCTATTTTTTTTAAGCATCTATTGGTTTATGTAAGGCGGCTCAAAATATTATAAATAGTGCAGCAAGTCAACCTTGAATTTCAACAATTAATTGAATTTCCTGAAGCACGCCCAAAATCCCGAAACAGGTTGAGAAATCTCCCTGATAAACCAATGCCTTCCCCAGCCTGTGCGCTTCTAATGTAATACGCTCCCCCTCAAGCAAACTACATGACAGCGCCTTGACAATTTGCAGGATAACTTCCTCAAATGAGTGCGTGTCGTCATTAAATAAAATGACTTTCCACAGCAGATTTACCTCGGCTTCAGACGCATCGTTTTGCTTAACTTGAGAACCTGGTTCAGTGTTTAGTTCTGTTCGAGCAGACTTTGCAAAATGACCTGATTTGATTTCGGGGTTGGATATTTTTGCATCTCTTTTAAAGAAACCCACTTGCAGGCTGTCGATGTTTTCGGTTTTGCTTTTCCGGAAATATAGTTGCATAAAAAGACGTGTAATGTTACTCGAAAATGAGTGTAAGCATGCTTTACTTTCATAAACGAATTTTGGATGTTAATTTCAACCCCAAACTCATTCAAAATTTCACGACGTAAACATTCTTTCAACGTTTCCTCCTTTTCAAGTTTTCCGCCGGGGAATTTCCATAGCCCGCCAAGCAATTTATTTTCAGGCTGTTGGTCAATTAACACACGACCGTTATTACGAATAATTCCAACTGCGATGTCATAATGCGGAATCGGTTTTCGAACGCGTCGAACAGGCAGCTCGTCCGGGGCGGGAAGCTCTTTTAACGCCGCGCAAAAAATCTTAACCGGGCAATTTGCACAGTCAGGTTTTTTCGGCAGGCAAATTGTTGCGCCCAGTTCCATCATTGCCTGATTAAAATCGCCGGCCTCTCCTCTTTTGAGAAGGTGGTTGGCATATTGGTTTAATTCCGCTTTCATTTCAGGAGAAGACAATTCTTTTTCGATTTTAAAAATACGCGCTAACACCCGTTTGACATTTCCATCCACTACGGCATGATTGTGGTTAAAGGCAATGCTGGCCAGCGCGGCGGCAGTGTATGCGCCAATGCCTTTTACCGCCAGGAGATCGTCATAATTTTGCGGGAATTGCCCGTCATGTTTGTCTACAATATGTTGAGCTGCGGAATGGAGATTTCTTGCGCGCGCATAATATCCCAAACCTTCCCAGATTTTTAAAACATCCTGTAGATGCGCCGTCGCCAAATCGTGAATCGTTGGAAAGCGGTTGAGAAAGCGAGCATAGTACGGGATGACTGTTTCTACTCGCGTTTGTTGCAGCATCACTTCAGATACCCAGATTTTATAGGGGGCGTCAGTTCTTCGCCAAGGTAAATCACGCTTGTTTTTGCGATACCACTTGATTAAATTGTTGGCGTAATCCACGCGTTCTATTTTTTCTTGCACGCGCGATTCTTCTTCTTGTGGCGAACGGGTTTATATTGTATATTTATCGCTTCGCTTAGGTCAAACATGTTTACAAATTTTAAGTTTCCGGAGTAATTCAATGCAGCAGCAATATTATTTCACTGAAAAAGGGTACGATAAACTTCGACAAGAGATCGATAAGCTGGAAAAGTACCTGAAAAATGACATTGCCAAAGAAATTGGCGTAGCGCGTGAACATGGTGATTTGCGGGAAAATGCCGAATATGAGGCCGCCAAAGAAAAACAGGCCAAATATATGGGGAAACTAGGCCAACTACAAGAGCGGTTTATGAATGCGCGGGTCATTCGGCGCCAGGATTTGCCAGAGGATACGGTGACGCTGGGCAAGATTGTGCGAATAAAAGATCTCGACAACGACGAAGAAGATGAATACACAATTCTTGGAGATGGTGAAACCGATCTGGACAAAGGAATTATCAGTTATCAGTCTCCCATCGCAAAAGGTTTAATCAACCACAAGAAAGATGATAAAGTGGAAGTTTTTTTACCTCGCGGGGTAAAAAAGTATCAAATTTTATCCATCGAATTCTGGAACGAAGAGTAGTCGTGAGAATAGTTGTCAACCAGAGCCTAACCTCAACAGCAGCGCCTGGAATCGTACAAAGAGTGACGATTCCAGGCGCTGCTGTTGAGTCGGTTTTGCCAATTACCAAATCTGCGCCTGACTAACTTTTTAGTTTTAAAGTGTTTAACGCTGAAAAAAATAAGCTCTGAACCAAGCCCGCCGCGTTGAAATGCCTTGCGACCCTTTTATCTACAACGCCTAATTTAGTTAAAAAAGAATAACACCAACAGAAACTTTACTTTGTAAATAAAAACCTGATTGATAATCCGGATTATTTAATTCGTATACTTTCTCACCTTCTTGGGTATCCTGAATTATTCTTCTTCGACCGTAGAGAAGAAAATCATAACTCGGCAGTAAACTCAATTTTATAACTATATTTTTAAATTTGTACCCGATGGCGCCACGAAAACCAATTGACAAATAATTCAATTTGTCATCACCTTTGATTGAATCTGGATCCGAATCAGATAAAATTGAAAATAAAACATCATTCCAAATTATATCTTCACGTCCCAATGCAACACTCGGTGAATATTCATAAAACCAATTCTTCAATGCAAGGGGATTTGAAAAATTGTATGATGCAGAAAAATAAAATGCCTTGGATTTTACCTCGTCAAAAAATAGCTCAGCCTTGTTGTATTTTGCATATTTCAAACAAAAAGATACGCTGCGGTTTGGTTTTAAAAATGTTTCAATTTCTATATCAGCAACATACCCATCAATTGAAAGAAATGGCTTTTCATAAGGGACTGCAGTTATTCCACCGTATTTCCCCATGCCAATGCTTAGGCATTTGATCGAAATAAACTTGCCACCTTCCACTCCATCTGAACTCATAATTCAAGATTTTCCTGGTAATATTATTTTGACCTGAACCCTTAGATGTAAAACTGATTGACCATTTAGATTGGGAACCGTAATAAACAAATAGGCTACGGCCAACAATTTGAAATTCATCTCTCCATCCATTTAACATGAAAAGGTAAGCGGTGGAACGTTGCAAATCAGCCGCGCCGCTTTTTAGCCGTCGGCTGAATTGGCCTGGTTAGGCGCTTTTTGTAATTTAGCCACATAATGTGAGCTTACCTTCACGACTATAAGAGAAAGAGCCTTCAACTCAAACAAACGACACGTTAAGCGGCAAAGCTGCGAGATAGTTGTATTCGGTTTTAACGCCTGGATAAATAAATGTGTAATTCCAGCACTCAGAAATCCAGGAACCTTCAAAAAGGAGATGTGGAATTCTAACCTGCTATCCAATGAGTCATCTCCTTTTTCTATTACATCATCTTCATGAAGACCGCGAACTTTGAACCCTTGGGAAATGCTCATCTCTTTTCAGATATTTAACCACACCACAATTATTAGAGCCGCAACGCGATTATTTTAGACCCAATGTCGACCAGTGTATCCATAATATTTATTGCCGTTCACATAACGCTTTGTTTTGGTCAATCATTCAGCGCCAGTCTGTCCAAAGCTTCACCTGTGACGCGAAATGTAGTCCAGTCATTCATAGGCACGGCGCCCAGGCTTTTATAAAACTCAATGGCTGGTGTATTCCAGTCCAGCACCCACCATTCCATTCGACCACAATTGCGTTCTTTGGCAACACGCGCCAGGTGCTTGAGCAGCTCCCGGCCAACGCCTTTTCCGCGATGCTCTTCCAAAATGAACAAATCTTCAAGGTAAATTCCGGGTTTTCCCAGAAAAGTTGAATAGTTATGAAAATACAAAGCAAAACCAACAGGCTCGTCATTGCAGTAAGCTAGCAGCACTTCGGCCGATGATGTTTCCTGAAATAATGTCTCGGTTAGGCTTTCTTCGGTTGCGACGACTTCGTAGGATAATTTTTCATAGAGCGCCAACTCTTTGATGAAGCTCATGATTAGCGGAACGTCGCTTTTTTGCGCTTTGCGAATAAAAAAAACCGCAGTAGATGTTTCCTGGTTCATTAAGACCCTTTCTGCTGTTGGATGAAACCAATCTATGCATCCTTGCCACAACATTTCTGAAACTTCTTCCGAAAAGCCAATGTCCGGCTCGGCTTTTTGTAGGACGATGTTATTCATGTGCTGTTCAGATAAAATTGCTTATCTCAACAAGTGTATCTTTTTATGTTTTTTGCGCTTTAATCTCACTAATAGGTTAAACCCAGCTTGTCACGCAAATGTGAATCTGAAAGTTTATTTTGTCGCCAATAGGCTGACCGAATTGAATTGGTGGAGCGGGCTGTTGTGGTTAATTTTTTTGCATTTTCACCAAATCCGCTCAGATAAGATTCTTTCCACGCAATAATACGATAAGGAAAATCCTTTTCGAAAATAATTTTCAACTGCCTTTTCAGATCTTGGAAGGAAACCGAGTAGGTCTGTAAAGGGGCGTTGGAGAGTTCAGGATTGCGACTTTCCTCCAGTTTGCCAACGGCGCGCTCTACTTTTAATTTTACATGCCGCAGACGGACAAATTGGGTAGAGGGAATCATTCGGAACTTCCCGGTCGGCAATGAGGCGGGCGCCAGTCGTATGCGCGTCCAAATTTCGTCTTCCAGCATAACCCCTTCCAGCTCAAAGGTTCGATCGCCTTCCGCCTGAAAATAGGAGCGGAGTTCAACTTTATATTTGTCGGCCCGGCGGTTCAATTGCATGAAAGTGTGCCCACACCATTCTTGTGAAGATGAAGTGACTTTCAAAGCAGGCGATTTTTCGTAATTGAGCGGTGAAAAGGTCGAAGTCATCATTGAGTAAGGATAAATACCGGTATAAAACTTTTTGGTGGCATTCAATTTAAGCGTTGCAACGGGTTTTTCGTTTGCGGGAAATTCATATTTCACCTGTTTTTCGGGCAGAAACTCTTCGGTTACAAAAATCAATACTGCATCGCCTTCGCGGTATTCACCATAACGCGCTTGCTTGAGTTCATACCGGGTTATTTCGGCCAGGCCAGAGCGCCAATACTCGTTGAAGTTTTGCTCTTTATTATCTTTACCAGTGAGATTCCCAAGGGAAGCAAAGGTCAGAAAAAGGATAAAAAGCGAATACCTGTTTTGCATTTTACAATCTCCAAAACGTTAATCAAAAAATGTTTTTTTAGCCTCGCGGACACTTTCAAAAATCATTTCCTCTTTTGTAAGACGGAATATAAGGAATCCTTATATTCTAATGAAAATTTGACCGGATGCATAAAGTAACTGAAATAAGAGAGAAGATCAAGAAAAGCAATTTATGGACGCTATGCGCCTTTCTGTTTGGCAAACCCGAAACAGATGGACGGTGCTTTTAGCGCAGATTCGCCTTCCCTGCAAGATGGACACGCTTCATTCTGAGAACTTCTCTTGCCCGGCAAGCTTCTTTTTTAATAGCGACCCATTGAAAAACCGCCTGCCTTGATCTGCGTGACTCAGCAAGCGTTCGTGTTGTCGCATTTTGCGTCTGACATCAATTTCTTAAAACGAAAACTTTTGTTATTTGACTTTTTTGCAATAAAACTCTATCATTATCAATCGTTGCTGCATTCGTAGTCATATCCGTCGTGTAATCTCCCGTAATAAGGTCGGGAGAGCCTCCACCAACAAACCTCAATTTGTTGTAACCACGGGGATGCGTAGTAAAGTGAATTCTGACTGTTTATGTTTGATGCAAATTTGCTTTCGCCACGGTTCCTGGCCAAGATTAGCAAACTGGTTCATTTCGCCAGACCCTCTCCGACTTTGCGCAAGCAAGTTTGCATCAAACGGACGCTCGGAAGGTTGCTGTCAGGCGTGGGATATAGTAAATCATGAAATATCACTTACAAACTTTCTCCTGGAAAGCATATCAGGAATAATTCATTATGCGAATCTACTTACGCTGATGCGCGGCTAAATTTAAACGATTCATAAACAATTCTTTGCAACCCAAACGGGCATAGCATAAAATGAAAAAAAAATGTATCTCTCTAATCTATATTTTCAGCATGCTGCCTATTTTTCAAGTTGCCGCTCAGCAGCGCCCGGCTTTGGACAAATTACTGGTCGATGATGATTCAAAATTTACGACTATTGGCAGCATTGGCTTAACCGTCACCAATTTTGGCACATTTGGCGATGGCTTTGCCGTGCAAGCTCAAAACGATCAACCTTCATGTGAATACCCGAAAGGGTCTGGAATTGAACACATCTTTGTTGGCGGCCTCTGGGTAGGGGGAAAACGCGATAACGGTTCTGTTTTGGTTACAACCGGCGCTCGCGATATTTCGTCGTTGAGAGATGTCGCCGCCGGATTTGAATTTACCAATACGGATGACCCGCAAGATATTGTCCGCGAACGCTCAAGCCTGGTCGACAACCCGTTCTTCCATCGCGAGGCCATCAGCCATCAGGATTTTATAGCTGATTTCACCGACGCCAATCAAGTTGTTCCCGGCACAACCATTCGTATACCACAGCATACACCCATCGAACTGTCGGTTCACCTTGAAACTTATGCCTGGAATTTCCCGTTTGCCGACGCTTTTGTTATGCTCAACTATACGATAAAAAATACTGGCAGCGAAACCTTGAACGATGTCTATGTCTCACTTTGGGCGGATATGGTTGTGCGCAATACCAATATCACGCCATCGCGTGTGGGCGCTCCATTTTATCAACATGTTGGAAATGGCTGGGTCGATTCATTGCGTTTGGCTTATTCCTATGATTTTGACGGCGATCCGGGCTTCACTGATGCAGGAATGTATGTCGGGATGATGAACCTTGGTGCTCAGCCGCAAGCCGGTGACCAAGTCTATCAGGCTGGCGCCAGTTATAATGCATGGATTTTTCGCGATACCAGCGACCCTATTCTCTTTTCGCCGACCAATGACATCGACAGCTATCTCAAGCAATCGCAGCCGCTGCCGTCGTTGCTGATCGACACGGTGATCAAGGGGCAACGCAGCAACTTCATGAGTTTAGTCACAACCGGCCCTTTTGAGAAAATTTCTCCCGACTCTTCCATCAATGTAGTTTGGGCAATCGTTTGCGGGGAAAAATTCGGCAATGACGCAACAACCCTGGACACCGAGCAAAGCAAGACGCAGTTTTTTGAAAATGCATTTTGGGCTCAGACCGCTTATAATGGCGAAGATCGCAATGGCAATAATCAACTTGACTCGGACGAAGACCTTGATCGTGATGGTCAAATTGATCGTTATATATTGCCTACGCCGCCCAATTCTCCCCGCGTCAAAATTGTTCCTGGCAACAAAAAAGTGGTTGTCTATTGGGATCGTTCGGCGGAAGAGTCAATTGACTTTATCAGTGGACAAAAGGATTTTGAAGGGTATAGGCTTTATCGCACCAAACTTGCTCAGGATTTACCCGGGAATGATCTGTTTTCATCATTTTCGCTTATCGCTGAATTTGATTCGGTCAACGGAATTGGTTTTGACGCCGGATTTGAATTTGTGCGTCTGGAGAAGCCGGTGGACTTTGGTGAAACCATCACCAACCCGCTGACCGGCGAGGTTTCACCCTTGCTCTATTCCTATGCATTTGAAAACACCGATGTGTTAAACGGGTGGCAATATGCTTATTCTGTCACCGCCTTTGATCAAGGCGACCCTGAAATCAACCTGGAAAGCTTGGAAAGCAGCAGCCTCGCTAACGCGCGCCGGGTCTTTCCCGGTTCTCCGACAAAAGAAGAGCAGCAGGAGAAGCAAACACAAAAAACCATAAAAATTGGCGTTTACCCGAACCCATACCGCGGCCAAGGAGCCTGGGATGGCAATCTGGAACGTGAACGGAAAATTTATTTTTATAATTTGCCGGCGGAAAGCGAAATCAGAATTTTTACTATCGCCGGCGATCTTGTTGACAAGTTCGAACACCACGGCGCCAGCTATGCCGGAAACGATATTCGCTGGTTCGAGCAATTTGCCGGAGACGAGCGCATTTTTGCCGGAGGAGAACATGCCTGGGATTTGGTGACAAGCGACGACCAGGCCATTGCGTCTGGTTTGTATCTGTATACGGTTGAAGACTTGCGCTCAGGCAACATTCAACGCGGCAAATTTTTGGTGATAAAGTAAGTCGCCGCCAGTTTTTTTCGTCTGTCCGCAGCAAAACCGTGGTTGCTAATTTGCACGCTATAAGAAACAAAAGCAGTTTTTGCGTTTCAAAACTTAAAAAACATGCAGGAAAAAGTGGTTCATAAATTTACACCCGAATAAATAATTATTAACAATTGGAGTGAAAAGCATGAGAAAAATGTTATTGTTTTTGGTTCTGACCATGTTAGCGGCAATGTCTGCGCAGGCTCAAGATCACCTCTTAATCACAGAGTTTGTCGTTACGCCGACCAGTGGCGAGTTCGTTGAAATTCATAATCCGACCGACGCGCCAGTCGACCTGAGCAACTACTACTTAACCGACGCCACTTTTGCCGGAGGCTCAACTTATTACTATAATATTGTCACCGGAAATGGCGGCGGCGGCGGCTTCAATGACTTTAATGCAAGATTTCCTGACGGCGCAACGATTGCCGCGGGTGAATATCAAACAATCGCCCTCGCAGGCGATTCACTTTTTTTCGATATTTACAATGTGCTGCCAACTTATGAGCTATTTGAAGATAGCACAGATTTTGCTAACGACGCGCCTGAAATGCGCGACGCAACCCCTGGCAGCATTGCAACGCCATTTAACGGATCGCGATCCAGCGGTTTTTCCGGCAGCGGTGAAGTGGCGGTTCTTTACTTCTGGGACGGCGCAAGCGACTTGGTTATGGATGTTGATTATGTTGTTTGGGGAGACAAGGTTGAAGCGGTTGACAAAACCGGCGTAAGCATTGACGGCCCCGACGCAGACACAGATGAGTCCGTTTACGCAAACGACACAGCCATAAGCGACCAATTTGTGGTCAACGCCGACAATGATGGCGATGGCGACCCGCACGATAGCGGCATGTCCGCCCAGCGCCTGCTCGGCGTTGAAGATCTGGAAACCTGGACAAACGGCAATGGCATAACCGGCCATGATGAGACCAGCGAAAACACCAGTTGGAAAGGCGGTGTCTGGAGCATCAATGCGCCCGCCACACCAAACGCGTCGGCATTGCCCGCTTACGCCACATCTGATTCCATGAATATTGCCGAAGCCAATTTTGTTCGAGCCGACGATATTGGAATTGCCATCAATGATGACAGCCCTTTCGTCAACGATACCCTGACCATTTCCGGTATTTTTATGCAAGGGCCGCGTGAAATTTTTATCGGTAATCGCTGGGGTGGATTTGTCATGGATAAAAGAGGCGGCCCCTGGAGTGGTTTTTTTGTTATTCAAAATGACACCACAGCCGGCAAGGAAGGAACATTGTTGCCGGCAATTGAGCCGGGAGATGAAATCTCGGTAACGGGCGTCATGTCCGAATTCCCAAGCGGCGGCGCAAGTATTAGTCAACTGGCATTGCTCACCGATCCGATTGTGCCTATCGAAATTTTGACACCGGGGCAACCTCTGCCTCAACCGGTTCTTTTGACGCCAGGCGATTTGGGCCTGACCGGCTCAGGAGATTCCGCTGATCCGCAACTGGCTGAAAGGTGGGAAGGCGCGCTGGCGCGCTTTGAAGGTCTTACTGTGACTGCAAATGGACTGCCCGGCAATACAATGACCGCCTCTGATCAAACCGGCACAATTGTATTAGATGATTATTTCAACGCTATCAACACCGCCATCGCAGCAAACGCCAACGTTTGGCCCGGCCTGCCAGCCGGAACCGTGATTAATGTCACCGGCTTTGTGCGCGGCGGCACTACCTCCGGCCTGATCACCATCAATCCACGTTCACTTAACGACATAGAAGTTGCATCGGCGCCACCCGATATTCAAATAGTGGCAAGAAATCCTGTCGCCCCGAACTCCACTCAAGATGTAACTGTTAGCGCAACCATTGTCGGTTCAACTTCAAACGTTGCCGGAGCTACTGTTAGCTATCGCGTGAATGGCGGCGCGTTTCAATCTGTTGCAATGACCAACACAGCAGAAAATAATTGGGATGGCCTTGTTCCCGTTCAATCAGATGCAGACTTTGTTGAATACATTATTTCTGCTACAAATGCGAACAATGAAACCTCTACGGCGCCCGGCGATACAGCGGCGACCAAATTCTTCTATACGATTCGCGATGGCGGACTTCGAATTGCTGACGTTCAATTCACACCATTCTCTGACGGCCGTTCAGGTTACACAGGTTTAGAGGTTACAGTGACAGGCGTGGCGATTACTGACTCGTCCGACAATACATCTTACTGGCTGCAGGAAGGTGTGGAACCGTGGAGCGGCGTCTGGGTAAATGACAATGTTACAAATGTCAAAATTGGCGATGAAGTTACGGTCACCGGCACAGTTGAGGAAAACCGGTTTAGCTCAAGCGAGGTAACCAGAATATCGAATGTGACCGCCACCATAAATAGCAGCGGCAATGCGCTTCCGGAGCCGATTATTTTGACCACCGCTCAGTTGGCCTCTGGTTCGACTGAAGCCGAGATGTATGAAAACATGCTGGTGCAGGTTCAGAATGTAAAAATTTCAACGGAGTTTTCTGATGGAGGCAATAATTTTGGCGAATTTTCCATTGATGACGGCAGCGGCGAGTTAAGAGTTGATGACTTCATGGCCGCGTTTAGAGGCCAACAGGATTCCCTATTTGTTTTGGGTGACGACTATTTCTCAATAACCGGCATTCATCTTGAAACATTCGGCAATTACAAACTGGCGCCCAGGAACAATGATGATGTTCGCAAATTCCCGGTTTCCGTTGAAGTTGACGGCAACGTGCCTTATGTTTTTGCGCTTGAGCAAAACTACCCAAATCCATTCAACCCGAAAACACAGATTAATTTTGAAATTGCACAAGAAGTTGATGTCAAAATCCAAATCTTCAATGTCCTGGGGCAAAGAGTGCGGACGCTTGTCAACCGGAAAATGGTTCCGGGCAAGGGTCATGCAACCTGGTTTGGCAAAAATGACTTTGGCGCGCAGGTCTCCACCGGAATTTATATTTATAGAATAGAAGCGGGTGATTTTGTTAAGTCACAAAAAATGTTGTTCTTGAAATAGTGTCAAATGCCCAGATGAAGTTCTAAGTATAAGCTTTTATAAGGCATAGCGAAGCAACCATAGTTCAGGCGGGAGAATTTGTCTCCCGTCTGGTTGCCTCGACCCGGTTATCCCCTGCAGGTTGCCCCTCAACAGCGCCTTTTCCGTTTCACCGCACCAAAAAATGAACGCGGGTCATCCAAAAATGAGCAACCGTCTACCGGAAGTGGTAAACCGGCAGTTAAAAATGAGTGACCGTCTGCCGGAAATGGTAAACCGGCAGTTAGAAATGAGTAACCGTCTGCCAAAAATGGTAAACCGGCAGTTAGAAATGAGTAACCGTCTGCCAGAAATGGTAAACCGGCAGTTAAAAGTGAGTAACCGTCACCCGAAAATCAGCAAACCGCAGTTAAAAATGGTAAAATATCATCAGGAAATAGAAAAAAGTCAGCCATGACCGGCAAAACAGGAAGTTG
>Ga0316192_10002780_pt1 | contig 12786 bp, 11 predicted proteins | sample MerIslwburrow_MG_FD_204931 | JGI IMG/M metagenome (GOLD analysis project Ga0316192, IMG submission 204931) | Coastal sediment microbial communities from Maine, United States - Merrow Island worm burrow | ecosystem: Environmental > Aquatic > Marine > Coastal > Sediment | place: USA: Maine...
CACGACGCTGCAGGACTTTACCCAGGTTGACGGCAAGCCCGGCTATTTCAGGCACGAGTTGCAGGTATATGGTAACAAGGGACCCTGCAGGCAATGCGGTAAAACTATCAAACAGCTGGTGCAGGCACAGCGTTCGAGCTACTACTGCCCGGGATGCCAGTCATGACAGGCGATCGCGCAGGCCTGCAACTGCAACTCGAGCCCTATTACTTCAATAGCTGGATCATCGACGAAATAGCCGGCCTCATTCTAGCCCTCGAACCCGGCGATCAGGCGTTTGTCATTGACTGGGTACTGTCAGTGGCGAAAACCCAGCCCGAAATCGGTTACCAGTTTGCACGCAAGGCCGGTATCGCATTGACTGCGATCGGTCGCGAGGGGTGCGAAAACTGGCTACAGGCAGCACTCGATGTTTACTTCGACAAGGGCCTTGACGCGGCTGTGCAGCAGCTCGAAAACCTGGATCAGTTCATCGCAAGACAACAGCAGCTTGCGCGCGGACTCGAGCTCGCCAGGGTGCGCTCCATACTGCAGCATTTCCTGCATGGTCTAAATGGACGACAGTTGAATATCGAGGTCAGCGATGAACTTTTTACCGACAGTGAGATCCTGCACCTGCCCAGGATAATCGATCACTACGCGCTGGAAGAAGAGAATTTCGCCTGCTACAAGGCGATCGCTGTGTATCAATGGGCGCAATGCTGGTACGGTACCTGGCGCGCCGATACGATTGCGCAGGTACCGCGCGATGGCAAACAGCTAGCGCTGTTCCAATACCTCGAATGTTTGCGTCTGCATGCCTGCATTAAACGGGATTATCCGGGTCTCGCGCGGCAGTTACGTGCACTGCAGGAACCGACGCCGGCTAGCTGGCGTGCGGTCGAGATCGAAATGTCTGCTCCATCGGCCAGCGTGCTCGATTCGATTCGTCTTAGCACGGAGTATCTCGATCGACCGTTACCCGCCGCCCACGTCTACCAGGGCCGACTCGAACCTGAACGGGTGCAGACGAAGCTGTCGATCCGTCTGGCGCGAGAAAAGCAACAACTGCGCATGGCTTTGGCACGCCTGTCCGATAAGCGCGGTCGCAAACAGTACGAAACCCACTTGGCAGGCGTGGATGAGGATACAGCAGGGCGCGAGTTCGATCTCAGGACTGGCCAGGATGAAGAACTTGAGTTCGAACTGGAAGGAAATCCTGTACCGCCAGATAGTGAAGTCAAAAACCTCGCGCTTTCAATCATGCAGGATCTTGGCGAAATACCTCCTGACTACCTGCTAGCTGCCGGCAGTAGCGAGTACCGCGACTACCTCGCGGCGCTATCCAGCGAGGACAACCCCAATGATTCCACGGACGGTACTTATGGCGGAAATAGAGCCTTTCTGTACGACGAATGGGATTGCACGCGCAACGCACATCGCAAGCGCTGGTGTGCTGTGCACGAAAAGGCCATCCAACCCGACTACAGCTCGAGCTTTGCCGATCAAACCCTGCATAAGTACCGCGGACATATCAAGTCGCTGCGTCGCAGCTTCGAGGCTCTGCGTGACGAGCACCGTATCCTGAAGAAACAGCCCGATGGTGAAAATCTCGATATCGACGCGCTCGTCGAAGCTATCTCCGATGTACGTAGCGGCATGGAAATGACCTCCCGGATATATCGCAAAACGCATCGAGTCGAACGCGACATAGCTTTGGTGCTGATGGTCGATATGAGCGCATCTACCAGGGGCTGGATTAACCTCGCGCAGCGCGAAGCGCTGATTCTGCTGGCGGAGGCACTGCAGTCACTTGATGATCGCTACGCCATTTATGGTTTTTCCGGCAACACGCGCAAACGCTGCGAGATCTACAAAATCAAGACTTTCGACGAAACTTACGACCTCGACGTGCGCGCCCGTATCGCCGGGATCGAACCCCAGGACTACACCCGCATGGGCGCAACCATCCGCCACCTGACCCATTTACTCGATGCAATCAGCGCCCGCACCAAGCTATTGATTACACTGTCCGACGGTAAGCCCGATGATTACGACAGTTACCATGGCGAGTATGGCATTGAAGATACCCGCATGGCGTTATTCGAAGCACGTCAGCGCGGCATCCATCCCTTTTGCATCACCATCGACGAGCAGGCACGCGACTATTTACCACACATGTACGGTGATACCAGTTACGTCCTGATTGACGATATTGGCAAACTACCCTGCCGCATCGCTGAAATTTACCGCAGCCTCACCAGTTAGATCCTGTCTTTAACCTGCCAGGGTGGGGAGCAGAGCATTTTTTTCGGCACTTTTAGGGCCTGGATTGAAAAGTATGGCGAAAAACGTGGTCCGACCCCGAGTATCACAGGCTGGGAGTATCGAGGCGCGGCCACCGGGATTTAAGTTCGACCAGCACCAGTATCGCTGGATACAAATTTGAATTATTATCGGGGCACAAAAGATGCCAGGAGAATGAGCATGTCTATTCACGCTATCGATTCGAATACAAATTCGGTTACCCAGGCCAAAATCGATCTGGCCGCATCGTTGCGTCTCGCGGTTTATCATGAACTCGAGGAAGGTATCGATAATCATTTCACGGTGACAGTTCCGGGATACGAAGATCGCTACCTGGTGCTGCCTTTTGGCCTGCACTGGTCTGAAGCGCGAGCCAGCGATATGCTCATCTTCAACGAAGCCGGTGAAACCCTCGAAGGCGATGGTATCGTCGAACTTTCCGCACAATGCATCCATGCGCCGATTCATCGCATGAGCGGACGGCGCGTGGTATTCCACACGCATCAGAACTGGGCACTGGCGCTCAACATGCTGGAGGACAATCGACTGATTCCAGCCTGCCAGACTTCGGCATTCTTCGCCGGCAGAATCGCCTACGATGATCACTACTACGGGACCGCAGATTCGCTCGAAGAAGGTGAGCGCCTGGCGGAACTAATGGGTGACAAACCGGTTGTGTTTCTGAGAAACCACGGTGTCCTGGTAGCGGTCGATTCGATCGCCAGGGCCTATCGGATGCTGTATCTGCTCGAGCGGGTATGTCGTGCGCAGATCCGCGCGATGAGCACGGGGCAGAAATTACTGCCGATTTCACAACAGGTTATCGATCAGGTCCAGACCCCGGACGAACACGATCGTCACCAGGGCAAACGTGATGATCTGTACTTCAACGCGATGAAGCGCGTACTCGATCGGGAAATGCCCGGCTACGGCGACTAGATTCCTTAACTATCAAGCGCCTGACTACAGGCCTTGATTGGTGTACCCGGCTTCTTTACCATCGGGATTCCCTTCCGATAAAAGCCTTATGCCATGTCCCTGAAATCTACTCGCCAATTTTGTTACCTGCTGCTCGCGGCACTGTTTGCGTCACCTTCCATGGCCGTGCCGGACGAAGGTACCCGCATCATGATTTCCGCACCTTCGAATTATGCGGTTGACGCCGGCAAGGCAATTTCAGCAAAAGGCGGTAACCTGATAGATGTGGCGGTTACCGTGGGGCTCACGCTCGCCGTGACAAATCCTTCCAACGCATCACTCGGTGGGGGTGGTTTTGCCCTCGTGAGCATGGGCCAGGGCGTCGAAGTGCTTGACTTCAGAGAGGCGGCTCCTGCGGCTACCTCCCCTGATTTTTATGTCAACCGGGAAAAAGGCGCTTCCTGGGATGGTGGCACAGCAGTCGGGGTCCCCGGCGTTGCAGCTGGACTCTGGGCGCTACATCAAAAGTATGGCAAGTTAAAGTGGGCTGACCTCTTCGACTCGGCGACAAAACTGGCGCTAGACGGCATAGAATTCTCGGGAACCGAATCACGCTATTCCGAAACCCAAAAAGATCGCTTTAACCCGGCTGGATTCAAATATTTTTTCAAGACCCCGCAGCAACCTTACCGACCCGGTGAAACACTGCGGCAGCCGGCGCTGGCACAGGCCTTGAATCTTTACCGCGAACAGGGCCCCGATGGTTTTTACAAAGGCCCCGTCGCCCAGGATATTAGCGCTACCGTACAAGCGACAGGTGGCGTTATTACGCTCGCTGACATGGCTGCATATAAAGTGCGCTGGTTGCAGCCGCTGGAAACAGAATTCAACGGCTACAAGATTTACATGATGCCACCGCCAAGTAGCGGTGGCGCCGTGATCAAGGCCGCCTTAGAGCTATTTGGTAAGGTCGATATTCAGCAGCAGGCACCACTTAGTATCAATGAGATACACCTCATGGCGGAAGTTCTGAACCGGTCATTCAGAGGACGCGCCCTGCTGGGTGATCCGGATTATCACAAGAATCCTTTCGATAAAATATTATCGGCAGAATACCTCGACGAAATGGCGCAAACCATCGATATCTCCAGGGCCATACAACTGGCGCCGCTGGTGGATAAATCTGTCGATGATTCAAATGAAACCACCCAGTTTTCGATTCTGGATGCCGCTGGTAACGCAATTAGCCTTACGGTGACGCTGAATGGAAGTTACGGCTCCGGGGTAGTTTCCGAGAAATATGGTATTTCGCTCAACAATGAAATGGACGATTTCACCACCCGGCCTGGCGAGCCCAACATGTTTGGCCTGGTGCAGGGTTTTGGAAACCGTGTACAGCCGGGGAAACGGCCGCTCAGCTCGATGAGCCCGACGCTGGTCGAAAAGGACGGCAAAATCGTCATGACGCTGGGCGCTGCGGGCGGGCCAAGGATTATCAGTAGCGTAATCCAGACCATTTATCGTGTCCTGGTAACCGGGCTTGATATCGATCGAGCGGTGCAATTTCCAAGGGTTCACCACCAGTTCCTGCCCAACAAGCTTTATATGGATGAGTTTAAGTTTTCTCCCGAAGTCGTGGCTGGACTTCAGCAGCGGGGTCACGAAACCGTGGCGCAAAGACCCTCTTACCTGGGCAGGATCAAGGCGGTACGGTTAAATGACAGGAATTATCTCGAAGCGACCTTCGATAATCGCAGCGAAGGTGCAGTCGGTGGCTTTTGAAACGTCTGCTTACAACCTTTACTAGCTGAACAAGCTGATATTAATCTGCATCGTCCCCGGTAAGGTGCTTGTATTTTTCCAGCAGCTGTTGCTGGGTTTCCGGGTATTGCGGATTAAACGGAATGCAATCGACCGGGCAGACCTCTACACATTGCGACGTTTCGAAATGCCCCACGCACTCGGTGCAAAGCAGCGGATCGATCTCATAAAATTCCTCGCCCGGAGAGATCGCATCGTTCGGGCACTCCGGCTCACAGACGTCGCAATTAATACATTCATCGGTGATCATCAGTGCCATGGCTTATTGCTCCAGCTGAACATTCACTTGCAGGCTTTCAACTTTGCCGTCAAACGACGCAGAATCTCAGGATGCAGAAACTCGGAAACATCCCCGTCGAGGCGAGCAATTTCACGAACCAGGCTAGATGACACAAACGCATAGTGTTGCGCCGCGGTCAGGAAGACAGTTTCTATTTCGGGCGCCAGGGAGCGATTCATGCCCGCCAGTTGAACTTCATACTCAAAATCAGATATCGCGCGCAAACCCCGCACGATGACGTCGGCATCGTTATCTCGAGCAAAGTCGATGAGCAAGCCGGAAAAAGGTCTCACCGAAATGGCCTCATTGTCCGCAAATACCGTCTCCAGCATATCCAGACGCTCGCCGATATTGAAAAAAGGTTCCTTGGCAAGACTGTCGGCGACGCCGATCACGACATGGTCGAACATTTTCAATGCTCGCTCGCAAATGTCGATATGACCCCGCGTTACCGGATCGAAAGTACCAGGATAAATTGCAATACCTGTCATAGGTTACCTCTGTGTTCCAGCGTCATCTGGGGGGGCGGAAGAGTCGGCCGATTTTAACGACTTAGCTGCCATTCGGCTATAGCATAATTGACCTGGCCCGCGCTTTTCTGCTTCAACCATTGCAGGCGGGGAGATGGCAGGTCGAAGCTTTCGTTGCCTGGCCATTCAAAATAAATGCGCGCAGCCGGTTGCAGGCAATGCCGTTCTTCGAGCAGCCTGAATACCTGCGCCCGCAATTGTGGCTCGGCATAGGGAGGATCAATGAACACGATATCGAATTTTTGCCGCAGCTGGCTAATAGACTTTAGAGCGTCGCCGCGCAGGATTTCAATTGCGCTGGTTTCGAAGCATTCGGCCTGAAGCTTTAGATTAGCAATTGCCTTCGGGTGCTGTTCGAGCGCAACCAGTCGCACTGCTCCCCTCGACAATGCTTCGAACCCGAGCGCCCCACTACCGGCAAAACAATCGAGCACCGATGCCTGCTGGCAATCCCGCGCCAGCCAGTTGAACAGCGTTTCACGCACGCGGTCCGGGGTCGGGCGCAAACCCTCGGCATCAACTACCGACAATTTGCGGCCACGCCATTTGCCACCAATGATTCTGACTTGAGGTTTCATATGAATTGCTTTACTCGAGCTTTATGCCGCTTAGGAGTGCACAGATGGAATCGCTTTCTGTTAGCATATTGTGCCTGAATTCTGATTCCCGGAAAAACGATGTTTGGATTTAAATCTGCCAGCAAGAATGATACGGAGAAGCCCGCCGGTCTGTTCGCATCACTGCGCCAACGCCTGTCGAAAACCAGGCAAAACCTGGCTAGCGGGCTGGCCGACTTACTGCTCGGTAAAAAGCAGATTGACGATGAATTACTCGAGCAGCTGGAAGATCAGTTGCTGATGGCAGACGTTGGTATGCCGGCGACACATAAAATCACCTCGCGCCTGACCGAATCGCTACAACGCAGGCAACTGAATGATAGTGAGAACCTGATCGGCGCGCTCAAGCGCATCATGTCGGAGATTCTCGCACCCTGTGCTATTCCGCTAAACGTCAGCTGCGCTAACAAGCCATTCGTGATACTAATGGTAGGCGTCAACGGCGCCGGCAAGACTACTACTGTCGGCAAGCTTGCCCAACAGTTCAAAAGCCAGGGGCTCCAGGTCATGTTGGCCGCCGGCGATACCTTTCGCGCGGCCGCGGTGGAGCAACTGCAAAGCTGGGGCGATCGACTAGATGTACCGGTGATCAAACAAGGCCAGGGAGCCGATTCGGCATCGGTAATATATGACGCTCTGCAATCCGCCCAGGCGCGTGGCATTGATGTACTGATAGCCGATACCGCCGGCCGATTGCATACCCAGATGAGCCTGATGGATGAACTGGAAAAAATTAAACGTGTCATGGGCAAGCTCGACCCCGATGCCCCGCAGGAAACCCTGTTGGTGCTAGATGCGGGTACCGGCCAGAACGCACTGGCGCAGGCCAGTAATTTTCGCGATACGGTTGGAATTTCCGGGATAGTACTGACCAAGCTCGATGGCACCGCCAAGGGAGGAATGATCTTCAGTGTCGCCGAACAGTTACAAACACCAATCCGTTATATTGGCGTCGGTGAATCGGTTGATGACCTGCGACCCTTTGACAATGAGGAATTTGTCGACGCCTTACTAGCCGATGTCTGACATTGAAACCTTAGCATGATCGAATTTCACAATGTAACCAAACGCTACGAGAGTGGCTATCAGGCGTTGAGCAATGTCTCGCTAAAGCTCGGTGATGGCCAGATGGCCTTTCTGACCGGGCATTCTGGCGCCGGTAAGAGCACGCTACTGAAAATTATCGCATTGATAGAGAAACCAACCCGCGGCCAGGCGTTGTTAAACCGGATAAACCTCAACAACCTGGCACGTCACCGCATACCCTATATCCGCCGCAATATCGGCATTATTTTTCAGGATCATCAACTCCTGTTCGATCGACCAGTGTTCGACAATGTAGCCCTGCCACTGCAGATCCAGGGTTATCGGCCGCAGGAAATAGCCAAGCGCACTCGCGCAGCTCTCGACAAGGTAGGATTACTGGGCAAGGAGAAATCGCTGCCAATCACGCTCTCCGGTGGGGAGCAACAACGCGTCGGGATTGCTCGCGCGGTAGTGCACAAACCCATGCTGTTGCTCGCCGACGAGCCCACCGGCAATCTCGATCCGGTGCTATCTCGTGAAATCATGGAGATATTTGTTGATTTCAATCAGGTCGGCGTTACCGTGCTGGTGGCAAGCCACGATCTCGGCCTGATCGAGGAACTGGACAAACCCCGCATCACCTTAAACAACGGCCAGTTAATTCTGAATGATCTCGCGGACACCGACCAGGAGGCAACCAGTGGCTGGAAGTAACGTGCGACGCGATCGACCCGCGACTTCAAATCGCATATCAGCCTATCTGCTGCATCACCTGAAATCACTACTATTTAGCCTGGATAAGATTTACCAGGCTCCGACGACCACAATCATGACGGTAGCAGTCATCGGTATCACCTTGTCACTGCCCGGTGGGTTTTATCTGTTTCTAAAGAATATCGATGCCATATCCGGCGATTTTCGCTCCAGTTCCCAGATCAGCCTCTATCTTGACCTGAACATCAGTGAAAAACAGGCGCGTACACTCGAGAAACAAATTGCAACCACGGCAAATGTCGCATCCACCCGATTTATTTCGCGCGAGGCATCACTCGAAGAATTTCGTCAAAACTCGGGGTTTGGAAAAAGCATTGATACGCTTAGCAGTAATCCACTACCCCATACGATTATCGTCGAACCCGTCGAAGCCGATACTTTTACGGTGCGCAACCTGCTTAATAGCTTACAGGCCATGCCGGAGGTTGAAATCGCCAAACTGGACACCGAATGGCTGGAACGACTTTACACGATCATTGAAATCGCCAAGCGTTCGGTAATCATCATCACAATACTATTCGCCTTTGCGGTCTTGTTGATCATCGGTAACACGATAAGACTCGATATTCAAAATCGTTACCAGGAAATAATCGTCACCAAGTTAATCGGCGCCACCGACGCATTTATTCGACGGCCATTTCTCTATGGCGGCGTCTGGTACGGTTTGTTGGGAGGCATCATTTCGTGGTTGATTGTCGAGATAGGATATCTCGCAATTTCGGGTCCACTGGAGCGTCTGAACCTGCTGTATCAGTCGGATATGAACCTGATTACTTTTTCATTTCACGACTTTATCATTCTGATAACATCTAGTACTCTACTTGGACTGGCCGGCTCCTGGATTGCAGTTGCGCGGCACCTGAATCAAATAGAACCAACCTGACCCGAGAACAAATGCCCGGTAAACGTCGCCTACTGCTGATTGATTCTTCGGATTCCGCCCGTACAATTCTGTTCAAGGAAATTTCGAGCCGAGCGCCCGACCTCGACATAATTGCCTGCGGTACTGGAAAGGAAGCGATGACGGCGGTGAAAAGGTTTGAATTCGAGATCATCACCACCGGGATCTCGTTACCAGATACTGACGGTTACCAGTTAATCGAGCTGATTCGACAGACTCCAAGGAATAAAGATACCGCTATTTTCGTCGTTTCCGGCGATACCGATACTCGCATCATGGGCGCTGGCATGGACGACACCGACGCGGTAACCGCCTATTTTGACAAGGCTGAGGGGCATAAATCTCTGGTTAATTTTATCCTCAACTTCCTCGGCACCTATAACGAATTACCGGTAAATGTTTTGTACGTGGATAAAAGTGCCACCTCTACTGCAATCACCACCGGAATACTGGGTAAGAACGACATCAAATACACTCATTTCCGAGACGCCGGTGCAGCTATCGAGTTTCTGAAACAGGACCTGGCGGTGAATCCCAGTAGCAGTTTCGACGTGATGATTACCGACCTGACGCTGGACGGTAGTATGAATGGCTTCGAATTAATCCAGACCATACGTAATAAACTGAACCTCGACTATCTGACCCTGCCGATACTATTGATGACCATTGAACCTGGCGAAGACGAACGTACTGATTTCACAGCAATTTTCGGCGCCGGTACGAATGATTTTATAACCAAGCCGGTCGACGAAGATGATTTATTGTCAAGATTACAGACCCTGGTCAATATCAAGCGTCAAAGCGAAGCATTAAATTCCTGAGAAAAATCACCAAATCTCACTATCACTGATCTAGTGATCGAATTTCAACGTATAACATTAGTATTTTGCGTTAATATCCATACGCTTAGCATGTATATTAATATTTGCTAATAAACTTGAACTGTTTAGGATGTTTATGCTCTAATGTTTAGCACTCGACTAGCAAGAGTGCTAGATAACACAAAATCGAGGTCAATTATGAGCACAGAACTGGTCAATGTAACTAACACCATGCCCGTATTAGTGGGCAGCTCCAATCTGGATGCCTATATTCAGGCAGCCAGATCCGTGCCTATTCTAACGCCCGAAGAAGAGTATGCCCTGGCACGGGATCTGCAGGAAACCGGAAATATAGCCTCGGCTCAAAAACTGGTACTACCGCACCTGCGTTTCGTTATTAAAATTGCGAATAATTATGCCGGTTACGGGCTTTCAATCGCGGATCTGATTCAGGAAGGCAGCATTGGTTTGATGAAAGCAGTGAAACGTTTTCGCCCCGAAGTCGGGGTGCGACTGGTTTCTTTCGCAGTGCACTGGATAAAAGCCGAGATTCACGAATATATCTTGAAAAACTGGCGCATCGTCAAGGTAGCCACTACCAAGGAACAACGCAAACTGTTCTTTAAGTTGCGTAGCCAGAAAACCCGTCTTGGCTGGTTCAAGTCGGAAGAAATCGATCATGTCGCCGAAACGCTGGGGGTAACCCGCGCGAACGTCATCGAGATGGAAAATCGGCTTAACAATTATGATATTGGTTTCGACCCCAGCAGTGATGAAGATGACGATACTGCCTATCTTGCGCCTGCTAATTCGTTAACATCGAATACACCCTCACCCGAATTGCTACTCGAGGCGCAGGACACCGAGCAAACTAATACGCATATGCTCAGCGAGGCAATGGAGAATCTCGATGACCGCAGCAAGGCGATCGTTACTCGCCGCTGGTTGAATGAACCCAAAGCGACCCTGCATGAACTCGCTGATGAGTACGGCGTCTCTGCAGAACGAATCCGTCAGATTGAAAGCAATGCGTTCAAATCGATCAAGACTTCGTTCGTAGCCTGAGACAGGTCAGACCTTAAAATCGAAGCCCGGCATGCCGGGCTTTTTTTGTGCCTGTTGATTGTATAAAAAACACTATACTTGATTCACTATCCAGCTAACGCGTTGATATATGACGGAAATCGATTCCGCAGAAGATGAGAATGACGAAAAGAGCCTGCTCGAAGAAAGAGTGAAAGCGCTTGAGGTAGACCTGCGCCAGAAGAAAGAGATTATTCTTGCGCAACACAACAAGCTCGAAGCGTTTTTTGATTCATCAATTGATGCCGTAGTGCAAATGGACTTTGATGGTTATATAACTGGCTGGAACCATCAGGCCGAGAAGGTTTTTGGGTGGAGTGCTGAAGAAATTCTCGATCAGACAATCGAACAGACTATCATCCCCGAACGCTATCGGGATGCCCACAAGAAAGGCATGAAAAGGTTTCTGGAAACAGGCAAAACCTCGGTCATGAATAGCCTGATCGAAATTCACGCGCTGCATCGCGACGGCCATGAATTCCCTATCGAGTTATCGGTATCTGTTATCGATTCGGCTGACCTGCAGGAATTCAATGCGTACATTCGCGATATCTCGGAACGCAAACACGCCGAGACTGTTATCTGGAATCAGGCCAATTTCGACCCCCTGACCAGCCTGCCCAATCGTAACCTGTTTTTACAGAAGCTCGAACATGAAATTCGCTCCTGCGATCGCAGCAACTTATCACTGGCACTGCTGTACATTGATCTGGACCGCTTCAAGGATGTTAACGATTCGCTGGGCCATGATATGGGGGATTTGCTGCTCATTGAAATTTCCAGCCGACTTAAAAAAACGATACGCGAAATCGACACGGTTTCGCGCCTCAGTGGCGATGAATTCACTGTTATTCTGGGACAGATCAACGATCAACTGTCAGTACAGCCCGTATGTCAGCAAATACTCGACGTCCTCGCGGAACCCTACCAGCTGGACAATGAGAAAGTCTTTCTCACCGCCAGCATCGGCGTTACGTTTTATCCGGGGGATAGTAAAAAAATCGAAGTCCTGCAACGCAATGGCGATCAGGCGATGTATGCCGCCAAGAGCGAGGGGCGTAATCGATACCATTTCTTCACCTCCGAGTTGCAGCAACGCGCACTTAGGAAACGCAAAATGATCAAGGATTTGCGCGAAGCGATGCAACAGCAGCAGTTTGAGATTTACTATCAGCCTATTATCGATTTGCAAAGCGGCATGCTCAATAAAGCCGAAGCTCTACTGCGCTGGCATCATCCTGAATCAGGCCTGGTCAGCCCCTCCGTATTTATACCCATCGCCGAGGAAAGTGGGCTGATTTCTGACATAGGAAACTGGGTTTTTTACACTGCCACCGAACAGGTGAGTCGTTGGCGCGAACAGTTTGATATTGACTTCCAGGTCAGCATCAACACTTCACCACTGCAGTGGATCGATAAGGCCGCTGCCATGTCCGAGTGGTTTTCACATTTACAGCAGGCTGGCATTAGTGGCCAGGCTATCGCGGTTGAAATCACCGAGGGCCTGTTGATGGATGCCAGGGACCAGATAACCAATCGATTACTGGACTTTCACGATGCCGAGATACAAATTTCGATTGACGACTTCGGGACCGGGTATTCTTCGCTGTCATATTTGAAGCAATTCGATATCGATTACCTGAAAATAGATCAATCCTTCGTACGCAACCTGGATCACGATCAAAACGACCTGGCATTATGCGAAGCAATTATCGTGATGGCACATAAG
>Ga0316192_10002781_pt1 | contig 12783 bp, 10 predicted proteins | sample MerIslwburrow_MG_FD_204931 | JGI IMG/M metagenome (GOLD analysis project Ga0316192, IMG submission 204931) | Coastal sediment microbial communities from Maine, United States - Merrow Island worm burrow | ecosystem: Environmental > Aquatic > Marine > Coastal > Sediment | place: USA: Maine...
TCGTTGCTGCCTGTGATGAAATCATGAACAGCAACAACAATAATCCAATAGCCCACCTGCTAACTGGCATTTAGAACCTCTCTATTCCTGAGTATTTAGTATGATTTAGTGGAATAACAAATACCCACAATCGAGGAAGTTTATCTTAATTAATGACATAATCAGAACTTTGTACGTCCTGCATGGAATGAACAGCTGCTTATATCCCTATGCTGGAGTCGACGAATTGTCGATAGAATTGATAAAAGCACTCTTTGCGTGGAAGAACATACTATAAAAACGAAACAATACGCCTCCTGGCCCTGTAAAATTTACAATCTACAAATAGCGAGCAATATCCATGAAAGCGTCTGATGCTATGGATCCTAATCCAGTCACCCTGAAACCGACAGACACTATAGAGTGTGCGGCAGATTACATCATGGAAAGGCGATTCCGCAGTTTGCCGGTAGTCGATGAGAACAACTGTTACATGGGCATGTTCGGGGTCAACTGCCTGTTGAAACAGGTCATCCCTAAAGCGGTATTCCTGCCCCATGGACTGGAAAATGTCGACTTTATTCATGAATCATTCGAAGACCTGTATCAGCGATTTGCTGATGTCAAAGACCTGCCCATCTCTATCTGTCTGAACCAGGAGATCCAACCCATCGAGCCGGACGCGCCACTGACTAAAACTCTGCTGCAGCTTTACCAGACCCGAGCCAGCATTCCCATTGTTGAACCTGGCAGCTGTAAACTGCTGGGTGTGATTTCCTATTGGGATGTAGGTGAGAGAATTCTCGCAGCTGGAAAACTAAAAAATGCATAATCTTCCCCAGGCCGATTTAATTTTCGGTTTGTCTCCAGTGTGGTTTGCCGGAGGCCTTTTTGTTGTGACCTACCTGCTGATCGTGACTGAACGATTAAACCGCGCCATTATCTCAATGATGGCTGCCGCACTGATGATAATGAGTGGTGTGCTGACACAGCAGGCAGCAGTGAAAGGTGTAGACTTCAATACCATCGGCCTGCTCACCGGCATGATGATCATCGTCGGTATAACCCGTGAGTCCGGGGTCTTTCAGTACCTGGCAATTCGCTCGGCTAAACTGGTCAAAGCAGACCCCTGGGGCATCCTGGTAATGTTAATGCTGGTAACAGCACTGTTGTCAGCGCTGCTGGATAATGTCACCACAGTTTTGTTGATTGCGCCAATTACTTTGCTGATCACGGACACCCTGAAAATAAATCCATATCCATACTTATTCGCAGAAATTTTCGCATCAAATATTGGCGGCACTGCCACATTGATTGGTGATCCACCGAATATCATGATCGGTTCAGCAACCGGGCTTGGCTACAATGATTTCCTGTTTAACCTGGCACCAATTGCCATCCTTGTATTGCTATTAACCATTATCCCGATCTACCTGATCTGGGGCAGGCATCTCACGGCCGATCCGCAACTGATCAGCAAGGTCATGCTGTATCGGGAAAAAGATGCCATCAAGGACTGGTTACTGTTGAAAAAATCTCTGTTTGTACTGACGCTGGTGATGCTGGGCTTTATCATTGGACATGATTATGGTCTGCAGCCGGCAACAGTAGCGATGTTTGGTGCGGCACTGCTGCTGACATTACACGTCCTGCCATTTAGCCAGGAAAAACAATCTAAGATGGTCACGAAATCATTATGTGATGTCGAATGGATTACGATCTTCTTTTTTATCGGTCTGTTTATTCTGGTTTACGGTGTTGAAACGACCGGCTTGCTGGAAATGCTCGCACACCAGGTTATAGAACTTACAGACGGTGACAAAATGGTCACAGCAATGTCTATTTTATTCGTCTCCGCAACTGCGTCGGCTATTGTGGACAACATCCCATTTGTGGCAACAATGATTCCTTTGATCAAAAATATGGCTGCGAGCTTCGGTGGCGCAGAGCAATTACAACCGATATGGTGGTCATTGGCTTTGGGGTCCTGCCTGGGGGGAAATGGCAGCCTGGTGGGAGCCAGTGCCAACCTGATTGTCGCCGGCTTTGCCGAGCGTTCCGGTCAGCCGATTCGTTTTCTACCTTTTTTGCTAATGGCCTTTCCTCTGATGATGATGTCAGTACTGGTGAGCAGCATCTATGTTTATTTCCGGTATTTTTAGCCTCAGAAACAGAAAAAACAAGCAGACTGATAAATAAACTATCAGATCAAACTTCTTGCCTGTCGAGACACAAGCTTCTGCAGACCATGCACAGACTACCCTGGAAACCTTTTTTGATTTGCTCGTGCTATATCAGAATCGTTCGATACTGAAGGCTTCTATAGGCAAGTCGGTCTTGCCATCCAGTATCAGCTGCGACATGATCTTTCCGACCACTGGTGATAGTTGATATCCATGTGCTGAAAAGCCGAATGCATGGTAGACACCGGGTGATGTACTGCTACTGATGACAGGCAGGTTATCTGGCATAAAGGCTTCGATACCAGCCCAGGTGCGGACGATGCGCACATTTTTCAGTTGAGGAAACAGCGCCATTACAGTGCGAGCACTGACTGCCAGCTTGGCCCAGTTCATGTCTGTCGTCTGATGCTCTAAATTCAGCTCTGCCATGTGTGCACCGCCGATTAACAGAGTGCCATTCTGCATCTGCTTGAAGGAAAGTTTACGACTCGCGGCACCGATCACAGGATCCATAAAGTGTGGCAGGCGTTCGCTAATCATCAACATCGGTGCACCGGGTTTAACCGGCGCTGAGTCGCCAACTGCTGAAGCGATACGGCCAGCCCAGGCACCTGCGCAGTTGACCAGCACCGGGGCACGAAACTCGCCTTTAGCCGTAATTGCAGACCATTCAGTACCACTACGCTCCAGTTCATCAACACGGGTCGAGGAATGAAATTCGACACCCAGCGAGCATGCCTTGTGACGGAAGGCATCGAGGGTATGAAACGGTCGGCCATAGCCGTCTTTGCGACTGATCAGTCCACCAACGCAGTGAGGAGACAATGCCGGCGCCAGCCGATACAGCTCATCCCTGCCGATGATTTCCTCGTGCTGAAACCCCAGCGAACGAACCATTGCAGCGCGCTCCTCAAGCAGCAGCATGTCTGCAGCATTCTCGGCAACCCGAATCTGCCCGGGAAACCGGGTATCACAATCAGAATCGACCAGGGTATCTATGTTATGCCACATCTCTGCAGCAGCAACCGAGAGCGGTATTTCAGCAGGATGGCGGTTCAGCTGGCGCAAGCCTCCGGCGTTGACACCGGAAGCATGTCGCCCTGCGCTGTCCTTTTCAAGAACAATGCAGCGGCTGCCGCGCATCGCCAGCTGCAGGGCCGCTGAAAAACCAATCAGCCCACCACCGATGATAAGTACATCAGCTTTCATCCATCTACCTTCATTCTGTTTCTTCTGGATACAGACTGGCAAGCTGACCCAGTGTCAGTGGTGCGACCGGTGGGCGCCCCCGGTAATGGCCGCCCTGAGCCACCTTTTCCCCACCTGCAGCAGCAACGATATGCGCTACTGCCTCAGCGCATTGTCGACCCTGGCACGGTCCCATACCGCAGCGGGTGAGAAATTTAACCTGGTTACTATCACTGTGGCCGTCGGCGACAGCCATGCGGATTTCGCCGGCAGTAACTTCCTCACAACGACAGACAATAGTGCCATCATCCGGCACACCTAACAGCTTTCTCGGTATATGAAAGAATGATTCGAGAAACGGACGTATATGTAAATCATCATGCATCCATTTCCTGTCATCCCGCGACAGCTGATCCCGTTCATACTTATCAATAATACCCAGGGCATATGTCGCCTGCAGGGCACTTAGCCGCCCGGCATGCTCTGCCGTGCGTGCACCGCCGATACCGGCGCCGTCGCCGGCAATCAAGATACCGTCGATACTGCTGCCGCCCCAGTCATCGAGCTCAGGCCGCCAGCACTGCTGACTCCTGTCCCATTGATACTCGCATCCAGCTGCACGCGATAAATGTGCGTTGGGAATGAGCCCGAAATGCACTAAAAGCAGTTCAGTTTCTATGCTGCGCTGCCGGCCCCTGTGTCGAAAACTAACCGATGCGATATGGTCATTACCTGTTGCATGCAGGTCACTGACGTTATGCAAGGTACTGATGCCTGCCCGCTTAAGGTCTTTTTTGTAGACCAGTCCCTTGGCCAGGTAATGACGGGCCATCAGGGCACGTGGCAGGCGCGGTAAAGCACGCAGGTGGTTTCGCATCGGCGTAAGATCTAGCAGAGCTTTTATTTTTACACCGGCATGCATGTATTGCCAGGCCAGCAACAGCAGCAGCGGTCCGGAACCGGCCAGCACGACACCGTCGTTTGGCACTATGCCATGCGACTTGAACAAAATCTGCCCGGCACCGGCATTCATCACCCCCGGCAGGGTCCAGCCCGGGAAAGGCACGGGGCGTTCCATGGCGCCACTCGCCAGCAGCACCTGGTCAGCGCTGATCATGAGCGGCTCGTCGCCCTGCAGCAAGCCGATTTCACGCTTGCTGTTGAGTGACCAGACCTGTGTGTCGCTTAAATAATCGACATTGCACTGGCGGAAAGACGAAACAATTTTCCTGCCGTGCTGATATTCATCTCCAAGCAGTCCGGCTCGCGCAGGGGGAATCGATTCCATGGCCCGGTAAATCTGTCCGCCGGGTGCGGACTGCTCATCAAGCAGAGCGACATCAACACCGTGATCGGCTGCCACCCTGGCAGCCGATAAGCCGGTTGGTCCGGCACCGATGATGACCAGTTGATAATGATCTTTCACGACTATAGTCGGCCCGTCGCATGCTGGCATTCGATCTTCATGCCATCATTTACGAGCTCCCTGCAGGCACGCTGATTAGGCTTGCCATCAATAACCATAAGACATTCGTAGCACACACCCATCAGGCAGAAAGGCGCGCGCGGCGCGTCTGAAACCACTGTCGTTCGAGTATGGCCAAAACCGCTGGCGAGCACCGCCGCAGCAACGGTCTCGCCTGCAGGCACATTAAACTGCACCCCGTCTATGGTGACCGTTACTGTCGCTGCCGGATTTTCATCGAGTCGCTTAAACATGAATTACAATCGTACCTGCTGCAGTATATTCTCATGTTGAAAGATCATACATTGCTGCAGATCAAGAGTATGGCCGCAACCTGCCCTGATTGCCCGGTGGTACATCGCCAGGCCGATGGCGACATCAATATAAGCCAGTCCAACGGCATTGAAGTAGATACGTTCTTCATCTGATTCCCGGCCGGGCTTGAGTCCCGACACCAGCTCATGCAGATCGGCATGAATATTCACACTGGATATCAGGCCTTCGTCATACATGCGGCTCAATGTCTGGGTACGATGGGTCACTGTCTCCCAGTCGTCACAAACGATCTTGTCACATTGCAGTGCCACCTCGTATTCATCCTCCCAGCCGCCAATATGGCTGTAAAAGGCCCCCGGTTTCATCCAGGCCGCTTTCAGTAATGGTGCCTGGGCACTGGTAGCAGTGACCAGGATATCGGCATCCTGCATAGCAGCGCGGCCATGAGTTTCGGCACCGACAAAAGTCATATCTGGAAACAGCGGTGATAGCTCATCAATAAACTGCTGTTCTTCCTCGGTGGATTTTGCTGCCACCCTGCATTCCTTCAGACCCGGCCTGACAACTTTCATTGACAGCAAGTGCATCTTGGCCTGTTCACCGGCACCAATAAAACCAATCACTTCACTGTCTTCGCGAGAAAGGTATTTTGCTGCGATTCCACCCATCGCTGCTACACGCATATTTGAAGCAAGCGTCCCTTCCATTACCGCAGTAGGAAAGCCCTTCTCGATTTCGGACAATACGAAGATGGCCGACAGGTTTTGCGCCCCATGCAATGCCGGGTTGCCGGGAAATACCGATACCCATTTCACTCCGCTGATCTTTTGATCCAGCAATGTGGCCGGCAGGCAGTTGATGCGGTCCTGCGTAGCCTGGTCGAAAATCTGCACAATCTTCTCCGGAAACAAAATGCGATTGTCCTTGTAGGCCAGCATAGTTTCTTCTGCCACCTCCATAGCCAGACGAATATCAAAACAGCCAGCTTCCAGCAGATCTTCCTGTGACAGATAAGTGAAGGTAATCTTATTTGCAGACATCACGTTCTCCTTCTTATGTTGCTATATAGTTTTAGTATTTAATTTTAATAATTTGTTTAAGCAGCATTTGACTGCTGCATGCAAGGTACTAACAGCAATTTTTCATTTTATCTCTAAATGAGATGAATGCTGAACTTCTTTTTCCAGAATAAAAAAGTCGCCCTGATGCCCTGGCGATAAGCATTGGCGTCAGTGCTTGCCTGCTCAGTTAATGACAAATGATAGCGGTAAATAAGTCCAATCATCATTTATCACTAATTTCTATAGCCAGAGACATAATATTGTCTGTCGGTGTTGACACTAGTTTGTCATAATATGCGGTTATATTCGGCATTTTAGAAACGATTCATTCGAGGTTACAAAAGTGAAAAAAGCAGCAACAGATAAAAAACTGGTTTACAACTTCAGCGAAGGCGATGGCAAAGACAAGAAATTGCTTGGCGGTAAGGGTGCAAACCTGTGCGAGATGACGCAAATCGGCCTCAACGTACCCCCGGGCTTTGTCATTACAACGGAAGCCTGCCTGGACTTCCTTGCTGCAGAGAACGGTGAACTGGCAGACGGTGTGATGGAGCAGGTGCGCATGCAAATGCAGGCTGTGGAAGAAGCCACCGGTAAAAAATTTGGCGATGCTGAAGACCCTCTGCTGGTGTCTGTGCGTTCCGGCTCCGCCATGTCGATGCCTGGTATGATGGACACAATTCTTAACCTCGGACTGAATTCTGCGACGCTCGAAGGTGAAATAAAACAAACCGGAGACAAGCGCTTCGGCTACGACTCTTACCGTCGATTTATCCAGCTATTTGGCAAGGTAGCGCTTGGCATTGATGACGAACTGTTCGACGAGGAGTTCGAAGCCGTCAAGCAGAAAGCCCACGTCTCAGAAGATGTCGGGCTTTCTGCCAGCAATCTCAAGGAAATCAGCGAGCGCTTCCTGCGTGTAGTAGCAGAACAGACAGGCCACCCTTTTCCAGAAGATCCCTACGAACAGCTGGAAATTGCGGTCAAAGCTGTTTTCAATTCCTGGCAGGGCAAACGTGCAGTTGATTATCGCCGTGAGTTCAAAATCACGCCCGACATGGCCAATGGTACCGCGGTCAATGTATGTACCATGGTATTCGGCAATCGGGGCGACGATTCAGCTACCGGTGTCGCCTTCACCCGCAACCCCGCCACAGGCGAGAACAAGCTCTACGGCGAATACCTCGTCAATGCACAGGGAGAGGATGTCGTTGCCGGTATACGCACACCGAAACCCATCGACCAGCTCAGTAAAGAAATGCCGGAGATGGCCCGTCAGCTGGAACAGCTGCGTCAGAAACTTGAATCACATTATCATGAAGTCCAGGATTTCGAATTCACTATCGAGCGCGGCACGCTATTTTGCCTGCAGACCCGCAATGGCAAGATGAATGCCGTTGCCATGGTCCGCACTTCAGTGGAAATGGAAAAAGAAGGACTGATAGACAAAAAGCAGGCACTGCTGCGTATCGATCCCATGCTGCTCGAACAGATGCTCTACCCGCGCCTTGATCCGACTGTCCGTGTCAATTCCCTGGCACAGGGGCTGCCAGCTTCACCGGGTGCAGCCTGTGGTCGCGCCGTGTTCGATGCTGACAGAGCTGAGCAGCAGGGTAAGACAGGTGCGCGTGTCATCCTTGTTCGCGAAGAGACAAAACCGGAGGATATCCATGGCTTCTTTGCCTCACAGGGGATTCTGACCAGTCGCGGCGGTAAGACTTCTCATGCTGCCGTTGTTGCACGCGGCATGGGTAAACCCTGCGTTGCCGGAGCCGAAGGTATCGAGGTTGATGTTGCTATGCGTGAAGCGTTTATTGGCGATACCACCATACACGAAGGTGACATGATTACCATAGACGGTACCACCGGACGCTTGTACCTCGGTGAAATTGCTACCGTTGAGGCTGAATTCACCGCCGAGCTCAATATATTGCTGAGCTGGGCCGATGAGTCAGCGAAACTGGTTGTCATGGCTAATGGCGACAGCGCCGACGATGGACGGCGTGCCCTGAAATATGGCGCCCAGGGCATCGGTCTATGCCGTACAGAGCGCATGTTCAATGATGTCGATCGCCTGCCTGTAGTGATCGAAATGATTGTTGCAGACACTCTCGAGGATAGACAGGTCGCCCTGAACAAGTTATTGCCGATGCAACGCAGTGACTTCAAAGAACTGTTCGAAGTGATGTCTCCACACCCTGTAACCATTCGGCTGCTGGACCCGCCTATCCATGAGTTCCTGCCATCAGAAAACCAGCTGACAGATGAGCTGAAGTACCTCAAGCGACTTAAACAAACAGTACAGGGCATGAATGTCCTGGCAGGAACAATGTCATTGCTGGTTGACCCGAACAAGGCAAGCAGCGAGGCAGAATCCATTCGTCATATTGTTGATGCCCACCTGGTTGAAGAGGCGATTGCGAAGAAAGAAACAATGCTGAAAAAAGTTCGCGTGCTCTATGAGACCAATCCAATGCTTGGTCATCGCGGTGTCCGTCTTGGCATCACCTTCCCGGAAATTTATTCCATGCAGATCAGGGCTATCCTTGAGGCTGCCGCGGAATGTGAAAAGAACGGCATAGAAGTACACCCGAAGATAAAAGTGCCGCAGGTATGTACTACGCAGGAACTACTGTCTGTAAAGAAGCATGTCGATGCTATCAGTGCCGAGCTGAAGGAAACCCTGGGTCATTCACCAAGCTTCCAGTTTGGTACTATGATCGAAGTAGTACGTTCGTGCATGCGTGCGGAAAGTCTCGCTGAAGAAGCAGAGTTCTTCTCTTTCGGTACCAATGACCTCACCCAGGCAACGTTCTCGTTCTCTCGCGAAGATGCTGAAAACAAGTTTCTGCCGATGTATAACGAGTATGGAATACTGCAGGACAATCCATTTGAAGTGCTTGATGAAAAAGGTGTCGGCAAACTGATGGAGCTGGCTGTTGCGTGGGGCAGGAAAGCACGCCCCGACCTGCTGGTCGGCATATGCGGTGAACATGGCGGACATCCGGACTCAATCTATTTCTGCCATAAAGCAGGGCTAGACTATGTTTCCTGCTCTGCACCCCGTGTACCCGTTGCACGCCTGGCCGCCGCGCATGCTGCATTAATGGCATAAGCTGCATCTTCTTTGTCTACAGACCTGGCAGCGTGCTTTTTGGCACCTGCCGGGCCAATTAGCACTAGACCAATTTCCTGCCCATAATACCTCGCTTATAAAACTGCAATCTGCAGAATTAATATAAACCGGTGTACCTGAGTCCAATCAGCAGCAACACCAGCATTAGAAAAATCCGCAGTCCCTTTTCAGGGATATATTTACTGATATAGGGCCCTGCCAGTGAACCAGCTGCAACGCCCAGCATCAGCAGGCCAAGCAAAGGATAATCCAGGTCAACACCCAGGCGTACGTAGTTGCTGATTGATGTCAGGGAGTGAATTGCTACAGCCAACGCTGCCGTACCAGCGACAATAAACATCGGCAAACCCATGATGATAGTCATGAATGGAACGAGCAGAAAACCACCACCTACGCCAAGCGCTGAAGACATTACAGCAATCGCAACTCCTGATAAAAACGGCAACAGCGGGTTAAAAGAAAACTTTTCTTCACCGAACTCAATGGTAATGCGTCCTCGCGTGGCGTTTACTTTGCGCACACCTACTTCACAGGACTTTCCTCCACCCTGCATATGTATCTGAAATAATTCAGCAGCACGTACTGATTTTGTCCGCTCCGATACAGTCCCTCTCCCGTGCCATAGCTGCCAGGCTATTTGACCTGCAATGAGGAAAATCAGGCCAGCAAATACCGGTTTGAACACACTCATGTCAGACAGGTAATTGAGCGACAGATAACTGCCAAGCATTGCTCCCAGTACACCACCAAGCCCAAGCAGTAAAGCGAGGCTGGTGACCATGCGGCATTGACGGATATACAGCGGCACCGCAATCAGCGGTGTAACCAGGGTAAGAGACTGCGCCATTGGCTTGACCAGGTTGGGGTCCTGAATCCCGAACACCGAGATAAGGCCAACAGAGGCAAGAATACCGCCTGCAGCCCCAACAGTAGAAAAGACAAAACCGACAAGCACACCCCAGACCAATAGCAGCCAAATGGAGACTGTAATATCGGCAATTTCAAAATACATAGGCTACTTTCAGTTGCTTGTGGCTGGTAATTAAGACAATACTGGATTTTAGCGTAAGCTAAAACACCAAACTTAACATGTATAAGTGCGAGGCCCAGTTATGCTATGGTTTGCGCTCAAATTCTCTGATCTGGATGCCGTGATTTGCTCTCTATGTTGCTACAGTTGTCGCAGGTACAGGGGCAGGCTCAGCCACAACAGCAGAGAAGCCAAAGTACAGGCTGACAGATGGACAAGCAAACAATAATACTGCTAGACAACGGGTCCCGCAGGGCCGAGGCAACCTTGAGCTTGCGGAAACTCGCACACTCTCTTGAAGACACTGTTGGGGAGACCATCTACCCGGTTTCTCTGCAGCATGCCAACCATATCGACCCGGGCCTGGTTGAAGGCAGACCTGCTCTGATCTTTGAAGCCTTTTTACGAGACCAGTTGCAAAGCGGAAAAAGAAAATTTCTCGTCGTGCCGCTGTTCTTTGGCCAGAGCCGTGCCCTGACTTCATTTATTCCCGATGTCGTTAGCAGCCTGCAGAAGGAGTTCGGCCCCTTCGGGCTTACCCTGGCAAATGTGTTATGCCCGCTGCCCGATGGTGATCAGCGCCTGGCCCGAATCCTCTGCGACAATATTGAGACGACACTACGCGCACATGAATTGCCCCGTTCACGCGTGATTCTTGTCGACCATGGCTCGCCGACGCGCGAGGTTGCTGCCGTGCGCGAATTGCTGGCAACGCAGATGCGGCAGTTACTTGGCCCGGGGATATCGCTGCATGAAGCGGTGATGGAACGGCGTCCGGGAAGCGAGTACGACTTCACTGGCCGTTTGCTTGAGGAAGTACTTGACGAACTTGCCACCAGTGAAGACGATACGCCCGTCGTGTTATCAATGCTGTTCCTGGCACCCGGTCGCCACGCCGGCAGCGGCGGTGATATCACATCCATCCGTGACCGGGCAGTCGCAGCAAACCCGTCATTACAGGCCGTGATTACTCCGCTGGTTGGCGAGCATTCAGGCATTGTGGATATTTTAAAGGAAAGACTCGAACAGGCGCTTTAGTTAGTTTTCAGCAGATTGATTTGTTTTATCACTCGCATCTGTTGAACTTAACAGCTGAAAAAACTATTAGTTCTTCAATCTGTAACCGGTCTTGAATATCCACCATACTGACAACATACACAGCAGCATGAAGACCAGTATCATGGCCATGCTGATGCCAACCTTAACGTCGGAAACACCGTAAAAACTCCAGCGCAAGCCGCTGATCAGGTAGACCACCGGGTTGAACAGGGTGACCTTCTGCCAGAACGGCGGCAGCATGCTGATTGAGTAAAAGGCACCGCCGAGGAATGTCAGGGGGGTGATGACCATCATCGGGATGATCTGCAGCTTCTGGAAATCGTCTGCCCACAAGCCGATGATAAAACCGAACAGGCTGAAAGTGACTGCGGTGAGCAGCAAAAAGCTGACCATCCAGAGCGGATGCATAATCTCGTAATCAACAAACAGACGCGCTGTCGCAAGAATGAGCAGGCCGATGATGAGAGACTTGGTTGCAGCTGCGCCGACGTACCCGATCACCACCTCGAATGGTGATACCGGCGCCGAGAGTACCTCATAGATCGTGCCGGAAAACTTGGGAAAATAGATTCCGAACGAGGCATTCGAGATACTCTCTCCAAGCAGCGAAAGCATCAACAAGCCGGGAATAATAAATGAGGCATAGGAGATGCCGTCTATCTCACCCATGCGTGATCCGATCGCCGCGCCGAAAACGATAAAGTAGAGCGATGTAGTGAGGATCGGTGAAGCGATACTCTCCATCAAAGTGCGCCAGGTACGCGACATTTCAAAAATATATATTGCACGGATGCCATAGAAATTCATGCTTTATCACTCACCAGGCTAACAAAGATATCTTCCAGTGAACTCTGACTGGAGTGCAGATCTTTAAAATCGATGCCCAGTTTTCCCAACTGGCGCAGCAGTTCTGATATTCCTGTGTGCTCTTTCTGCGTATCGAAGGTGTATACCAGTACGTTGCCTTCTTCCTGCAGTTCCAGTGAATAGTCAGCCAGTTCAGCCGGTACAGCAGTTAACGATTTTTGCAAGGTCAGTTGCAGTTGCTTCTTTCCCAGCTTGTTCATCAGCACCGACTTCTCTTCTATCACGCTGATCTCTCCGTCATTGATTATGCCAATGCGGTCAGCCATTTCTTCAGCTTCTTCAATATAGTGCGTAGTCAGGATGACAGTAACACCAGTATCACGCAGTCCCCGCACCATCGCCCACATGTCGCGTCGCTGCTCGACATCAACGCCTGCTGTTGGCTCATCAAGAAAAAGTACCTGCGGCTGATGCGCCAGTGCCTTGGCGATCAGAACTCGGCGTTTCATACCGCCTGAAAGGTTTATAATCCTGTCTTTGCGTCGGTCCCATAAGGACAGATCGCGCAGCACTTTTTCTATATGGGCCGGATTAGGTGG
>Ga0316192_10002782_pt1 | contig 12781 bp, 11 predicted proteins | sample MerIslwburrow_MG_FD_204931 | JGI IMG/M metagenome (GOLD analysis project Ga0316192, IMG submission 204931) | Coastal sediment microbial communities from Maine, United States - Merrow Island worm burrow | ecosystem: Environmental > Aquatic > Marine > Coastal > Sediment | place: USA: Maine...
CTAATACCTTAATCAGATCCACCCTGATTGCCGGGCTGGGACTAGGCTTAACAGCATGCGCAAGCATGGGCACAGAGGATGGCCAATCATTCAGGCTACGCGCCAACAGTCATGCCCTGATGCAAACCAGCACCGCAGATGTGGAAGCCGAGATCGAATTTGGCCGCGACATCGCCGCCCGCGTACTGGGTCGCTACGGCCTGCTGAAAGACAGCCCAAAAAACCGTTACATCAGTCTGATCGGCACCGCACTGGCAGCCCACTCCAATCGCACCGAGCTCAGCTATCACTTCGCTATCCTCGACAGTGACAAGGTCAATGCCTATTCAGCCCCCGGCGGTTATATCTTCATTACTCGCGGCGCACTTGCCCTGGCCGAAGATGAAGCCGAGCTGGCCGCCATTCTGGCCCATGAAATCGCCCACATCAGCGAACGCCACATCGTCAACGCCCTCAACATCAAGGCCACAGACAAAAGTGCCGGGGCAGGCATAGGCCGCCTGCTCAGCGCCGGCACAGACACCAGCCGCGTCGCCTTTTTTCAGGCTATCGATCAGGCCGTTGCCATCCTGTTTGAAAAGGGCTATTCGCAACAGGATGAGCTGGACTCGGATCGCGTCGCCACCCTGCTGCTCGCTGAAGCAGGTTATGACCCACTGGCTTTGCGCCGTTATTTGCAACGCGCCCAACAGGCCGACAACCAGACAGGCGAAATCAACACCACCCATCCGCCATCCAGGAATCGCCTGCAAAGTCTCAACCGGCTTATAGAAGAAGAACAACTCGACAGCCTGCAACTCAGCAAGAATAAAACGAGGTTCGAACAGCATGTTGACTAAATCAAGACTCAGCCTGGCCATCGGCATCATCATCGCGCTCGGCAGCCACAGCGCCAGCGCCGATCAATACCACTACATCAACATGCTGGTGGGTGATCGCGCCGCCGGACTGGCCGGGGCATACACCGCCGTATCAGACGACCCCACCGGGCTGTTCTATAATCCGGCCGGCATCGTCTACTCACCCGGCTCCAGCCTCACCGGCAGCATGAACACCTATCAGGAATCAAAGGCATCGTACAAAAACGTGCTTGGCGGGCAACATGACTGGGATAGAAGTTCGTCCACCTTTCTGCCCAATTTCTTCGGCATGGTGCAACCCATGGGTGCAGGCACAGTTGGATTTTCCTACGCCGTACCCAACTCCGTCGTCGAAGACCAGGACCAGACCTTCGACAACATAAGCACCACTATAGGCACTGCCAACAAGTTCATTATCAACTTCAACAATACCGACAGCACCTATAACTTCGGCCCCTCGTACGCCTACAAACTAAGCCCCGACCTTTCCATCGGCGCCACGCTCTATTTCCACTATCGCCAACAACAACGCATCGCCAACACCATCCTGCTCTACAACGGCGATCGCTACTGGTACAACGAATATCTGGAAATAGAAGAGCGAGGCATCAGACCCATACTCGGCGCCATGTGGTCACCGACAGAAAAAATCTCGCTCGGCGCCAGCATCAGCCAAACCAACATCACCAGTTCAAAGGCCGCTTCGCACCAATCATGCATCGGTGCCAACGGCTCAACCTATACAACCGCCGACCTCTGTCAGAATGGCAACGTGATACGCCACGAAATCATCGCCTCAGATGCCAAGGGTGAATACCCACTCACCATGAACTTCGGCGGCGCCTGGTTTGCAAATGATGCCCTGATGGTGTCAGCCGACATGAACTATTACGAAGCCTATGGCACAGGCGTTGATGCTCGCGACAGCGTCATCAACCTCGCCATCGGCAGTGAATACTACCTAAAACCCAGCCTGGCTCTACGCGCCGGTTTTTATACCGACTTTGCCAACACACCGGAATTGCAGCAAGGTTTTACCGCCTATAACCAGCCGGAAAACATCGACCTTTACGGCATCAGCGCCAGCATCAGCCATTTCACCCGCAACTCATCACTGACATTCGGTCTGGTCTACAACAGCGGTAGCGGCAAGGCACAAATCATCTCTGGTAGCACTGCCTTACAGGATGTGGAAATGGAAAGTATTGGGATTTATATTGCCGCTTCATATGCGTACTAACTGCTCAGTAAAACATCGACTAACGAAATACTAGTCAGCACCGCCATTGATTGTCATATTAGCTCTGGCCAGCTGTTTGCCGTCATTATCCGCACGGAAATCGTTGTTTTAATTTCAAAAATCACCATCTAGATCAAAGCCAGTTACCACCACAACCAACTGATACCAAAGTAAATTCACGCTTTATCAAACCATCCTATTTAGATAGTTCGTTATGTAATAGGTATTCTGCCGAGTTTTAGGTAGAATTCCGCCCGCATGATTTATCTGTTGGGGAACATAATGAAATCAGTATTTAGTTTTTTTGCCATTTTTCTGGCCTGCACAACACTACTCATAAGCGGTATGGATGTCGCTGAAGCCAAGCGTTTTGGTGGCAGCAAATCTTTTGGTAGTAAATTCAGTCAAAGCCAACCACTGAAAAAGAATTCCGCGAACAAAAGCTCTGCCCAAAACCTGCCAGCCTCACCTGCCATGCAGCAGAATGCCGCACGCAAACAGCAACTAGGGCAACGGGGTGGACTTATGGGTATGTTCGGCGCGCTGGCGCTAGGTGGCGTGCTGGGGGCGATGTTCTTCGGTGGTGCCTTTGAAGGAATCAACTTAATGGATATCCTGATTATTGGCCTGGTCATCTTCCTGATATTTAAGTTCATGTCTCGTCGCAGCCCGCAACCAGCGGCGGCAGGAGGCTATGGAGCGGCGGATCTGGAAGATGTCGACAATCACCAGCACAGCAACACCGCTAGAGATCAACCTCGCAGCAATGACAGCCCTAATAGCGACACCTCAATTGATGACCTACGCTCAGCTGCACCTAAACAGTTTGACCAGGAGGCCTTTATCGAGGGTGCCAAGAGCTGTTTTGCCCGCCTGCAGCAGGCCTGGGACGACGGCGACCTGAGTGATATTCGCCAGTTCACCACCGACCATGTCTTTGGTGAGATACAAGATCAGCACCAGGCCCGTGAAAAACACGGCAAGACCGAGATCGTCTCTCTGGATGCCGAACTGTTAAGCAGTAATGACCTGGGCTCAAAACAAGAAGCCATTGTGTTATTCAAAGCTGAACTGACAGAAGACGGTAATTCGCACCCCGTTGAAGAGGTTTGGCACTTTATTAAACCCGCCAACAGCCAGCAGACAACCTGGTTTCTAGATGGGATTCAACAGGTCGAAGGCTAAAAAAAGCAGGCCATAGAACCAAAAAAGCGACGCTATAGCGTCGCTTTTTTGTTTAAGAACAACGATAGACTAAACAAACACCCCGCCGCCCGCTGCAACCTGGCTCCCAGCCGAAATATTTTTTAATTTTCATTTAAGTTTCAGGCGTTACTGTGGTCATCAGTATCCCAAAATTGCGCTTGGAATAAGCCATAACAAAAAGTTGCACCACGGCATAAGCGGTGCCATGCTCAGCCTAATTGCGCCACACTTACCTGGGCATGAACAAGCTTGGTGCGGTCAATGAAATGATTAGCAGACACAAGCCAAAATATAACAAGGAGCCAGTTTATGTTTAAAAAGTGCGCGCTTGCACTCACCCTTTGCTGCAGCCAGGCGGCTGTTGCGAATGACTATTTTTCCCTACCGGAGCAATGGAATTCAAACACGGCCGCACCACTAATGTTGGCCAGCTCAGACGACAGCAGCATGACCACCATGGCAACCGATACTACTAATATGTACGAGGAACGCCTGATCACCGCCAACAAGCTGCATAAATATTTGGGCATAGGTTCACTCGGCGCAGCAATACTAACTGGTGCTATGCCTAAAGAAGAAGACGGGGCACACGAAGCCTTCGGCAAAACCGCTGCCGCACTAGGCATTGGCGCGGTGATTACCGGACTAATCTTTCACTGGGAAGACATCGATCTGGGTAATGGTTTCGGCGACCCTGACAATCTTCATCTGGCCCTGACCTCTCTCGGCGCACTAGGCATGGCTAGCGCTGCCAGTACAGCACCAGAAGCACACGGTGGTCTTGGTGCCGCCGGTGCTATCACCATGGCCATCGGTATCAAAATGGTTTGGTAATAAAACCTCAGCGTCTTGCCAGGCCTGTTGCTACCAACACGGTTCATTGGCAATAACGATGACCTGAGTAAATCCTAAAGGACATAGACAATATGAAAAAACTACTATTGATTAGCGCAACACTGGCCCTCGGCCTTAGCAGCATCAACAGTCACGCCGATGACGGATTTTTTTCATTCTTTTCTCTTGAGCGCAAGAGTGAAGTAGCGGTGGTTAGCGACAAAGACTACATCGAAGAATGTGGTTCATGCCATTTTGCCTATCAGCCGGGACTGCTGCCGGAAGCCTCCTGGCGCAAACTAATGGATGCCAAGGCACTTGAAGATCACTTTGGCGACAACGCCGAACTGGACGAAAACCTTCGCAGCCATATCCTTGACGTATTGGTAAAGGCATCCGCCGAGAAATCCAGCTACAAACGTTCGAAAAAGATCATGGCTTCACTACGTGATGACAAAGCACCGCTACGCATTATTGAAACGCCTTACATCAAACACGCACACCACGAGATTCCTGCCAGTCTCATCAAAGAAAATGCAAAGGTTAAATCACTTAGCCAGTGCGACAAGTGTCACCAAAAGGCCGCCGAAGGCAGCTTTGATGACGACACCGTTATGATTCCAGGGCACGGCAACTGGACCTGGTAACAAGACTCTAAAGCAGCGCACTCAACGCGCTTTCCTATCACGGGAAAGCGCGTTTTTTATTTAAATTCCGTCATCACCGCCAGGACATCAATCCTGTTTGCACCTGAATTGATCAAGACATCTTTATCGCCACGTTTAAGCTTTTTTATTTCAGCCTCTCTCTGACTGGCAGAAGAACGATCATGACCATCTTCCAGATACGCCAATCGTTTAGGACTACGACCACGAAAGTATTTCGCCCCCTGCTGTGAAGCATGCTGTTGCATGCGCCTTTCAATATTATTGGTAATGCCGGTGTAAAGCGTATTGTCGCTACAGAGAACTATATAGACCAACCAGTCGCTGACCTTACTGCCTACAACTGCGTGCTCCATCAACACCAACTCGCTTGGTGCTGAGGCTGATTCAGAACCTCCTGAACATTGGCTGCAATCACCTTGTAACCAACATTGCCGTATAGTTTTTGTCGACCTTCGTTGAGAATATAACTGGGGCTGCCTGCCACGCCATATTCTTTACATAAATCCGTATCGCGACACAGCGCCGCCATGGCAGAACCATCATGCAACAGCTCGACAATCCTGTCGCTGGGCAAACCCATCTCGTCCGCCAATGCCAACTGACACTCAAGTCGGGAAATATTTTTGTTGTCACGAAAAAATACCTGCCGCAGACGCCACGCCGTTTCTTCAAACAGATTACGACCATCACAATTTTCCTGGCCATCACAGCTGATCTCGCCGGTCTGTTCAAGCAACTGCACCGCCTTTAAAAACAGATGGGCATTGGCCGATGATTTTGGCACATCACCACACCAAACATCGGCACTGATCTCAACATGGGGAAACTGCTGACACACGGCCTGCACATGTTTGCCAAAACCGACATAACCACCTTTATCTTTCCAGCCCTCACCAATGCGCTGTTCGGTCACAGAAAAGATAGACACAAAGTGATAATTGATCTGTACCTGCTTGCCAAACTCTCGCTGCAACTCATCCAGACGAATTTGCGCGGCATAGGCCCAGACACACAGCAGATCAGAAAAATGATCAATCACAACCAGCTTGTCATTCATTGCAAACTCCTTTGATATTGCTCGCGCCAACCCAACTCATCGATGATTTTTTCAAACACTTCATCGAGCGCGGCACAAAGTTCCACCTTCACCGCGGTATGTGGATGTTGAAAACTCATCGCTGTCGCCGCCAACATCAATCGATGACAATCAAACTGCTGACGAAAAAATTGATTCTGTCGGCCATCGCCATGAGTGGTGTCACCAATAATGGGATGAAAGATGTGTTTCATGTGCCGGCGTAGCTGATGTTTGCGGCCGGTCTTGGGCATCAATTGTAATAGAGAGTAACGCGCCGTTTCATAACGACCAACGGGGAAGGGCAGTTCAGCGGTTGCTAAACGAATATATTCCGTCACCGCCTCCTGGGCCTGCTTGTCTGGATCTGCCAGAGCATCGCTCATTTTATCCAACTGTTGCTTCAGTGGATAATCAATCAACTCATGCTCAGCGCTATAACCCCGCACCACCGCCAGGTACTGTTTCTTCACAGTGTCAGCAGTAAACTGCTCACCCAACAATCGTGCTGTTTCACTATCAAGCGCAAACAACAACACTCCAGAAGTTGGTTTGTCGAGCCTGTGAACGGGATAAACCCGCTGGCCAATCTGGTTGCGCACCAATTGCAATGCAAAACGGGTTTCATGTTTATCGATCATGGAACGATGCACCAGCAGGCCGGAGGGTTTATTCACCGCCACCAGGTGTTCGTCTTGATAAATAATTTCCAGCTGTTCAGAAGCCAAGGTTTTTCATGCCCAATAAAATGTAGCCTAGCCCGGGCATTCCCGAGCATTAAAGAACTCCCGGATTACGCTATTGCTCCATCCGGGCTACCAGTTGTTTTAGCTCATCCAGCTCCTGGCGTAACTGCGCCACCGTCTGTTCCAGCTGTTCAATCCGGTCACGATCAGAACCAGCCATAGGTTGAGCGGCCATCGGCTGGGGCGCCACGGTTGCTTCAACCGGGCCACAAAACAACTGCGCATATTGCGAATCACGTCGCCCCGGCTGACGCGGCAGTTGCGCCACAAACGGGCCATCGGCATGACAGGCCAGTTGATTTAAGGTCTGATCAACCTCGCTGACATCGGCAAACTTGCACAACCGGGCCGTGCGCGTACGCAACTCACCCGGTGTCTGCGGCCCACGCAACAACAGCTCACAAACCACGCCCATCTGCCTGGCATCGAAATGGGTGCCACTAAACTCACTATTAAAAAAACGGTGTTGGAACTTCACCACCCGACTGCCATAACCACTGTTTTCGCTGACCAGATGTTTTTTGACCAGACCATCGAGCGTCTGCTGCACCTCGATTTCGCTCAGACTCATTACCGGCTCGCGGTTGCTCTTTTGGTTGCAGGCATTGGTCAATGAGTTAAGCGACAGCGGATAGTGCTCGGGTGTCGAAACCTGCTTCTCAATCAGGCAGCCAATCACGCGCGCCTCCAACTTTGTAAACAGAACATCCATCTTATTCACCTTCTATAATTATTACCGGATAGGATACCGCCAAACTGTCACGGATAAAGAACAGCTAACAAGATTTTTTTATCAAAATAAACTAATATACGGCCCCTCTTCAGGCAGGCAGAGGAAAAGAACCGTGAACGACTTCATCCCCGGACAACGCTGGATTAGCGAAGCTGAATTACAGATGGGGCTAGGCACCATTCTCACCTGCGATCCGCGCTCGATCACCATCCTCTTTCTCGCCACTGGCGAAACCCGCATCTATTCGCGTACCACGGCTCCGCTAAGCCGGGTTAAATTCAGTGAGGGCGACAACATTCGCGCTCATGACGGCTGGAATCTGACGGTTAAATCGCTACAGGAAAAAAATGGCCTGATCACCTACCTCGGTCAACGTGATGACGGCAGCCCAGCAGAACTGCCCGAGGGCGAGCTGGACAACTTGATCCAGCTGAATCGCCCCACCGAGCGCCTGTTCAGCGGCCAGATCGATAAACGCAAATGGTTTGAGCTACGCCAACAGAGCCTCAAACACCATGAACGCCTCAGCGGCTCAGACCTGCGCGGCCTGACCGGCGCTCGTACCAGCCTGATTCCACACCAGCTCTATATCGCCCATGAGGTTGCCAACCGTTACGCACCGCGGGTGCTGCTGGCCGACGAAGTAGGGCTGGGCAAGACCATTGAGGCCGGCCTGATTCTGCATCAACAATTGTTGACCGGCCTGGCCAAGCGGGTGCTGATTGTGGTGCCTGACAGCCTGGTACATCAGTGGCTGGTGGAGATGCTGCGCCGCTTCAATCTGCATTTCACTATCTTCGATGAAGATCGCTGCCTCGGGATAGAGGAGAGCAGCGGCCTGGAAAATCCCTTCCACAGCGCTCAGCTGGCACTTTGCAGCCTGGATTTTGTCACCAACGACCCAAAGCGCTTCCAGCAAATTTCCGAAGGCGACTGGGATCTGCTGGTAGTCGATGAGGCCCACCACCTGGAATGGGCGCCGCACCTGCCCAGCCATACCTATCAGCTGATTCAGCTGCTGGCCATGGAGATCAAAGGCGTGCTGCTGTTGACTGCCACCCCGGAACAACTGGGCAAGGCCAGCCATTTTGCCCGCCTGCACCTGCTTGACCCGGACCGCTTCTCTGATTTCGACACCTTTCTTAAAGAAGAGCAGGGTTACCAGCCTGTCGCCGAGGCGGTTGAGCAACTACTCTCTGACCAGCCACTCGATCCTCAGGCCTACCAGACCCTGCTCGAAACCCTTGATGAGGGCGACAACAAGGGCCTGCTGACCGATCTCGATCACACTGCCCGCATTGAGCTAATGGAACATTTGCTCGACCGCCACGGCACTGGCCGGGTGTTGTTTCGCAACACCCGCGCCGCGGTAAAGGGCTTTCCCCAGCGTCAGCTACACGGCTATCCGTTGCAACTGCCACTGGAATACGCCATGGCCCTGGAATTGGTCAACGACAACGGCCTTTCCTCGCCGCAGCTGCTGCTCTGCCCTGAGCTGCTGTATCAAGCCAGTGACATCGATGGCCAGACCGACTGGACCCTGCTGGACCCGCGCGTTCGCTGGCTGGCCGATCAGCTGAAAAAGCTGCGCCCAGCCAAGGTCCTGGTAATTGCCGCCAGCGCCGACACAGCCATCGAGCTGGCCACCGCGCTGCGCATCAAGGAGGGCATCCACGCCGCCGTCTTCCACGAAGACATGAACATTGTCGAACGCGACCGCGCCGCCGCCTTTTTTGCCAACGAAGAAGATGGCAGCCAGGTACTGATCTGCTCCGAGATCGGCAGTGAAGGGCGCAACTTTCAGTTTGCCCACCACATGGTGATGTTCGACCTGCCACTCAACCCTGACCTGCTGGAACAACGCATCGGCCGCCTCGACCGTATCGGTCAAACCGACACCATCCAGATCCACGCCCCCTATCTGCAAGACAGCGCCCAGGAGGTCATGTTTCAGTGGTATCACCAGGGCCTGTCGGCCTTTGAACAGACTTGCCCGGCCGGTCACAGCATCTTCAGCCAGGTCAAAGAGCCGTTGATTGAAGCACTACAGCAACTCAGCAACAATACTGAGTCTGACCTAAATAAACTAATCAGCACCACTCAGGCACTGCTCAGTGAAATAAACGAAGCCCTGCACAACGGCCGCGACCGCCTGCTGGAATATAATTCCTGCCGCCCGCATGTCGCCCAGGCCCTGCACGACAAGGCTGTCAAACAAGACCAGCCGGCCCAGCTGCTCGAATATCTGGAACAGGTGTTCGACTGCTACGGTGTCGACATGGAAGAACACACCCAGCAAAGCTATCTGGTGCGCCCTGGCGAAAAGATGCAGACCAGCTTTCCCGGCCTGCTCGATGAAGGCATGATCATCACCTGCGACCGCGAAACGGCGCTGGCCAACGAAGACATGCACTACATCACCTGGGAACACCCCATGACCGACGGTGCCATGGATATGGTATTGAGCAGCGAGCTGGGCAACACCGCCATGGTCTCAGCCAAGCTCAAAGGCCTCAAACCCGGCAGCCTGTTGCTGGAATGCCTGTATGTGCTGGAAAGCAGCGGCCGCAGCCAACTGCAATCCAGCCGCCACCTGCCACCGACGGTTATCCGCGCCCTGGTTGACGCCAGTGGCAGAGACTACAGCCAAAACATCGATGGCGCCGCCATCCAGCTGGCATCACAAAAAGTTGATAGAAATACCACCAGCCAGGTAATGCGCGCCTATAGCGAGCAACTGCGCGGCATGGTCAAACTGGCCGATGTCGCTGCCAACAAACAGGTGCCGGAATTGCTCGCCAACGCCAATCGCCACGGCAAGCAGACACTGGAGCGTGAGGTCAATCGACTCAAGGCCCTGCAACAACACAACCCCAATATCCGCGATGAAGAGATCCAGTTCTTCGAACTACAACTTGAAGCGCTGATCGCGGCATTGAACAGTAGCAGTCCACGACTGGATGCCACTCGGGTTATCATTACCACCTGAATGACGTACTCATTGCCAACAAAAGGAATTTCGACATGCGCCTAATCCTGATCGCCGTCATCGCCTCCACCATCATGCTGCTGGGCGGCTGCTCTGAAGAGCAACAAAACAAACTCTCACGCCTGGGTGTTACCTGGATGGAAGGCAACTACAAGGTCACCTTTGTTGAAGGCAGCCATGTAAAGGTCTGGAACATTATCGATAGCAAGGTCACCAGTGACCCACAAAAAGGCTATTACTATTTCTGGGCCCGCGATGAGAACGACAAAAAGTTTTATGTGCAAACGCCAATTATCCGCACCTATATTGAAGAAACCAGGTAATCCCGCCGGCACACCAACCCGCTTTTTTCTAGCTGGTATGCAGACATAAAGCAAATGCCTGCATACCAAGCTCCCCCTTAAGCCACTTCACGCCACAAAATCAGCCCTAAAAAGACCATTAAACAGCACTATCAAAAACCATATCCTGAGTATTTTAATCAAGATTATATCCAGTATAATCATTAGCTTAATTCTTGACTTAATTACTAGCCACAGTTAATGTGCATTTCGTATGAATGTTTAAAGCGCAGCAAGACGCTCAACCCAATAACACAGAGAGATGACCATGACTCGAAACAAATACACCAGCCTTGCTGCCGCCCTGCTACTGGGTCTGAGCACGCAAGCCCTGGCAACAGAAGACTGGGGCTTCGCCCCACTGCCATTCAAAGCACCAGAACCCGCCGATAACCCAAGCACAGCAGCCAAAGTAATTTTGGGTAAACAGCTGTTTTTCGATCCACGCCTATCTAAAGATGACACCCTGTCTTGCAACTTTTGTCATGATGTTGCCGGCAATGGTACTGACAGTCGCTCAACCTCTGTCGGTGTTGATGGACAACTCGGTGGCCGTTCAGCGCCTTCTGTCTGGAATGCAGCGTTTCTTAGTTCGCAATTCTGGGATGGACGCGCACCATCACTGGAAGAACAAGCCAAAGGGCCGATCCTGAATCCAATTGAAATGGGAATGACCCATGAAGCAGCAGCGGTAGATCGCATTGCCTCGATTCCCGGTTACAAGGAACAGTTCGTTGCAATCTTTGGCGGCGAGCAACCTGTCACCTATGACAATATCGCCAAGGCGATATCTGCCTATGAGCGCACATTAATTACGCCTAACAGCCTGTTTGACCAGTACCTGCGTGGTGATAAAACCGCCCTGAACAAAAAAGCTCTGGCGGGCATGAAGGAGTTTGAAGACCTCGGCTGTATCCGTTGTCATAACGGCCCCGCTTTTGCCGGCCCAGTACTGGAAAAAGGTGAGGTCTTTTATCAATATTTTCCTGCCAACCGCAGTGAGTATGACAAGCTGCTAGGCCTACAGGAAGATGACGGCCATCGTAACAAGGGCGTCGACAAAACCCCTAGTCTGTGGCGCGTACCGTCATTGCGTAATATTGCACTGACCGCACCATACTTTCACAATGGCTCAGTAGAAACACTGAACAAAGCCATAAGGGTAATGGCGCGAGTGCAGCTTAATCGCCACATCACTGATGAACAAGCCGATAATCTAGAGGCCTTTCTGGAAACTTTGACCGGTGAATTTACCGTTCAGTTGCCACCAAAATTGCCTGCTGGCTAGTCATATAGCTAACTTAATGTAAAAAAGGACGCTGCAAAGGCGTCCTTTTTTATTGGTGCTGTAAAAATATAAATTAATGCTCCCGTCTCTTTCAGGGATAAGAATAGGGCGTGGGGACTATGGGGAAGGTAGTCGTGATGAAGTTTTTAGCAGGATCATTTTTTCTTGCACTCATAAGTTTCAGCCAGAGTGCATCAGCGCATTTAAAGTGGTTTGCAGTTGATGATCAAAGAGTTAATCTCAGCGATTATTACGCCTCATACACCAACGAACTCATCATCGGCGGACTGCTTTTTTGCCTAATGCTCGGGGTCGCTATCTGGATAAATAAAAACCTTACGTTTGAAACATTTCCCACAGCGAACACAAAAAAACAGATCATCCGTGCGTTTTCCATATTGGTAGGTTTGTCCTTGCTTTATGCGTCGTATAACGAATCGATACTGGCCGCCCATTATTCTGTTACCAACCGTGTGCTGGTAATATTGCAGTACTTCCAGGCCATCGTTGCCCTTATGCTGATATTTAATCTGTTCCCCAAAGCAGCCGCCACGGGCCTTATTTTTATCTATCTCATCCTGGCTACACAACTGGGTTTACTTGAGGTGCTGGACTACCTAAATTTTGTCGGCATCGCCCTCTATTTGGTTCTGGCGAATAGCAAAGATGAATATCAACAAGACATCGCTGCTCCGGCAATAAGAGTAATCACAGGTGCGACACTAGTCATATTGGCCTTTTCAGAAAAACTTCTAAACCCGGATATTGGACTACGCTTTCTGACTTTTAATGACTGGAATT
>Ga0316192_10002786_pt1 | contig 12776 bp, 12 predicted proteins | sample MerIslwburrow_MG_FD_204931 | JGI IMG/M metagenome (GOLD analysis project Ga0316192, IMG submission 204931) | Coastal sediment microbial communities from Maine, United States - Merrow Island worm burrow | ecosystem: Environmental > Aquatic > Marine > Coastal > Sediment | place: USA: Maine...
GACCTGTTGCCTGCTCCGTTCAGGCAGGACGCCACGGTCAAGCTGGGTATTGATTCTATTCAGGGCGATCTCTGCCCGATTTAGTTGCTCAGCATCAAAATTAATCAGTTGCTCTAACAGCTCTTTACGTTCCAGTTCCAGCCATGAAGCGCCGGACGTTGCTTCCAGCTCCACCTCAGCGAACTGACCTGCAAAGAGTGTATGTACCCTCTCTGCGTGGAGACGCATCTCACTTAGCACATCCGCTGAGCTGAGCGCACTGTTCAGGTAGGATTTAAAATCAGCAGGAAGCTTGTGGGTCTGCTCTCCCTTTCTGCTCTGAATGGCATGTTCAACCTCTCGCCAGAATCGGTAAGCAGCGTGCAGCACCTCTTTGTCATCCGGTTGAATAACACCGTGTTCACAAAGCCGTTTCAGCGACGGCATGCTTGGCTGATGGCGTAGCGAAGGGTTGCGTCCGCCATGCAGCAGCTGGAGTGATTGAATGAAAAATTCGATCTCGCGAATGCCTCCGCGCCCACGTTTCACATCAAAGCCTTCGTTGATCTCATGCAGGCTGCCCTGAGCATCAATGCGTTGCTTCATTTTAGCCAGAGCCTGCACGGTTGTATAATCCAGATAGCGGCGATAGATGAACGGACGAACACCCTGTAGAAACTCCTGCCCCAAAGTGGAATCTCCGGCAACAGGCGCAGCCTTAATTAACATGGCGCGCTCCCATGTCTGTCCGTAGTTGCAGTAGTGGTCGAGCGTGGCATCAAGATTGAGACAGATAGCAGAACCATCGCCACCTGGACGCAGGCGCATGTCCACGGGCCAGACGATTCCACCGATGCTGTGCTCGCCCATCAGTTTGATAATCATTCGCGAGAGGTTCTGGTAATATTCCTGAGGTGCAACAGAGCTACGCCCCCCCGAACTTTCGAGGCACTCGGCATCCCAGATAAAGAGGATATCGACATCCGAACCGAGATTGAGCTCCATGCCCCCCAGCTTGCCCAGACCTATAATGGTAAAACGACCGGATTTGATTCGACCGTAGCGTGGAGCCAAAAGCTCAACGGCAATATCATATGATGATTGCAACAGACCGCCGGCCCAGATGGCCAGATGTTTTGCGGACTTTTCGATGTCTGCATGCAGTCCCAGCTCCCACCAGAGAAAGTGACGCATACCGCGCCGTTTGCAGTCGCGCAGTGCCAGCATGGCGCTGTTCGGGTTGTCAAACTTGGTATCAGGCACCCAGGGTGGGTTGGCATCGGGTAGCTTTGCTTGCTCTTCAGGTTGAAACAGTGCGTAAATTTCGGGCTCTGTGACTGTACGCATCAGATCAACAAATAGCGGTGATATGTCAGCCAGATGGCGAATCGCATTCTCAAACCTGGGTGCCGACTCTATGGCTTTACGGATGGCTTCATCGCTCATCTCTCAAGACTAAGGGTTGTCTGAACGAATTTCGAGTATATCCATACTTCTCCGTGATAGCGGGGATAGATTGCCATTAAGAATGATTAACAAAAATGCGGGTGCAAAGCAGTAGAGAAGGGATTAGATTTCGATTTATGATAGTGGTTTTCAGGGGAAGTTTCCTATGATCCGAGCCGAAAAGCTAACGCGCCGCTTCGGCGATATGCTGGCGCTGGATAGTACTAATGTTCATATTCGTGAACATGCCACTACGGTCATTATGGGCGGTTCAGGCTCGGGAAAGACGACGCTTCTTCGACTGTTGGCTGCGCTGGATACGCCGACGTCCGGGGAGGTCTGGTTTGATGGCGATGATCTCGCGCATGTAAGCCGCAAGCGTCTTTATGAGCTGCGCTCACGCATGGGCATGGTATTCCAGTACTCCGCGCTGCTTAATTCACTTGATGTATATGATAACGTGGCATTTCCTCTGCATGAGCATACTAAGCTGGATGGGTCGGTGATTCGCACGATTGTATCTATGAAGCTTGAACAGGTGGGGCTAAGAGGCTCTGAGCATCTGATGCCATCCGAGCTTTCGGGGGGCATGGCCAAGCGTGTCGCTTTTGCCCGAGCTTTGGCAATGGACCCTGAAATAGTTTTTTTTGATGAGCCAACCTCCGGACTTGATCCAATCTCTGCAGGTGTGGTAACTACACTTATTGATGATTTGACACGGAAAACCAATATGACTTCGGTTGTTGTAACTCATGATGTACACGCAGGCCTATCTATTGCAGATCATGTGGTATTGCTTTGGCAGGGGGAGATTATTGCTGAGGGAACTCCGGATGAAATTCGTCAGAGCACAGATGAGCGGGTAAAGCAGTTTATTGAAGGCAGGCCTGATGGACCGATTCCGTTTTCCAGTAGCAAGACGCCCTATATCGATGATCTTCTGGGTGTAGCCATGGAGAAACTGGGATGAATGATCAGGCGGTGGCAGCACAAAACGGATTTGAACGGCTGCTTGGAAAGCTAGGTCGCAAGGTTCTGAAGGCGGTCTCATGGCTTGGTGATATGGCATCCATTACAGCCTCTTCGCTGGCGCTGATTTTTGCGCCTCCGTGGCAGGGAAAACACTTTGTGCTTCAGCTTTACGCACTGGGAGTTGGCTCATTCATCATTATTGCCATTACCGGCGCATTTACCGGCATGGTGCTTTCACTACAGGGCTACTATACGTTGGCCAAATTTGGCTCGGAGTCGCTGTTGGGTTCCGCCGTGGCGCTATCCATTATCCGTGAACTCGGTCCTGTATTGGGAGCGTTAATGCTGGTGGGACGTGCTGGATCCAGTATAACGGCCGAGATCGGCATTATGCGGGTCACCGAGCAGTTGGATGCGCTACAGATGATGGCTGTGAATCCTCAGGCGAGAATTATTCTACCAAGAATTGTTGCCACGACGATTGCGCTGCCTCTTCTGGTGTCGATGTTTGATATTATCGGTTTGGCAGCAGGCTACGTAGTAGGCGTGGAGTTGCTGGGAGTGAACGCAGGAGCATTTACAGGTGAGATGATTGCCAAGGTGTTGCCTGAGGATCTGTATGCGGGTTGGACAAAGGCTGCGGCATTCGGCTTTCTGGTGGGATCGGTTTGTACCTATATCGGTTACCGGGCGGTACCGACCACAGAGGGCGTGGCCAGAGCTACCACGCAGGCTGTTGTGATTGGTTCGGTCGGCATTTTGATGCTGGACTATGTTTTGACTTCATTCTTCCTGTAGGGAAGAGATAGAGAGAGTAATTATGAATGAATATAAGAAAATTGAGATGGTTGTCGGAGCCTTTGTTTTGGCAGGAATCATCAGCATCAGCTGGATGGCTGTAAAACTTGGCCAGATCGGCGGGCTCGGGACATCCGGGTATGCTGTCGAGGCGATCTTCGGTGATGCCGGAGGCATGCGTTCAGGAAGTGACGTGATGATGGCCGGGGTGGTTATTGGCCGGGTAGGCGATGTCGTTGTTAACGATGACTCTGAAGCGAAACTGACCCTGATGATTGATGACGGTATTTTAATTACTGCCGATGCAATTGCCTCGGTTCGGACCAAAGGCATTATTGGCGAGCGATATGTTCGGATTTCTCAGGGGGGGGATGATGAGATGTTGCAGGCTGGCGATGAGATTGAGGAGACCGAGTCGGCAATCAATATCGAAGACCTGGTAAGTAAGTACATTTTTTCCTCCAGTGAAGAATAAATACACCCGTGCAGATAATCATAGCGTGATAAGCTGTTGCTGCCGGATTTGATCGGTATATGAGTATGAGTGGAGTTCATGATGTTTAAAATATTTTCATTGAAATTTTTAACTGCCCTGTTGTTGGCAATGGTTGTTGCAGGCAATGCATGGGCTAATACGGATGATCCAAAGGCTGTGATTGAGTATACCGTGAACGGAATTATCAAGGTTCTTGAAGCCCGAGAAGATACGACGAAACTTACCGAGAAAAACCGGGACGATATCCGTGATGTGGTGACTGGTCGTTTTGATTACAGGGAGATGTCCAAACGGAGCCTGGGTAAAACCTGGAAAAAGATTAGCGGTCAGGAACAGACAGATTTCACCGAGTTGTTCCGCAAGCTCCTGGAACGCTCTTACGGCAACAGACTGGCCACGTTCCATGGTCAGAAGGTGATCTGTGATGGCGCCCAGTTTAAGAAAGATAAAGCCCGTGTAAAAACCAGAGTCATTGATGCGGATAAAGAGACGCCTGTGGAGTATCGGCTACATCAGACATCAACAGGGTGGCAGGTGTATGACATCAGAATTGAGGGCGTGAGCCTGGTCAGTAATTTCCGCAAGGACTTTCAGGAAGGAATCAATCAAAACGGTAGCTTTGATGGGCTTTTCAACGCCTTGGAGAAGAAAGTGAAGAAGCTTGAGGAGAAGGACAACGTCTAATCACACGATTAAATTGAACGTTACCGCCTGGAAAAATACCGCGCTGGCCATGGGCCGGCGCGTCTTGTTTACACTGTTGATCGGTGTGATATTGGCAGGGGTTGCGGGCTGGCTATTTGCACCGGATTTGAAAACAGTGCGTCCGGATATCGAAGCGTTTCTTAAAGAAGAGCTAGAGCTTAAGGAGCTTAATCTGGGAGAGCTGTCCTGGTATTGGGCCGGGAGCCTTGGGCTAAAGGCCGATGCCAGCTCTTTTGCCAACCGCGACGCGTCAGTTGTTGTCCGCGATAGCAGAATCACAGTCCATATATCAACAATAGAGCTCCTGTCGGGGCGCCTCAAACCATCTGGTATACGCCTCAGCGGTGGTGCAATCAATGTGATTATAGATGCAGACAGCCACTCTGACCATCTGGACATGCCGGCCCTGCTTACTCTGGAAGACACGGAACTTAGCTGGCGTTATGGCCACTATTCCGGGCAGCTTGATCATTTCACTCTGCTGCTTGATACAGCAGGCCGGACACTGCACGCAAGAGTTCCCGGGGCCCATATAAGTATCGAGATGGGAGATCAGAAGCTGCCGGAACAGGTTGAAGTCACTTTCTCCAATCTTAATTGGATGCCGGAGACGTGGAGAAAACAGGTTAACGGTTCCTTGGCCGGAGAGGCGTCATTAAAACAGAAGAGTTCAATGCGTTGGCATCTCGGTTTTGCAATGGCGTCAAATGAAGAAGCTCCTGTTGTGTTTTCCCTCTTTGATACTGAATGGGTCTTTGATCTGCTAAAGGGTGAACTGGTATTGGTAGGGGGGGAAGAGGAGCTGCTTGATCAGATCAAGTTCGAATCGCTTGAATATCGATCAGGAGAAAGCCTGATTCATGCCAAGGGTGCATGGAAGGAGGGGAAGCTCTCTCTTTCGGCTGACTCACCACATGTTGAGATGCCGTTGATATGGAAGGGTCTCAAGCCACTGGATGATGATAAGGCATGGCATGAATGGCTGGAGAGCATGCACGGTGGCGTTGCTTCCGATGCGAGGGCTGAGCTGGCGTTTGCCTGGGCAGCTCCATGGAAGGCCTTACCCAGTAGCAGTGAGTGGGATTCACTTCGGTATCAGGTTACTGCACACGTTGAAGATGCAGATATATCCTTTGGCATTGGTCAGGATGCTGTCATTCATACAGAGGCTGATGTTGAACTTGATCAGGCTGGGCTTAAGGCCATTGTAGTATCAACAGAATTGCCCCATGCAATCGGTATGGCAAAAGGTGGCTTAAGCATTTCGTGGGATTCGCTTCTGCTTGAACTTGCAGGCACTTCCAAAGCCGATGCGGGCAGGCTTCATGCCTGGCTGGATGCCGATGGGGCTGATCAGATAAATTGGTCTGCTGCCACATCAGCCACGGAGTTCTCTATCAAATGGATGCCGGAAGAGGAACTTCCTCGAAGTGCGATACTGCATGTGAAACCTTTGGCACCATGGTCTTTGGAATTCAAAGAGATTCCCATTGATGTCTCATCTGGAGAGGTGGTGTGGGATCTGGATGAAGGCATTCGTTTTAATGACCTGCTGTGGGCAACACCGCATCTGAGCGGAAGGAGCGATCTGGTTGCGAAAAGGAACGGATCAGGAATATGGAAGGTGGTATCTATGGAGGCCTATGCTGAAGGGGCTCTTTCCGGACTGGTCGGCCATTTTCATCTGCCTGTTGAGTCTGCGGCTGGGACACTTCATACCTCTTTGAAGTTTGATGGAAGCTGGCATGGAGATATTGATCTGAAGCAGGCTGCCTGGTCCAATCTTCTCGGGACGGCGAAGGCTGTGGGAGATCCATTAAATATTATCTATCAGGGCAAAAGTGTTGAGAAGCTGGGCGCCTCAACTTTTCTCATGGAGAAAATTACCAGCCGTGACCAGCTTTTACGCCTTCGTGGTGATGGGGAGCTCTCACCGGCCGGGCTCCGGCTGAATTTAAAGCGGCTGGAGAGCGCATCATTTTCCGGTGGCCTGACAATTTTTGCGCCCTTCGGCCCATCTCCATGGGAGCTGGATGTCAATGCTGATTACCTGAATCGTAATGCACTTCCGGCCACACTTCCTGACAGTACGGAGCTGCATCAAAAACCATGGGCACTTCGGGCTGAACTGAAGGAGTTCCTGTGGGGTGATGCGCGTATTGAGGGGGCAACGGTTCGCCTAGCATCTGCATTGAACAGTATTGGAGTGCTTAAGGCAAAGAGGCTGCAGACGGGCACGTTAGCACTGAATAGTGTTGCAGCAGTCTTCTCAATGCCTGGAGAGGGCAAAATAGATCTGAGATCTTTTGAAGCAGAATTAAACGATCTTCGATTAAAGCTTTCGGCAACGTTAACTCCCGGAAAGCAGTCAGGGATGCTTTGGAGGGGCTTTGCTGAACTTGAAGGAAATTTTGGCAACATGATGAAGCGGGCGGAGTTATCTCAGCTGTTTGAAAACGGTGACATGCATGTTCTCTTTTCCGGTCAGGGAGAGCTCTTGCGTAAGCAGCCCTGGTGGCAGGGGCTGGAGGGACGGTTACGACTAAGGGTGAATGATGGTCGTCTTATGACAGGGGGGACACTGTCAAAGTTTCTTGCTGCCATCAGTATTGCAGATCTGCCGGAGCTCTTTTTTGGCAGCAGAGGCGATCTGACCAGTCCCGGGCTTGGATATAAGCGGCTTCAACTGGAGGCGGTTCTACGTGGTAAAAATGTTGGAATCCATCAGTTGGCCATGCGATCTTCGGCGATGGATGTTGCTGGACAAGGCAGTATGGATCTGGAGCAGGCAGATGTTGATTTAACGCTTGTTGTACGACCCTTTCAGAATCTTGACGCACTGCTCTCCAAAGTACCTCTTATCAGGGATATGTTTGGAGGGGCGGCGCACACTCTTATTCGCAGGGTCTATCGAATGCACGGCCCGATTGCCAATGCGGAGGTTACGCAGATATCAACCTCTGAGGCTGGGCTGTCGGACCCGGGAATGGTTGAGCACTTACTGAATCTGCCGGAGCAGTGGTTTGGTGAGGAAGATACTGAAACAGAATAGTGTTCTTATGGTTTTGATGGTGCAAAAAAAATGTAGCCCCATATAATGCCCGACATGCGCTTAATCATGTTGGATACTGAAACTACAGGTCTCTCTCCTCAAAATGGAGATCGAATGGTGGAGATCGGCGCGATTGAAGTGAGTCACCGGAAGCTGCATTCGGATCGAACATTCCATCATTACATCAACCCGCAGCGCGATATTCCTGAAGCGGTAGTGCGAATCCACGGTATTAATAACGCAAAGATAAAAGATAAGCCGACATTTGAGCAGGTTGCAGATGAGTTCCTTGAATTTATTCAGGGAGCCACTCTGGTAATTCACAATGCAGCTTTTGATCTGGGATTTATCATGAATGAGCTGGCGCTCTTCGGGAAGCCGGAAATTGATCATATCCCTGTCATTGACACGCTGGAGCTGGCGCGCAAACAGCATCCTCAGCAGAGAAATAATCTGGACGCACTCTGTGATCGCTATGGCGTGGAGCGAGGGCATCGCGAGCTTCATGGAGCGCTGCTTGATTCCGAGCTGCTTGCTGAAGTCTATCTAGGAATGACCGGAGGAAGGCAATTTTCTCTGGGCATGGAGGTTCAGGCAAAGCCTGCGTCAAGCTTTGTCCAGATATCCAGAGGCGCTCGCAGTCGGGATGAGAAGGCGGAAACGGCCAAGATCATGCGCAGGGATTCCCTTAAAGTGCCGGAAGATGACCATGCGGCACATGAGGCCATGCTCAAGCGTATTCATCAGGAGAGTAATGGTCAGTTGATCTGGAAAGCGGCGGAATAAGCGTGCTTCCTCCTTCACCTATTCTTCTTATTTGTGCTGGTAACCTCTGTCGAAGTCCTTTTGCTGAGGGTTATATTCGAAAACGATTTGAGCAGGCGGGTGTGCATGCCGAATGTTTCAGCAGGGGTCTTCTGGCGATGCCGGGGCAGAAAGTTCCAGCATTGGCACTGAAAGTTGCCCAGGAGTTTGGCGTGGATTTAAGTGATCATGTTTCACAAACACTACTGGCTCCGGATTTGGATCGATCAGCACTGGTGATGGTGATGGATCCCAAGCAGCGCCAGCACCTCAGTAAAATGCGGCCTGCACATATCGGAAAAGTGATCATGCTCTCTCAGCCGAATGGCGGACAGAAGATATCCGATCCGATGGGAAGAAGTGACGAAACCTTTCGCAGGGTTTATGGTGAAATTGTAGAACATGTAGACGCTTGGATGACACGCTTTGGGATTCACTGAGTTTTGTATGATTCTTGGCGGGCGTAGTTCGATGGTAGGAGAATTGATTGACTGACCTGGTTCGTTTTAGTTTTGCCCTCTCACCACGTATGCGCGCTTTTATGGAGTTGCGTGATGGGTTGCGCTGTCTGGAGCATGCACGGCAGTACGAACAGCCCTATGCATGGTTATTGGCCGCCTCAGATGTAAGAACGTCATTACTTGGTGAACATGGGCGCAAACAGGCTGTGCCGGAACTGATTGGACTACTCTCTTCCATGCGGACACACCTAACTCAGCTGGCTGAGGGGCATCCTGAATTCAGAGCAAAAATTCTGGAAGCATGTGATATGATTGAAAATTACATAGAGTCGATGCGTCAGGGAGTTCATAATGCCATCGATTTTCTTAATCATGATGCCCTGTTGGGCAGCTACTTTAATGCATTGAAAAAGCAGGATCTGTTGGCACATAAGCCCTCCCTTCCTCAGAGTTTGAATGTGCTCTGGAGCGGTGCTAGGCATAAGGATATTCTCAGTGATAATCTCCATGATCTGCACGCGGCAGTGACGCATCTTGATATCATGCTTAACGATTTTGTCGGCTGGGAGAGTCGGGTGGCTCAATTAGGCTCAGATCAGATAAATCCTGAGCGTGGTGCTGAATATGGATTGCTGGTTGTTGGCCTTGACCCGTCAGTTGTACAACAAGGGATAGCACCGGAATGTTCAGGTAATCGGCTGGCCATTCGTGTTCGCTTCCAACAATGGAAAGCTGGCGAGGCTGCATGTGATATTGATTATGACCAACCCTATTATGCCATGATGGTGCCTGTAGCATGAGACGACGGTTTTTATGCCCGATATGCAAGTCGGAGCTTAAAAGAGAAGCGTCAGATTTTCCGTTTTGCTGTGAGCGCTGTCGCTTGATCGATCTGGGCAACTGGGCTGATGGCTCCTATGCAATTCCTTCTGAAGAGAAGGTGGAGCACGATGAGGAGTCGAAAGAGCTATTGCATTGAATCAGGCGGCCCTGAAAAAAGATTTCAGGTTTTATACCTATCTTCTGATTTGGTTGGCAGTGACAATACCAATCATGTTTTGGCCTCTTCCCCTGTTTGTTGGTATGACTTCTGCAGTGGTGGGAACAATTGAAAAGATTTGGCTGATTGCGATATGCGCACTTCTTCTCAGTGCGGCAGTTTCCGATTCAGTTATTAATGGTACAAGGTCTCCACTGCAGATGTTGGGAGATGCCTTATGGGTGATGATCAGCGTTGCGGTTATCTTAGGGGTTTTTAGAGCGTCCGCAGGGGCCTATCTGCTTGGCATGATGTTTTTTCTGCATTCTTTACGTTCAGCATCCGGTCTGTGGAGTCATAATTCTGGATGGTGGCTTTGGCCCGCCTGGTTGCGTGATACAGGAATGGCGTTGGCGATTTTTTTCTGGCTGGCGCTCTGGCCCGGAGCGCTATCCGGAATCTATTGATGATCAGTATGCTGTTGGTTTCTCCGGCCACTCGCACTCCTGCTCAATAGGACAGAGATGGCACTGAGGCTTTCGGGCTTTGCATATGTAGCGACCATGAAGAATCAACCAGTGGTGCGCATGTAGCATGAATCTTTTGGGAACGGCTTTCATCAACCCTTTTTCCACTTCCAGCGGCGTTTTTCCCGGCGCAAGACCGGTTCTGTTTCCGACGCGAAAGATATGTGTATCCACGGCAATAGTTGGTTCATCAAAGAGGATGTTAAGCAGTACGTTTGCGGTCTTCCGGCCAACACCAGGAAGTGCCTCCAGCTCTTTTCGTCTGTTTGGGACTTCGCCATCGTGTCTCTCTATTAGCATTTGACACGTTGCAAGCAGGTGCCTTGCCTTGCTGTTATAAAGTCCCAGTGTGGAGATATAGGATTTCAACTGATCTTCACCAAGATCAAGGATGACCTGAGGTGTGTTGGCCATCGGAAAAAGCTTCGCTGTTGCCTTGTTTACACCGATGTCGGTTGATTGCGCAGAGAGCATGACAGCAACAAGCAATTCAAATGGAGTTGTGTAATTGAGTTCGGTTTCCGGCTCTGGGCTGGCGTTTTGAAGATGTTCAAACAGCTGGGAGACTGTAGATTTATGCATTTCTTACACTGTTTAAAAAGCTACTTGTTAACCTCTTTCAGCGTCAGAGTGACCTGATTATCAACAACATCACCTGCAGGATTGATGATCTGTTCTACAAGATAGACGGTATCAATCTCGATTTTCTCGATTTGGCCATTATTTTTACCCATGTAGTTACCCCGACGAACGGTATGCCCTTCGCCGGTCGCATCTTCCACCATCGCGACCCGGTCTTCACCCATGCTGTAGACTCCCACCAGCTTCAGAGTGCTCAGATCGAAACTTTCCAGAAGTTCACGTTCTCGATTCTCAAAGCGCTGACGTTGCTCATTCAGAATGGCCTGCCCGCGTTGCGCAACCAGGGTAAGATAAGAGGAAAAGGGATCCCGTAGATTAGCAAAGTCGACTGGAGGGGCTTTAACAATCTGCTGCATGGCATCAGGGATAGCTTCAGATTCAGCTTCGTCCAGGATAGCTCCATTGGCGATGGGTGAGATCGGATTCTGAGCAGACGCTATTGGACTGCAGATAAGCAGGCCAAAGCAGATAATAAATATGCGCGACATTCATGCCTCCAAGCGCAAGTTAGGCGCAAAAAAGAATCTTTTACACGAGCAGATTAACAGAACCTGTTGAAATTACAAGGATTATGGGTGAGGTAAGAATCACAGTGTGATTGAGCATATTAAAACATGTGATTGCCAGTAGTGTCAGGTAAAAAAGCGTGGTTGTGGGTTTGTTTGTGAAACTGGGCGATTGAGAACTTTCTTTTAGCGGCCCATTAATGGGCCGCTAAAAGTCCAATACATTTTTTAGAATCTGAAGAATGCTCCAGCATACGGACCGGTAAACTTGGCATCTACCAGAACGCCTGAGGAGTTCACCTTAACATCCATATAGCGATATCCGCCATAGATACCAAGTGTTGGAATTGGCGAAAACTCAATCTGAGCATCAACATCAAGGAAGTGATTTTTTGCATAGCCGATATAGCCAACACGGCCTGATATCCCGATAAAATCGGCTAGGGAAACTCTACCGCGTGCGCCAATAGTCGGTACCGGAACAGTTGCGGAGGAAGTTTGTGAAAGTACTGTGGTGCTCAGTGTTGTATCGGTACGGATATATTTTAGCGCCACCTCGATGCCCAGTTGCAGGCGGGAGGGGAGGTCGTCCATATTGACCAGATAATAGGTATAACCAATATCATAGATGTCGGCTTTCAACTTACTGATGACAGGGCCTGCAGCAAAGAGCTGGCCATTGAAGTTGACGGGAGCTGTAAGTGTGGATGAGCCACTGAATTTTAGAGGCAGATAGGCAACAGAGAGGCGCCCATCACCATACTGCAGGGCAGCTTCAGCAGTGATGTTGTTGCTGCGTTTAAGGCCCAGCGCAGCGTCGGAAAGAGTGGTGCCCGTAATACCTAGTGCAGTTGCAGAGATGTTACCGGTTGCTGTGAGGCTGGCATATCCCAGTTTGACGGAAATGGCTTCATCGGCATGAGCTGAAAAGGTTTCAAAACAGATAAAGAGGATGGCCAGATAAAATTTTATTGAATGCATAAATATCTCCTAACTGAAAGTGGGAGGAAAGCTGATTAAAGAGAGATGACCAAGCTGTGTTGCCAGTCACATTTATAATTGATACATATTATTACCCCTTGAGACTGCACTGCCGCTTACCGGCAGACTAAGAGTAGGCAGGCAGTGGTCCGGTCGGAGCAGATACATATGCATGTGGCAGTGGTATTGTGCGCGAGTGGAAAAGTGCTATGAATACCTTGAAAGTTGAGACGCTGGAAGGCGACGAGCCTGTACAGTTTTGAGCCGAAGGCGATGGAGCTGAAAGAGAGATGCGGATATTAGGAATCGAGACATCCTGTGATGAGACGGCAGTAGCTATCTTTAAAGGAGAGCAGGGAAGTGGAAGAGGCTGTGTGCTTGCAGAGCAGATTGCATCCCAGATAGAGACGCATGCCCTTTTTGGTGGG
>Ga0316192_10002788_pt1 | contig 12765 bp, 11 predicted proteins | sample MerIslwburrow_MG_FD_204931 | JGI IMG/M metagenome (GOLD analysis project Ga0316192, IMG submission 204931) | Coastal sediment microbial communities from Maine, United States - Merrow Island worm burrow | ecosystem: Environmental > Aquatic > Marine > Coastal > Sediment | place: USA: Maine...
TGGCTCGTGATCGAATTTGCGCCACCAGTGCATCGCGGGATTCAATTTCCGCGCTTTGATCGCTCCCCCACGCGCCCATTTGTGCGCCCCAGTCACGGGTAGCGAAATACGCGTCGCTTTCTTCCGCGGGTGACTGGATAGCGACACCTTCAATGCGAATCTGTCGCCCCGGTCCATCCCAGTGAAATACGGCTGCGACCTTTGGGTTTGCGGCAATTTCGCGGCTCTTTAGTGAATTGTAATTTGTGAAAAAAACCAGGTATCCGGGATCCGCCACAAAATTTTTGCAGAGAACAATACGCGCCGACGGAGTACCTTCGGTTGACAGTGTGACCAGGGTCATCGAGTTGGGGTTTCGTCGCAATTTTGCATCGTGAGCTTCCCTTATCCAGGCATCAGCCCAACGCATGGGGTCCGGTGGCAATTCATCAGGCAAGCGATCTGCGAGGAATTGATTGGTCACAACGTTCTCCCGAGCCTGCAGCTCCAAATGGATTTCGACAACCGGTATTCGCCGCTACTCTTGCGACGCCAGTAGTGGCGACAATCATCGCGCATTGCTGGTGTAGGTGCCACCCTCACGCCGCGGATCAGCGGCGACATCGAATCCGTGAACCGGGTCATGCAGTGCCACGCCGACACCGCCGAAGTACATGCCCTTTTCAGTGAATTGCTTAACCTTCATCGAAATATCAGGCAAGTCGAGGCCGGGTTCGATGGCCAGCACGGTCTCGGGTCCGCGCACTTCGAGATGCATACGGGATTGATCGATAGCAGCCGCGAGCGGCATTCCCATTTGAACGAAATTAATCAGGAACTGTTGCAGGGCGGTGGTAATACGGTCAGCGCCGGGTGACCCGACGGCGAGCACGGTGTCGCGTTTGCGGGCCACCGTCGGCGCCATGTTGGAGGGCAAGCGACTGCCGATCGGACCCGCATCCAGGCCGTCGCGATTCAGCTCAATTTCGCCCATGCAGTTGTTTAGCCAAAGACCCGTGCCCTCCGGCATTTCGCCCGATCCATAACCGGACGATGCGGTGATGGCACAGGCAAGTCCGTGGTCGTCCACCGCGGACGTATGAACCGTGGATCCAGATACGGTCCCGGATGAAAGCTCGCCACTATGTGCCAGCGAAAGCATTGCTTCGATGTCTTTCACTACATCGTTGCTCACATCAAGTATGTCGGTTCGATAGCGTAATGCCGCGTGCTGAACATTTACCAGGTGCAGCAATGCCGACTTATCCCAGCACGTGAATTTCGTATTCCGGAACCCGAGCAACATGGCACACAACATCGACCCGCCAATGGCCGGAGGCGGATTGGTGGCAATTGACCAATCGCTCATATCGACCTGCAGCGACGTACGGACGATGGGTTCATAGCGCTGCATGTCGTCCGCAGTCAGGAGGCCACCATTTTCCTGCAGGTGGTCAGCAATACGCCGTCCGATTTCACCTTCGTGGAAAACGCGGCTGCCTTCCCGGGCAATCAGATCGAGACTCTCGGCCAGGTGTGGGACGATAATTCGGCTGCCCGCCGGTCGGAGTGTGCCGTCCGAATCGTGCAACGCCTGATACCCGTCTGCGCTCCGCGAAAATATAGGCTCGCCTGAATACTGTAAGTAGTGGTAGCACGCCGCCGACAAGGGGAAACCTTGCTTTGTCGCGCGAATACTTGGTTCGACCAGGTTTCTCCAGGAAAGTCGCCCGTAGTCTCGGCTGGCCATTTCCAGCGAAGCAAGCGATCCAGGTACCGCGACTGACGCGGCACCGACCAGCGTCTCCACGCCGCCGCCATATTCCAGGTTGACGGTCTGACTGCCGAATCCCGCGTCGAAGGCAGGATTGCCATAGCCGGGAATTGCGACATTGCCGTCAATGGTGACTGCATCGCCGTCCGCCGGCCAGATTGTTATGAAGGCGCTGCCTGCCAGCGCGCAAACACCGGGTTCGGTGTTCATCGTAAGCAAAGCGGCCGCGATTGCACTGTCAACGGCGTTGCCGCCGGCGTCCGCGACCTCGGCAGCGGCATCGGCGGCCAGCTGCGACGTAGTTGCGACGGCGACCCGGGTCATCTGGGAGTCAGAAATGAATGACCGACCGGATGCTTTTGCCTTCATGCATAAGGTCGAATGCCTTGTTGATATCTTCAAGCGGCATCGTGTGCGTTATGAATTCATCAACCTTGATATCGCCGCTCATGTACTGGTCGACCATCCCTGGCAATTGTGATCGTCCTTTGGTACCGCCAAACGCCGTCCCGCGCCAGACGCGCCCGGTAACCAGCTGAAACGGACGAGTACAAATTTCCTGGCCGGCGCCGGCGACGCCAACGATCACGGATTCGCCCCAGCCTTTATGACAACATTCAAGTGCTGCGCGCATAAGGTTGACATTGCCGATGCACTCAAACGAATAATCTACGCCGCCGTTGGTCAACTCGACGATCACTTCCTGTATAGGTGCGCTGTGGTCGTTCGGATTAACGCAATCTGTTGCACCCATTTGCCTCGCCAGTTCAAATTTACTTTCATTGATGTCGATTGCGACGATGCGTCCCGCCTTCGCCATCATCGCGCCTTGAATCGCGCTCAAACCTACTCCGCCGAGGCCAAAAACGGCGACCGTGGCGCCCGGCTCAACTTTCGCAGTATGGATTACCGCGCCAATTCCGGTCGTGATTCCGCAGCCCAGCAGGCACACTTTTTCCAGCGGCGCGTTGTCGCTAACCTTGGCGACAGCGATCTCCGGCAAAACCGTGTACTCGCTGAACGTGGATGTGCCCATGTAATGAAAAATCTGTTTGCCATTATGCGAGAAGCGTGAAGTGCCATCCGGCATCAGTCCCTGGCCCTGCGTCACGCGAATGGCCTGACACAAATTTGTCTTGCCTGAAGTACAGAAGCTGCACTCGCCACACTCCGGTGTATAAAGCGGAATGACCTTGTCTCCCACTTTCAGGCTGGTCACGCCCGCACCAATTTCTTCAACGATGGCGCCACCTTCATGACCAAGTACCGCCGGGAAAATACCCTCGGGGTCCTCGCCTGACAGCGTAAACGCATCCGTATGGCAAACGCCGGTCGCCACATTTCGAAGCAATACTTCACCGTCTTTGGGGCCGGCAACTTCGATTTCCTCGATTTCAAGAGGCTTGCCAGCTTCCCAGGCAACCGCAGCACGCGTTTTCATTTTGTACTCCCTATTTGAATGGTTTTGTGCGCTCTGAATAGTCGCACGATTGCTGCCATCACGAAAGCGGAAGACCTCGTCGTCCTATGTTGCCCTTATTCACTTGCCGCCGTTTGCCACTCTCCTGTAAAAGGAGTCTGTGACTGATGAGAATCTGAAGCGATGAAACTGCACGAACTAAGAACGAGCTTATCGGAGGTAGACCGCCAGTTGGTCGAGCTGATTGCGCGCCGCCAGCAAATTGTCGGTGAGATAGGCAAGCACAAGCGATCGAGCGGAAAGGCGACTCGCGACTACGGGCGTGAAAAAAACGTGCTGGATATGGCGCGCGCGCAGGCAAAGGAACTGAAACTGGACCCGGATCTTGCCGATGGCATCATGACTATCCTGATTCAATCGTCGCTTGCCAGCCAGGAAAAGGACCGGGTAATTGCGGAAGGCAAGGGTGACGGCAGACGGGCACTTGTTATTGGTGGTGCTGGTAAAATGGGCGGATGGTTCGCCGATTTTTTTCGCTCACAGGGATTCGAAACGGATATTGCCGATACCGCAGTTGAAACCGGCGCCGGACGTTTTTCCGACTGGCGGGATGCCGGCGTTGACTACGATGTCATCGTGATTGCGACACCGTTGGCGATATCCGGTGAGATTTTGACGGCTCTGGCAGAGCTGAAGCCGGCGGGGCTTATTTTCGATATTGGTTCTTTGAAGTCGCCGCTTCGAAATGGACTTTTGGCGCTTAGCGCCAGCGGTTGCAAGGTGACCTCGTTACACCCGATGTTCGGACCCGATACCGAGTTATTGTCCGGTCGTCATCTCATTTTCGTCGATGTCGGAGCGAAGGACGCAACCGAAAGCGCAAAGGAATTATTTGACTCGACCATGGTGGAGCAACTGGACATGGGGCTCGACGATCACGATCGCCTCATCGCATATGTGCTTGGACTGTCTCATGCTTTGAACGTCGCTTTCTTCACCGCCCTGGCGGAAAGCGGTGAAGCGGCGCCCAAGCTTGCGACCATGTCATCGACAACTTTCGACGCCCAATTGCTGGTGTCAGCCGCGGTGGCTCGCGATAACCCACATCTTTATTTTGAAATTCAGAATCTCAATGATTTTGGACTCGGGCCGCTGGAGGCGCTATGCGAGTCAACCGAACGAATCAGGCAATTGGTTGCCAATGGCGATGAAGCAGGATTCGTCTCGTTGATGGAAAAGGGCAGGGAATATATGGCGTTGCGTCGATAGCGCGGTGCAGATGTCGGGCATGCGCATTCGCCTTGGGAAGTGTTTTAACTCACCGGAACGATAAATAGTGTCGAAACCTGGACAATGGTTGTTGGTTCGTTGCCCGATTCTTGCGTTGCTCGGGATAGTGCTGCTTGCTGCTGCTTGCGGCGATTCTGCCGAAAACAATGAAGCAAGAGACGCAGCTTCAATACCCGCTGTCGTTGTCTACACATCTCACCCTGAGCAACTCATTAAGCCTGTCTTTGACGCGTATACCGCTGAAACGGGCACGCCGATTGACTACGTCATTGACGGTGATCAGGCACTCATCAAAAAACTGAAAGCTGAAGGTGACACCACACGAGCAGACATGTTGCTGCTGGTCGATGCTGGCAACCTGTGGCAGGCAGCCGATCAGGGGGAACTGAGACCCACCTACTCGGAATCGCTCGAAAGCAATATACCGAGCCAATTGCGCGATCCCGAGAACCAATGGTTTGCTCTGTCTGTTCGCGCCCGAACGATCGTTTACGACACTCGCAAAGTAGAGTCATCGGAACTGACGGGTTACGCAGGACTGTCCGACAAGAAGTGGAGCGGCAAACTTTGCCTGCAATCGTCAGACAAGGTGTACAACCAGTCGTTCGTTGCAATGATGATCGCCCAGATGGGAGAGCGCGACGCCGAATTTATGGTTCGTGGCTGGGTCGATAATCTTGCTACAAGCGTGTTTCCTGACGACACAAAGCTAATTCAGGCGATCGAGGACGGGCAGTGCCAGCTTGGTATCGTCAACGCTTACAATATCGGTCGACTGCAGAGAGAAAATGCTGACATTCCAGTCGCCATTTTCTGGCCGCCGGAAGAAACCGGTGGTGTGCACGTCAATGTGGCCGGCGCCGGGGTTACCCGTCACGCGCGAAACCCGGACGGCGCCAAAGCGCTGCTTGAGTGGATGTCGGGTGAAACAGGGCAGCGACTTCTCGATGTCGACAACCTGCAATATCCTGCGAACCCGGCGGTACGGCCAAATCCCATTGTGGCCGCATGGGGCGAATTCGACGCCAGTCCTGCGAATGTTGCGTCCGCGGGCGAATACCAGGCTGACGCAATCAAGCTTATGGAAAGGGCGAACTATCGCTAGTGCCGCATAATCAGTTGCTGCGGCTTGTTCGACGCATAAGAATCAGGAACAAAGGCACACCCAGTGTCGCGGTTAGCGCACCGACCGGCAGTTGTCGCGGTGCCATGACCGTACGTGCCAGTGTGTCAGCAATGATCAGTAATGTGCCGCCTGCCAGCGCGGATGCGGGCAAAACAATTCGGTGATCGCTGCCGACCAGCAAGCGCATCATATGCGGCACGACCAGGCCAACAAAGCCGATGACGCCAACGGAAGTGACCGAGACAGCAGTCGCCAATGCTGTGACGGCGAAAATAACCATCCGAAACGCGGACACCGGCAATCCGACGATCGCCGCCTGTAAATCGCCTCGCGCAAGGACGTTCAGGTGTCGTGCGGCAACTGTGCCAAGCACGGTAATGATCGTTAGCAGCCATAATGAACGGGCGGGCGTCGCCGCGAAGCTCAGATCGCCCATTAGCCAGAACAGCATGCCGCGTAATTCCTTGTCCGGACTCAGGGCCAACAGCAGCGTTGTAATTGCGCTGAATCCTGCCGCCAATACGACGCCGGTCAGCAGCAGGCGGGCGGGGGTCCAACTTCCAGTTCCTCTTGCGATCGAGAACACCAGCAATGTTGCGCCTATCGCTCCACCAAACGCGGCGAAATCGACCGCGATGGCACCCCAGCCGAGCATCATGCCAAGCAGTGCGGCGACTGCTGCGCCACCGGAACTGCCCAAAATATACGGTTCGGCCAGAGGGTTTCGTAGCAGTACCTGCATGAGCACACCGGCGACAGCAAGCAGACCACCGACGGCAAACGCAGTAAGCGCGCGCGGTAATCGCAAGTCGATAACGATGTTGCGGATGCTTTCCGGCGCGTCGCCAATGATCGCTTGCCAGGTTTGCTCCGGGCTGATGTCGGCGCTGCCAAACACCAGTGCGATGACGATCGCGACGACGGGAAACAGAGTGAGCCCGACTAGCAGCAATATCGGTCGGGTCGAGGTCAAATCAAGCACCGTGCGTCTGGAAAGTGGTCACACAACATACCGCAAATCTCCCATCAGCCATACTCGCCGGCATTTGTGAATATCGCGAACTCCGGTCTGGACAGGCATATTGAATCGTGCAAGATTCAACGGCATGAGCACTGATAGCATCGACTCCGAAGGATTCCGGGCAAACGTTGGCATCATCTTGTGCAACGCGGAGGGCAGGCTTTTGCTTGCGGGTCGTGTTGGCAGCAAGGGTTGGCAGTTTCCACAGGGTGGGATGATGAAGGGAGAGTCGGCCGAGGAAGCCATGTACCGGGAACTGAAAGAAGAAGTCGGGCTGGAAGCGGCACATGTTGAAGTGCTGGGGTCGACCGACGAGTGGCTCAGATACCGGTTACCCGACAAATATATGCGTCACGGCAGCACACCGTTGTGCGTCGGGCAAAAGCAGCGCTGGTTTATCCTGAAACTTGTCGCGTCCGAAGATAAGGTCCAGCTTGATGCCAGCGAAAAGCCCGAATTCGATCGCTGGCGCTGGGTCGAATTCTGGCGTCCTGTAAATGAAGTCATCTATTTCAAGCGACGCGTCTATGTCCGAGCGCTTCACGAACTGGGTCCGCATGTGTATCCGCAGGGTTTACCGCCCTGGCCACGCTGGTGGCCAAGTCGCTGGCGTACCGTTTTTGACAAGGATCTTGCGAAAGCGAAAAAAGCCCGGTTGGGCGACGACTAAACCAGTGCGGGACTGGGTGCTGCCCGGAGCACAACCGCAGGCAGGAATATCACCAGTATCTGGTTGAACCGACGGGGCCAGCGGCATTTCATGTCCATTTCCGTGATCTGATGCACTTCTGTTTGTGCGAGTCACCGCGTAACATAACGCCATAAACGCATTAAGAGAATGATGTGGCAGGAAGCAAACCCTCAGTACAAATGCACGGAACCGCCCGAAGCGGAGTCTTGACGCTGGCCGTCGTGGCAGCCATCGCTCTGGCCGGCTACCTGAGTTTTGAATTTGGCCGGATCCAGGCCGATTTCAACGTGGTGGATGCACTGGACGAGCGAAAATCCTACGAAAACAGGATTGCACAGCTTGAAGACGAAATAGAAACACTGGAGCAGGAAATCAAGCTGCACCAGACGCATCGGGAAATCGAACGAGCTGCTTACAAAGAAATTGAAACCAGCCTGGGTGAGCTTGAAACCAAAATTCAGGAACAGCGTGATGCCATCGCATTTTACCGCGGAATCATCTCACCGGCTGATGGCGGCAAGGGCCTCCGGGTGCAGAATTTCAAAGTAAGCAAGGGAAAGGAGGAACGGGAATACAACCTGCGACTGGTGCTGGTGCAGGTAAAACAGCATGATCGAAGCGTCAAAGGTAATGTGGATGTCATACTCGAAGGCGAGCAGGATGGCGTTGCGAAAACCTACACATTGAAGGAATTGACGTCGCCGGACGCGGATAGCAGCTGGCCGTTCGCTTTTCGATATTTTCAGAATTTTGACCGCCAACTGGTTTTACCGGTTGGATTTTCACCGGAGCGCATCAATATCGAGGTGCGATCCAGAACCAAGTCCGTTGCCGGCATGAAGCAAACCTTCGCCTGGCAAGCCGGTAACAGCTAGGAGCAAACATGTTTGGGCGAAAAGATGCTATGAATGCGGCGGTCGATACATTGGTCGGCGCAAATACCAAGGTCAATGGTGATCTGAATTTTTCGGGTCGATGCCACGTCGATGGTGAAGTCAAAGGCGGCGTGACTGCTGATTCTGACAGCAATTCAGCACTGAGTATCTCCGAAGACGGAAACGTAGAGGGTGGCGTAACCGTTCCCTTTGTCATACTTCACGGGATCGTGCGTGGGGACGTCTGCGCCAGTCAACGCGTCGAATTAGGGCCCACGGCACGCGTAATCGGAAACGTGTATTACAATCTGATCGAAATGAAAGTGGGAGCCGAAATTAATGGTAAACTGGTTCACCAGCCACAAGGCAAGGTGCCGCTGCTCGAAAAGGCCAGCGACCAGGCGGAGCCCGCAGTAACGGTTGCCGCCAGCACCAGCTAAAACGCGAAAATCACAAATTTAACGGATAGAACACATGCAATCTGAAATACCAGTTATAGGAACATCCGCTGCGCCGCCCCCCCTGATTTTTACGGATGCTGCTGCGGAAAAAGTCGGAGAATTGATTCAGGAAGAAGACAATCCTGACTTGATGCTGCGAGTCTTTGTGTCTGGCGGCGGATGCTCCGGGTTTCAGTATGGCTTCACGTTCGATGAAAAAGTCGAAGAAGGCGATAGCAGTGTTGATAACAAGGGCGTAACCCTGCTTGTTGATCCGATGAGCGTGCAATACCTGATGGGTGCCGAGATCGACTACAAGGAAGATCTGCAGGGCGCTCAATTCGTCATACGAAATCCAAATGCGACCACCACCTGTGGTTGCGGCCAGTCTTTCACTCCCTGAGAAAAGCATGCAACGAGCAGCTCAAGATGCTGCATCCGAAGTAATCGCGGCCGTTGACCTGGGATCGAATAGCTTTCACATGATCGTTGGTGAGTTGCGCCAAGGTCAGCTGACAATCATTGATCGACTGCGCGAAACCGTCAGGTTGTCGGAAGGTCTGACCACGAATGGCGATCTTACTGCGGACGCCAGACGACGCGCTCTCGACTGCCTGTCGCGCTTCGGTGAACGTTTGCATGACATGAAAGCGGCGAATGTGCGGGCAGCGGGCACCAGCGCCCTGCGGCGTGCCCGCGACAGCCGAAACTTTCGCGAAGAAGCACAGCAGGCGCTGGGACATCCCATTGAAGTCATTTCAGGAATCGAGGAGGCGCGCCTGATTTATGCGGGCGTAACGCACAGCATGCCGGCAACTGATGGCCTGCGTCTTGTTCTCGACATTGGTGGCGGCAGTACCGAATTGATCCTGGGAGAAAGCCGCAGGCCAAAGGCCCTGGAAAGCCTGCAAATGGGTTGCGTTGTGATGACTGAAGCTCACTTCATTGATGGCATCATCAACGAAAAATCCTTCGAGGCCGCGCGAATTACGGCGCGTCTGAAACTGCGCCCAATCAAGGCGTTTTTCAGGGATTCGCTCAACATTGAGGCAATTGGTACGTCCGGAACAATTCGTGCAAGCGAGACCGTCGCCAGGGAGCTGGGAATCATTGACTCGAATGACCTGACGCGAAGCGCGGTCGAAGCACTTATCGGACGCGTGCTGGAGTTCGATCGGATTTCAGATATATCCCTGCGCGGTTTATCGGAACGTCGTGCGCAAGTGTGGCCGGGCGGCCTTGCCATTCTTATTGAATTGATGACCGTGCTACGTATTGATCGCTTGCGCGTGTCTGATGGCGCATTGCGAGAAGGATTGTTATACGAATCGCTCGGCCGCCTGCAACATGAAGATGCGCGCGAGCGCAGCATTATCGCTTTCACAGAGCGATTTCATGTCGACCTGGCGCAGGCGGATCGCGTTGTCGAAACTGCAACCGATATTTTTCGGCAGGGCGCAGTTGACTGGAATCTTGGCTCACCGCTGGCAGCCAGCTTGCTGGTCTGGGCGGCGCGACTGCATGAGATCGGGCTGGATATCGCTCATGATGGTTTCCACAAACACGGCGCTTACGTTGTGGAAAATGCGGACATGCCAGGATTTCCGCGCAACGAACAGCGCATTCTCGCGTTCATGATTCGTAATCAGCGCGGCGCACTGGATTTGGATTATTGCAGTGACATGACCGGCCTCTGGCGGAAGGCGGCCATCCGGCTCACCGTGATCCTGAGATTGGCGGTGCTTCTGAACAGAAGTCGCAGTACCCAGGAGCTGCCCTCTGTAGGGCTGCGTATTTCTTCCGATCAGGTGAAACTTCTGGTCCCGGATCTCTGGCTACAAAATAATCCGCTGAGTGTGGCCGATTTGGAGAGGGAATGCCGGTACCTGGCGGATGTCGGTATCAATCTCGTTTTCGGCGAGTAGGCGTTTTATATCTCGGACGCAAGCTGTCGGAGCAGCGTATCCTGCGCTGAAATCGGTGCTTCGTTTCCAGGCTGTAGTCGAGAATAAGAACCGTCACCATGAAGCTCCCATGACTGGCAGTTGTCGGCAAGAAACAGTTCAAGCTCTTTCTTGAGTCGCTTTTTCAGTGGTTGCTGCCTGATTGGAAAGCAGGTTTCGTTGCGGCGGAAAAAGTTTCGATCCATCCAATCCGCGCTTGAGCAAAAGAATTCTTCCTTGCCACCGTTGTAAAAATAGAAAACGCGCGAATGCTCAAGGAAGCGGCCAATGATCGAGCAAACCCGGATATTATCGGACAGCCCGATCACGCCGGGGCGGAGCGAACAGATCCCGCGCACGATCAAGTCGATTTTCACGCCAGCGGCGGATGCCCGATAAAGCGTTTCAATAATCTGCGGTTCGATGAGCGAATTAACCTTGACGATAATTCGCGCCTTGTTTCCTTCCTCCGCGTTTTTGATTTCGCGTTCAATTCGAGCAATTAATTCGTCAAATAATGTAAATGGTGCGGTAAGCACCCGATCGAGATCTTTGGCTTCGGTCAGGCTGGTCAATTGCATGAAGACCTTGTGCACGTCCTCGCCGAGTTTCTGGCTGCTGCTCATGAAGCCGTAGTCCGTATACAGCCTGGCGGTCTCCGGGTGATAGTTGCCGGTACCCATATGTACGTAGCGACGAATCGTTCCTTGCTCGCGACGAACCACCATAATCATTTTCGAATGTGTCTTGAACCCAATCAGCCCGTATACAACCTGTGCTCCCGCTTCCTGCAGGCGGTTCGCCAGCGAGATATTTTCCGCCTCATCGAAACGCGCCATAAGCTCAATGATTACCGTTACTTCCTTGCCGGCCTTTGCTGCTGTAACAAGATGATCAACAAAAGGTGAATTGGCGCCGGTACGATAAAGCGTCTGCTTTATGGCAAGGACATCGGGGTCTGATGCGGCTGCCTTGATGAATTCAACAACAGGAGCGAAGGAATGATACGGATGGTGCAGCAATATGTTTCTTTTCCTGAGAACAGAAAATATGTCGTTATCGGTTTGCAGATGAGTTGGCAGACCCGGACTAAATGGTGGGTACAACAGGTCAGGACGATCAGCTGCGTCGCAAATCGTTGACAGTCGATTCAGGTTGACCTGACCGTTAGCGGCAAACATATCTTCCTTGGACAGTGAAAAATGATCCAGTAGAAAATCGCACAGGTCATCCGGACAATCTCGAGAGATCTCGAGCCGAACAGCTTCGCCATAGCGGCTGGCTGCCAACTGGCCCTCAAGGGAACCGATCAGGTCTTCAACCTCTTCCTCGTCAACATACAAATTACTATTACGGGTGACGCGAAACTGGTAACAGCCATTGACGTCCATGCCGGGGAACAATTTGTCGACATGTGTATGGATGATTGATGACAAATACACGTACTGATCGCTGCCCGCTTCGCCAAGATGCTCCGGCAACCTGATGACACGAGGCAATGAACGCGGCGCCTGAACGATTGCCCGGTGCCGCCGCCGACCGAAGGCGTCTTTCCCTTCGAGGCGTACTATAAAATTAAGGCTCTTGTTCAGGATACGTGGAAATGGCCGGGACGGGTCGAGAGTCAGCGGGGTAAGTACTGGCACGATCTGGCTGTGGAAGTAGTCATGCAACCAACTCTGTTGTTCTTCGGTCCAGCTGTCGCGGCCCGAAAAAACGATTCCGCACCGGGCCAACTCCGGGAAGATTTCCTGATTGAGGAGTTCATACTGCTGCAGAACCAGTTGCCTGGTTCGATCGCGAATCGTGTCGAGAAGCTGTTCGGGTGGGTAATTGTCCGGCCCGGAGGGCGCCGCCCCTATTTCGACGAGTTGCATTAGTGAAGCAACGCGAACTTCGAAAAACTCGTCGAGATTGGTGCTCGATATGCAGAGAAAACGCAGCCGGTCAAGAATGGGCACCTTGGGGTCCCTTGCCTGTTCCAACACGCGCCGGTTGAACTCCAGCAAGCTGAGTTCCCGGTTGATGTATAACTCGTTTGTTGGCAATACTGGTGCGTCCAAGATCAGGTCCGAATTTCAGCTGGCCGGCCAGTATAACAATGCCAGTATTGCAAATTGACTAACTGGTTCCTAAAAATACACCGCCAAGCACGGCCGGTCGGCTGGCTCCTGTTACTGAGGGCAGGTTGCCCGGATGTTGCTGA
>Ga0316192_10002789_pt1 | contig 12765 bp, 10 predicted proteins | sample MerIslwburrow_MG_FD_204931 | JGI IMG/M metagenome (GOLD analysis project Ga0316192, IMG submission 204931) | Coastal sediment microbial communities from Maine, United States - Merrow Island worm burrow | ecosystem: Environmental > Aquatic > Marine > Coastal > Sediment | place: USA: Maine...
AATCTTGGAATTCTGATCCGTATTTAACTGGCATCCAAATAAAATAAAAATAGCTGAAATTGAAAATAGAGAGAGTTTTTTCATTGATCTAATATTTGAATAACAAGGTAATAATTTTTGAGGTAACTGCTAACCAAACCAAATGAATGACATATAACAAATTATTTTTTAGTTAACATTCGTTTAATTTCATTCAGTTTCATTAAAGCCTCAATAGGAGTTAAAGTATCAATATTTGTTGATAATATTTCTTCTTTAATATCTTCCAACAAAGGGTCGTCGAGTTTAAAAAAACTTAACTGCACATCTTCTTCAGTAACTTGTTTTAATTTATCTTTTATTTCTTCAGAGCTATGACTTTCTTCAAGTTTTTTCAACATTTTATTGGCTCTATGAATTACAGAGCCGGGCATTCCTGCCATTTTAGCCACGTGAATTCCAAAACTATGTTCACTACCACCGGGAATTAATTTTCTCAAGAAAATAATAGTGTCTTTGAGCTGTTTGATAGATATTGTAAAATTTTTAATTCGATCATAAGTTCCGCTCATATCATTCAACTCATGATAATGAGTTGCAAATAAAGTCTTGGCTCTTGAAGGATGTTCATGCAAGTATTCGGCAATAGCCCAAGCAATGGAAATTCCGTCATAAGTACTTGTACCTCGTCCAATTTCGTCTAATAACACCAAACTACGCTCTGAAATATTATTTAAAATACTCGCCGTTTCGTTCATCTCTACCATAAATGTAGATTCTCCCATAGAGATGTTATCGCTGGCACCCACCCGGGTAAAAATCTTATCAACTATACCTATTCTGGCATTTTGTGCAGGTATATAGCTGCCCATTTGCGCCAATAAAACAATAAGAGCAGTTTGCCTTAACAGGGCAGATTTACCACTCATATTAGGACCTGTGATCATAATAATTTGCTGTTGATTTCTATTCAACACCACGTCATTAGCTATGTATTCTTCACCAATGGGCAACTGTTTTTCAATTACGGGATGTCGCCCGTTTTTAATTTCTAAATCGGTGCTTTCATCAAGTTGTGGACGAACATAGTTATTGTCTTTAGCCGTTCTTGCGAATGAACATAGACAATCTAGTTTAGCTATCTGCTGAGCATTTTGTTGAACTTGTTGAATGTATGCCAGCAAAAAGTGTAATAATTCCGTAAATAATTGCTGTTCTAATGTTGCAATCTTTTCTTCTGCCCCTAAAATTTTTGCTTCGTAATCTTTCAGTTCTTCAGTAATATATCTTTCTGCACTTACTAATGTTTGCTTACGGATCCATTCTTCTGGCACTTTATCTTTATGGGTATTTCTAACTTCAATATAGTATCCAAATACATTGTTAAAAGAAATTTTCAAACTTGATATTCCGGTCCGTTCTGTTTCTCTGGCTGACATTTCTTCTAAATATTCTTTGCCTTTAGATGAAATAGCTCTTAATTCATCTAATTCTTTAGAAACACTATCTGCAATTGCATTTCCTTTATTAATATTTACCGGTGAATTATCATTCAGGGTATTTGCAATTTTATTGATCAGTTCTGTACAATTTAAAAGATTATTGCCAAGGCTTTGGACTGCTTTATTTGTGCTTTTTTTAGCAGCATCTTTTATAGGAAGTATAGCATTTAAAGAATCTTTAAGGACTACTACTTCATGTGGGTTTATTTTGCCGGTAGCTACTTTTGAAATGAGCCGTTCTATATCACTTATCTGTTTGATCTGGTGACTAACCTTATCATAAAACAAATCGTTATCAATTAAGTATTTAACTATTTCATGACGTTTTCGAATCTGCTTTAAATTTTTTAATGGCAAAGCTAACCAACGTTTTAGAAGTCTTCCCCCCATGGGCGAAATAGTTCTATCAATAACTTCTAATAATGTAACAGCCTCCGGTTGATTTGAAAAATATAGTTCAAGATTACGAATGGTAAACCTGTCCATCCAGACATAGTGATCTTCTTCAATTCGATGAATAGATGATATGTGTCCCAGACTGTTATGCTGAGTTTCTGATAAGTAATACAATGCCGCACCAGCGGCAATAATTCCAAATGGCATATCATCAATACCAAAACCTTTCAAAGATTTTATCTTGAAATGATTCGTTAAACTTTCATAGGCATAGTCTTGCTGAAATATCCAATCGTCTAAGTAAAAAGAATAATATCTTTCACCAAATAGCTTTTTAAATTCAGTTTTAAATTGCTTTTGAACAAGGATCTCACTTGGGTTGAAATTTTGCAATAATTTATCAATATATTCGTCATTGCCTTCGGCCAATAGGAATTCACCGGTAGAAATATCCAAAAAAGAAATACCTATCTTTTTTTTATCAAAATGCAATGCGGCTAAAAAATTATTCGATTTAGAGTTTAATACTTCATCATTCAAGGCTACACCCGGGGTAACTAATTCTGTAACACCTCTTTTGACAATGGTTTTGGTCATTTTTGGATCTTCTAGCTGATCACAAATGGCCACACGCATACCAGCTTTAACTAATTTAGGTAAATAGTTGTTTATTGAATGATGGGGAAATCCTGCTAAGGCTGTTTCTGTTTCACTTCCGGCACCGCGTTTAGTCAGAACAATGCCTAAAACCTGAGCTGCTTTTACTGCGTCTTCACCGAAAGTTTCATAAAAATCGCCAACCCTAAATAATAACATAGCATCAGGATATTTAGCCTTGATGGTATTATATTGTTTCATTAAAGGTGTGACTTTCTTGATTTTTGCAGCCAATTATTGCAATTTTAAATTAGTTTTGCGAAGTTAATTATTCAGAATTAAAGATAGTATAATTTATGCGGAAATTGAAAAATAGCGAATTAGAGAGGTTAGCTGTCAAAGAATTTAAAAGGGCTAAAAAAACACCGCTCATTCTTATTTTAGATAATATTCGAAGTTTGAATAATATTGGGTCTGTTTTTCGAACAAGCGATGCCTTTTTAATAGAGAAGATTTACCTTTGCGGGATAACTGCTAAACCACCGCATAAAGACATACATAAAACGGCTTTAGGAGCTACTGATTCAGTCGAATGGGAGCATGTTGAAGATACATTTAAGTTGGTTAAAAAATTACAAGCTGAAGGCATATTAGTTGCCTCTATTGAGCAAGCAGAAAACAGTGTTCAACTCCAAAAATTCACACCTTCAAAGAACAAAAAATTAGCTGTTATTTTTGGAAATGAAGTAAAAGGGGTACAACAAAAAGTAGTGTCAATATCTGATTACTGTATTGAAATTCCTCAATACGGAACTAAACATTCATTAAATATTTCTGTAAGTTGTGGGGTAGTTCTTTGGGAATTGTTTAATAAAATGCAGGTTGAATTTTAATTGTTATCAGCGATGGATGATTTAGTGATATTTTTGAAATTAGGGTTGTATCACGTATTAGATTGGCAAGCCTATGATCATATTTTATTTTTAATCGCATTAGCTGTAGTTTACTCTCTGAGTAATTGGAAAAAAGTGTTGTGGTTGATCACTTTATTTACGTTAGGACATACATTAACATTGGCCTTAGCGGCCTATAAAGTAGTAGCTATTGATATTAAAATAGTTGAATTTTTGATCCCTGTTACTATTATTATTACAGCGCTGTCAAACATTTTTACAGTTAAGAAGAAACAAAAAACACATAATAACGTCAATTTAGTTTTTGCTTTTTTCTTTGGATTAATTCATGGCTTAGGATTTTCTAATTATTTTAGGATGATTATCGATGAAAATGAAGATAAAATATTACCATTATTAGAATTCGCTATTGGTATAGAAATTGCTCAGGTTATAATTGTTCTTGTGATATTACTTGTAGGGTTGTTTGCCCAGAACATATTTAAAATTTCAAAACGAGATTGGGTTTTGGTGATATCTTCAATAGTTGTAGGCATAGTATTGCCTATGCTAATTGAGCGTAAATTTTGGTAAAATTTTAACAGGAAGAGAGCCTTTTTTCTTAGTACTTTGTCAAAACAAAATAAACTGTAATTTTAGGAGTTCTAATAAAGAATAATAGGAATAAAATTTGCACCGGTAGGTGAATCAATGAATGACTGAAGAAAAACAACGTAAATATGATGTTGCATATTTGAAGATGGCTAAAGAGTGGGCTAAATTATCATATTGTAAACGTAAACAAGTTGGCGCGCTTATTGTTAAAAATAAAATGATCATCTCTGATGGTTATAATGGTACACCAACTGGATTTGAAAATGTTTGTGAAGATAAAGATGACCATACGAAATGGTATGTATTGCATGCTGAGGCAAATGCCATATTAAAAGTGGCTTCCTCAACACAATCATGCAGAGGGGCTACGTTATATATCACTATGTCGCCATGCAGAGAATGTAGTAAATTGATACATCAATCCGGAATTAAACGTTTAGTCTATGTAGACCGTTATAAAGATGACGAAGGCTTACTTTTTTTAGAAAAAGCGGGTGTAGAAGTAGTTCACATAAATAATTATGAATAGTAAAAACAAAATATATTTCCCATTATTTTTATCAATTGCCGTTGTGGTGGGTATTGTAATTGGGAGCATACTTGACTATCCTAAAAGAAATACAGTAATGCTATTTAATAGGAACCCTCAAGAAGTAAAAATAAAGCGATTGATAGATTATATTCAGTATGATTATGTTGATAAAGTTGACACTGATAGTCTATTAGATGGTACTATACGCCAAATTCTAGGAAAACTGGACCCTCACTCTGTTTATATACCTGCTAGAGAACATGATGCTATTGCTGAAAGAATGAATGGTGAATTTGTTGGAATAGGCATTCAGTTTAGAATACATAACGATTCTCTAACCGTTATAAAAGTGGTTGATGATGGCCCTAGTGATAGAGCGGGCATAAAAGCTGGTGATCGAATTTTAATTGCTAATAAAGATACCTTGTATGGTAAATTAATAAATACCGATTATATTTTTAAAACACTTAGAGGTGAGCCTAAAACCAATGTTGACCTTACTATTTATAGAAAAACGGAAGATAAAATTTTCAACTTTAAATTAAAGCGAGGCAATATTCCTATTAAAAGTGTTGATGGCTATTATATGATTTCAGATAGTCTGGGCTATATAAAAATCAATAAGTTTGCAAATACTACATATGATGAATTTAAGTTGGCCTTATCAACTTTGAAAGATAGAAATATGAAACATTTGGTACTTGATTTAAGGGGTAACCCTGGAGGTTATTTAGGGGTGGCCACTCAAATTGCAGATGAGTTTTTAGAAGATGATAAATTGATTGTATTTACCAAAAATAAAGGAGGTAAAATTGATAAAACCTTCGCAACTAGTAAAGGGGATTTTGAAGATGGCAAAGTCTATGTCTTAATAGATGAAAATTCTGCTTCGGCCAGTGAAATAGTTGCCGGGGCATTACAAGATAACGATAAAGGATCTATTGTAGGCCGACGATCTTTTGGAAAAGGATTGGTACAGCAGGAAATGAGTTTGGGGGATGGTTCTGCTGTGAGATTAACCATATCTCGTTATTATACGCCAACAGGAAGGTCTATTCAAAAGCCATATGATGATAAAAATGGAAGTCATTATTACAATGACCGTATCATAAGATATCATAATGGAGAGTTAACAAATGGTGACAGCATAAAAGTTAATGATACTTTACGTTATGTAACTCCAAAAGGTAAGGTTGTTTATGGTGGTGGAGGTATAGTACCTGATGTTTTTGTTGGGATAGACACCTCTGCATATTATGGAGGATTTGATTATAGAGATATGCAATATTTTGTATTTGATTATGTAGATAATAACAGGATAAATTTAAAAGAGTGGACTATTGACAAGTTTAGAACAGATTTCGATAAGGATAAACGAATATTAAATGAATTCTTATCATTTATAGATAAAGAACCGAATCCTGAGTTGAACGTTAAAAGGATTCCTTTTATCGAACTATATTTAAAAGCTGTATTTGCTCAAATGTTATTTGATGACAATGCTTTTTATGAAATTTTGAATAAAAATGATGATATGATTAGTAAGGTTAAAGAATTGGAATCTAAAATAGATTTTATTAAACCTTAACCAACTAACTTATCATGTACCATTGCAGGACTTCCATTATTCCATTCTGTTAATATATCAGTTGCAACACTGGCACCACTTCCAGAGGCAATTGCAAACTGGCTTCTCCAACCTGCTAACACGCCGCAAACGTAAATATTATCCGTAATTTTATGATCAATATTCTTTAATTGAATACGATTTTTTGCAGCAGGTAATTTTTGATGAGGTTCAACATATTGATTCAAACCTTCAATATTAAATAAATTTGAAGGGCCAACAGCAATTACTATAATTTTTGCTTGATACTGATTGTTATTTGTCAATATCAAAAAATTCCCGGGCTCTCCTTTTACCTCTATAACTTTTTCTCCTGCAATCTGGATAACATGAGGATATGTTTCAAACAGTTGTTTTTTACCATCTTCAAGGATTTCTTGTCCGGTTGTTCCGGGATTCAGCCCTAAAACATTGTTAAACAAGCCATTTTGTAATGCTGAGGCCTTTTGGTGCATGATAATTCCAATAGTTTTATCAGTCGCGAAAGGTTTGTTTTTTGCCGAACCTAGCACCAAAGCACAAGACATGCCAGCAGCACCTCCACCAATTACTAATACATCAAATGTATTCATGATATTATAATTTAAAATGCAAAAATAAAATTTCTAATAACTGCAAGAATAAATTCTTTTACATTATTGAAATAAACCTTGAATATTAGCAGCAAAAAGTTTTACCGCAATGGCCATTAATATGATACCAAATATTTTACGAACTACATTAATACCACCTTTGCCTAATAATCGTTCAATTTTTTTGGATGATTTTAATACTATATATACGAATATAGAATTGATTACAATGGCAATAATTATATTAATTGTTTCATATTCAGCACGTAAAGACAAAATTGTGGTCATTGATCCGGCTCCGGCTATCAAGGGAAACGCCAACGGTACAACACTTGCTGTTTCAGGGGCTTCATCTTTATACAATTGTATACCTAAGATCATTTCGAGCGCTAAAAATAAAAGGACAAAAGCACCGGCTACAGCAAAAGAATTCACATCAATGCCAATTAATTTTAATATTTCCTCACCTACAAATAAAAAAGCGATCATAATAATAGCCACAACTATAGACGCTTTTTCAGATTGGATATGGCCAACTTTTCGTCGTAGATCAATTATTATAGGGATGCTTCCTATAACATCTATTACTGCAAATAATATCATCGTTGCAGTAATAATTTCTTTAAAATTTAGTGCCATTTTCATATTTCTTAAATTTTCGGCAAATGTATATAAACTAACTTTATTTTATGTGTTATTTTGTTGAAAAATTATTAGAATAATTTTAGCAGAATTAACCGTATTTTTGCCTTCTCTTTTATTTATACAGAATTCATAAATGTTATGTTCCAATTAGGTAAAACCATCGTCTCTGAAGAAATTATTGAAAATGATTTTCTATGCAATTTATCAGCCTGTAAGGGTGCCTGTTGTATAGATGGAGAAGCAGGGGCACCTTTAGAGGAGGAGGAGCTTAAAATATTAATGGATATTTACCCAAAAGTAAAACCATTTTTAAGTAAAGAAGGTATTAATGCTATAGAAGAACAGGGACTTTTTATAACGCTGGACGGTGAATATGAAACGCCATTAATTGATGGTAAAGATTGTGCCTATGTTAATATTGATGAAAAAGGAATCGCTCAATGTGCTATTGAAGAGGCGTATAACCAAGGCGAGATCGATTGGAAAAAACCGGTATCATGTCATTTATATCCGGTCAGAGTGCAAGATTATGCTGAATTTTCAGCGGTAAATTATCATAAATGGGACATATGTGATGATGCTTGTATATTAGGAAAGGAATTACAAGTACCCATATACAAATTCGTCAAAGAGGCACTCATCAGAAAATTTGGAGAAGATTGGTATGAAGAATTGGAGAAAGTTGCTCTAAATTATAGAAAATAAAATGTTCAAAAAATTAGTTTTAGGCAGAATTATAAAAACCCAGTAAACTTCGCTGCTAGCTAAAAATCGATATTTTTATAGTCCTGAAAACCAAATATTTAAATGTTAAGTTATTGTTAACGAAATTTTCACTTTATTTATTTTTGTTAAAAACTTACCCTTTAATGTGAATAATTATAAGTTTCTTTTCTCATTAAAAAAGGGAATATTTGTTTCATCCGATTTCGGCCTAAAAAGCCATTACTCTTAATTTTTTAAAAAAAGTTGATTTTAACATGTCTCAAGTAGAACCTATTTTAGCCCCTAATGATAACAGATTTGTAATTTTCCCTATTCAACACCATGATATCTGGGAATGGTATAAAAAACAAGAAGCAAGTTTTTGGACAGCAGAAGAAATAGATTTGCATCAAGATGTAACTGACTGGAATACAAAGCTTAGTGAAGATGAAAAATATTTTATCAAACATATTTTGGCATTTTTTGCAGCTTCGGATGGTATAGTAAATGAGAATTTGGCAGAAAATTTTGTGACGGAAGTTCAATATTCTGAAGCAAAATTTTTCTATGGATTTCAGATCATGATGGAAAATATACATTCTGAGGTGTATTCATTATTGATAGATACTTATGTAAAGGATGAAAAGGAAAAAGATCAACTATTTAGAGCAATTGAGGTTTTTCCGGCAATCAAAGAAAAAGCTGATTGGGCATTGAAGTGGATTGACAGCCCAAGTTTTGCAGAACGCTTAATAGCCTTTGCAGCTGTTGAAGGAATTTTCTTTTCAGGGAGTTTTTGTTCTATTTTTTGGTTAAAGAAAAGAGGCCTAATGCCAGGACTTACATTTTCAAATGAATTAATATCCAGAGATGAGGGCTTGCATTGTGACTTTGCGGTACATCTGCATAATAATCACATGGTAAATAAAGTTCCAAAGGAGCGCATTAAAGAAATTATTTGTGATGCTTTGGATATTGAAAGAAGCTTTGTTACCGAATCATTACCAGTGAGTTTGATTGGGATGAATGCCAAATTGATGACACAATATTTAGAATATGTCACTGACAGATTATTGGTTGAATTTGGCTGTGATAAAGTTTATAATTCAACCAACCCTTTCGACTTTATGGAAATGATCTCGTTGGAAGGAAAGACGAACTTTTTTGAAAAAAGAGTATCTGAATATCAAAAAGCAGGGGTAAAATCTGGAGGTACAGGAAGCATAAGCTTTGATGCAGATTTTTAATTAAAATATTCCGCCGAAAGGCATTTTAAAATAAATCCTAACTAATCAAAAACAATAATGATATATGTATGTAGTTAAAAGAGACGGCAAGAGTGAACCGGTAATGTTTGACAAAATTACTTCAAGAGTAAGAAAGATGTGTTACGGATTAAATTCCCTGGTTGATCCGGTGAAAGTAGCCATGAGAGTTATTGAAGGTTTGTATGATGGTGTAAGTACATCTGAGCTTGACAACCTTGCAGCAGAAATCGCAGCAACTATGACCGTGCAACATCCTGATTATGCGAAACTTGCGGCAAGAATAGCTATTTCTAATCTACATAAAAACACAAAGAAGTCATTTACTGAAACAATGACAGATCTCTATGTATATGAAAATCCGCGCACCGGAAAAAAAGCACCGATGATTGCCGATGATGTCTATGAAATTATGATGGCAAATGCAGAAAAGTTAGATTCTACAATAATCTATAATAGAGATTTCGGCTATGATTATTTTGGCTTTAAAACCTTAGAACGTTCTTATTTATTAAAGATAAATGGAATAATAGTTGAGCGTCCACAGCATATGTTAATGCGAGTTTCTATTGGAATCCATAAAGAAGATATTGATGCCGCCATTGAAACATATGAGCTAATGAGTAAAAAATATTTTACTCATGCTACTCCGACCTTATTTAATGCAGGCACTCCTAAACCTCAAATGTCATCTTGTTTTTTATTACAAATGCAAGACGATAGTATTGAAGGTATTTATGATACGTTGAAACAAACGGCGAAAATATCACAATCTGCAGGAGGCATTGGATTATCTCTTCATAATATAAGAGCCACAGGCTCCTACATTAGAGGAACAAATGGAACTTCAAATGGCATAGTACCCATGTTAAAAGTATTTAATGATACTGCTCGTTATGTTGACCAGGGCGGGGGTAAACGTAAAGGATCTTTTGCCATGTATTTAGAACCTTGGCATGCTGATATTTTTGATTTTTTAGATCTTAAGAAAAATACTGGAAAAGAAGAAATGCGTGCCCGCGATTTATTTTATGCCATGTGGATCTCTGATTTATTCATGAAGCGTGTTCAGGAAGATGCTGACTGGACATTGATGTGTCCAAATGAATGCCCTCATTTATTTGATACATTCGGGGATGAATTTGAAAAATTATATGAAGGATATGAAAAAGTAGGAAAAGGTCGTAAAACTATTAAAGCACGAGAACTGTGGGAGAAGATTCTTGAATCTCAAATAGAGACGGGTACTCCATATATGCTATATAAAGATGCTGTAAATCGAAAGACAAATCAAAAGAATTTAGGTGTTATCCGATCCTCGAACTTATGTACTGAGATCATGGAGTACACTGCTAAGGATGAAGTAGCAGTTTGCAACCTGGCATCGATTGCGATACCCATGTTTATTAGTGAAGATCAGAATGGCAAAAAGTATTTTAACCATAAAAAACTTTTTGATGTCACTAAAAAAGTGACTCGTAATTTAGATACAGTTATTGATCGTAATTACTACCCTGTTATTGAGGCAGAAAATTCAAATTTCCGGCATAGGCCCATTGGGCTTGGTATTCAAGGATTAGCTGATGCATTTATTATGTTACGCTTGCCTTTTACTTCTGATGAAGCAAAACAATTAAATCAAGAGATATTTGAAACGCTATATTTCGCTGCGGTTACTTCTTCCATGGAAATTGCAAAGGCAAAGGAACCTTATTCTACATTTAAAGGCTCTCCCATGTCTGAAGGTGAGTTTCAATTTAATATGTGGAATGTTTCTGATGATGACCTTAGCGGAAGGTGGGATTGGAAACAACTTCGAAAAAATGTTATGAAACATGGTGTACGTAATTCTTTATTGGTTGCGCCAATGCCAACGGCTTCAACATCTCAAATATTAGGTAATAATGAGGCTTTTGAACCATACACATCTAATATTTACACAAGAAGAGTATTATCTGGTGAATTCATTATCGTTAATAAGCATTTGTTGGAAGACCTAGTAGAACTTGACTTGTGGAATAATGACATGAAAGAAGAGATTATGCGCGCCAATGGTTCAATTCAGGATATTGAATCAATACCTGAAGATTTAAAAGAGCTATACAAAACAGTTTGGGAAATGAGCATGAAAGATATTATTGATATGGGGCGTCAAAGAGGATATTTTATCGATCAATCTCAATCATTGAATTTATTTATGAAAGATCCAGATTATGCTAAATTGACTTCTATGCATTTTTACGGATGGAAATCTGGTTTAAAAACAGGAATGTATTATCTCAGAACGAAATCTGCAGTGAACGCAATACAATTCACATTATCTAAAGAAAAGGAAACTGTTAAAAAGCCAGAACCGGTAGCAGTCGAAACAAAAGTTAATGCTGTGATACCGGAGGGTAGTGAAATGACTGCGGAAGAATATAAAGCAATGATTGCACGTGCCAAAGAAGGTGAAGGTGACGATTGTTTGATGTGTGGTTCTTAATAAAATTCTTGTCTGGAGCGAAAGCGAAAGATTAAGAGGGTTAGTTTGAAAAAATTCCGAACTTGGGTAAGTTTCGGGATTTTTTTTGTTCGTAATTATCAAAAATGAGTATTTATCTTTTCTGTTAATTTGTGTAAGTTTACGGTTTAATACATTCTATTTATGGTGAGAAAGTTGTTTTTTTTGGCTTTTTTATTTGTATTTGCAGTTCTTTTGGTTGTTAACCCAAATTTAAAAACAATTTTAGCCGGCGTTGCCATTCTACTTTTTGGGATGATCATGTTAGAGGAAGGCTTTAAAGTTTTTACCAAAGGGCCGCTTCAAAAAATACTCAAAAATGCAACAGATAAGCTTTATAAAAGTATAAGCTTAGGAGCAATTGTAACCGCATTTATTCAATCTAGCTCTTTAGTTTCGGTAATTACTATTTCGTTTATTAGTGCAGGATTAATTAGTCTTGCGGGTGGAATTGGATTAATTTTTGGCGCCAATATAGGAACTACTGCTACAGCATGGTTAGTTGCAGCATTTGGTTTAAAAATTAAAATATCGGCGTTGGCAATGCCAATGCTTGTCTTTGGTATAATTTTTTCATTTCAAAACAAGAACTCCCTCAAGGGAATTGGTAACGTGTTGGCGGGATTAGGCTTTTTCTTTTTGGGTATTCACTACATGAAAGAAGGCTTTGATGTTTTTAAAGGGTATATAGATCTAACTCAATTTGCTGTTTCTGGGTTTTTAGGGGTTATAATTTATACAGGTATAGGTATTGTTATAACTACCATTCTTCAATCAAGCAGTGCAACCTTGGCCTTGATCTTAACAGCGCTCGCAGCCGGTCAAATAGAATATGAAAATGCCTTAGCATTGGCTATTGGCGCGAATGTAGGAACTACTATTACAGCTGTTTTGGGGTCATTAAAATCTAATATTTCGGGTAAAAGATTGGCTG